>TARA_B110000977_G_scaffold2447_1_pt1 | contig 22993 bp, 18 predicted proteins | sample TARA_B110000977 | Tara Oceans TARA_B110000977 (sample SAMEA4397798) | marine metagenome | biome: Polar Biome; feature: [SRF] surface water layer (ENVO:00010504); material: water (ENVO:00002006), including particulate matter (ENVO:01000060) such as... | depth 5 m | reverse complement strand
CCCATCACATGGGAAAAATTAACCCCACCCTTTTCGATCACACTACCACCTGACAATACGCGACTAATACCGCCGCCGCCCGCCTCACGCTGCCATTCGTCAGCAATAAATTTTGCGCCACCATCCAGCGCTTGTAAGGCGTCACAGATAGTTTGCTGCAACCCTAAAAGGTATGTTTTTACTGCACTGATATCAACATTGGACACTAAGAATTCCTTACATATGGATTAAGCGGGACGAACAATTTGACCTGAAACTAAATCTTTCACTTGGCTTGGTTGTTTACTCTGGCCTAACTCACCATTAACCACATAGTCGAGTTGGTCACCAAAAGTGCGAGCTATATGTAAACGGCTTCTGGCTGGCTGGCGTCCAGCCAAATTGGCAGAAGTAGACACTATTGGGCTATTAAACCGGTCACATAAAGCGACTACTAAAGGATGGGCTGACACTCGCAAAGCAACACTGGAGTGCTGGCCTTTAATCCATGGCGGCACCCAGCCTTTTGGATCGGGTATTAACCATGTCGTTGGGCCAGGCCAAGAGCAGTTAAGCTGCTCAATTTGGTGGTCGCTCAAGGCTTCTACTAAAGGCTGAAACTGGCTCCATTGAGAAGCGACTAATATGAGGCCTTTATGCATAGGCCGTTGTTTTAGCTTAAGCAGTCTATCCACCGCTAGCTGACTCCATGGATCACAACCCAAACCCCACACTGCTTCGGTAGGGTAAGCGATGACACCACCCATGGCTAAGGTTTGTGTGGCGCAGGTTAAATGCCAAGGGCTGGGTCGCATAGATTTCCTAAGACGCTGGCGTCTAAAACACTTTTTCGTAACCACCAGCCGTTAGTCGCACACGGCCCAGCAGCTCTAATTCTGTCAATTGAGCCGCAACCACTTTGTACGGTTGAGCTAATTGCATACATAGTATATCAACTGGCACGGGGTCATAGCCAAAAACTTGCAGCAACAGTTGTAATTCTTGCGCAAGATCCACAGAATCTTCGGGTATTGTGGGAGTTTGGGGTTGATAGCGCGCCACTAAAGGCACTAACTGAGGCGCCAGTTCTGTTAAAACTTGTTGTGGTTGATCCACGAGTATGGCGCCATTGCGGATCAATTGGTGGCAACCTCGAGCTTGTACATTATGTACACTGGAAGGCATGGCAAATACCTCTCGCCCTTGTTCCAAGGCAATCTTGGCGGTAATCAATGAGCCACTGCCCAGCGCGGCCTCGACCACTAACACCCCCAGACTTAAGCCACTTATGATGCGATTACGCGCAGGAAAACGATAGCCAAAAGGTTTGGCCATTAGCGGCCAAGGCGAAACCAACAACCCAGCGCCTGCTACGATGCGCTGGGCCAGTGGTTGATGTTTAGCAGGGTAGATTTGGCCCAAACCCGATCCGAGTACGGCAATGGTGTCTGCTTGTGCATCCAAGGCTCCTTGGTGGCACGCTCCATCGATGCCTAACGCCAAGCCACTGACAATGGTTAAGCCACTGGCAGCAAGACGGTTGGCAAAGTGGGTAGCTAGGGCCATGCCGCTATTAGTGGCTTGGCGCGCACCCACCATGGCAATACTGGGTTCATTAAGCAAACTCATGCGGCCCTGTAACCATAGAAATGCAGGTGGGTGATGAATGGATTTTAAGCCCTCAGGATAGCCTGCATCGTTATACAACAATAAAACTGCCCTATGGGCCTCAGCCCACTGCAACTGTTTAACAAGACTTTGCTGCAGCGGTTGAGACGTTAACTGGGCTAAATACTGTTGTTGTGTATGACTCAAAATAGCACTGAGCTGAGGACATCGCTGTGGGTCTAATGTGACTTGTTCGCTACCATACAGCTGCGCCAATTCAGCGCCTTGTTTAAAGCTTAAGTTGAGTTCACTCAGTGCCAGCCAAGCTAAATGATGATCATCCATAATCATTCCATTACTAAAGACAGTTAGTGGTATAATTCTAGCTAATAAATTCACTTTTGCGTTAGTAATCCTCGGACTCGCTACGCCAGACTATAACGAACCCAGAATACTATGGCACTATTAACTATTTTAGAATTTCCCGATCCGCGTTTGCGTAAAATTGCGGTGGATGTAAAACACATTAACGATGACACTCGCCAACTGGCGAAAGACATGCTCGAAACCATGTACCAAGCACCCGGTATAGGCTTAGCAGCATCACAAGTGAATGTGCACGAGCGCATGGTGGTCATTGATGTCAGCGATGACGGTGATAATCCGCGAATTTTAATTAACCCGACCTGGGAACCCTTGACTGAGGACAAACAAAACTACCAAGAGGGTTGTTTGTCGGTACCTGAGTTTTATGATGATGTGGCCCGCTATAGCAAAATTCAACTCAGCGCCTTTGATGAACATGGAGAAGCTATTTCTGAAGTAGCAGACGGCTTGTTTGCCGTGTGTATTCAGCACGAATTAGACCACCTCAACGGTAAGTTGTTTGTAGATTACTTGTCTAATTTAAAGCGTGACCGTATCCGTAAAAAGCTCGAGAAAAAGCACCGTGATGATATAAAAGACGCCCTTTACGAAGCTAAGGTCAAAGCCAATGTGGACGCCCAAGGGTGAGCCCAGCCAGTTTAAGAATTATTTTTGCAGGCACTCCAGACTTTGCTGCCCAACACTTGCAAGCACTGCTTGATGGCCCACACCAAGTGGTCGCTGTGTATAGTCAGCCAGATCGTCCTGCTGGCCGGGGCCGCAAACTGACGCCTAGCCCAGTCAAGGCCCTTGCCCTTGAACACGCTATTGAAGTACAACAGCCCATCAGTTTAAAACCAGAAGCAGCTCAAGAAATGTTAGCCAGTTACCAAGCTGACGTAATGGTGGTTGTGGCTTATGGCTTAATACTGCCTCAAGTGGTTTTAGACACTCCCCGCTTGGGTTGTATTAATGTTCACGGTTCGTTGCTACCACGCTGGCGTGGAGCGGCGCCTATTCAAAGAGCTATTTTGGCGGGCGATCAACGGTCGGGGGTCACCGTGATGCAAATGGAAGCGGGCCTCGACACAGGTCCTATGCTACTTAAAGTAGAAACCCCTATAGCCATCAATGACAGCAGTGCCAGCTTATACGCTAAATTGGCCGTGCTTGGTTGTCACAGCCTGACAGAGGCTTTAGATGGCCTAAAAAACTCAACCCTGACGGCGCAAGTGCAAGATGAAACTAAGGCTAACTATGCAGACAAGCTTACCAAAGCAGAGGGCGCCATCGATTGGCATCAAAGTGCGCAGCAGATCAGCCTCCAAGTAAGAGGTCTTAACCCTTGGCCAGTGGCGTACAGTGACTGGCAAGAACATCGCCTGCGCATCTGGATGGCCCACGCTATAGAGGGCCATAGCGATGAGCCCGCAGGCACTTTAGTGAGTTTGGATAAATCCGGTTTAGAGGTGGCTTGCGGTAACGGCCACCTTAAGATCACCCAATTACAATGGCCCAGCGGTAAGGCCCTAAATCAAAGTGAGTTAATGAACTTAAAACAGAAAATGACACTAGGCAACGCCTTTACCAGTATTAAGGTGGTGCACTAATCATGGCAAACCCGCGTTTATTGGCCGCCCAAGCACTCACTTCTGTGCTCTGCCACAAAGGATCTTTAGCGTCTAGCTTACCTCGGGCTTTGGAAGCCGCAGAACATGGTGACCGAGCTCTCATTCAGCAACTATGTTACGGCACGTGCAGGCATTTCCCTCAATTGGAACTGATTGCAGACCAGTTATTACATAAGCCGATGAAACCACAAGACCAAGATATTTATGCCCTTATTCTTATGGGTTTATATCAGATCAAGGCCATGCGTACTCCAGACTATGCGGCAGTTGATGCTACGGTACAGGCAGCTAAGGCGAGCGGCAAGCGCTGGGCAGACAAATTGATCAACGGGGTGTTACGGTCCTACATTCGCGGTGGTGCAGAGCTTGCAGAAGTGCTTAATGAACATGATGCCTACCGCTACAACCACCCAGAGTGGCTAGTGTCTAAGCTCAGTCATCATTGGCCCGATGATTGGCAAAAAATAATAGCAGCCAACGACCCCCAAGGACCCCTGACCCTGCGTGTCAACACGCGTAAAATTAGCCGTATGGATTATCTGGTTAGTTTAGTAGACGCCGGTCATGCAGCGCATGCCTGCCACATTAGCGAGGTTGGAGTGCAGCTTGCACAGGCCACTGATGTCACTCAATTGCCAGGTTTTGCTGAAGGTTGGTTTAGTGTGCAGGACGAGGCACCACAGTTATCAGCGCCATTATTGCAATTAGAAGCAGGTCAGCGTGTGCTTGATGCGTGTGCTGCACCTGGCGGTAAAACCTGTCACTTATTAGAAGCTGAAGATGTCAATGTGCTTGCTGTTGAGCTGGAACAGCGGCGCATTGGTCGCATGCAAGAAAATCTACAGCGTATGGGCTTGGCTGCGCAAATCATCTGTGCTGATGCCAGTGAGCCAGATCAATGGTGGGATGGCCAAGCCTTTGACAGGATACTGCTAGATGCGCCCTGCTCTGCGACCGGGGTCATTCGTCGTAATCCTGATATTAAGATGCTCCGCACCAGTGAAGATATTTTAGAGCTGGTACAATTACAGCTAAAACTACTCAATAATCTATGGCCGCTGTTAAAGCCTGGCGGTTATCTGCTCTATGCCACTTGCTCCGTATTGCGGCAGGAAAATGATCGCCTGGTTGCACGGTTTTTAAAGCAACAAAAGCAGGCACAACATTGTGTCATTGAGGCTGATTGGGGCATTAAAATGGAGGTCGGTCGTCAACTTTTACCCGATCCAACAAGCCACGATGGTTTTTACTACGCTAAACTCTACAAGCCTCTGTAACAGTTACGGCCATGGTAGTATATTATGCCATGTGTTCTGCTATCATAGCGTCCATAAATAGCTCTTGAGGCATTTTGCTCTAGTATGAAAATCATCATTCTTGGTGCAGGTCAGGTTGGTCGTACCCTTGCTGAAAACTTGGCTAACGAGGCCAATGATGTAACCATGGTGGACCAAGATGCCGGCCACTTAAAGGACTTACAAGATCGCCTTGATATTCGCACGGTGCGCGGCCACGCCTGTCTTCCCAACATTCTAGCCAGTGCGGGTGCTGAAGACGCTGATATGTTGGTCGCCGTAACCAATAGCGATGAAGTCAACATGGTGGCCTGCCAGATTGCCAAAACCATGTTCCAAACACCGACTATAATTAGCCGTATCCGTGAACATCAGTATTTGTTAAAACGCAAAGAGCTGTTTGAAAAAGAGCCCCGGGCATTTCCTATAGATGTCATCATCAGTCCAGAGAAACTGGTGACCGCGCACGTTCAGCGACTCATCGAAAACCCAACCGCATTGCAAGTTCTCGATTTTGCCAATGGCAAGGTTCAATTGGTAGCAGTCACTGCCTGCCATGGTGGTCCATTGGTAGGTAAGCCCGTGTCTGATCTGCGCCGCCACATGCCCACCGTCCATACTCGTGTGGCTGCAATTTTCCGTAATGACAAAGCCATTGTGCCAACGGGTAAAACCCACATTCACGTTGACGATGAAGTGTTCTTTATCGCCGCAAAGGCCGACATTAGCAAGGTCATGGGAGAGCTTCGTCGACTAGAGAAACCCTATAAACGCATCATGATCGCAGGCGGTGGTAATATTGGAGCTCGGTTGGCCCGCAACCTGCGTAAGCATTTCCGGGTTAAAGTGATAGAGCGAGGATTAGAGCGTTGTGAGCGGCTGGCTGACATGCTTGAAGACGTCATCATTCTCCATGGCAGTGCTTCCGACCGAGAGCTATTGATCGAAGAGAACATTGAGTCGACCGATGTATTTTGCGCCCTAACTAACGATGATGAGGCCAACATTATGGCCTCTATGTTGGCCAAACGCCTTGGCGTGCGCACGGTGATGACCCTCATCAGCAATCCTGCTTATGTTGACTTGATCGAAGATGGCACCATCGACATTGCCATCTCCCCGCAACAAACGACCATCAGTAGCCTCCTCACCCATGTGCGCCGTGGCGATATAGTCAATGTTCATTCCTTGCGGCGTGGGGCAGCAGAAGCCATCGAGGTGGTGGCCCACGGTGATGAAAAAACATCCAAAGTAGTCGGTCGCAGTGTGGCTGAGATTAAGTTGCCTATAGGCACCAGTTTTGGCGCCATTGTACGTGGTGAGGAAGTGCTCATTGCCCACCATGACACGGTGATTAGGAACGATGACCATTGCATCCTCTTCTTGACAGATAGGCACATGATTCACGATGTTGAGCGACTATTTGCCGTTACACTTGGATTCTTTTAGGCGTTAATATGCACTTTCGGGTTACCTTAAAAATCATCGGTATGCTGGTAATGGCTTTCAGCGCTTCTATGCTGCCATCATTGGTGATTGCCCTAAGCATGCCTGGTGATGGCGCAGAAGGGACATTTGCGCTGTCTTTTGGCATTACTTTTGTGGCTGGTTTTTTATTATGGCTGCCGTTTTCTAAACATAATAAAGTGCTGCGTACACGTGATGGCTTTGTCATTGTTGTCATGTTTTGGTCTATTCTCGGCCTGTTTGGTGCACTACCCTTTTACTTCTCCACACCCCTGACTCTACTCAATCCAAATTGGAGTTATGTCGATGCTTTGTTTGAGTCTATGTCTGGCCTAACTACTACTGGGGCCACGGTGATTACCCACCTTGATGTATTGCCCAAGTCGTTATTATTCTATCGCCAATTTCTGCAGTGGTTTGGTGGTATGGGTATTATCGTATTAGCAGTTGCCATTTTGCCGATGTTGGGCATAGGTGGTATGCAGCTATATCGAGCGGAAACTCCAGGACCCGTCAAAGACTCTAAGCTCACCCCCAGAATTACCGAAACCGCAAAGCAACTATGGTACATTTACTTTACCCTAACTGTGACCTGTGGTTTAGCCTACTGGTTTGCAGGCATGAGCGCCTTTGATGCGATTACCCATAGTTTTTCAACCGTCGCTATTGGTGGTTTTTCAACTCACGACGCTAGTTTAGGTTATTTTGATAATGCTGCCATAGAAGCCATCGCTATTGTTTTTATGTTACTTGCTGCCGTCAATTTTGGCCTCCACTTTCACACTGCACGAACCATACGCCAGAAACACTACAAGGCAAGTTTATTACACTATTGGAGGGACGAAGAATTCCGTTTTTTCCTCAGTGTCATGGCCGTCATCAGCATCATTACTGTGACCACCTTGTGGCTGACTAATAATATGAGCTTTAACGACAGTTTTCGCCAGGGCATATTTGAGGTGGTGTCTATTGCTACAACCACAGGCTTTGCCACCGCAGATTTTGCCCAATGGCCGGCCATGCTTGGCTTCTTGTTGCTGAGCGCGGCCTTCATGGGCGGCTGTGCTGGCTCCACTGGAGGCGGCATGAAGGTGGTGCGAGTATTGATCGTACTCAAACAAGGGCTACGTGAAATCCAACGGCTCATTCACCCCAACGCCATCATTCACGTTAAGTTAGGTTCTAGCCCAATTCCAGATCGGGTGGCCGAGGCTGTATGGGGCTTTTTCTCTGTTTACGCCTTAGTGTTTTTGTTTATGATGATTGCGCTATTGGCGACCGGCTTAGATCAGGTCACAGCTTGGTCAGCCGTCGGCGCTACTCTTAATAATCTCGGCCCAGGATTGGGCGACGTCGCCTCCCATTATGGTGATATTAACACCACAGCTAAGTGGATTCTGTGTTTCTCGATGCTCTTGGGGCGACTCGAAATTTTTACCTTATTAGTGTTATTCACGCCTATGTTTTGGCGCGACTAGGCTATTATAATAACTGGGTTTTACAAACCTATCCACTAACTTATCCACAGGATTGATAGCCCATGTCCCAGCGCTGGAATGACCGTTATTCTGTGCCTTTGGAGTTACCAGCGGTAAGTTATTGCCTTAGGCAATATGCCTATCTTTTGCCGACCCTAGGCACGGGTTTGGACCTCGCTTGTGGTCTGGGTCAAAATTCAATATTCCTTAGAAAACATGGACTTACCATGCATGGGTGGGACTATTCTAGTGCCGGTTTGGAACAGATGGCACGCCACTGCTCGCTGCAAAAAGTTGAGGTAAATCAACGATGTATCGACCTCAAAAGTGCACCATGGCCTAACCTGCAATTTGATCTTATCTGTGTCACAGCATTTCTCGACCGCACACTTTGTCCACAGATTTTGTCACACCTTAAGCCTGGAGGTATTTTGGTTTATCAAACCTTTAACCAAGTCACTGATATTGTGGGTAAAAAACTTAGTAAACCCAGACGTCATGAATTTTTATTAAGCCAAGGCGAGCTATTACTATTGTTTAAGGAGCTGCAACCACTGGTCTACCGTGACGATCAGGAACTAACACCGTTAGACCATCCTTTGGCTGGCAAAGCCTTGCTCATCGCGCGCAAGCCAGGCTTGTCGTTAACAGCTGAGTCAGGATTGGCTGCACCCTGAGGTCCTAGTCAGTCACTCGTGGAGAATCGGCTCGATCTAGCTTGTTGGAGCCGTGACTGCTTGGGTACCCTACTCACGCCAACTAAGGGATTTACTAAGCTGCCAGTATGCAGACACTGTTTAGGTGGTATGTAGGTTATTTGTGAGTGGTATTAGTCTGTTGACGGCGCTTTTTGGCGTGGCTAGTATGACGTTATACAGGTTGTTCTAAAGTGTGTTTAAAACGGCGGTATTCCCACTGGTATTGTGCTGGAGCTCTTTTAATGAGGGTTTCTAAGGCTCGATTCATGGCGGCAACTTGGTCTTTCAAAAGCTCTTGTTGGCACTGATGAGTAATGTCTTCTAGTTCTATAGCGAAGCCTTGACTAGCGTCTAGACGCCTAGCAAAACCCATGATAATGCGAATGTTCTTGGTATGAGTCAACTGGCTTGCCAAAGTCATGGTATAGGCCGGCTGATCGAACCATGGGCTGATAATTCCAGCAGTTGGGGGCGGTTCCTGATCTGGCAATATTAAATTAACCTCACCTTTGAGTAACGCGCGCTTCAGCTGCATCACGCCTTTGGCGGTGGCGGGAGCGAGTTTCATACCGGCGCCGCTTCTAGCATCATGAATGAGTTTGTCTAGGCCAGGCAGTTTGGCAGGTTTATAAAGGGCGGTAAGGTTAACTTGTTGGGCTGCCCAGTTGGCAAACAGCTCCCAATTACCTAAGTGGGGCGTCAATAACACCACGCCACCGGTCGTCTGGGCTTGCTGCAAACACTCTAGCCCGGTTACCGTCATAATGCTTTCTAGGCCACGCTGGTTGGGTTGGGTCCAATTGATACCCATTTCAAAAGCCGCATAAATAGTATGCTGTAAGCTTTGGCGCATGAGTCGAGTTTGTTGGCTCTGGGTGAGATCGGGCCAGCAGCGCTGTATATTGAGCCGAGTCTGTTTGCGGCTTTGATTGGGCACCAGTAACACAAAAACCAATAGCAGCTTGGCTAGGCCATGTACCCAGGAAAGAGGCAGCTTCCCCAGTAGGCGCAAGGTGCCAACGGCAAGGCTTGATTTCAAGTGTTGAGACATAAATAGGTCATAGATTAGGGCTCAAATTGTGGATTTAGCTGGGTTCGTTAATCATACCTCGTAAATGGCGCATAAACGAGCCGCCTGCGTGCTTTTAGACACAAGCCAGCCGTCTACTGCTAGTGTATAATATTGGGCTTAAAACCTGCCCTTGGCGTTGTGCGAAGGCAGGCCTTTCTTTTACTTAATGCGTGGATCTAGTCGTGGATAAAACAACCGATACCAGTACTTTTCAAGGGCTTATTTTTGCCCTGCAGCAATACTGGTCTGCACAGGGCTGCAATATTATGCAGCCACTCGATATGGAAGTAGGCGCTGGCACCTTCCATCCCGCCACTTTTCTTAAGGCCATCGGTCCAGAAAGCTGGCGCGCAGCCTACGTTCAGCCAAGCCGCCGTCCAACTGATGGTCGCTACGGTGAGAATCCTAACCGACTACAACATTATTTTCAGTTCCAAGTAGTGATTAAACCTTCACCCACAAACTTTCAAGAACTTTACTTGCAGTGCCTTGATCACCTTGGTATTGATACTCAAGTACACGACGTCCGTTTTGTAGAGGATAACTGGGAATCCCCAACCTTGGGTGCGTGGGGCTTGGGCTGGGAAATCTGGCTTAATGGTATGGAAGTCTCGCAGTTCACTTATTTTCAACAAGCAGGTGGTTTGGAGTGCTTTCCGGTAATGGGCGAAATTACCATTGGCTTGGAGCGTATCGCCATGTACCTGCAAAACGTAGACAGTGTTTACGATTTAGTTTGGAGTCGGGCGCCTGATGGAACAACAGTAAGTTATGGTGATATTTTCCATCAGCAAGAAGTCGAAATGTCGACTTACAATTTTGAACATGCAGAGGTACCTACCCTGTTTAGTAATTTTGATCATTACGAGGCAGAATGTGGTCGTTTGGTAGCAGCTAAGCTACCCTTACCTGCTTACGAATTTGTGCTTAAGGCGTCCCATGTATTCAATTTACTTGATGCGCGCCACGCCATCTCGGTGACCGAAAGGCAGCGCTACATTTTGCGGGTTCGCACCCTTGCCCGTCAGGTCGCGTTGGAATATTACGAGGTTCGTAAAGCCCTTGGCTTCCCCCTTGCGAGCCCAGAATTAAAACAACAGTTATTGCAGGATGAGGGAAAAAGCTCATGAGCCACGCTGACTTTTTATTCGAGTTAGGCACTGAAGAACTGCCTCCAAAATCTTTAATGGTCTTGTCAAAAGCCTTAGAGCTAAGCATGACCGGCCAATTAAAAGAACTTGGACTAAGCCATGACTTGGTCACTTCCTATGCAACGCCCCGCCGCCTAACCTTGATCATTGATGCTCTACAAGTTCGACAAGCAGACCGTCAAGAGAGTCGTCGCGGCCCGTCTGTTAAAGCACCTCAAAATGCTGTTGAGGGCTTCGCGCGATCATGCAAGGTGGCATTAGAAGATTTAGCCTTGGTGGACACTGACAAGGGTCAATATTACGAATTTGATCGGCAGGTTAAAGGTTTACAAACCGTGGATTTATTAGCCGCTGCCGTAGAGCAAGCATTGGCCTCTTTGCCGATTGCTAAACGTATGCGTTGGGGTTCATCGCGCAATGAATTTGTCCGCCCTGTACAGTGGTTTATTTTGTCTTTAGGAAATCAACTGGTGGATACCCAACTGTTTGATTTGAGTAATGGCCACACTACGAGGGGTCATCGCTTTCATTGCCAGGACGAAATCACCATCGAATCTGCCAGTACTTACGCCCAACAGTTGCGAACTGAAGGTAAGGTTATGGTTAGTTTTGACGAACGTAAGGCCATAATAAAATCACAAATTATTCAACAGGCGACTCTGGTTAATGCCACTGCGGTTATTGATGAGGCCTTACTTAATGAAGTCACTGGCCTAGTAGAATGGCCGGTCTGCTTGACGGGTCGTTTTGATGAAGCATTTTTACAACTGCCTGACCAAGCCCTAATATCATCCATGAAGGAGCATCAGAAATACTTCCATTTTGTAGATGATAAGGGAGCGATGCTGCCGCTTTTCCTCACCGTGAGTAACATCTCTAGCAAGGATCCTCAACGAGTGATCGCTGGCAATGAAAGAGTTATTCGTCCTCGCCTTGCCGATGCTGCTTTCTTTTTTGAGACTGATAAAAAAGCGACTCTTGAGAGCCGCAATCAAGCTTTGGGTAAGGTAGTATTTCAAGCTTCTTTGGGTTCTGTGCTCGATAAAACTGTGCGAGTGGCTCAACTTGCGCAACAAGTGGCCACTTTGATTGGCGCTGATAAAGCTTTGGCAGCCCGTGCAGGGACCTTATGCAAAGCGGACCTAAACACCAATATGGTGCTCGAGTTTAGTGATTTACAAGGTCTAATGGGTCATGTTTACGCTCTAAATGACGGTGAAGATACCATCGTTGCGGCAGCCCTAGAACAACATTACTGGCCTAAGTTTGCTGGTGATCGATTACCAGAAACTTCTGTAGCAAGTGCGGTGGCAATCGCCGACCGACTTGATACATTAGTGGGGTTATTTGGCATTGGCCAGCCTCCAACGGGCAGTAAGGATCCTTACGCCCTACGTCGAGCGACGGTAGGCTTGTTGCGTATTATCATTGAACAGAAGCTAGAGCTGGACTTGGCCAAATTACTCGACACTGCATACGCTTTGCATAAGCACTTGCCAGTCTCAGTGGAGCAACTTAAACCCCAACTACTGGGCTTTGTGTTTGATCGTTTAAGGGCTTTCTATGAAGATCAGGGGGTGTCGGTTGATATTTATTTGGCGGTCATGGAAAACAAATCCGATTCGCCCTTGGACTTTGATCGTCGCGTTCAGGCGGTCAGCGAATTCCTCAAACTAGAAGCGTCGCCAGCACTCATTGCAAGTAACAAACGTGTGAGCAACATCCTCAGTAAGAACAGCAAAGGTAGCATGGTATTTGACACTTCATTGTTAACTGATGAGGCAGAAATAAATCTAGCCAAATCACTGACTCAAGTTAAACAAAGTAATCTGGTCGCTTTAGCAAAGGGTGATTATCAACAAGCCTTACAAGATCTGTCCCAGTTAGCGGTTCCACTTGATCAATTCTTCTCGGACATTATGGTGATGGCCGATGACGAAGCCCTCAAAAATAACCGCTTAGCCTTGTTGGCAGAGTTGCAAGTTGAACTCGGGCAGGTGGCAGATATTAGTTTACTAACAAGGTAATCAACGTTTTATTGCACTGATGTTTCACGTGAAACACAGCTTCAGCATTAGGTTTTGAGTTGTATTTTAGGTTTTTAGGGTTCAAAAAAAGCCTCCATAAGGAGGCTTTTTTTGGTCTAGACATTACTAACACAAGCAATTAAAAGTCTAGATTCGCAACTCTCAATGCATTTTCCTCGATGAACATTCTGCGTGGCTCCACATCGTCACCCATCAGGGTGGTGAACATTTGATCGGCGGCAATCGCATCATCAATGGTCACACACAGCATACGGCGTTGATCTGGGTCCATGGTTGTTTCCCATAACTGATCTGGGTTCATTTCACCTAGACCCTTATAACGCTGTACAGACAGACCGCGTCGAGCTTCTTTCATCAGCCAGTCCAAGCCGAGAGCAAAACTTTCTGTTGCAAAAACCTTCTCTCCACGTTGGAAATACCCATCTTTTTCCAACAGTCCAGCAAGGGCCTCATTAAGGGCGACAATAGAACGATATTCCCCAGAACTTAGGAAATCAAAGCTAATTAAATAGTCATCAGCAATGCCATGGGTGGTGATGGTAAACATTGGCAAATAACCATCTCGCTCTGGATTTGACCGCACCTGACCATCATAAAGAGCCCCACCGTCTTCCTGCTTTTCGAGGCACTCTAAAATGGAGTCCAACCATGCGGAGAGTTTATCTTGATCGTGTAGTTCTTCCAGCGTTAACACTGGGGCATAAATCATTTGCGTCAATATCACCGCTGGAATAATGCGCTCAACCCGCTTAACGGTTGCCATTACTTGCCGATACTGCATGGCCAAAGTTTCTAGGCCAGTACCGGTAATTGCCGGCGCATCAACGCTGGAATACAAAGAAGCGTTATCCATTGCACCTTGCAGTAAAAATCCATCCAAGGCTTTTTCGTCCTTGAGGTATTGTTCCTGCTTACCTTTCTTAACTTTAAATAGTGGCGGCTGGGCAATAAACAAATGACCATTTTCTATCACCTTGGATAAATGCCGGAAGAAGAAAGTGAGCAACAAGGTACGAATGTGCGCACCATCGACGTCTGCATCAGTCATAATAATTACACTATGGTAACGCAATTTTTCGATATTAAATTCATCACGGCCAATACCACAGCCCAAGGCCGTAATTAACGTGCCTACTTCAACCGACGACAACATCTTATCAAAACGCGCTTTCTCCACGTTAAGGATCTTACCCTTAAGGGGCAAGATAGCTTGTGTGCGTCGGTTGCGTCCCTGCTTAGCTGAGCCTCCTGCCGAGTCACCCTCCACTAAATAAATTTCAGAAAGACCTGGATCCTTTTCTTGGCAGTCCGCTAATTTACCAGGCAAGCCAGCAATGTCTAAAGCGCCTTTACGTCGGGTCATATCACGGGCCCGACGAGCCGCTTCCCTTGCCCTAGCCGCATCAATCATTTTACCAACAATCACTCGAGCTTCCTGTGGGTTTTCCTGTAAGAACTCCGCCATGCAGCGACCCAGCTCATGCTCCACGGCAGACTTAACTTCAGATGACACCAACTTATCTTTGGTCTGCGAGGAAAACTTAGGATCAGGAACTTTGACAGAAATAATGGCAGTCAAACCTTCCCGTGCATCGTCTCCAGAAGTGGCTACCTTTGATTTTTTCTGCGTCGATTCAGCCTCGATGTAATTATTTAGGGTTCTCGTAAGGGCCGATCGGAAACCACTCAGATGAGTTCCGCCATCCCGCTGCGGGATGTTATTGGTAAAGCAGTGAATGCTTTCTTGGAACGAATCATTCCACTGTAAAGCCACCTCAACACCCACGCCATCGGCGTGCATGGTGTTAAAGTGAATGCATTTATTGATCGGCGTCTTATTAGCATTTAAGTATTCTACAAACGCAGCGACACCACCTTCGTAGCAAAACAACTCTTCACGTCCAGAGCGTTCGTCTTTAAGGCGGATTGCTACCCCCGAATTCAAAAATGACAACTCACGTAAACGCTTAGCCAAAATATCAAAGTGAAACATAATATTAGTGAAGGTTTCAGGCGACGCTGTAAAGGTACACGTAGTGCCTGTACCCTCAGTGCTACCTACAACAGCCAAAGGTGCTTGTGGAACGCCATGATGATAAATCTGCTCATGTACTTGTCCATGGCGTCGGATGGTCAGCTTTAATTCCGTTGACAAGGCGTTAACCACACTAACGCCAACGCCGTGGAGTCCACCAGAGACTTTATAAGTATTATCATCGAACTTACCACCTGCGTGTAATACAGTCATGATTACTTCGGCTGCCGAGACGCCTTCTTCTTCATGAATATCTACAGGAATACCGCGCCCATCATCGACAACAGTTACCGTATCATCAGACTGTATGGTGACACTCACTTCGTTACAATACCCTGCTAGAGCCTCATCGATACAATTATCAACAATTTCAAACACCATGTGGTGCAATCCAGTACCATCATCTGTATCACCTATATACATACCCGGACGCTTGCGCACCGCATCCAATCCCTTAAGGACTTTAATACTGGACGAATCGTAGACTGTATCTTCGCTCATTTATTACTCCGAAATCATTTCGTAAATAGTGGCCGTCAAACCTAAATAGAGTTTCTATTGTTGACTGACCTGTCCGTGTTTCACGTGAAACATTGTTATTTTTGATTCTTTTGGCCAACAATCTGTGAGTTCGTTAGGTCCCACACTAGTGACAAATACCTGTGTCTTTAAATTAACTAACTGTTGGCATATCTCTCGCCTGTGGGACCAATCGAGCTCTGCAGCCAGATCATCGACTAAAAATACACACTTGCGCCCCTTAACCTCGCTGAGCAACTTACCTTGAGCCAACTTAAGCGCAACCACCACCAACTTTTGCTGGCCACGAGATAATCGCTCAACTGCATTAACACCATGCAAGGTTATCTTAATATCTGCGCGCTGTGGTCCTCTCTGGGTATAACCTAACTGTAAATCACGCGCCAAAGTCTCTTCGAGTATGCTGGCATAGTCGCGATTGGCAGACCAGCCCGAGTAATAGCCTAACTTCAAATCTGGCAAATCCACTAAACCTGCCAAAAGCTCAAAGAATACTGGCTCGAGGAGCTTCAAATAAGCTTCTCTAAGGCTATTTAACTGTTCCGCAACCTCAACCAAGGCTGGATCAAAACTTGCCCTTACATCGACGCTCATTGTACCACATTTCAACGCACTGTTACGTTGTTTTAGCAGCCTCTGGGCTTGTTTCCACAGCTTAAAAAACGTCGGATTATGATGGTATACACCCCAATCTAAATACTGCCTGCGCACACTCGGGCCAGCTACAATTAAAGCCGAACTGTTGGGGTCGATTAGTTGCACAGGCATAAGCGTCGCTAACTCAGCGACAGAGGACAGGTTTTCGCCATTGAGACGCACGCTATGATCGCCATCCAGGCGGCGAGTCATGCCCAAAGCATCAGTCACACCCTGGGGGTTCGTGACCTTGGCAAACAAAAGGCAATCGGAGTGTCCCTGAGCGATGACTGAAGCCAGTTTCAAACTGCGGAAGGATCGGCCTAAGGCAAGCATGTGAATAGACTCTAATACACTGGTCTTGCCACTGGCATTAAGCCCGTAAAATAGATTGATGCCCGCGTCAAACTGCAACTCAACTTGGTGTAGGTTGCGCAACCGCTGGATACTTAGTTGCTGTATCGACATTAGTCAGAATGCCTGTGCATAAAGCCCAGCGTAAGCTGTGCATAATTGTTATTCACAAGCACACGCAATGGTCGAAAAGGCACTCAGTTTTCAAGGGCTATTAAAGACGCATGGGCATGATGACATATTGCGCCGCACCATGACCCCCATCGGCCAACAGAGCGCTGGAGTTTGAGTCACTTAAGGTAATTTTAACTTGATCGCTATGCAACACATTTAACACATCAAGCACGTAACCAACATTAAAGCCAATCTCAATTTGAGCCCCCTGATAGTCGACCATGAGACTTTCTTCAGCTTCTTCTTGCTCCGGATTATTAGCCACTACCTGCAGGTTTGTATCGCTCACCGTCATGCGCACGCCCCGATATTTTTCATTGGAAAGTATGGCCGCTCGACTCAATACACCGCGCATCGCTAAACGATCAACTAACACAATCTTGTCGCCATTACGTGGCAAAACGCGCTCATAATCTGGAAACTTGCCATCAACAAGCTTGGAGGTAAAAATAAAATCATTGGTAAAAGCGCGAATATGACTGGCCCCAATAACCAAACGCACAGTGGCATCTTCATCGGTCATCAAGCGGGCTAATTCCAATACACCCTTGCGCGGAACAATTAATTGTTGCGCCGCTTGGTCTGGTAAACTAACCGGCATAAAACTCGTCGCTAGGCGGTGGCCGTCGGTGGCTACTGTCCGCAACTGGCTTTCTTTAATCTCAAATAACATGCCGTTTAAGTAATAACGCACATCTTGCTGAGCCATGGCAAAACCAGTCTGATCAACCAATTGTTTAAGACCCATTTGGGGCACCTCAAACTCGAACGATTCAGGACTATCTTCTACGTTAGGAAAATCGGCAGCAGGCAATGTGGATAACTTAAATTTACTGCGCGCCGAACGGACCAAAACATGCTCATCGTTCAACACTACTTCAATCATGGCGTGGTCAGGTAGTGATTTGCAAATGTCCATTAGCTTACGCGCTGGAATGGTCACTCCTCCGTCTTCACCTGGCTGCTCTAAACTCACCCGCCCGACTAACTCAACCTCTAAGTCAGTGCCCGTGAGCGTGAGTTGGTCACCCTCGACGACCACCAATATATTGGCCAACACGGGTAGGGTTTGACGCCTCTCAACAACCCCCGCAACTAACACGAGGGGTTTCAAAAGGGCTTCTCGGCTGATGGTAAATTTCATACTGCAATCCTGTTAACGGTTTTGGCTCGGCGAACTATCGCCCTAGACAGTTAATGAACGATATAAGTTATCATAATCATCGTGAATGTCACGATCTGCTTCACGTAATTCTTTAATTTTCCGGCACGCATGCAACACCGTGGTATGGTCACGCCCACCAAATGCATCACCAATTTCTGGCAAACTATGGTTGGTTAATTCTTTGGCTAAAGCCATGGCTAATTGTCGCGGCCTCGCTACTGAACGAGATCGACGTTTAGACAAAAGGTCAGCAATTTTAATTTTGTAATAACTTGCCACGGTTTTCTGAATATTATCAATACTCACCTTTCGATCTTGTAGTGCCAACAAGTCACGCAGTGACTCTTTGACGAAGGGTATCGAGATGGATTCACCGGTAAAGTGAGAGTTCGCTACCACACGCTTAAGTGCGCCTTCAAGTTCGCGCACGTTGGAGCGAATTTTCTTGGCTAGAAAAAAAGCGGCGTCTTCGGGCAAAGCAATATTTCCTTCAGCCGCTTTTTTCATCAAAATAGCGACCCTCGTTTCCAACTCAGGAGGTTCAACAGCGACGGTGAGTCCCCAACCAAACCGAGACTTAAGGCGGTCTTCTAAACCCGCGATCTCCTTGGGGTAGCGATCACAGGTCAAGATCATCTGTTGGCCACTCTCAAGTAACGCATTAAAGGTATGAAAGAACTCTTCTTGCGAGCGCTCTTTGCCAGCAAAAAACTGTATGTCATCTATCAACAAAGCATCGACCGAACGGTAAAAGCGTTTAAATTCGTTAATGGCATTTAACTGCAACGCCTTCACCATGTCTGCAACAAAGCGTTCAGAATGCAAATAGACCACTTTAGCGTTAGGGTTACGCTCGATCAAAGCAGCCCCAACGGCATGCATTAAGTGAGTTTTACCTAACCCCACGCCACCATAAAGAAACAAGGGGTTATAGGAACTGCCTGGATTTTCGGCCACCTGCTTAGCTGCCGCCAACGCTAACTGATTGGATTTACCTTGCACAAAGCTCGAAAAGGTAAAGGCCCTATTCAGATAGCTTTGGTGGCGCACAGACCCTTCGACCTGAACCACACGATCTGGCCCCTGGCCACTATTAAATGGCGCCTGGATCATGGTGTTGGTTCGACTTGGAACTGAGGAGGCAATAGACGCTGCACTGGGCGCAAAACCAGCTGGCGTTATAATGCTGTTCCGCTCGACGGGCTGTTTGTCTAACCCTGGGGTCGGAGCACTAGATGCACCTACACCTAGCTGCACATCGTGAGTGGCATCGGTCGCATAGTCTGCCACCAACTCACGGATCCTAGAAAAATACTTATCCCTGACCCAGTCCTGCACAAACCGGTTAGGAGCCAACAACTGAATTACGCCGCCGTCTTCGTTCACCTTTAAGGGCCGAATCCAAGTGTTAAACTGTTGACTAGGCAGTTCTTCCTGAAGACACGCCAAACACTGTTGCCAAATCCCTTGCGCCATTTTTTCCTAGAGCCATTTTTGACTGATTTGTAAAAGCTGCTTAAGCGACTTTTAGTGATGTAATAACACTGGTTATTTTATCATCAAGTGCCCAAAGTTATCCACAGGCAGTGCTCGATAAGGCAATATAACTGCACATTTTTCAACCAAATAAAAAAAATACGCTTTATTGCCTAATTTAATAGCTTAAACCGTAAATCAGGCTTGCTATTCGATTTCGCGTCTCATATAATTTCGCCCCTAGATTTTCATCGCCAAGCTTTTGGCCACTAACTATTTTTGCGAGACCGATCATGAAAAGAACGTTTCAACCTAGCGTCCTAAAACGCAAACGCACTCACGGTTTCCGTGCACGCATGTCAACTCCAGGTGGCCGTGCCATAATCAATGCTCGTCGTGCAAAAGGCCGCAAGAGCCTAAGCGCGTAAGCGACTTTTATTTAGCACATGACTGATTTCGACTTTTCCCGGCAGCGACGCCTGTTGAATGCTGGGGATTATCGAAGAGTCTTTGAACAAGCTGAATTCAAAGTATCAGACCAGCATCTACTGATATTAGCCCGACCTAGTTTACACGATCACTCCCGCCTGGGATTAGTGATTGCCAAAAAAGGCATTAAGCTTGCGGTTCAACGTAACCGTATAAAGCGTATCGTACGTGATAGCTTTAGAACGCTTTGTACCCAATCCAACGAATTTGCCCTACCTTTAGACATTGTTATCTTGTCTAGAAAAGGTTTAGGTGAAATCGAAAATGACGCTGTGCACCGGCTGATTAGCAAGCAATGGGCAAGATTACGTAAAAAAACAGCCCAAAGTGACTAGAATTAGCTCACTTGCATGTCCTGCCCATTGCCAACAGTCAAACAGGCACTATAATCAGACTCCTTTAACACTACAACTAACGACGATTTGTTTCTATGGATTTTCAACGCATTATTCTAATTGCGGGTGTCGCCATCATTTCTTACTTGATGGTACTACAGTGGAACCAAGATTATGGTACCGAAGCCCTCGCCCCCCAACAAGTCACTAGTGTTTCCGCCTATGAAACGGAAGCCGTAAGTACCGATTTTGCCGTCGCTGCTGAACCCAGCAACAACAGTGGCATTGCGGTCACCCAAACTGACAACGCTACCTCTGGATCGCTGATTACAGTGAAGACTGACACCCTAGAAGTCACTATTGACACACAGGGTGGCGACATTATCCAAGCCTCGCTGGTTAAATACCTGGCAGAAATGGATCATCCTGATGTTCTATTTACTCTGTTAGAACAGAACCAACAGCGTACCTACGTAGCTCAAAGCGGGCTTATTGGGGTCAATGGTACAGACATTAAATCACGCCCAATCTTTAAAGCGCCACAGTCAGAGTATCGATTACTTGATGGCCAGCAGGATTTAGAGGTAGTGCTAAGCCTAAACGACGAAACGGGTGCAGTGATCAACAAGATCTACACCTTTACCCGCGGCAGTCACCTGGTAGACCTGACTTACGCGGTGGATAACCGTGGCAGCCAGCCTTGGTCAGCTAATCTGTTTGGCCAAATTAAACGGGACCGTTCTGCAGATCCTAGTGCCTCTGGTGGCATGGGTATGTCTGCCTACCTAGGCCCCGCATTTTCCTTCCCAGACGACAAGTACTACCGTTACAAGTTCGACGACATGGACGACGCTAATTTACAGCGCAGTGCGCCAGGTGGTTGGGTTGGCATGCTGCAGCACTATTTTGTAAGTGCTTGGATACCGAATCCAGAGCAACAGCACAATTACAGCACCCGGGTTAGTAAAAACAACTATATTGCTGGTTTTGTTAGCCCAGCATTAGAATTACAAGCAGGCCAGTCGGGTTCTACGTCAGCCAGTTTTTATGCTGGACCTAAAATTCAAGCAGACCTTGAAGCCATTTCCGAAAACCTAGACCTCGTCGTTGACTACGGATGGTTGTGGTGGGTTTCCCAGCCATTGTTCTGGCTTTTGAACACTATGTTTGGGTTTGTGGGTAATTGGGGCGCAGCCATCTTGTTGGTGACACTGTGTGTTAAGGCATTCTTTTTCTACCCATCCGCTATTTCATATCGCTCCATGGCAAAAATGCGCGCACTAGCGCCAGAGATTGCTAAGTTAAAAGAGCAATATGGTGACGATCGGGCCAAAATGTCTAAGGGCATGATGGAACTCTACAAGCGTGAAAAAGCCAATCCTTTAAGTGGCTGTTTTCCCATTATTATTCAAATGCCAGTATTCATTGGCTTGTACTGGATGTTGATGGAAACCGTTGAGTTGCGCCACGCACCCTTTATTCTGTGGATTCAAGATCTGTCGGTACAAGATCCCTACTTTGTTTTGCCCTTGCTCATGGGCGCCACCATGTTCATTCAGCAAATGCTTAACCCTACGCCTCCAGATCCGATGCAGGCCAAAATAATGAAGATGTTGCCCGTTGTATTTACCGTCTTCTTCTTATGGTTCCCTGCGGGTCTTGTTTTGTACTGGGTATGTAACAACGTACTGTCTATTACGCAACAATATATAATTACCAAACGCATTGAGAAATCAATGGCCGAGCGTAACCATTAACCTTACGCTCTAAACATGATAAAAAGGCCTCCTAATGAGGCCTTTTTTGTAGATATAAAATGCCACTATTATCACTGGAGGCCTAACCAATATGCAGTCAGACTTAGATACTATTTGTGCTCAAACCACGCCACCAGGCCGTGGGGGGGTGGGAATTATCCGCCTATCAGGCCCTAATGCCCTCACCTATGGTCAACAGTTAAGCCGTAATCAAGGCCTGCTTCGTGTCGCCCATTACGGCCCATTTTTAGACTCCCAAGGGGAGCAGGTCGATGCTGGTATAAGCCTCTATTTCAAAGCCCCCGACTCCTTTACTGGCGAGGACGTGTTTGAGTTCCAAGGCCATGGTGGCCAAGTGGTGATGGATGTCTTACAACGCGAACTGACCCTTTTAGGCGCCCGCGTGGCAAGACCTGGTGAGTTTTCTGAACGCGCTTTTTTAAATGATAAAATGGACCTCGCACAGGCTGAATCAATTGCCGACCTAATTGATGCGAGTTCAGAACAGGCCGCAAGAAATGCCTTACGTTCTTTGCAGGGAGTCTTTTCCACCCACGTCAACACCTTGGTTGAAAGTCTTATCTACCTGCGCCTCTACGTTGAAGCGGCTATCGATTTTCCTGAAGAAGAAATTGATTTCTTAGCCGATGGCAAGGTCGCCGCCCTATTAGATACAGCTCGCTCCGACCTAGACCATCTGTTAAAACAAGCTCAGCAAGGCAGCCTTCTGCAAGAGGGCATGCAAGTGGTGATTGCCGGCGCACCCAATGCTGGAAAATCAAGCCTGCTTAATGCCCTAGCCGGTCAAGATCGAGCGATTGTCACAGACATTGCCGGCACCACTCGTGACCTGTTAAAAGAGTCCATCAATATTGATGGCTTGCCGCTACATATTATTGATACTGCTGGCTTGCGTGAAAGCCCAGACAAGGTTGAACAAATTGGTATTGAGCGTGCTGTTGAGGCTATTGGCCAAGCTGATCAGGTGATATTACTGCAAGAAGCAAGCGACACGACCGCCCCCCAAAAACATTGGCAACAGCTTATGGGCGCGCAGCCCATGCCTAGCGCGCTAACTCTGGTACGCAATAAAATAGACCTCTGCGATCAACTACCTAACCTAACCCAGGTCGATGGTGTAGACTGCATTTACGTGAGTGCAAAACATGGCCAAGGTTTAGACTTATTGAGACGCCAATTAAAGCAAGTGGTTGGCTACCAGGCCACACTCGAGGGTGG
>TARA_B110000977_G_scaffold196239_2_pt1 | contig 23085 bp, 13 predicted proteins | sample TARA_B110000977 | Tara Oceans TARA_B110000977 (sample SAMEA4397798) | marine metagenome | biome: Polar Biome; feature: [SRF] surface water layer (ENVO:00010504); material: water (ENVO:00002006), including particulate matter (ENVO:01000060) such as... | depth 5 m | reverse complement strand
AATTCTCTTGTCTCTTTTCTTTTATTATTGCAAAGGATATGACTCACACAAGCCCTAAATCAGCGCCGGATCATCAACTTCCGATAAATCGTCCCCCATTTCCTTCTGCGTCAGCGTAGGACAGGTGTTCCACACGAGCGCGGGACACTTGCACTTGTGCACGACTCTTTGCGTTGCGCTTCCTAGAATGGCTTCGCTCCAAGCGCCTCGTCCCCGCTTCGCCATCACCACTAACTCCACGTTCATGTTCTTAGCGACGTCACAAATAACGTCCCCTATTGAGGTCAATGACATGGTGGATGCGGTGACATCTGCGGCGATTGATTGTTCCGGAACCCCCGCGGCGTTGAGTATAGGTATCGCGTCGTTTAATAGCGAGGCTTTCAGTAACTCAAGGTCGTCGTCGAGAAAATTCGCAAGCTTGTCTTCGTCATACTTACTGCTATCTGCGAACTGGTTCAACGTAACGACTGACACTCCTGCCGCCAGCGCGTTCGCCAAACCAGCCCCTGGCGCGTCTTCGTCCGCCCTCCAGCGCATGGGAGGCACGACGCGGAGTAACAGTAGGTTGTCACCGGGTTTGTACACGTGCTTTGCGTAATATTTAAGCAGAGCAGTGGACGTTGGAGTAGTGGCGCTGTCCAGGGGAAGCAGGACCACGCGCGTCGGTTTGGCGTGGGGATCCTCGGGGAACATCTGCAGGGCGGGGGGGTCGAGGTGGGAAGACATGACAACGAACAGTGTGCGGAGGGGAGTGTCGGGAGGTCCAAGTGTACAGGCTGTCGAGCCAAGAGCTTTATCGTTGCTGGAATGTTTTTGGCGATCGATTTTGAGTTTTTGACTCGCGGACCAGGAGGAACGAAACACCCACCTGGACCTATGAAAGCGCACACCCGGTGGCGCATGGTGCATGCTGGTGAACTTCACCAGCACTAGGGCGGTCCATCTTTGTGCGTCGCAGGGTGTTCTCACGCAGCTAGTGTCTTTCCGAAAACGACCCGCGCGTGTGTCACGAGCGTCGCCGCGTGACACGAACCTGCACGCGTTTTCCAAACCGCGGACAAACATCCTAAGCTCATCTCCAAGTGGCACACCTATCCGTCTAGGTACCGGGTCTGCACAGGGTCGTGCGTACACACAGGGTCTCGGGCAGCGCTCATCACGAACACACGCATCCGACGCATCCGACGTACCCAACTGTTCACGACACACCAACATGCTCCCCCCCCGACCCACCGATGTCGTCGGTCCAGCTAATCCCAACAACGTCCCGATCCGAGAAAAGTTCATGTCCCAGGTGCACACGTGGGGCGACGCCAGCTTACTCGCACTATTATTAGCAGCAGACTTCAGTTGGCTAATAGCGGATGCAGATGCGAATCAAATAGCCCTCCCTATGGCCTTAATTTGGTCCCTGTTCATCACCGTCTGCGCGTTCGTGGAGCGCAGAACCAACCCTGACGAGTTTGTAGTAGCGGCGACGACCGCGCTGTGGTGTTTCGGCAACGGCTTCTGGACCCTTTCCGATTTCGCGGAGTGGCGGGAGATGGAACGGGAAACGGCTGGAAGAAGTGGGTATGATGGGTATGTCGGTGTGAGTAGTGATACCTTTACCTATGCTGGCATTGAGTTTCACGACGTGCGGTTACTAGACATGATGGCGTTTGTGTGTTTCTTCATCGCGTTTTTGGTAGGAGTTTGGTACTACACGTACGCCCGGTTCAGTGTTGAGTTTATTGACGCGAGGAACGGAAGAGGGGACGGGTTGGTGGAGGCGGAGGACACAGTTATGGATGTCACGACTGCTGCAGGGAGCCAGAGTGTACCATCGGATGACGAGCGACGTGCACTCGTAGGTGCGTCGGCGAACAGCAGCAGTAGTAGCGCTGTTCTCGACACAACTGCTCATCGCACTTCAAATCTTGCCTCCGACAAGTTCCTGGGCCCCATGTTCATGCCCAACGTCCTTTCAATTCAAAGCCGCGCGGAGTACGAGTCATTATCTCACTTCCTGTGGATCACGAAGGACTTGGTGTGGTGGTGCGCGGTGGAGAACGATGAGTACGTCGCGGAGGGATTGTTATCGTTTGCGAAGTTCATCACAGTCGTGGTGGCGATTTTATTGATAACGCACTCGGTCGACGCGCTGCTAGTGGCGAACAGAGACGTCAACGATTCGGAGACTGAATACGCAGTGGGTGATGTAGAGGGTGACATTGGGGGGAACATACGCGTAGACAATGTGCAGACACCACCTACCCAAAATGCAAACTACAGCGAAGTCGCCACAAGATTCGCGCTTATTTTTTGGGTTTTAGCGATGGCGATTTGGAGCTTCGGCGACATGTTCTTTCCCGACCCGGATTTGCGAATAGGAGTCAAGGTTGAGTTGTTTTCACTGAACGACGATAGTGATGTGGAAGGCCCAGAGAGCTCACGGTGGTGGGCGGCGTGGTTTATGTCGGTGGGGGTCGCGGTGCTGGTGGCGTTCTGGGGAACGGAAGCGGTGCGAGCGGTGAAGAGGAGTAGAACTGAAGAGTAATTGATGTAAATTATACCTGAAGTATTTCTGATGACTAAAGCTCTCTACTACCGTAGCTACCTATGCCTAAAAAAATTAAAACATTTCCGTGCGTGTCGTGCCGTACGCCGTGGCCCAGGACGACGGGACCGTCCACTTGGAGTCTAACTGGGTTTTAGTGTTGTTATACTGACTGTCCATAGACGCGTCCACTGAAATTTTCAAAAAGTCTGCCACTACGCTCGCTGCTCCGGCCGCGTCGACCGAGTTGTCGCCCTCCGAACACACCGCCACTAAACAGCTGGTATCTATGTTTTGCAAACACAGTTGTGTGAGAACTGACCACGGGGGAAGAAACGAGTTGAGGTATCCAGCGTCGGATCCAGAGTCTGATACCTCGAGCTGAGAAACGTCACACGAGTCCCACGCGGCGTCGTTTGTGAATTTCACTTTATCCGTCTCACCGCCGTTTCTTTCCCGAAGCGCGACGTACCGGTACTGTGTGTTTCCAATCGCGGTAGGGGTTTTCGCAGCGGTGGAGGGAAGCGACGCGAGTACGCACACCTTAGCGATACCCACTGCCTTGATCCATTTCGTGAGATCCTTTGCGAATTTCTTAGACCCGCCGGGCACGACGTCGCCGCGTTGCTGAATCCACAAAACTCCAGGACACGAAGATTCGTCACCGTGGAGTTCCAACGACGTGGCGATCGGTGAGGAGGTTCTGTGACTGTTTGCTCCTACACTCTTCGCATCAGTGTTCTCCTTATCCACATCAGCCTTGAACGCATCAACGCCCGCGCAGGGCAACACCAACGGGTGGTGTAAGCACCCCAGCCTGGTGTGTTTTGTTTGGGGTCGACTCGCGTCGGTCACTTGATCCGCGACGAGCGTTTGGATCATCAGATCAACGGTGAGCTGGCCCACGTTCCCGTGACCCACCGTGGGCAGCACCAGCGTTTTACCCGCAAGTGTCGCCACCGCACCCCCAGAGTGATTCGGGTAATACTCCATGACGGGTGTTGAAGTGTCCTGTGCAGCGCGAACTGAAACGGATGGACCTAGATCTGTGACAAACAAAGACGAAAATAAAGCGACTCTTGCAGTTTTGTCTTTCATTTCTTATTTCAAGTGTTGCAATGAGACTCGTAGGTGCTCCTAACTCCTCTCTCTTCATTCAGGTGCCTAACCCCTTAAAACTCTTCCGGGCAGAACTCCTCGCAGAACTCCTCGTGCGGCGCTCTTCTGGGCAGCACTTTGTCCAGGACTCGCTTGAACCCGCCGATGATGTTGGATGTCATGCCGGATGATTTCTGCATCGACGTGATAACCTTCCCTTGGCCGAGATCCGCGAATTGGATGTATTTTGGATCAGTGAAGGTCCCGACGATCTCTTCGAAGAGCGCAGGGTACGTGGACTGGAAGTTGAAGTGGCCGTCGACGCCTTGTTGCGTGACGTATGTCTCTTGGATCGAGTACTGCACGGAGCCGGTGAAGCCCTTGGAGGGGTCGAAGGGGTCCACCAACTCCTGCGCCTTGTTGACGCTGAAATGAGTGAGACGGGGTTGCACTAAGTCATCGTGGGATAGCTTCCCCCCTAGCTCGGAGTCAAACACGTGCGTGTCCCTCATGAACTGCTCGTGCTTCAGAAGAAGGGCATCTAACTTAGACTCTTGCGATTTAGGCACAGTAATGCCAAGCGCCAGGTTGACGTCGTTTTTGGACGCCAAGCAAGGCTCCGCCGAGTCGGCGTAGTTTGTTAATTGCGTCCCGTTGACGGAAAAGAAAATCCCGTACTTCTCGGCGAGGTCGAAGAATTTAGGAGAATCAACCCAATCGTTGGAAATCCGCATGTGTTCCTCGAACCCAGAGGTGGCGATGTACCGCTCGTTGATCGTGTACAGGAGGTTGCCGGTGGGAGCGGAGGCTGTGGGTTGACAGGGAGAAAGGGGGAGGGGAGGTGTTTAATAGGGAGTATGTCAGGAGCAGGTCAGATTGATGAGAAAAAAATCACTCGGTGTCGGCGATTTTATTCGTGATTTTTTCCATTTCCACGTCACCAAAAAAATCCGAGATTCGTCGGGCCTGGAGATTGAGATGTGCTGTGCCACGTACAGTCATCCATGGGTTCGGAAAGTTCCTTTGCCTTGGAGATGTAGTACTCGAGCATACGGGGGTGGCTGGTGTCATCTTTTTCGGCGTTGCCCACAACATGAGTACTTTCCATGAACTCATTATGAGACTTGAAGATGGCGTCTGCCTCGGATTCTTTCGATAATGGGACGCGCCACGCGCCGGTCAACGCGTGCTTGCCTTTCTGGGGCAGCGCTGAGGCGGTGGCGGCGAGTCGCACGGTGCGGCGGGTGATCCTGGTGGTGAACTGGGGGTTTTTGGTGAACTGGATGGAGGCGGAGAGGGAAGCCATGGCTTTAGATCGGAATCGAAAAGCGTGGAAAGCGCACGAGTGCACGAAAAAGTGACTCGCTTGGATTTTTTGCGCGCTTTTCAGTTTTCGTTTCGGGGCCACGACGATTCTCGTAACGTCCGAGAAAACGCAAGCCACAACCCACACGCGCCGCACGACCGCTCCACACACACCACACGTAATTCGTTCAATATTTCGCGAATCGAGAATCGAACAGGAAAGAGAAAGCGGGAGCGCGATGCTCGCGAGGCTATACCAGGCCTTCCCGAACACATCGTCGTCACGCACATCCTCAGATCTCAGTACTTTGACGATCCCGCAGATCCCGCACGGCTCCCAGCGGTGAGCCCTGCGATGCGGGACGCGGTGAAGACGACGGGGCTTGCGTTTGAAGAGCTGAATGAAGAAAGAGCAGTGCATATCGGGTGCGTAAGCGCGTTGCGGCAATTTCAACGGCAGGGTCTTCTGAGGCAGGAACATCTACTGTGCCAAGCAGCGGCGAGGAGCGGACAGCTGGAGGAGCTAAAAATGTTGCGCGAGACCGGGTACCCGTGGAACCAGGGTACGTGCGCATTTGCGGCGAGTGGCGGGCAACTCGAGGTGCTTCAGTGGGCGATCGCGAACAGCTGTCCGTGTAGCTATTCGGCGTGTGAGGAGGGGGCAAGAAGATTTCGGCGTACCAAGATGCTGACATGGCTGCACGTGAACAGATCCCAAGAAACATCAAGCGATGACGAAGAACAGGACGACGTAAGCACCGAAGACGAAAACAACGAAGAGAGCGAATGAGACGAAAAATCCACTTGCACGACGACAGACACGATTGTTACGATACAAAAAAATATCCTGTCAAACAAATCAATCAAATCACACCATCATCCCCCTAACTACCTGCTCAGTCTTACCACCCTCCCCCTTGCTAATCGCAATCGCGTCATCAATGAACGGCGAGCCGTACACCTTCGCCGGGTTCCGGAAACTCCACCGCCAAGTAGTCGGCCACGCTTTGGAGCTATTTTTTAGTAAATGGTTCAGTAACGTTTTTCGTTCGCTCTTTTGATAGGCGCCTGGTTTAGAGCCTGAATACGCGCTCTCAGGGTCAGGTAGACTCATCGTGCCTCTCCTATCGGCACTCAAACTCGCGCTCGGGTCGTATATCGTCTGTTTGAACCAGCTGACTAATTGGCCCCACGCGAAGTGCTGCTGGTACTTTTTGCTCATCACGTTTGTAACGTCGCCTTTGTACCGCTTCGCGAGCTTGACTGGGTTGATAGGTGTGCTGCTAGGGTTGATAATAGGGTTGATAATAGGGTTTACAGGGTCAATAAAAGGGTCAAGACCAGGCTCGACATCAGTCAAATCAGCATCCAAAGAAGCGTTCAACTCGTCCGCATCCATAGCATCCATGGACGTATTCAAAGCGTCATCAACCTTCGCGTCTTCGCCGTCGACTTTACCCTCCTCTTTTTCCTTTCCCTTCTTAGCCTCCCACTCCTTGTCCTTGGGCAACGCCGTGAGCACCACCGGTTCTGATGTGAACCCAATGTACGGCGCGGGGGTGGTCCACGAGGAGGTGTTGGCGTACAGAGTTAAAACATCCGCCAAAGCAACATGGTCTCCCCCTAACAGTTTCAACGCACTGCTTGCCCATACAAGCCCGGCTTTCGCGTCGCTAACCGTGGTCGGCGCATCGCCAGCGAGTTTCTTTTTCAACTCATCCAACACAACTCTTTGCGGCGACCCTTTGTTCCCTAACGCGTGCGGCGACGTTCCACTAACCGCCATCGCATTTACAGCCCTCTTGAAGATACCGTGCGGCCCATCCCACAGGTGTTGGATCACCTCGTCATCGGTGAGGGGTTTTAAAAACGGCGCAACGCATTGCCCCGGTTGTCGCATGACGTATTTGATTTTGTCTAAAGTGACGACTAAGTTTGTGATCCGCGTGGCGAAAACACCCATAGCAGTAGCTTCAGCAAACCCTTGATCGTACGTAATCCCGTCAAGCGACTTCTCCATCAGCGCCGCGGGTAACAGCTGCTGTTCGTTCGTTATGTACTCAAGCGTCAACGCAGCCCACTTGATGAGCCAGGAAGGGCATTCTCGCGGAGACCTGCTTTCTTCCTTTTTCGTGTCAAGTTCAGCATTCTTTCCATCCTCCCCACCACCACTGCCGCTCGCCATATTAAGCGCCGAGCTCTTGATCCCCGCTTCACTCAATTTCTTCCTATCCACATCCGTAACCTCCTCACTACACGCCCTTATCAAGACCGCGTTCCGGTCGCAAAATTTGTGCTTGCGGTTCATCACCGCGGTGAACGAGGACGACCCCGCGAAATCCAAAAACGCACCCTTGCACCTCACGCTTGAACACAAACAAATCGCTGCCCTGTATTCCTTTTCCGATTCTGTGACGCACGAATAGTTCCAACAAAGCTCCTCGCCGAACTCGATCTTGCGCGTGGTGTACTGGCTAATTGTCAGCTTGCCGTCTATTGCTAACACGACGGTCTGGCAGTTAGGGTTGCATGAGTGACTTAGTCTTGAAGCGAACGTACACCTATGCGCCGCTTCGACAAATAAAGTATCGACGCCCGCTTCATCGTCCTTGGGTCGCTCCAGCGTGATGTTGAAAAAGTCAGGCAGTTCTTTCCCGGGGTCCCTTTTTTTAATCGCATCCTGGCGCTCGTACCACCGCCAAGGCGTGTACAGCTCGCCCAAGTAGTCCTGGACGTACGTCCCGGCTGGGATGCCGTCTGGTCGGATGCACACCACCCCGACGCCCTTCGGGTGGAGGCGGAAATGACGCCTTTTGTGCGCGCGTCTGCTTTGACCGGAGGGAAGATACCGCTGGATTTGTGGGTCTGAGTCGTAGTCATCATCGAGTTTCTGGTCAGCATCTGAAGTTGTGTCCAGCTGTGCGTGTGTATCCTCCATAGGGACGATACGATCGTTCGCATCACCTCCACTGTCACCTCCTTCGTTGCCTCCTCTTTTTTTCAGCCGATCCTCCCTCGCCGCCGCTACTTGCGCCGCTTCCTCGAGCCGCCGCTTCGCTCTGTCTTCCCGCGCCGCGACCACCGCAGCTGCAGCCGCAGCAGAAGCTTCCATTGCCAGCCTCTCCCGCAGCGCCTCTTGTTCAACCCTCGCTGTCTCTTCATCTTCCGCCTTTTTAATAGCCAAAGGCAGGTCAACCTCTTCGAACTGTTTTTTTAGTACTTTCGCCTTTTCCTGGTATACACTTTTTTCAGCCTCGGACAAGGCTTTCCACCCCGTCCCCAGCGCCTTGCCAATCTCCGAGATGTTCTTCGACGACCACGCCGGGTGGTTGGCAAGCACGTTCGCGCGTTCTTCGCACGCGTAGATCATGTACGCCCCTAACGGCCGTTTTATCGTAACCCCAGGGGGGACGTAACTCGCGTTGGTGTTTTTGCCGTTGCGCCCGGACGAGCGAGACCCGCTTTGTTGTCGCTGTCCTTTCGGCGGTCTCGGAGGCGGGTGCGTGTCTAACCCGGCTTCGTCCACCTCCTCAATAGCACGGGTAATAGCATCACACGCTTGGATTAGCGAAACGTTATCCTTCTGTTCAGCCGTTTTTCGAACCGTTTCTACGGACACTTTCAGGTCCCAGCCCTTTTCCCACGCGGAGTGCACCGCCGACATGAGGTGTTTTGAAAAAAAACGTTCCCGCCGTTCTCGCGCACCGAGGTCGGATCCCGCGAAGGCCTCAACTTGTTGCAACGCTGCATCGATAGCGACTCGGGTGTAGCAATCCATGCCCCACATAGGGCGCTCTTCGACGTCTACGTTTAACTTAAGGGGTGTTCGATTTTTCCACTCCGGAGCCGCGGGCTTGACGTAGGGGTGCACGGGTAACGGAGACGGAATAGGAACAGAACTCTTGTCACCTTGACCCTTCGTCTCCTTATCCTTCGCAACCGTACCTCCACCCTTCGTCGGCGTCGCGTTCGGCGTTTTACTCCCCCCGCAGTTGTGGCAGAACCAGTCCCCTTCCGGGACACACGGCAAGTTCAAACACCGAAAATGCCCGCCTTTGGGACAGAGTTCGCACAAAACAAAAGACGCTTCGTCATCCGCCGCGCCGCACACGAGACACGGCGTTTCGTCACGCGGAAGTTCTGTTGATGGATTAACAACCCGGACCGGCTCGGGGGGCAGGTCCATCCACCCATCAGGTAAGCTTGTTTTCAACTTCGTTTCTGCTGTTTGTGCATCCAACGCTGGCATATCACCCGCCCGGACATAACCAGGCCCGATCGTTTCGTACGGGTTCGTGTCCCAGGGTTGCCGCCGCCAATCGTTGCCAACCTGGTGATACGGCTCTGTTGATTCAGCGGTTCTTAGTTTTCCCAACACGTTCTTGACGAACGGATCCGGGTCGTTTTGAATATAGCGCCACCGCAAATGCGGGTCTTTCGGTAAACCCGCGGCGGATTGATTTTTGGAGTCAAGTGAGTTCAGCGTGTTCAGGGGTTGGTCTTTTGTATCGGAGGTCTTCGAGTTCTTCTTGTCGGCAGATTTCTCACTTTTTTCGTTTTCAAGTTCAGTTGTGTCGAGTAGATTCTTCTCCTCGGATTTGACACCACCCTCCGCGGCCGTGTCCGTGTTGTCAATGGGTTCGTTCTGTGCCGGTTCCGGTTTCGTGAAGTGGGCTTCGCCGAAATTGTAGTGCGTTTCAGTCGCGGCGGGCGCGAGGTGTGATGCGCCAGGCGCCAGCTCAGCCGCCCGGGTCGGTGTTTCCTTCGTCTGCGCGATCTCGGCTTTGTCAACAACGACGGCGATCTCATCGTTGCGCGGTTCCGGAGACACCAGAGACTCACGATTCGCCGCGCACGTGTCCATCACTCCAGTGTCAACGTCCGCCCATCTAGCCTCCTCAGCCTGCGCCGCCATGACCCGCGCGGCGATCTGCGCGCTGGTCGTGGTCGGCGAAAGCGCGGTCGAGGGACCGACGTTGGCCACGACTCTAGATGGGCTCGCGATCGAGGGCTCTCGGTCAACCAGTGCGTCGTGCCCCACCACTCGCTCCACATCGTGTCCATCAGTTCGCTGGACTTTCGAATCACGCGCGTCGGCACTCGACACGCCGAGCAACGCACCGCCCTCCCCTCCAACCCCGGAGGGGTCGGGTGAGAGCTCGCGCTTCATCGTGCGATTCAAATTGAAGCCAACGTGGCTGTCGAAACTCGTTTTCAAGTTCGACGAGGACACTGTTTTCTCATCAGCGGCACCGACTCCAAGTGCTGCCGCGCACGGCGCACCCCGCCGCCTGCGTCGGTGCGATGACGAGCTGGAGCGCGGTGAGCGGGAACCCGTTCGGGCCACCGGATCCTGAAGGGGACTCGAGTCTTGGGGATGCGTTTGGCGGCGGCGGTGTGGACCCCGCGCCCGTCCATGCGGAAATCCCAAAAGCCGCGCCCTCGGGAGATGTAAACGCGTTCGAGTCGCAGACGCCCTCGTCGTTCGAAAACATGTTCGGAGGTGCTGTTCCGGTGGCACAGGAGCCTGTGTTGCTGACCCCGACGCGAATGTTCGAGCCTGCTGTGGCATCGCCGGTGCAAGTGCAGGCCGTACCAGAACCAGTACTGGTGCAGGCAGCTCAGGAACCAGTGCAAGTGCATCAGGAGGCAGCGCAGGTGCAGGCAACACCAGAGTTGGTGTTTTCACCGCCGCCGATGATGCCACCTCCGATAGTAGACGTACCGCCACCGCCGGTGATGACGACACCGCCGATATCCACGATGCCGCCACCGCCTCCACCGGTGCACACGTTCGTCCCCGCCGCCGCGTCGCCGTTCGGAGATGCAAATGATGACGACGATTTTCTCGCAAACGCGAGTGAAGCGCCTTTTGCGCCGAAGTCGCCTCTACGCGAAACGCAAAAAAACCCAACTACTATTATCCCCCAATCGCCGCAGTCGCCGAAAGCCTCTGTGTTCGTCCCTGTGCATATGGCTGTTGACAGGGTACCTTCGCCTGAATTAGTGCTCGCGCCCCTAGCGGGCATGAATGGCATGGACGCTGCAAGGGATTCTATTGACGATGCTGCGATTTTTCCCGAGGAAAAACAATTTGCGCAAACGAGTTACCCCGAGCAAACGACGTTTCATGCAGCGCAAACGTATGGAGCGTATGAAGAGACGGTGTTTCGACCAGAGCAAAGGACTCAATATGAACCGCCACATCAATACGAATCGGCACATCCTACAGATGACTTTGTCGAGTCTCCCGGCGCCGTTCGGTACGAGTTTCCAGACTCGCCCGAAACAAAGGGTCACTTTCTTTTGGGAAATGAAACCAACGAAACAACTTCACAGCGACTCAACTCGGTGGAGCAACTCGCCAACGCCGCGTCTCAAGCCGCGTACAGTGCTACTAGGTTAGAACAACGCGTATTGGAACTGGACACTGAATTAGAAGCGTACAAGGTTGCGGAGAGTGACTTTGCCAGGGAGCTTTTGGAGAAGGACGCGATTGTGAAACAATTGGAGTGGGCGTTGGAGGCTGAGCGGCTAAGAAAATCCGAAAAAGAAATTATTGCGTCGAGCGTCGCGAGTACTGTCGACGACCGTTCCGTTGAGCGTTTGGAAAAAGCGAAAGGCGCTCTTGACCGTGAGCGTGCGGTTTGCGCAAAAGCAGAGGCGTTAGCAGCTGCGGCGACCCGAAGAGCGGAGGAACTAGAAACGAGTTTGGCGAACATTTTGCGACGACTCGAAGAGATTGAATCGGCGCGGGTTGTTGCGGAGACTAACGCGCGCGAGGCGAATCAACGCGCGGCGCGCGCGGAACAACGCGCGAATGAATTGGCAACAGAAACTTCCGCGAATCGAAATAACGGCTCTCGCGGTGGGTCTCCGAGGTACTCGTCGTCGTCGCCGAGAAGTGGTCAGTTCGCGCCGCCCGCGTTGCCGCCGCCGCCGGTGCAGCTCAGGGTATCAGTCGCTGCGGACGCGGATGAATTGTTGGCACGTGAACTCGATGCTCGAAAACTGTCGGAGGAATCCATCGCGCACAGGGACGCCGCGGCAAGGGTAGTAACAAAACTCGTAGAGGAGAACGGCACGTTGATGAAACGGCTGGAGAGTTTGGGGGGGATGGGTATGGGCATTGGGAGTACTTCTTGCGATGTGATTCGCGAAACTGACGCTGAGATGCAACACCTTCCGGACGTTCACGAAACTGAAACAACTGCGACGTCTCATTTGCCAAGCGAATCACCGAGTCCGTCCTTCGTGCCTGAAACACCAGACCCTCCCAAACCAAGAGGACTGTGGGCGTTCATCACGGGGGCGGACAAAGCCCCAGTGAAGTACGTCCCGAAGAAAGCTGTGGTGTAGTAGTGAGTCTCTGTAGAACAACTGATCAATTGATTCGTCTCTTTTTTATTGCATACGCAACCTCTCATCACAGCACCCCAAAGAACGGGTTGGTAAGCGCGCCGTTGATTTCCGAGCCAGTCATCTGGAGGAGTAGCTGGTCAACTTGATCGGCAGGTAGGGTCAACGTTCCACCACCTTCATCCAATTGAAACCCAAACGTTTCCAAAAACAACCGCCCGCCGTCGCAATTATCGACCCTCTTTTGAAACGCTCCGTTGCTAAGTTTTAAAGTGCGAAACTTTTCCTCGCTCGGGTTCTTGGCGATGTTCCCCAAGTACAGCAGTAGGGTTTTGAAACACGTCGTGTGCGCTTCTTCGTTTGGTGCGTTCTTTTTGATGTTCACGAGTATCTTTCGAAGTTCGTCCACTTTCGCCACAGGTTTAACAATCAGACCCGCGGCCGCTTTTTTCTCAGCTTCAGCTCTTGCCTCCGCCGCCTTCTTCTCCGCTCGTTCCCTCTCCTTCACCTTCTCCTCTTCTGTCAGCTCATCCGGCAACCCTAGTTTCCGCCTTCGATCGATCCTGTCCTCCTCCAACTTGGCCAAAATCTTGGCTTTGGCTTTTTTAACCTCCTCCTTTTCGATTCGTCGCGTCTCCATGTTGCGTTTCAGCTGTAAATCCTCCTCCATTTTTTTCGCCTTCAACAGTTCTTTTCCAGATCGAATCCGCTCCTGTTCCTGCAAACGTTCCATCTCGCGTTCTTCTTTCGCTTTCTTCGCAGCCATGCTCTTCCTCAACTCCTCGGCTTTGACTCGAGCTTCTTCTTTTGATAGCGGGACTTTCTTTGCTGACCTTGATTTGGGGACTAATAGAGGGGAGTCGAGATCCGCGTCATTTTCATGCTCGACGATCCAGTTAACAGCCTGCTCCACGGACGACGTTCCAGTCGCGTGTAGTGCCCTCACCGCTTTGTTCCGACTGAATCCCATCGCCTCCAGCTCAATGACCAACCCTTCATCCACTTCAGGCTCGACTTGTTCCTCTGAAGAAGACGCGTCCATGGCATCGTCGTCTCCATTCTTTTTCTCAACATCAGATTTCACCACAAACCCCGCTTCTTCCTTCATCTCGACTTCGATCGCTTTCATCTCGGTCGCGGTGTCCACCGTTTGCGCCTGTTCGTTCGTTTTGTCCACGAATTCACTGTGCCCAGTACGTTTGTTGTGGATTTCCTTCTCCGTCTCCGAACGACACGGCTTGCCGCACGTGACGCAGGTGAGGTTCAGGACAGCTTCAGTGGACTCTGCAAAGTCGCTATGCCCAGACGCTTCGCCGTGCTGCTGCGCCTCCGCCACGCTCTTGAGCTGCACGCCGCAGGTGTTACATTTTAAGGAGAGGGCGGGCATCGTGCTGGCGTCCGTGCGGGAGGTGAAACGATTCTGCGATCGCCAACAACCCGATAGCGCGGTGAGATCTGAGACGACCGATGAGATCTGTGGAAAGTCGAAACGTTTTCGTTGGCTCCACCGAAATAGAAATCGAGAGTTGGAGGAGCCTCGGCAGACCGAGACGCGCGCTGAGTCGCTTTGTCCTTCAGCGCGGTGTGCGACGCTTCGCAAGGCAAGTTCGGGGGTATCCATCACACGTGCCAATTGTGTGACCATGTCCGCGAGCGCAGTCGCGCGTAGATGCGTGCCTACTCTCCGCGAGAACCGTAAACCTAAAACCTGGAAGTCTCATCGCCTCACGCGCGGTGTCCGTCATGTCGTCGTTCCACGCGCGAGCGACACGGACGGGGGCATGGATACATATTTCAACACCAACACGGATGGGGGCTTTGACATCGGCGACGTGAAGGACGGCGATTTGCTTCGGCTTTGCATCGTTGGGGTAAATGATGATGACAACCAAAACTTACCCCTTCTCGACCGCGAGTGGTTTGTAGAAGCAATTGAGTATTCTAAAGTGATGAGTGACAATGAGGAGACAATGACAGGTTTATGTAGAGGTGTTACAGTACAACTAGTGTACAACCCTGTGGACAAGACTACTGAATTAATTGGGGTTGACGCCAGCGACGATTCACAAAATATAAATCTCGCCAACCGCCAATGGGTAAGAACCAAATTTCCAGAATGGCAAGCACTGTTGTCGGGCCAGGAACTGTCAGGGGAGTACCCCCGAAGTGCTGAAGAAGTGCTCAGTCCTCTGACTGGTTCTGATACAAAAATAATAATACAAAATATTGAAAAGGTGACTGACTACCATACACTGAAGAAGGACGTCTACGCCGATCCTTCTTACTGGTGCGACGGCACGCCTGCGAATTTCACAGAATCCGACCCGAAGAAACAAGCGACTCTAAACGCGGGTGAGATTCTAGCGCTAATTGTCGGACAACGAAGTGTGGTGTTGACTCAGCTGTGGGCGGGCTGGGTGGAGAACAGAGGTCAGCAACCGATTGACGCGCCGTTCGCTTTAAGAGCTTTGAGAGAAGCAATAGACGACGGTGATATTTCCGTCACCCCCGCTCCCATTCCTGGAATGCCCGCAGACAAGGGCCTCACTGCAATTCTCACCGCCTCCGCTTCACCGTGGATGGAGCGCGCCGTGTTACTGCAGAGCTTCGGTGCGCAAGCCGCTTTAGTAGCGGGCTCCCCGTATTACCAAACCCTGGTGGGGAAGATCCTTGGGTACAAGGATGCGAATATCGACGTGCACGTCAAGTCGAAGGGCGGGAGAATCACGCCGGCGATCGCGAACGAAGTCACAAAGGACTTAGCCGCGTTGTCCACGGTTGAAGCGGAGATACCGTGGCGAGATGTTGATGTGAGTGACACCCGTACGCACACACAGCCCTCTTCCTTTTTCTTCCTCGACTCCGATGGGAATCATGACTCCAAAAGTGACTCCAAAAAGCAAGCGCAGAAAGGCCGCCGGGGAAAGAAGAAAAAACGAAGCACCGCGAGCAGCGTCGCCGACGTCGAGAGCATGTTCGGAAAGAAAGGACGGTAGCAGGGCTTTGTATGAGTATTCAGTGTCAAGCAATTTCGTGTCGAGTAATACAAGGTGCAGTGTCTCCTAAAAGTGTCTACGTTCTCACAATACAGTACCCTTCTATAGACCAATTAGTCTGACTTACTTTTCAGCGTAGAAAGCCTCCTGCGAGGCTCTGTCGACGACTTTGCGAATCGCGTCGTACACCAAAACCGCCACCGCTTCTTCCGCCTCCTCCTCCGCCTCCGTTTTCCACCTTAAGTTCACGCCGCCCTCCGGTGAATCACACGCCCCAATAGGTTTGAAACCGTCATCCATGTTAGTATCAAATTCAGTAGTTTCATCGGTCGTGGTGTTCATCTCGTCGACTGACTTGTCGAGCACCGCCGGTTCAATCTCAACGTCCGCGTCGATGGCTTCGTCCTCGTTGATTTCTTTAGGTACGACCCACTCTTTGGAAAAAATCCCGTGGCCTTGGTGGTGCGCGTGCGCAGTAACTCTAGACACTTCCCCATCCTTCTCCTTCGCCTTTAAACGCGCCATTTGCACAGCCTTTTCCTCTTCCGCGACACTGAATATCTGCGAGCCTTCGAACAAGGATTTTTTCATCTGTTCGCTCACGAGACGCGAGCCGCTTGTTTTTTTATTCAGCTCGTGAGGGTCGATCGATTTCGTATCATTTTCGGCTTCGAAAATCGAGTGCGTCTGTTTGTGCAAGTCTTGAGCGGTGGAGGGTCTTGATAAGGGTTTTACAGATACGGTAACAGCCTCGGTATCAACCTTGAAGGGATCGCCGTGGCCTAAGGCTTCCTTGGCTTTCATGTCGGAGAAGAATTTACCGCTAACCGCGTCTGATGCGTTTGAAACATCGTTAAACAAGTCCGTCCCAACCCCAAGGTCCCGCAACTTCGCATTGCTCACCGTGACTCGCCGCTCATCCAGCCTTTTCGGGGAGTTCATGACTTCAGTTAAAAATAAATCAGCCTTGTGCGTTTTGAAGTGCTCTGACAACGAGTTTGGCGCGTTGGTCACGGGGTTGGTGCTTTGCTCGGTGCGCGGCGCTTTCGATCGCCCGCCGTCGCGCAAATCGACACGGTCCAACAAATCACTCGGCGCCTGGCGCTTCACACCCGCCGCGGATGAGTTCAGGGTTTGTGAAAGAGGTGCACATGTCCCAGCCTTGATGGCATCTATTAATCGCTCACAAAGCTGCTCATTGCCTCCGCCTGGGTTCAGCTTGCGGTCTCTACACGCGGTGCGCAGCTCCTTCAACGTGAGGTGTGAGGGATCTAACGTTGTTTTCGATTGTTCGAGATCGAATGTTGACATCGATTGCGTGGCCAGCCCTTCCTTCCCTTCCGTGTTCTTGAACATCTTGATGCCGCTGATTGGGTCGACAACAATAGGCTTCGTGGCGATCGGCGTGACGCAAGCCGGCTTTGGGGCTTCGTCGAAGATCCCGCTGCCGTGGTACGCGCGCTTCTGGATGTCGGTAAGCGTACGGGCTTTCGGTTGCGGTAAGTTCTCGGAACCGTCAATTGAGTTCTGCGCGGTGGGCTTGACTGGCGCCGGTACCGTGGTGGCGATGCCGTCCGCAACCGCGACGGGCTGGGTGTCTTTCAAAGGCGACATCGAGACCTTGAAACGACCGAACCGGGGAGGTAACGTGCAGCGGTTGTGGGGAGTGCTGGGAGTCGTGGATCTCAGAAGCAAAGGGGAACGAGGAAAAGCGTTATTTTTTTCGTGATTTGGCAAAATGGGAAACGACAGGTGGACAATATTTTCATCTGCAGCTCATCACGCATCGCTTCCTTGAAGTCCACACAACTCTCCGAGAGACAAGCGTCACTCGTAGATATCATCTGAGGGGGCGTACGTGCGTTTCATCATCGCTTCGTACCCTGGGTCGCCGTACTGCGGCCCCGCTTCTTTCTTCACAGCTTCATCGTATCCGTTCAGTAGGAGTTTCTTGTACGGGCTATAGGTGTAGTATTTCGGTTTACTGTCGAGACGTACGTGTAGCCACGCCACGCCGTCGCCGTTGGTGCTGACCCATATCGGCTTGGATGAGACACGCTTGTGTATCTCGTTGCCAAGCGAAACAAACAGGTCGTGCTTTAGTTTTGTAGGAGCGTAGTTTGCGAAACTGCCAAGAGTCTCGCCGGCGTCCGACCCTTGTGCGCCTTGCACGGGCGCGACGAGCACCGCATCCCCCCCTAAGTTGTTGAAAACCGCAATTTCCTTTCCCTTCTCCCTTGCTACTGCAAAATGTGCTTTGAACGTCTCAGGGCCGTCTCTGCCACGGCCGCCTCCGTTCCAGTCGGACCATCCTTTGTCCTTGACGACCAATTCCAATTTGTTGTCAAGCGAATCGGTAACAACAGGCGCACATTCCCAGTAGTAATCTTCGCACCCGTAACACCACTCCTCGTTTAACGCTTCGATAAACACATCCCGGAAGTCTGTAGAAGTTCGCCACAGGTCAATCACCTCTCGCCACGTTAACGGCTTCTCCGCGCGCTTAGCGTCTTTGCCGGTGCCGACCACGGCGTGGAAAATCACACGCTGGCAATCCGAGTCACCTGCCCGGTTGCGGTTGAATGACATATGCTCTGCGTTGGTGCGGGCATAAACGAACTTAGGGGGTATCTAGCCAGACATCTTGTCTCCCGAATCGAAAACGTACAGGCCGGCGGGGCAAAGGAACAGGGGGGCGAGCAGGAGCCACCGCCGCGCGGGCATGTTTGTGATGAATCGATTTCAAAACTTCTGACAACTCAAAAACGAAACTAAACATTCGGACGAAAATCGCCCAATTGCCCGACGCGCGTGGCCGTGCGCGGGTAAGTGCCCTACCTCGGGTTCGAACCCCCGTCCCCACTCCACCATGCTCGTCTCCACGATCGTCCCGAGGTGCTTGCGCGTAATAAAAACCGTGCACGACCTGCTACCCGCGCGCATCATCGCCGTGACCGGCGGTTGGCCCGCGGAAGTTCTCGTTTTCATGTGCATCTTCTTCGCGCTCATGAACGTCTTCCTGTTCCTGTGGAACGTCAAAGTGCACGAAGTGAAGAAACGTAAAAGTGCGAAGAGTGAGGGTGGAAAGAAGACACGGTGACAGCACGGATAAGGGACAGGCTGACAGGGTGTAGGCTGACAGGATGTAGAGATAGATCGATAGCTAGCTAATTATTGCAATTTATTTTTTTGGTTTCCCCCAGGACGACAATAAAGCGTCCCGGTCTGACCCTCCGGAGTACTCGCAGTGTCTTTGACACGCTTGTTTCCATGCTCACTACTAGCAGCAGTCCATGTACTTCCCTTCCTGTTCCCGAACACGCTGCGCCACACGGATTTCCCCAAAGAAACATCGGGCACGACCAGCCCGTCGCTCTCCGCCACCATCGCCGCTGCCGTCGGCGACCCCAACTGTTCCAACCCCTCCGCAAAGTCGAGGTCGCCTTCCCACTGCTCGAACCCGTCGGGGACGTTGTTCGTGTCCAGGGAAATAAAGATGCCTTTTGAGTTACCTCTCGAGTGACGGTTCGTGTTCGTGATTCCAGTTACGACGTTTCGGTTGCTTTGCTCAGCGCCGGGTAACCGCTTGCCCTGTAACCCCGTGACGCTCTTCAACACGCTCCAAACGATGTTTTTTTTTATTCGGTCGATCAGTTCCCGCCACCGCCCCACGAACTCCGAGTGCGTGGACTGGTCGAGTAACAATCGCACTTCGTGGAACGACCTCGGCGGACCGTCGTAGCTCACCTTCAGGGAAATGGAGTTCACCCGGAGGTACCGCACGACCACTACCTTTGGGGAGTGTTGCTCCAGAGGCTGGGAAGATTGGCCCGCCGCGTCTATTGGATTTCCGGTTGGATTTCCGTCACCGTCCTTCGCCCCGACGTTAAGCTTGGAAGGCCTGGGAGCCCTCTCACCCAAAGTGGTACCCACCCCCGTGCCCGACAACGCCCGTCCACGTTTCGGTTTCACAGGCGTCGAGAACTCTTTCGGGGTCGCCTGCGGAACGCCAGACTGTTTGCCCATACCCCCGAAGAAATCGGCGCCCCACGTCTTGGCGCGATGGTGTTTTTTCCTCAAAGGTGATCCCAACAATAAAGCCCGCGCGCGCTCGTCGTCCACCGAGGTCGATTGCGATTCCGCGAAGGAATCGCGTCGCACTCTTTCAGCAGTCACAGTGTCACTTTGATCACCGATATCCCCTTTCAAAAGACCTCCAGAATCCCCTTTCAAACCACCCACCGACCTTTCCTTCCCTCTCAACGCCTCCAGACCCTTTTCAAACGCCAAGTGGTTCCGTTTCATTTCGTCTGACATCTTCGAGTTACTATCTCGCTTCTCCGGGAATAGGTACTTGATGAACGTGCCGTACGTTTCACTTTCTAGGTGTAAATCGAAGGGTTCTATGGTTACTTCGATCAGGTCCCAAACAGGTGCTTCTGGGGGGGACGCCGCTCGCTGGGCGTTGATCAGCACCAGAGGAGTGGCCGACTTATTAGAGATGACAGATGAATTAGTAGTCATCTCACCATCCCCAGATACAACCCCCTTGCCCTTACCGAACGAGTGCGTCACTGTGAACCCCCCAGTGGTTGATTTGAACCCTTGTAAACCGCCATCCCCAGCATCAGGGTCCCACCGTCCAAACACAGATTTGGTGAACACCCTGGTTCGCTTCGAGGCGTCGAACACGCTCTTTGCCGCCGGGACGTCGAGTTTCAAATCCTGAAGCCTCAACGACGTCGTGCCGCTCGTGTCGCTGTGGCGTTCGCGTTGGAGTTTTAAACCTTCCACCCTGGCGATGAGAAAGCTTCGCCCCCCGGCTCGCATGGCCCACCGGAAGTGGTCGATTGACAGGCTCAACGCGATTGCGGGCCTTCTTCGGTTTTGCTTGACCAAGGTTTCCGCTTCGGTGATGGCACCGCCCACGGCGTTTTCGCTGTCGATCAGTTGGTGTCGCAACCCTAAAGTTAGGGAGTTGAGTGAGTCAGGAGAAGGCGTAAGGTTAAGAGTACTGTTCGTAGTACTACTCGCCAATACATCGCTCCATGCTCGCATCGTATGCACGTCCATTTCGGAACTTACCACTTGCCACGTGGCGATTTGGTGCTCCGCCATCGGCCCCGCGACGACCGCCGCTGACTCCTTGTCCTCGGCGTCGATGAGCGACCGATTTTCGTTCGCCAACAAATGACTCGCTTCGACGCTCGGCTTGACTTTGACATCTCCTAACTGCGATAGAAACACGGAGCCTACTACGTCCACCAAAGCACTGAACTGCTCCGCATCCAGCTCCGCTTCGATTTCAGGCGAGTGCAAACGGAACTCGGTGAGGGCTTCAGGAGGCCTTTCAGATTTTTTACTCGAGGACGTGTTTTCTGATTCTGAATTTTCGTCACTCCCCTTTGCCCCGGGCTCCTTCGTGATGAACGCCAGGTCCATGGAGCACGGTTCGAAGATCCTTCGTAGAAGATACCCGGATGAGTGTGGGCCGTGTTTGTGTTTCATTGTGTGCTGTGTACCATCTGCAGTATCAGCATGCAACTCATCCTGATTTGACTCGTCAATCCCTGTGTCAGTAGTTCCTCTCAACACTGTTTTTTCATCCAGCCATTGCACGCCAGCATACACATCCACGTCGAGCGGCGCGACGTGCGCTTGCGCTTTCGATAACGAAATCGAAACCGTTTGTGACTGATTGGTCATAGGATCTCCGAACCGCTTACCGACGATCGTGCCACTCGTCGCGGCGACTAACACCCGTCCGGTGTCATTCTTGCCCTCGAAGTTGAACTGAGGCGCGGTGACGTCGACGACGAACAAAATATGTTCTTCAGGTTTTTCAGAAATCGTTTCCGAGATCGTCGCCTCGACACTATTCCCAACAAGTCGTACACTTGGCGTTGATTGGGAAAGGCCTGGGGTCGTGAGACGAACGTCTGACACCAGGTTTGGCATCTTGGAGTACCGTCGACGGTGTTTGGGGTCATCAGCGGTGTCGATTTTGTCTTTTTCAGTAATTTTAACGTCCGTAGCGACGCCCGCCTTAGCATTTTTTCCATCCTCGTACCCCAACAGCAGCGAAACCAAATCATCCCCGCCTTGGAGCGGAGTCGTGTTTTTAGTACGCTGATTGGGGACGTCAGGCGACCCATCCCATGACTCCATTTTTGAACGCGCACGGCGGTCCGTCGCCGATGCACAGCGGAGCTTCGTGCCGAAGGGAGTGGTGCCAACGGGAGGAGCAATTGAAGTAGCGTAGGTAGTCTCGGTAGTCTCGTCATCGAGCTTATCTCTTTTCTCCATGCGTCGCAACGCCGATATCGTGTGTCGCGGCGTCGCCGGCGCCGTCGCCGCGCGCAGCGCATCCCGCGCCCACCGCACGCTCGCGTCCTTCCGGGCAGCAGCCTTCAGAAAACGGGGAGACTCCAGGGAAATCTTGGTGTAAGACGACTGGTTAGGAGTACCAGGCGTATCAGTATCGGCTGATTTAACAAACCTTGCTGATTTCGTCTCCAACACGAGCGCGGGATCGGTGGTGTCCCTTTTGTTATTTTTATTGGTTCCTGACTCAAGGCCTCCACCACCACCCCCACCGGTTCCTTTCAGCATCTCCACCACGGCTTCGTACCGCGACACGACTTCGTCGAAGTTACCGCCTCCGTACCCAGTGGGGGATTGGTTGTACGCGAACTGGCGAGTGAACTTTGGCGTCCCAGGGGTAGCAGTCGTCGGCGTTTCAGATGAAATGTCCCGGGGCGGAAGAAGCACTTTGATTTCGCGCAAAGTTACTTCAAAGGAAACGCGGGAGGTTGGGTTGAGTTGGTCGATAGGTTCGATAGGGTCAACCGCACTATCAACCGTTTGCCTTTGAAAGCTAAACGTCCCCTTCGCCCCTGAGGTGTGCGCGGTGAGCCCGCGCGCGGTGTCCGTCGGGCTCTCCGCGGGGTGCGCAAGACGAACGGAATCAGCGGATAATGTAACGTTGACCGAGCGTATCAATCGCGGCAACGGTTTAACAAGCGGGTGGCGAGGCCTTTTGTAAACGGGGTCTATGCCTCGAACAGGCGTTCTCCAAGCCTTCCTGAACCCTCCAGACGGCTTCGTTAAATCTTGGATAAACCCTCTGCACCACCGAATCGCGCTGGGCCCCAGAATCAGCGTGGGCGTCGTCGAGGAATCAGCCACGGACGCTGCGGCCGCCGCGGATACCGCAGATGCTAACCCAGGCGAGGACGGACTCTTTGGACTCTTTGGCGGTAATCCCTTCGGACTCGCTCTGTTCAGGGACACCCTAGGGCCTGGTCCAAAGTCACCGCTCATCCACCGCGCCAGCGGCGAACTCGATTTCGGCGTGCTTTGACCTTGACCTTGTTCTACCTGAGTTTTCGCGGCGGAGAGGGGAGACAAACTCGAAAAACTTCGCGGGCTCTTCGCGGCGCTCGATGTATAGGGGCTTTTACCCTCCGCCTTTGTGACGCTCTCCGCTTCCCGCCATGCTTTGACCAAAGTGTCTTTCGTAGTCAGCGTGGCTTCCAACGCGATGTCGAGCTCGGTGCTGAAGTGCGAGCGGACTGGGAACAACTCTATCGAAGCGGTTCTTTCGTCGAACCGGTGGTGGTCCTGGCCGCTTTCGTGAAGCGCGCTTGTACTGGACCCTAAAGTCCGCCACTCGTGGTGAACCGTGAACTCCGCGGCGGGGACCACGGCGAGCTGTACGGCTCCGGAGTCGTAAGGGGAGTTATAATTCAGAGAATCGTCAACATTGAGTTGTGACGATGACTC
>TARA_B110000977_G_scaffold201489_1_pt1 | contig 23094 bp, 20 predicted proteins | sample TARA_B110000977 | Tara Oceans TARA_B110000977 (sample SAMEA4397798) | marine metagenome | biome: Polar Biome; feature: [SRF] surface water layer (ENVO:00010504); material: water (ENVO:00002006), including particulate matter (ENVO:01000060) such as... | depth 5 m | reverse complement strand
ATTTATGGGTAATTTCGCAATTAAATGAGCCCCTTGATATGTTTTTTGAAATAGGCCGCGCTCTCAGAAACACTCTGCATAGAATTTTGAGCAAAATTTCCACCCTGTTCTATATAGAAACGTTCTAAGCCAGCGGTTTTGGCATTGGGAAGAATTTGAGTATAATCAATAGAGCCATTACCAAGTTCAGTGTAATCTCTAGTCCCCTTATCCATGTCTTTAATGTGCCACAATGGAAACCTACCAGGGGCTTTTTCTATAAGCGCCTTAGGTGTAATGACGCCAGCATGCATGACCCAATAAAAATCTACTTCTATTTTAACCAAATCTGGATCAGTTTCTTCTAGTACCCAATCCATACCTGTTTTGTCACCATAGGTATTAAAGTCATAGCCAAAATTGTGGTAAGCCAATTTTAGGCCTGCGGCCGACACCTGAGCGCCAATTGCATTCAATTTTTGTACCAACAGGGTGTAGCCTTCTAGATTGTGGTAAGCGTCTCCTAATTTAGGCCAAGTAATATAGTGGTCTCCTAGTGTTGTAGCCCCTTCAATACAAGCGTCTACATAGTTTTTAAGGTCTATTTCGGAAGCCTCCATCAGTCCAGGAAGTCCATAATGACCGGTATAAGTACTTAATTCTAGGTCTTCTAAAATAGTCTTGAATTCGGCTGCGCTATAGCCGTAATAGGTTTTATTAAGGGTGTCAAAACCATAGCTCTCAAAATCTGAATACCCCATGGCTTTTAATTTTTTGAGGGTGCCTACGGGATCTTTGACCATGAAATCTCTTACCGTGTAGAGTTGTAGTCCTAAAGGAAAAGAAGTGCTGGAAAAGGACACCACACAACTGCTTGGAACGAGTGCTAATGCAGCAAATGCACTACTTTGCTTTAAAAAAGTACTTCTTTTCATAGGAGATGTATTGGTACTTAAATGTACAAATTAAATAAAGGGAATGAGAAACATTTTTTTGTCTTATTATTTTATCGTAACATTGCAATGTAATGATATAAAGATATGGGACTGACTAAAACAGCTATTTTTACGGACCAAGACAACAGCCTTGCTTCCATAGCAAAAGCGCTTGCGCACCCGGCTAGAATGGCTATTTTAAAGCATTTAATCAAACAGAACAGTTGTATTTGTGGGGACTTGGTGTTGGAGATTGGTTTGGCACAACCCACTATTTCTCAGCATTTAAGCGTCTTAAAGCAAACAGGTCTCATCAAGGGAAATATTTCAGGCACCAGTGTTTGTTACTGCATAGACACAGAAGCTTGGCAGGAGGCAAACCAGGCTTTTGCCAGTCTATTTGCTGCAGGAATGCCTAAGACCAATGATTGTTGTTAATTTAAAACCTACACCATGACACTATTAGAATTTACCAACGAATTAAAAAAAATGGAAACGATTGGGTTTCAATTACCCAATGGCACCTTTGTGCCTCCTTATTTTCATGTAACCGAAGTGGGAAAAGTCACCCGAGACTTTATAGACTGTGGGGGAACAATGCGTTCTAATTCTGTGGTTAATTTTCAGCTTTGGTCTGCCGACGATTACGACCACAGACTTCATCCTGAAAAACTAAATTCAATTATTGAGTTGGCCCAAAAAGCATTGGCTATTGGGGATTTCCCTATTGAAGTAGAATTTCAAGGACAAACCATAGAAACCTACGGAGTAGCGACCCATGGAAATCATTTCTTACTCACCACTAAGGCCACCGATTGTTTGGCTAAAGATAATTGTGGAATCCCTACAGAAAAGCCAAAAGCAAGCCTTTCAGATAGGAATAAAAACGCCTGTACTCCAGGTTCTGGTTGTTGTTAATTAGTATAGAATGAACACTGAATTATTTAAGACCATTGAAGGGTTAGATGCAGCAGCTATATCAAAAGAAAGAAAAGCCCTTTTAGATAGCTTAGTGACATTTATTCAGGAGAAACGACTGGCAAAACAATCCATAAAGCTCCATTTTATTTGTACGCACAACTCTAGGAGAAGCCATTTTTCTCAAATTTGGGCACAGGCCATGGCACAATATTATAAAGTGCCTCAACTGATCAGTTACTCTGGTGGCACAGAAGCAACAGCTTTGTATCCTATGGTGGTTCAAACCCTAGAAGCACAAGGTTTTGAAATTCACCCTATCTCTGAGGGAAAAAACCCAATCTATTCCATACACTATTCAGAAAGGGCCCTACCGCTGATAGGGTTTTCTAAAAAGGTGGACCATTCATTAAACCCTTCTAAAGGCTTCGCGGCCATTATGACCTGTGACGCAGCAGACCAAGGCTGTCCTTTTATTGCTGGAGCAGAAAAGAGAATGGCCTTGACCTTTAAAGACCCAAAAGTCTCAGATGGTACGCCGCAGCAAGAAAGTGTTTACAAGGAGCGTAGTATCCAAATAGCCACAGAACTCAAATATGTATTTTCTAGTATAGCCTAAGCCATGAAAAAGCAATTATCCTTTTTAGACCAATACTTAACCCTTTGGATTTTTTTAGCCATGGGCATAGGGGTAGGTATTGGAACTATTTTCCCATACTTCCCCATTTTCATCAATGACTTAAGTGTTGGAACTACTAACATTCCCATAGCGATTGGCCTCATTGTGATGATGTATCCGCCACTAGCCAAAGTCAATTACGCCCTCTTGCCTAAAGTATTTCAAAATGTAAAAATATTGAGTGCCTCTTTATTCTTAAACTGGGTGGTAGGCCCTATTTTGATGTTTGTATTGGCCCTAACGTTCCTTCAAGAGTATCCCGAATATATGGTAGGACTTATTTTAATTGGCTTGGCCAGATGTATTGCCATGGTACTCGTTTGGAATGATCTGGCAGAAGGTAGCTCTGAATACGGTGCAGGACTGGTGGCTTTGAATAGTGTTTTTCAAGTATTTGCCTATTCTTTTTATGCTTGGTTATTTATTACCGTTTTGCCGCCATACTTTGGATTTGAAGGGGCTATAGTAGACATATCCATAGGTGTCATTGCAGAATCCGTACTGATTTACTTAGGGCTTCCTTTTTTGATAGGATTTTTGAGCAGGAAAATCTTAGTGCCTCTAAAGGGCTTGGATTGGTATGAGAAAAAATTTATTCCTACCATCTCACCTGGGACATTAATCGCCCTATTATTCACTATTGTGGTGATGTTTTCCCTAAAAGGGGCACTCATAGTAAGCATTCCTTTAGACGTATTGGTGATTGCGTTTCCACTGTTAATTTATTTTAGCCTCATGTTTGTCATTGGCTTTTTTGTGACCAAAGCAGTAGGAGGGACTTATGACAAAACTGCGGCGGTGGCCTTTACAGCAGCAGGAAATAATTTTGAGTTGGCTATTGCTGTAGCTATTGGAGTTTTTGGACTTAACTCTGGTCAAGCATTTGCGGGTGTTATTGGTCCATTGGTAGAAGTTCCCGCGCTCATACTACTGGTCAGGGTTTCTTTTTGGCTTAAGGGCAAATTCTTTAAATAGAACCATTCTAAGGATGTTTTCTAGTCCTAGTAACATTCAATAAATGTATTTTAGCGTCCTAAATACATCCCATGAGTATAGATAAAGCCCTTTTAAACAGATCCCGTGAGCAGTGTGAATGTTGTAACGCAGCGGAAAAGTTGTCGGTGTATGAAGTGCCGGCATCGGCCGTGAGCGGCCAAGAAGCCCAATTGGTTCTTTGTGAAAAATGTATTTCAGAGGCAGACGCTGAAGAGAGAGATCAAAACCATTGGCGTTGTTTAAATGACAGTATGTGGAGTGAAGTACCTGCCATGCAAGTATTTGCTTGGCGCATGTTACACCGTTTAAAATCCTATGGTTGGCCTGCAAATCTATTGGAAATGATGTACCTAGAGGAGGACCTTTTGACTTGGGCAGAAGCCGCTGGAGATGGTGAAGAAAAACCAGACGCTGTCATTCACAGAGATGTGAATGGGGTGGTTTTAGAAGCTGGAGATTCTGTGGTGCTCATCAAAGACTTAAAAGTAAAAGGCAGTAGCATGGTAGCCAAGCAAGGCACTGCAGTAAGGCGCATCTCTTTGGATAGAGAAAATGCCACTTATATTGAAGGCAAAGTAGACGGCAAAACGATTGTGATCATTACCGAATACGTTAAGAAGCTCTAACGCACTTTGGCTCTTTTAATGAGCCTTGCAAACAGACCAGGTAAGTACCTTTTCACATAAGCCGCATAACTTTCACGACCTATATAGACTTCTCTTTTACCTTGCTTCAATGCTTTTATTATTTTTTTAGCACATTGTTCCGCACTGATGCCATTGGCTTGCGCATGATCCATGACGCCTATTGCGTCTCCGTTGGGACCCAAAGCATTTACGGAGACCTGTGTTTTAACAAAACCTGGCGCCAATAAGCTAACAGAAATACCACTGTCTTCTAATTCAGCCCTTAGAGAGTCAAAAAACCCATGCAATGCATGCTTAGAAGCAGCATAGCCAGACCTATATGGAGAGGGAATTACGCCGGTAAGACTAGTCACCACACCAAAGTGTCCGCGTCCATTTTTTAGCATGGAAGGTAAGATCGCTTTAGTAAGACTGACCGTGCCTAAATAGTTTACGTCCATTAATTTTTTGTCTACTGAGAAGTCAGTATCCTTGACCAAAGCCCTTTGACTAATACCTCCATTGTGGATAAGAAGGTCTACAGGACCTACTTTTTCAAGTACCTCCAAAACAATTTTTTTATGGCTTTGCGTGTCTTCAAGATCCAGTATTTGGAGGTGAATACGGGCATTTTTATGACACAATTCCTTGGCTTCTTCCAAGGTTTTTTCTCTCCTTGCAGAAAGAATTAAAGTACAGTCTTCGGAGGAGATTTCTTTGGCTAATGCCAAGCCTATTCCAGAAGACGCACCAGTGATCCAAATGGTTTTGTTTTTAAAAAATGCGTTCATGAAATTTTTTAGCAGCAAGATACATAAATCATCTCTTCCACAAAGATTCAATAGCACTTAGAGACACCCTATTTCTAAGGAGTTTGAGTCTTTGTTTAAAGTATTTTTTTTGGGCGGGGCTGCCCTCCTTGTCAACTGTTTTTTGGATTCTTTGAAACACTTTTATGCCTGCGGATCCTTTTTGTTGGTATGGATTTACTTGAAATATAAAACTGTTGAGGTGCCTTTTCCAGGCCAAGGCCGATGCCTTTTCGTTTCCCAAAACTCCCATCGTAAGGCGTTTAAAAAACCGAGGGTCTCTCGCTGTGTCAATTAGTCTTTCAGGGACAAGTTTTTCCATCTCTAAAAAATGAGTTACCCAAAGGGATAAGGTTTCTGTGGTTTGGGTTTTTTTAGTAAAAATAAAAACCCCAAGGACACTGTTAAAAACAAAAGGGGTATAGGAGAGTTGTTGGGCCAAATAGGCTTGTAATTGGCCTTGTTTTGGTCTGTCCAAAAACAAGGCCTTACAATCTTTAGGCGGTTTAATAACCAGCTTGCAAACCACCTGATTACTTATTTAAGATCAAAACGATCCAACTCCATTACTTTAGTCCAAGCAGCGACAAAATCACATAAAAATTTGTCTTGGCTGTCATCACAAGCATACACCTCAGCTAATGCGCGCAATTCAGAATTAGAGCCAAAGATAAGGTCTACCCTAGAAGCACTCCATTTAAGGGCGCCCGTTTTTCTATCCCTTCCCATAAAGAGGTCTTCTTCTTCATTTGCGGCTTCCCATTTGGTGCTTAGGTCTAAAAGCTGTACAAAAAATTCATTGCTTAAAGCCCCTTTGTTTTTAGTAAAAACTCCGTGGGTACTTCCATCATAATTGGTGTCTAGCATGCGCATTCCCCCGACCAAAACGGTCATTTCAACAGGGGTAAGGGTCAATAATTGTGCTTTGTCTAATAGTAACTCTTCATCTGAAACAGAGAACCTGGTCTTTACATAATTTCTAAACCCGTCTGCCTGTGGCTCAAGTACTGCAAAAGAAAGCACATCTGTTTCTTCTTGACTGGCGTCTGTTCTTCCTGGAGTAAAAGGCACGACTATTTTATGCCCTGCTGCCGCGGCCGCTTGTTCTATTCCTACACTTCCCCCAAGCACAATTAGGTCTGCTAAAGATACTTGAGTAGCATGTGCTGCGTTAAAAGCATTTTTGATTTCACGGTATTTGTCTAGTACCTTTGCTAGGGTCTCCGGCTGGTTTACGGCCCAATCTTTCTGTGGTGCCAAGGCTATTCTAGCCCCATTTGCACCACCTCTTTTATCCGAGCCTCTAAAAGTACTGGCAGACGCCCATGCGGTTTGCACCATTTCTGCATTGGTTATGCCACTATTAGACAATTGTTGTTTTAAATCTTTAATATCTGCCTCTGTGATTGTAGGGGCAGAAGGCGCTGGGATAGGGTCTTGCCAAATCAAGGTCTCTTGTGGCACTTCTTCTCCCAAATAAAGTGATTTAGGCCCCATATCTCTGTGGGTTAATTTAAACCAAGCCCTAGCAAAAGCGTCAGCGAATTCGTCTGGATGCTCATAGAAGCGTCTTGAAATTTTTTCATAGATAGGGTCTTCTCTCAGAGCAATGTCAGAGGTAAGCATCATGGGAGCATGGCTTTTATTTGGGTCATGTGCGTCTGGAACCGTTCCTACACCACCATTATTTTTTGGTTTCCATTGGTGCGCTCCTGCAGGACTCTTGGTGAGTTCCCACTCGTATCCAAATAAATTTTCAAAGTAATTGTTGCTCCATTTGGTTGGGGTAGTGGTCCAGGTCACTTCTAAACCAGAGGTAATGGTGTCTCCTGCATTTCCAGTGCCAAAACTATTTTCCCATCCCATGCTCTGCGCCTCAATAGGTGCTCCAGCAGGTTCTGGGCCTACATATTCGTCTGGATTAGCCGCTCCATGTGTTTTACCAAAGGTATGACCTCCAGCGATTAAGGCCACTGTTTCTTCGTCATTCATGGCCATTCTTCCAAAAGTTTCCCTAATGTCTCTGGCAGAAGCCAAAGGATCAGGGTGTCCGTCTGGTCCCTCTGGGTTCACATAGATAAGACCCATTTGCACTGCAGCGAGTGGGTTTTCTAGATCCCTGTCCCCAGAATACCTTTGGTTTTCCAGCCATTTTCCTTCAGAGCCCCAATAGATATCTTGCTCAGGTTCCCAAATATCTTCTCTTCCACCCCCAAAACCAAAGGTTTTAAAGTCCATAGATTCTAAGGCACAGTTTCCTGCGAGAATCATTAGATCTCCCCAAGATATTTTGTTGCCGTATTTTCTTTTAATGGGCCAAAGCAAGAGCCTTGCCTTGTCTAAGTTTCCGTTGTCTGGCCAGCTATTTAGAGGGGCAAAACGCTGTGCGCCGGTTCCTCCGCCACCACGTCCGTCTGCTATTCTATAGGTTCCTGCACTGTGCCAAGCCATGCGAATAAAGAAAGGACCGTAGTGTCCAAAGTCTGCCGGCCACCAATCCTGAGAATCGGTCATGAGGTTGTATAAATCTTGCTTGAGCGCTTTTAGGTCTAAGCCTTGGAATGCTTTTTTATAGTCAAAGCCTTCATCCATAGGATTAGATGCTTTGCCGTGTTGTCTGAGTATATTAATATTGAGTTGGTTGGGCCACCAATCTTTGTTAGAGGTGCCTTTTCCTGCGGCACTTTTAACGGCTCCTTGTGAGAAAGGACACTTAGCGCTCCCATTTTCTGAATAATGTTCCATAATTGCTGTGACTTTTTATTAGACCACAACAAGTTATATTAGATTTAGGTATGAAAAGAAAAAAAGCTATTGTTTTTTCTTATAATGAAATTGAACGACTTTATAAACTACAACCTGTTATAATCAGGCTTCCAGTTTTTAATCGCCATTTTAATGTCTTTTGGAGACAAGTTCTCTTTAATCGCTCGATCTATTAATGGAAGAAATTCTTCATCTGGTGCAAAGCGAAGGGCAATGATTTGTCCCATACGAAGTTCTGTTGGTAATAATTTGCCCGTAAGGACATAATGTCTGAGACTTTCCTCTGCTCTAATGGCCCTGTCTTGTGCTTTTAGTGGGAATTGTCTGGTGTACCACATCATGACCACAAACACCCATGCGGTTAAAATAGATAAGGTAGCAGGGTAAGCATGTCCCTCTTCTGCCAAGAATAAATAACTCACGCTACCTCCTAAAAGGGCGAGGATACTTAAAAATAACAATCCGTGAAATCCTTTGATTAGTATGGGATGGTTTTTAAAATTTTGTTCCGTTTTCATATATAGGTTTTATCCAAAAATAGAATAAATTTTGGGTAAAACCTTTTTAGGCCTACAGAAGTTTAAGTATTACTATAGACTAGGCAAACCCAAAGGCACTTCCATGAGTAGTATGGTGAGATTGCAGCCAGCCGTGGTAGGCATTTCCTCAGCAGTAGTTTTAATAAGTTTATTGCTTTATTTAAGGTAGATTATAGCCTATTAATTGTGGTATCTTTATAGGAAAAACAATCCTTTATGAGAATTTCTTTGCCTTTTGTAGGCTTGGTATTGGCCTTTGTGTTAAACATCCAAGCCCAAGATTTAACCGGGGAAACCCAAACACCATCACTCCCATTATTGGAGCAATCCATTGCCTACCACGATCCTCAGAATAAATGGCCTAGCTTTAATGCAACTATGGCGGTGGTGATGAAATCACCTAAGAATACAGAGAGAATAACCCGTATTTACATGGACCATACCAAAGGTCGTTTTGAATTAAATGCCACAAGAGGAGATGAAAATACCCAATATATATTGGGCCCTAACCAATGTGACATTACCTTTAATGGTCGGAGTGAATTTACGCCCGAAGAAATTAAAACGCATCGTTTGGATTGCAGCCAGGCCCAGCGGATGAAAAATTATTATACTTACCTCTATGGCCTTCCAATGAAACTTAAAGATCCAGGGACTCAATTAGATCCTAAGGCTTTTAAAAAAATCTTTCAAGGAAAAGAATACTGGGTGTTAAAGGTATCCTATGCCCCTGCAGTAGGTAAAGATGTTTGGTATTTTTACCTAGACCCTATGACGTATCAGCTACGTCACTATCAGTTTTATCACGACGAGCAAAAAGGAGATGGGGAGTATATTCTGCTCTCTGGTGAAATAGAAATAGGGGGGATTAAAATGCCCAAAGACCGTGCTTGGTATATGAATTTAGATCAAAAATATTTGGGGACTGATTTTTTGAGCTCTCTTAATCCATAGTTTTAACTGGTGCACAGTAATATAAAAGAATGGTACTTGGCACAGTTGTTGTAATTATTTGATCATAAGTAACTTTTAAATGCCTCCCTATGAAAAATGTACTATTCTTATTAATTGCTTTGGGGACTGTAAGTGTTCAAGCGCAAAGAAACTTAAAAGGAAAAATTTTATTTGACAATGCGCCTTTAGAAGGTGTTCGAATAAAATTGAACAACGAAGAGATGGCTATTAGCTCCAATCAAGAAGGCGCTTTTAGTTTGGATGTAAAAGAGGGCGATTTCATTTATTTCAACAGTCTAGGTATGCAAGAATTGAGTGTCCGTATAGACGACGTCACAGACAGGCTCACTTTAGAAATGCGTCCTGAAGTCACTGAATTAGATGAGGTGGTTATTTCAAGAGAGAACCGTCAGAAAAAACCCTTTTCTATTTTAGATAAGCCTATTGCTTTTAAAACGGCTTACGCAACAATCAATCCAGAGGCTGCAGGTTTTGCCACCATGTATATTAAAGGAAAAGACCTCAACAGAAGTTACACGAATGTATACGATGCTATTCGCTTTAGAGCGAGGCTTAGAAATGGGGCTACTTTTGGTTTGACCACTGGAGTGCTTTGGGATGTAGATGGCTTTATTTACAGGGACCAAACAATCCCCGAATCTCTTGACATTAATTTGGTGGAAGATATTTTGGTATTACGCGGAATTTCTGCTGTCACCTTGTATGGCTCTGAGGCTGGCGCAGGGGTTATAGCTATTCGCACTAAGAATCAATTTTTAAAGCAGCAACAAGAAATTGTTGAAAAAGAGGAATTGCTTTTCAATAAAGTCGTAGAGAAAGGTTTCTTTAAAAATTATACCAAGCGCAGTTTTGATGATCTATCAACCACCCCCACAGCAGCAGATGATATGGACGCACCTATTTTTAATACGGAAAAGAGCGTTTTAAACTATAGGAACCTTCACAGAGAAAACCCAGATGCATTAAAAAGATTGGCTTTTTATTTAGATGCAGAAAATAGACCTGATTTGTCTCGCTTACTCTATAAGGAAATTCTCAAGCAACGTCCGTCTTATGCCCAATCTTTTAGAGATTTGGCACAGGCATTTCTCAAGAACAATCAAACTCAGAAATCTTGGGAGACTTATATGAAGTATATTTTAAGAGGCAAAAAAATGAATCAGTCCGAAGGGATTGAAGGCATTGTATACGATGAGATTTGGAATTTGGAACGCAACTATAGTATCTCTAGAGAAGACATGGCGCTCATTAGACTTTCTGACCGTTATGAGGAAACCCCACCCCAGCCCATTCGATTTGTAGTGGAATGGGTAAATCCCTTAGACCAATTTTCCCTGACTTTTGTGAACCCTAAACAGCAAATACATATCTTTTCTCATCAGTTACCAGCGCAGCAAGAGGCCATTTTAAAAGAGCAGATTAACGGTTACAATGCTACTTCTTTTTTCTTGGATAAAAGTTTAAAAGGCGCTTGGCGTATTTTGGGTAAGGCCACTGATCACAGTGAAGCCCCCGTGTCCTTAAAAATCACCAAGTATACGGATTGGGGCACTAAAAAGCAACGAGAAACAGTTCACTTTTATCAGTTGTTTCAAAACCAAGCCACCCAAAACCTATTGACCTTTATGGTAGAATAATTTGCAATTCCCTATAAAGAGTCCGCAGCTTTAGCTGCGGACTCTTTATTTTAAATGCCTTGGTTTACTCTGCATCCCAAGCCCTAAAGGTGGGGACTATTCTGGCTTTAGTGGCCTGTTCAAAACCATAGGCCATTTCTATGAGGGTAGGCTCACTCCAGGCAGCGCCAAAAAAGGAGAGTCCTACTGGCAGACCGTGCACATCTCCCATAGGAACGGTTATATTGGGGTAGCCGGCCCAGGCGGCGGGCGAGGAGCTAGAGACATGGTAGTTGTCTCCGTTTAACCAATCAATACTCCATGCGGGAGATCCGGTTGGGGCTACAAAACCGTCTAATTGGTGTGCTGCTATGACCTTGTCTATCCCATTGTCTCTACTTCCTTTTCTAAGGGCTTCTAAATGGTCCAGGTATTCTTTGCTGTCTACCCCTGCTTTTTCTAATGCCATTTCTAAATAGGCTTGGTTGTAGTATTTGAGTTCTACTGAATCCTGTTTGTTAAAGGCAATGAGGTCTTCTAAGTTTTTAATCTTTGCGTTTGGTCCAAGACTGGCAAAATAATCATTGAGTCCTGCTTTGTATTCGGTAAGCATGACTTGGAAAGAGTGCGCTCCAGTGCTTCGCTCATTAATTTGATCAATTTCTATAATCGTTGCCCCCTGCGCTTTAAGCACCGCGACGGCTTTTAGGGTGAGGCTGTCTGTAGTCGCATGGTCTCCAAAGGCTGCTTTAAACCAGCCAATACGCTTTTCTTTTAAGCCGTCTTTCTTGAGATAGGGGGTGTAATCTTGTAATGCTTTGCCTTTGTTTGCTGCTGTTTTTCCATCTCTAGGATCTTGGCTGGTCAATGGGCCTAGGGCCATTACGGCGTCGGTTACGGTACGGGCCATAGGCCCTGCCGTGTCTTGGGTATAAGAAATAGGAATAATTCCAGCGCGGCTAATGAGTCCTACGGTGGGTTTAATGCCCACAATTCCATTGGCGGTAGCCGGGCAAACAATGGATCCGTTGGTTTCAGTTCCTATGGCCAAAACTGTGAGGTTGGCAGAGACAGATACCCCACTTCCGGCACTGGAACCGCAAGGGGATCTGGTGAGTACATAAGGATTTTTGGTTTGGCCATTGATTCCTGACCATCCAGAGCTGGACATTTGTCCTCTAAAATTGGCCCATTCGCTCAGGTTGGCTTTCCCCAATATCACGGCTCCAGCGGCGCGTAATTGAGCGGCTACCTCACTGTCTTGGAGTGGCATAGAGCTAGCTAAGGCACGAGAACCCGCCGTGGTGGCCATCTGGTCCTTGGTGTCTATATTGTCTTTAAGTAATACGGGCACACCGTGTAAGGGCCCCCTATGCTCTGGGGCTACCCTGTCTAGAGAGTCTGCTATGGCAAAAGCGTCAGGATTCACCACAATGACCGACTGTAATTGGGGGCCACTGTGGTCAATGGCGTCTATACGGTTGCTGTATGCAGCGATAACATCTCTGATAGTCCAGTCGCCATTTTTGTAGCCTTCTTGAAGCTCAGGAATGGTAATTTCTAAAAACTGAAAATTATTGAGGTCTTCTGTTTTAGGGGATTCTACTTGGTTTTGACAGGCAAAAAGCAACAAGCTAAGCGCCGCCCATTGGGTTTTTTTTAGGAATTTCATTAGGTTGTTTAATTAGATACGTTTGTATTTGGAGGAGCGTTTTATGTAAATGTTTTGCTTAAAGATAATAATTTATAATGTGTAAATTCTTTAATAAAAAAGAAGCCGCTATTAGCGGCTTCTTTTTTATTTGACAAAATACTTAGGTATTTACTCTTCAATGCTCGCAGGTGTAATATCTGCGTCGTAAGACCTGTAATAGAGCTCTAATAAGGTCATTGTTGCATTGAGAAGATCCCTTGTCTCTAACAGAATGGAGAAGTATAAAGTGGAGTTTTTTGGACTTGTTTCTTCTGTTCTAATTCTAGCCACTTGGGTTTCAATCTTTTCAGAAACGAATTTCAACAGTGCGGGTTTAGCCGCTAGTACTTTTCCAATATCATTAAAATTACGACTTTCAAAGATGGCTTTTGTTTTAGTAAACAACTCTTCTTCAAAAAGGTTTTCTAATTCCTTAAGCTCTTTAAGCTGATTGTATTTAAGCTTTTTGTGGTTATTGTTTACGTGTTTGTGACTTACTTTGGAGATGAAATCTAAAGATTGAGACACATCTGTGAGGTGTGTAATGGTGGAGATGTAGAAATCGCTCGCACGGACACTAGACTCGTCCAAGTTTTTAATAAAGTAGAATATGTGGTTGCGCAGGTCTTCTATTTCATCGGCCAATTTGGCTCCTTGCTTCTTATTCTTTTTAAGAAGTTCAAGGTCCTGTTTTGCTAATCCTGTAACAGCATTAGCATAGATGTTCTGGGTTCTTCTAATCACATTAGAAATGTTGTTTGCACTCTCTTCTATAACCCCTTGAATAGAGCTGCTCTCTGCTTTTCTAAGACTGTCCTCTGCTTGAAATTCTTTACTTTTTTTGTTGTAACTAACATAGTTTCTAGCCAATAAAAATATTGCTAAAATAAGTAACACGCCAATGGCTGTTCCTTGACCTATAGAGATGACTGTTAAAATAATCCCAGCAGCTATAAATGCAATCAATGCAGTTCCAAACCATCCTCCTATTACATTTAATACTCCAGCAACACGATATACAGCGCTTTCTGCCCCCCAGGCTTTGTCTGCCAGTGAGGTTCCCATAGCCACCATAAAAGTCACATAGGTGGTAGATAATGGCAATTTATATGAAGTGGCAATAGATATTAATATACCAGCAACTACAAGGTTTACTGCAGCTCTTACCATGTCAAAAGCGGGCATTTCAAAGTTTTTGTCTTTGGATAAAGAGATTACGGGTTTTTGAAATTGTGCATCTAATTTATTTTGCCATGTTTTAGGAAGAATGGCTTGTGAGTAATTCGAAATGCTCATGGCGAACCGCACAATTCCTCTGGATAAGAAGTTGGGGTTAAAACGCTCTTTAGATTCTCCCTCTCTAGCCAGGTTAATTTCTGTTTCTGCAACGTATCTCGCTTTTTTAGAAAACCAAAGCGTAGCTACCATAATCATTCCTGATACAAATAATAAAAAGGTAGGCGTTGGCACTTTTTTAGCCAAAATGTTCATGCTAAACTCTGCAGCTGGAATGCCAGAAATGCTCCAAGCTTCATAAGATTGCCAGGCAGCAATAGGTACACCAATAAAATTCACAAGGTCATTGCCAGCAAAGGCTAAAGCCAATGCAAATGTACCTATAACAATAATAAACTTATAGATATTGATTTTAGCCAATGCAATAAGTACATATGATATAACGGACCATAACAATAAATTCACAAGTATAAGGCTCCAAACTTCCGTTTCTAAGAAATCTTTAATAGTTTGGCCGCCAAGGATTTCTAAATTTTCTCCTGCTATAGCGGTTCCTTTTATTCCTTTCATTAAAATGAAATAGGTAATAGAAGAAGTGGCAATACCACCGAAAATAGCGGAGATCCATGTAGGTTTTTTCTCAAAATTGTAAGAAAGTAATATCCTAGATGCCCATTGAACAATTGCACCAATGGAAAACGCAACAACAACGGAGAGTAAAATCCCAAAAATAATATCTGCAGCTTTTGAGGTGTTTATGTACTGCACCACATCTGAAAAAACGCCGCCTTCATTGCTAATTTTTATAAGTGCCATGGCTACAGAAGCCCCGAGCAGTTCAAACACAATAGATACTGTGGTAGAGGTAGGCATTCCAAGGGTGTTAAAAAAGTCTAACAATAAAATATCTGTGATCATCACGGCCATAAAAATGAACATGATCTCATTAAAATAAAATTCTCCGGGATTAAAAATACCCTTTCTAGCCACTTCCATCATACCGCTAGAGAAAATAGCACCCATGGCAATTCCAATGGAGGCAACTATCATGATGGTTTTAAAAGAGATGGCTTTAGACCCAATCGCTGAATTCAAAAAATTTACGGCGTCATTACTCACACCCACGACTAAATCTGCAATAGCCAATACCGCTAATGCGACTAACATTAAAACATATAAATTATCCATAATTTATTTTAAATAGGGTTTAAAAGTACTCTTAATTTTGGGTATTTGAGGTTATCTTAAGGTTAAAAATGTAAGTCTAATTGTAGCCTGTACATGAGTTTATTGGAAGCACCAGGACTGTCAAGGTAGCTAAAATCTGATTGCACTTTTAATTTGTGTCCCACAATATATTTTGAGAGACCCACCGTGTATTGGGTTTCTGGAACTTTCCCTGTTATGGCTTGGTCTAAGGTGATTTTCGTGAACCTTCCTGAAATTTCTACATTGTTTTTAAGTAAAAAGCCACTTTGTAAGTTCATCCCTTTTCCTACTTGCACTACGGCACCTGTTTCTGAGCCGTCCAGGTTTTTTGCTATGGCATTAGCAGCACTACGATCTGAATATTCTCCCATAAAGGAAAATCCGCGGTATTTAAACATGCCGTCTATAAACAAGGTGTTAATGTCTGTCTGAAACAGACCACCGTCATTTTCCATATAAGACCCCATATTGCTCCTGTTCTTTAACGCGTTTTGATTGCTGTCATAAGTAGCGGCTATCATGAGTTTAGGGGAACCTTCTCTTTTTAAATCTGACCCACTGTAGTCTCCTTTACTCTTAAATGCACCAAAAGGCAGTAGCTCTATGCGCCCGGTAAATTGGTGACCCCCTAAATTTCCAGCAGTAATATTTCTTCCTTCTCCCTGAGAAATGGCAAACTTCTCTCGCATTAAAAACTGTTTACCTATTTTGGTTTTGTGCCTCAGTTGCACCCCCATATCCCGGTCTATATTAAAACGGCTATTGAGTAAAGAGCGGTCTACTTGCTGTAAATTCCCAGAGGAAATAACCCGCTCAATATTTCCTGGTAGTTTGGTTTGCCCAAACCACAATTCCCAGTTTCCATGAAAATTCCACATCACTACGGCGTCTAATATATACCTTGGGGTATTTCCGGTATAAATGGAACCACCTGAAATATCTCTGTTAGATAGTCCTAGCTCTAATTTGTATTTTAATTTTGGGGAATAAGCAAAACCGTCAAATTTTAAGCGGGCCCTTCTAATGAGCATATTGCTCTCCTGGGTTTCAAAATCTCCTGAGTCATTTTCTTTCCAGTTAGCGATGGCTAAAATTTGCATTCTCGCACCAATTTTCATGGTCCAAGTACTGTCTTTACCTACGAGATTAAATAGGCCTTTTCCAAAATTGGGTGCTGGGGTTTCTTGTGCGCTTAGGCTAAAAGAAAAACAAAGGCAGGCTAAAATGACTGCTTTTTTAAATAATTGCATGGTACTGGTTTTTGTCTGTGGCAAATAACCAATACTAATGTTAAATTAATGTAACTTGGGTGTTACGATATAATGAAACTTTTTTAAAAAAAAGCAGCTGCCCTTCTGGCAGCTGCCAGATTTCTAACGTATGACCGACAAAAACCAGTACGTTATTATGAAATCTACGTACCTAAATACGTTACACAAATTTGATTCTTATTTGTGTTTTAAAAATGAACTAAATGTTAATAAACCATTAAATACACGCCAATAAACACCAGTGTATAAAAGATTCTTACAAACCAAATTGGTACTGAAATTTAAAGTAGAGGTTTACCCCATCTACGCGCAGGTTTCCAATTTGTTCTGCGTAGGAATACCCATTGGTACCCCCAATGTAAAATATGGTGAACGGATTGGGGTTCCATTTGAGCAAAGTTTGTACAAATGCCCCTTCGTTAAAGGAATTTACTTCTGAAACCAATCGGAGCGAGAGGTTTTGATTGAATTGAAAATTGGTATTTCCCCTTAGAATAAAGCCCTCATAAAAAGTATTTTTCCCGTCCAAATGACTCAATTTAGAGTAGCGAATACTTGGGCTTACGGACCATTTAGGGCTGAGTTGGAAATTGTTAAAACTCCCAAGGAAGAAGTTCTTGCCTACCTCAGGAATGTCATCATAATAAATATTCTCCCCCCAAGAAGTGAATATCCTCATATTCACATTTTCAGTAGGGCTAAAGCGAATAAAAAATCTATTCTCCGGCATATTGGTGGCATTAAATCCCTCAAATTCCTCATTGAGTACCAGCCATTTGCTAAATTCTACATAAACATTTCCCGCCAATTGCATAGAGAGTTCTCCTCCAAGCGTGCTGTATTTTTTTAAACCGTCGTAATTGTGAATGACCTGACTACCCGCAAAGACATTCAATTGCCTCAGGGTATTTTCTTTTTCAAAAAAGTGCTGATACCCATGACCTAAAAACACCCTTTTAATGCTATTTCGGGTAATAAATCCTAAAGGCGTCTGATAATGGGGACTATAATGCTCATAAAAGGCTTCTGAATTCCAGTGTTTGGTATTTCTAGTTACCTTTAATGCCAAGGCATCTCCCTTGAGGGATTCACCGTCTAAAGCAATACTCTTATTTTTGATTGTGCCAGTATCGCTTATCCAATCTGCCTCGGGTTCTTTAATAATACTCTTGCTAAATTCTGCTGTAAAGGCATATTTTTCTTTCATTCTATACAGGGCATTGAATCCAAACGTATTTCCGGACCCTCCCTCTGTAAAAAATCGGTTGGTCGTTAAAAAGCCCACATTTGAACCCCCTTTAAAAGTACGCTGATACCTTAATATATTCGCATAAGAAGCCCCTCCTTGCTCCAGAACAGATTCATTCTCTCCCGCCACCAAATACGGAGAAGACTCATCATAAGCAGTGAGCCAATACACCCTGTTTTTCTCTCCCTGAGAGATGAGTTTTGAGGAAAAAAGGGGTTGGTTAATGGCCCTTGTGTACACCGTATTAAGTTCAGAAGTAATCATGTCATTGCCCTCGTTAAAATAAGGGCGTCGCTCCGGAAATTCTACCGCAAAAGTATTGTTCACTGTGACCTGAGACACGTCTGCTTCTACCTGAGAGAAGTCTGGATTAATGGTGTATTCAAGGGAAGCGGTGTTGTTGAGGTCTATGAGTCCGCTGAGTCCAACACCAGCGTCTAATGCGCCATATGACAAAGCACCCGCTACTTTTTCACCTGACCAACTCCCCACCATATTGGGGGTGAAAAGCAGCCTGTTTTCAGATTTAATCCCTTCTAGATGAATGGTGCTCACCGCCTGACAAGGAAGGCAATTGTTGTTTCTATCTATGGCAATATTTAGGTTTTGGCTTCTGTTTTCTCCTGTGTAGGTTGAGCGGTATAAAAGGATGTTCCAATCATATTTAAGCGCTTTTTTAAACTGAAGGACATTAAAAGGAATTTTGAGTTCTACATGGTAAGCGTTTTCTTGTTTGCTGGCCTTGGATTCAAAATTTATATCGTAGGATTCGTCGTCATTTCCGTCTGCGGTGAATTTCATATCTACCTGATTGCCTTCTGCATTGGCACCAAAATTGACCAAATACCTGCCGTCTCCATAGGTGTCTATGCCAAACATCACAAGGTCGTCATTCCAAGCTTCATCCCTGTTTCTAATTGAAGATCTCAGGGTTTTCATGTCTGTGTAAGCTATAAATCCAACGTATAAATGGGTCTCTGAATAACTCACAAAAACTTCGGTAAGGTTTTCTGAAGGGGTGTTATTGCCTGGGTCTATTTCGTAATTGATTAAAAACTTTTGGGTGTTGGCCCATTCCTCCTCTGCCACGACACCATCAAATTCAGGAACATTAAAAGCCTGTTGTTTTTGAGTGGCTTCTTGGCCCCACAGGGCCGATACCATTAAGAAGGTATACACAATAGGGGCAAAAATAATCAAGCGATGTTTCATAAGTAATTATCCAGTACCCTATAAAGACGACACAAGAATAGAAGCGTTACAAAATGTGTAAGTTTTAATCGCTTTAATAAACACTATTTCAGATATTTTTAATTAAATGTCAACTTTTCTTTACATTTTAAAGTAGTTTGATTACATTTGTCAAGTAAGCTTTACAAAATAGCAAGTGAAGTTTACAAATTGGTCGAAATTAAAAAAACAGTTCATGTCAAATGGATGGCCATTGATATAATTTATTTACGCATTCACTTTTAACACACAGTCCTATGAAACCAACAGTATCATTTAAAGAATTACAACACAAAAGCACCAAGAAGCTTGCTTTTTGGACCCTTATTTGGGTGTTTTCAGCCGCCTTAGCCACTTTTGGACCAGAATTTATATGGAGTGATCCATTGTTCTCTTATATGGGTGTGGCCTTATTTTTAATCACAGGCGGTGCCATGATTTGGGCGAACAGAAAACACCTCTTAAATCAAGACGAACTTCAGCGTCGCATGCACTTAGAGGCCATGTCTATTACCCTTGGTGTAGCCGTGGTTTTGGGTTTAGGACTTTCAATATTAGATCAGCAAGATCTTTTATTTGGATTTAAATTGGATTTTGCCTTTATCACCATCATCATTGGGATTACCTATTTTACCACACTATCACTTAACTTAAGAAGGTTCAAATGAAAAATAGGATTAAAGAACTCAGGGCTAGGGAAGCCTTTACCCAGGAAGATTTGGCCCATGAAGTAGGGGTGTCTAGGCAAACGATTAATGCCATAGAAAAAGGCAAATTTGATCCTTCACTACCATTGGCTTTTAAATTGGCTCATTTGTTTAAGACCCCAATTGAGGGTATCTTTACTTTTGAAGATTAATATGGTATTTATGGCTAAAGTACTATTGGGTTTGTTGTTGGGTGTGTTTTTTTCTTGTGCGCCTTCGCACCCTATGGAAGCCCCTGAGCTTATAGAGAAAACCATCCTAGCCCATGGCTGGCAGTTAAAGCCTTCCCAAATTCGTTTTGATTTTAGAGATTATCACTATGAGGTAAATAGAGGCGCTTTGGGTATTCAATATTCCAGAGAAAAGCAAGACAGTTTAGGAGCGACTAAAGACATTTGGACCAATTTTAGCACCTTTGAAAGGACCTTAAATGGCCTGCCTGTTGCCCTGTCAGATTCCTTACAAACGGTTTATGCCAATTCCCTGAACTCAGTGCTTTACTTTGTTCAGTTGCCTTTGGGACTTCAGGACCAAGCGGTGTTGGCTGAATACAAAGGAGTGGTAGTGATAGAATCAGAAAATTACCACCAATTGGCTGTTACATTTAAACAAGAAGGCGGTGGAGAAGATTATCAAGACCAATTTTACTATTGGATACACAGCGATCGCTTTGAAATAGATTATTTGGCCTATTCCTACCATACCAATGGCGGTGGCACCCGTTTTAGAAAAGCTATTTCAAAAAACAGGGTAGGGGGAATTTTATTTCAGGACTTTGACAATTATAAGCCCCCAGTGCACCCCACCCCTTTAGACCGTTTGCCTTTACTTTTCCAAGAAGGCAAACTCCAATGGCTTTCCAAAATTGAAAATTTGACTATTAGGATCTCCCCAACTAGATATTTTTAATATATTTAGTGGTGCTTATTTATAAAGGCATATAACCAACCACTAAAACCACTAAATGCTTCACAAGAACAACCCCCTTAAGGGATGTATTGCGTTTTTTTTCTGTACTTTTTTTCTGACATCATTTTCAGGTATGGCCCAATTTTCAGGGGGAATTACCGGAGGCACTGATTTTGACACCGTTAATAATGTGGACGCACAAGTCGCTGCACTTCAAAAAAACATCAACATTTATGTGGGAAGAGAAGGCCATCATTTAGGCGGATTTGTCAAATACAATAATCAAGATTGGTATATTAGGATAGAGGCTTTGCAAGTGAAAAGAGACCACTCTTTTAAAATACCTATTGTACTGACAGATGTAAAACGTATAATCACTGATTTTGAAGTCACCCATCTGGATGTACCCTTGCTCTTGGGTTACAATATTTCTAAGTCGCTTCGCATTTTTGGAGGGCCTAGATGGACCTTTAACCAAAAAGCCAATATGAAAGGAGTGAATATAGACGCCCTTGAAAATACTTCTTTTGTAGGAACACAGTTGGGCTTTGGATACCAGTACAAAAGATTTGAATTGGACGTTCGCTATTCTTTAAGTGGTCAGACACACGAGGTAAACTTTTTAGAAAATCCCATGGGGAATAAAAATCAATACATAAATTCACAGGGTCAATTTGTACTCTTGGGCTTGAGTGCGTATATTCTATAGTCTCTTAAAAAAAAACAATCATGAAAAAACAGCTTTTCTTTTTACTCGTTTTGGCTACTATTCCTAGTGTCTTTGGACAGGTACAAGAAGCGCTTTCTAAGGCGGTTCAATACAGAAATATAGGTCCTTTTAGAGGGGGCAGATCGGTAGCGGCTTCTGGAGTGGTTCAACATCCAATGGTGTATTATATGGGTACAACTGGAGGTGGATTGTGGAAGACAGAAGACGCGGGCCAACATTGGAACAATGTGTCTGATGGGTTTTTTAATACAGGCTCCGTTGGTGCGGTGGCGGTGTCTGAGAGCCATCCTGATATTGTTTATGTCGGCATGGGTGAGCATGCACCTAGAGGGGTTATGACTACCTATGGAGATGGGGTGTACAAATCCTTAGATGGAGGTAAGACCTGGCAGCATTTGGGTTTAGAAGCCACCCAGCATATTTCGAGAATTAGAATTCATCCTAGCAATCCTGACATTGCTTATGTGGCTGCTCAAGGGGCCTTGCATGGACCCAATCAGGAGCGGGGTATTTATAAGACTACTGACGGTGGTAAAAATTGGGTAAAACAACTTTTTGTGAACACCCTTAGTGGGGCTGCTGAATTGTCTATGGATATGCAAAATCCAGAAGTGTTGTATGCCGCTATGTGGGAGCACCAGAGATTGCCTTGGCAGGTAGTGAGTGGTGGTGTTGGGAGTGGTTTGTATAAAACGGTCGATGGTGGTGCACACTGGAATTTATTAGAAAATGGACTTCCTGAAGAGAAAGGAAAAATGGCCATTGCAGTGTCTAGGGCCAATCCTTCTAAGGTAGTGGCGCTTATTGAAAGTGACTCTAAGCAAGAAAAAGGGGGCTTATTTGTTTCTGAAGACTCCGGAGAAAATTGGACCAGGGTTTCTGCAGACCATAGACTCATTCAGCGTGCCTGGTACTATACTGAGGTATTTTTAGACCCTTTAGACGCAGACACCATTTATGTCATGAGTGCTACTGCTTATAAATCTATCGATGGAGGAGCCCATTGGGAGGAAATGAATCCTGCCCATGGAGACTACCACGATCTATGGATACACCCAACCAATAACAAGCAAATGGTCTTGGCAGACGACGGCGGTGCGGCCATTAGTTTTAACGGTGGTCAGAGTTGGTCTTCTCAGAATAACATGCCCACGGCACAATTTTACAGGGTGAATGCAGACCATTTATTTCCTTATAATATCTATGGCGGCCAACAGGACAATACCAGTGTGAAGATTTCCAGTATATCATTGGGTAATGGGGGTATTGGAGCAGAGAGTTGGGAGGCATCGGCCGGAGGCGAAAGTGCCTTTTTAGCCTTTGACCCAGACCAGCCAGAGGTAGTGCTTGGAGGGAGTTATCTGGGGACTATAGACGCTTATTATCCCAAGAGTAAATCCAGTACCAATATTATGATAGACCCCATTCAGTATTTGGGTATGGCGGCCAGTGAAATGAAATATCGCTTTAATTGGAATGCCCCTATTATTAGATCTGTTCACGAGGAAAATACGTATTATCACGGGGCACAATACCTGCTTAAAACCCAAGATATAGGCCAGAGTTGGGCGGTGGTTTCTCCAGATTTAACCATGAATGACACCTCCAAGCAGCTGCATGGCGGTGGGCCATATACCATTGAAGCGGTAGGGGCGGAAAATTATGGCACCCTCGCTTATATCGTAGAGTCTCCACATGAAAAAGGCCTTTTGTACACCGGCTCAGACGACGGCCTCGTGCATATCACTAAAGATGGAGGGCTTAGCTGGGAAAACATTACGCCAAGGGGTTTGCCGGAGACCATTATAAATGCCATAGAAGTGTCTGCGCATGCTCCTGGAACCGTATATATAGCCACCACACGCTATAAATTTAACGACAAAACGCCCGGGCTATACAAAAGTGTCAATTATGGCGCGCGATGGGAAGAAATATCGGCTGGAATTCCAGAAGGGTCCTTTACTAGGGTAGTTCGCGAGGACCCTGTGGTGAAAGATTTGCTTTTTGCAGGAACGGAAAAAG
>TARA_B110000977_G_scaffold201023_2_pt1 | contig 23174 bp, 12 predicted proteins | sample TARA_B110000977 | Tara Oceans TARA_B110000977 (sample SAMEA4397798) | marine metagenome | biome: Polar Biome; feature: [SRF] surface water layer (ENVO:00010504); material: water (ENVO:00002006), including particulate matter (ENVO:01000060) such as... | depth 5 m | reverse complement strand
CCCCCCCCCCGGTTTCCACCGCCGGGCACCCGCAGTTCAGGTTTATTGAGTCGTACCCGAATGTTAGGGCTAATGCAGTTGCAGCAGCTACCTCCTCAGGGTCGTTCCCGCCCAGCTGTAGCACTTCGTACCCGTCACTGTGCCCGCGACGAAGCAAGCTCTCGAGTTTTCTATCGGATGCATTCGAAACCGCGTTGGCTTTTTCCATCTCGCTCCAAAGCACAGCTTTCTTGGTTAACAAACGCGTGAAGTGCCTTTGGTGCCTATCCGTGTAGTCGCGCATGGGGGCGACGTGGAACTCCTTCCGTTGTGCGGTTGAGCATATTATCGGAGAGAAGTGGGAGGGCGCGATGACCCGCATCGCGCCCAGCAATTTAAATCCCGACATCACTTTTTTTGTTTTTTCTCGGATTTCGTTTTTCAGTTTTCGGTGTCGTTTCGGGTTGCCGTCCCGTTCGGGAGACTCGCTCGGCACACAGTGCGCCGCGCAATACGGAGAGATCTCACCATCCACCCACCATGGCTACGCGCAAAACCCCCGTACTCCAGGGTCTGTACACCCATACTCCTTACGTCTCTTCCTTAGCCGTCGACAGAACTCGGTACCCCGCAGACAAGGAAGCCTCGTGGTCCTTAGATTCAGACTTGATGGCTTTGCGACTCATGCACAACGCCCTACGAGCTGAATCCACCAAGTTCGAAGCCGTGTTGTTCGCACTAGGGGATCGGAAGTTGGAACCGAGTGAGGTGCAGCTGATCAAGGTACGAGTAGCGCAAAGGCGAACGCGACACCGACACCATGACCTCCCGTAACAGACACACACGCACGCTGAGTCACGTTCGGGAGACCAAGGGTCACGTTTCGTCGTTTTTATTTGGCAAAAAGCACACGCGTTTTGCCAAATAAAACGGACGAAGAAGAGTTCAGGCAGTTTTTAAGGGTCCCAATTGCAGAGGGTGAGAGCTTGACTTTGACTGACTCTTGTGTCCCTTCCCACTCCCTCTCTCCAAACAAAAACCCATCAGGACTGGTGGTCCACGCACGTGCAGCATTTCACGAGCTACCGCGCCATGGAGGTTGATAAACTGGCGCCGTTCATTGAAACCAAAGCCAGGCCGGGCGACGTGTTGAGCGAAAAGCACCACCAGTCCCTTTTCGGAGTTTTACAAATTGTAAACGCGGCGGTGACTGATTGCGCGTACGATGAGAACTCATCCAACAAATTGACCGCCTCGGCAATCGCCTCCACAGTGCACGGCTACCGCACCGTGTTATATGCGCACCTCGCGGAGACGGAGAAGGTTATCGTACCCGTGTTGCGGTCGTATTTCTCGCCCGAAGAGGTGTTTTCTATTTTCGCCGATATTTTGTCTCAAATGCCAAAATTGGCCTTTGGAAGTCTCGCGCACCACTTAACCGGCGGCGACGACGGCGTCACCGCGTTCAACGCGCGGTCGCTGGTCACCCCGCGGTGGTGGTTCACCTCAAGTGACACCATAAAAGCCAGGGCGGAGTACCGGGTGAAGGTGGAGTCCAAGTTGGAAAGTTTATTAAGCGGAGATGGAAACATAAAAATGAAAAACAAAACTGACTTTGTTTTTTTGAACCAACTCAAACCGGTCGAGCTGAACGAGCGCCTCGTCACGACGCCGAGCAGTTCCGTTGATTTGGCGAAGGTTATTACGGAAGAATTGACATCCAACACGCAAGGTGTGCTCGGCGTCGCGGAATTGAGACGCTGAACCAGCCAGACGAAGGAACGGGTGGTGAACCTGGCAATTGGCGTGTAGTGATAAAGGAGTTTTAAGTTTTCTAATAATAATAACAGTCAGGGGAAGTCGACATATCGCCCAAATCTCCTGCTACTACGCCCGCGGACACCCTGAACTACTGCACCCGTACTTCGGCGGCTCGGAGAACTTAGTTTGTTCCACTGCTTGCGCGATATTGTCCGCGATAAAATCCATCGTCTCATCTTTTTCGGTGAATGTCATTTTCTCTAATTTCTCGGTTTCGAACGATTCGACAACGGCCCCCCCGACTCGCGACACGACCAACTCCCTCCAGTCCATGGGAAACCGCCCGAATTTCTGCTCTAAGGCATCGCCTAAAGCGGAAGACCCGATCTCAGATTGAGAAATAACCCCGGTAACCTTACCCTCCATCGAAGCGTCGCTGCCTTGGCCGTGAATTTCCAACAGCGAAACCCCAGACGCGCTTTGCTCCCGCGCCCAATCGCAATACCTCTCCCAGCTCAACGGCGGGTCGAACAAATCAGGCCTGACAACGTTCCACCCCAGTTTCCGTAACTTCCGTTCACACTTATTAGCGATTACTAAATTAATAGCCCGTTCACCCGGTGCGCCGACCTCTTCACCCGGGTCAATCCAGTGGCCCGGGACCAACGCGATCGTAGTGTCGTTTGTTGTGAGACTGTTTGCGTTACTTTTTCTGTTTGAAATAGTTCCACCTGAATACCTCCCACTCGGATTCACAGTGGAGCCTTGGCCTTTGTTCGTTTCTTCCGTCTTCATCCTTGCCTTTCGCTCCCTCTCCTCCGCGAACACGAGTTCTTTCTCTTTTTTTAATCGCAACTCTTCCTCTCGTTTCGCGATACGCTCCTGTTCCTTCTCCAACTTTTCCTTATCTTTTTTTACCTTCAAAGCGGCGGCTTGCCACTGCTTCTGTTCCTCAATCGCCGCGAGCTCCTCATCCCTTTCCCTTTTCTTTTCTGCCTTTTCGTATTCAATGGCACGTCGTTCTCTTAGCTTGGCATCCCGTTTCGCACGTTTCGCCCGTAACTCTGCCTGCGCCGCGATCTTCTTCAACTCGGCTTCCGCGTTTCTCCGAGTTTCTTCTCTTAATTTTTCCAACTTTTCCTCTTTTGCTTTTTGGTCCGCTTTTCTTATCGCTTCAGCTTCTTCTTTGACTTTCTTTTCACGGAGTTCAGTTTCTTCTTTTTCTTTCCGTAAACGTTCCGCTTGGAGTTTCGTTTTAAGCCTCAACTTTTCCTTTTCCTGTCGAGCCGTTTCACGTAACGCCTTTTCTGACGAGATAACTGGGGACGAAACGTCGCTTCCCAACCCAAAAATGCATCGGGTCGTGACTGAATTTGACTCTGAACCGGAAGACGCTGAAGAATTGTCAGGAGACATAACTGACGGTACCGCTCGTGCATCTTCTTCAGAAGACAAGGTTGAATCTGACGTCGTCGCAGCAGTACTCTCCAAAGGAGCATTGGTAGGACTGTTAGTATCGGTCGTATCAGTAGCACCAGCAACACGAGTAGCGCCACTTCCAGTCGTAGCGTCCAGCCCCTTTTCCTCGTGAATCCCGTCCACAGTCGGGTCACTTCCCGGCGAGTCATCGACAGTTTCATTAATTGTTTCCGCATGCGTACTCATCCTCCCCTTTTTCTTCGCCTTCTCCAGCCGCAACCGCTCAGTTTCCGCTTCAAGTACCATGCGCCGCTCGTCCTCCGCGATTTCCTTGGCGCGTTCACGTTCCTCCCTTTCCTCGTCGCGAATCTTCTGTCGAAACGTGCCCACATCCTTCTTCTCTGCCAATGTTTCTTTCGCCAGAATCATGCGTTCCTGTTTGCGTTGAAGTTTGCGTGCACGTCTCTGTGCAGCTTCAGCTCTGCTTTGCGCCCTCCACTCTTGTTTCCGCGTCGTGCGTTCGGATCGTTTTTTTTTAATTTTTGAATTTTGAAACTCACGGTCGCCGTCTTTGCGTTGCTTCATAACCTCCACCGGGTCGGCGAACTCGTTATGTAACCGACTCTCGACGAACCGCTCATCCTCCACCCTAGCTACTATCTCCTTCCCCAGCTGTGTATCCTTCTCAAACACGCTTCCCTTTAGCCGCTTCGATTCCAACACCGCCGCTTCCTTCGCCGAACCCCTTTCGTAAAACTCCCAAAACCGTTCCTTTGATAAATCAGTTTCACTAGGGTTGGCTTCAAACTCGAAGGTAACGGTAGGGGCGGTGAACCCGACGTTTCGTCTTCCAGAGTGTGTTGAGCCTTCTTCTATGTGTAAATCCGAATCAATCTGACTCCTTCCATTCGAGAACTTCACCTTGGACTGCACCTTGACGAACAGCCCGCGCCATATCCTAACCCTCGCCCAGACTGAGTCGTCGCGCGTCGCGGTGACCACAACCGCGACGTCGCGTTGGTCGTACCGAGACGCCCTTGACATCCGCCGTGAGCCGGAAGGCCTGCCTAGGGGAGGCTCCAGGGCGTCAGATCTGATGGCTCGTGCGGACGACCCTGCGTCTCGGTCTAAATACCCACTGTCTCGGCCTAAACGCCTTTCGTACCTCGGGTTTCGCTTGCATTCGCCTTTCGCCCGCGCCACACACACTATGTTCGCGCCTATACTCACCCTGTCCTCCAGTACATCCAGGGGTGACAGAACGTTCAAAGCCGTCCCTCTGAATTGAGTATCAGGGTTGTGTTCAAGAAAAATCCCTCCCGAGACTCGAAACGCGCTTGTTGATGGGTCAATTACGTAGTTGGGATCCACCCCGGCTTCCGCGTCCAAACTAACGCGAAACGAATCGTCCCGGTCTTTGCCTATAACTTTTGTACTCACTCCAATTGAGATGTCAGGGAACACGTGTAACCGTAACGTTCCAGTGGTGAACAAGCCAGTTGTCTTACCATCACTATCGGTGAACAGACTATTTGCCTTACCATCCACACCACTGCTCTCAGGAAGAAGAGAATTGGTAATCCCCCGCAGGTTCAATTCCCGCGAGAGCACTATTTTCGGCGCGCCCGTGGCGTGTTTTAACGCGTCGCTTAATCTACTCGGCATCCCGAAAAGCTTCCCCAAGAACCCTTTCGGTTTGTCAGCACCGTCGTTGAGTACACCAGGAAGGCGAATCGTCACAACCGAGGAGGATGCCGTGAGTGAAGATGAACTGGCATTAACCCGGGGCGAAAACGACCACGACCACCCCGCCACTACCTTCGGGATTTGCTTCTTGACGTCGTTTGTTTTTCCCCTGAAAGAAGGAGCTCTGTTTATTGGGTCGCGGAACCCTCCATCGCCGTCTAGCTCCACCACTCTGCGACTATTTGTTTTACCGGTCTCCAGGCCCTCTAAGCGGTACGGGACGTCTGGGGTGTCTGTGGGTTCAACTCCAGTGCGGTGGAACGTGTCCCACTGCGTGGAGGACCACCCATCGGATGAGGCCATGGTGTGTTTTTTTCAATAGCTCACAGATCGATTTCGTTCGCCCTCTTCCAGATTAAGACCACACCCAGACTAAATGCCTAGAGGGAAACGTCAAACGCCCGACGTCCACCGGACGTCGCACCGACAGTCACGGTCACGGTCCTTTCGTCAACCCTACGCACCACGCGTACCACCCGGAGGCACACAGACACCGCGCGAGGTGGTTTGGAAAATCGTTGTTAGTGGGCACCGAAAACAAAGAAACTCATCAAAAACCAACAAACGCGTAATTCATCGTCATTGAGAGGTCGCGCCTGGGTTCGCCCTTCCGGCTATGTCTTCCCGCCGCCCCGTTCCCGCGGTGGGTGAGGACCCGCTTGGTTTCATAACAGGCACGCTAAGAAACTTACACGGCCCCGCGCTCGGTTATTTCTTTATTTTGCTAGTCTGCTTCGTGTGGGTCGGTGGTTCATTCCTAGTCGAATCACTGGAAGCCGCGGGTCTGTCACCTCTCCTGTTGACGTACATATGCAACGCTCTGTTCGTGGTGCTGTTACCAGTTTATTTCGTGCGGAAGCAAGTGTCGGGAGGGGAGGTAAATTACGATGAAGCGAACAGGGGTGGTGAGAATGACGACGATGATGCGGACGAATTCAACTCGGCTTACGACGAATCTCATTACGTCTCCGCCGCTTCCGAGACGGAGGAGGATGGAGGGTACGGCACACGGTTGCTTGACATCCCGGAAGGAGATGTTGAATGCATACGAGGAAGAATCGACACAAGACGAATTAATTCAAGAACAAGCTCTTCTATGGACAACCAGTCTAACGGAAACGGCGAGAATGTCATACATTCTCGTTCTCACCATCGATCATTCGTGGGCTTGACCGACGCCGAGCGGTTCCACCATACCGTCCGAGCTGCTGTATATATAGCCCCCTTATGGTTCACCGCGCAGCTCTTGTTCAACTACTCGTTACTATACACTAGTGTGACGTCTAATAGCATTTTAAGTACAAGTAGTGCGGTGTTTACGTTCGGGTTAAGCGTTTGGTTAGTAAACGAGCGGTACACTAACAAGCGGTTAGCCGCGATTCTAGTTTACATGCTAGGTTCGGGTTTAGTAACTTTAGCGGACAGCAACAGCAGCGGTGAACCATTAGACGTGCCCATGGACGACACAACGTACTCACCAACTAGTACCGGAGACGACGTGGTTATTGAGTCTGGAAGTATCGCGAAAGATAGCAACTTGGGTAATTTCTTATGCATCCTAGCGGCGGCGATGTACGCCGGGTACACGGCGGCTATTCGATATTTTCTCCCCGACGATCCAGAGACGAGCATGTTGCTGTTTCTCGGAACGCTAGGTGCAGTGAATCTGATAGGAGTTGGGTGTCTTATACTGTTGGGGTATTCCGTGTTTGGATTGTGGTCGGATTTATTCACAGACTGTACGTCCAGTGTCATCGCGCTGGCGATTGCGAAAGGCTTGATCGACAACGTTCTGTCTGATTATTTATGGGCTCGAGCGGTTTTATTAACCAGCCCCACTACGGCTTCAGTCGGGCTGTCGCTTCAAATCCCACTCGCCGCGGTGGTGGAGGTTTTTTTGGGGCACGCAAAGTGGCTGGGGGATGCGGGGGCAACGACGTTCATGTTTCTAGGGTGTGGGTTAGTCATAAGCGGCTTTGTAGGAGTGGTGTACCTGTAGCAGTTGTAGATAAAAGAATTTAGAGTGCATTTTTTCGAGTTGCTTTATTTCACGCTTGCATTCATGGATTCATTCTCCGGCAGCTCATTGCCCCACCGCGCCGTGTGCGCACTCCTCCTTGTGATGGGGGGTACCCGACGAGTCCCGTGGGTGGACTGGGACGAATGGGAGGAAGTGCGGGTTGGGTTATCAGGAGACGATGTCGCGGCGAGGGACAGCGCAATCAACCGCGTCGCGGATTGGCGGCGTAGAGGCCGAGTGCCGCACGCCGTGGATTGCACCGCCTCTTTGTTGGAAACCCGGTCCCTTGACCCAGGAGTCCCTGGTTCAAACCCGTCTACCCCGAACGTCTCCGAAAACATGTTAAGATTAGCATACGCCGCGGCTATCGTGCGCATGGTCAACGGCGCAGTTGATCCGAGCCAGAAGGGCAAGTACGCCGCGCCGGTCATGACGTTAGCGAAACGTCTGGGCATTCCAATCGTACTCGTGGACGTGCGGATGGCAGCGTCGCACAACGAGATGCCGCAATTAACGCTATTGCGACACGCCTCGGAACGCGCGTTACAGTGGCTGTTCGAGAGGTACTGGGGGGCGCAAAAGAATCAACTTGAAGAGCTACGTAAAGGTGCAAGGAGTGCAGCATTAGATTTAGTAACGGCGGAGTTTTGCCGGCGCAAAAAGGCGGAGGCTAACACTCAAAGAGCGCTCGCGAACCGAGGCAAGGGGGACCGTAAAAGCCGGGGGAAGAGCCACGGATCAGTTGAAAGTAGTAGTAGTGATGACAGTGATGACAGTGATGACGATGACGATGATGAAGATGACGACGCGGATGACAACGAGAGGGTAAATACTCACACGTCGGCGGAACACAATTTGCTGCGTTCTCCGAAGAAACTAAAGCAGTCCGCGACAAATCGGTTCTTCGCCGCCGCCGCGAGGGACGATATCCGGACATGCGTCGACGCGCTGATGCACGTCGGAGTGTGTGTCGCGAGGGATGAAGTAAATGCGACAGCTGGCACCCGTGGTACTGCTACTGCAGAAACTCAGAGACTAAATACCCATACGTCTGCAACCACAAAACCTTCGTTTGAGGATTGGAGTTTAGTCGTCAAGCGCCTGCGCAAACGGTGGGTAACGTTGGACGAGGAACTTTTCTTAGCAGCAGTGGAAGCAGCGCTTGATAGGCTAAATGTCGTAGACGGCAATAGCATCGTAAACAGTCAGGATAATTCTGACGTTTTCGCGTTGGTGGCGACGGCGGCGACGCGAGTCATTGCCGATTCGTTTTCTTTTCAAAAAAACGAAAAAAACGAAAATGAAAAACAAATCACGGAGCGCAAAGAGAAACTCGTGTGGTTCATGACCCGCCGGGCGTTACAGCTGTCGACTGCGCAAATGAGTTCAGCTCAAAATCAATTTTTCAAAGCGTTAATCGATACGGCACCCGGGGCGGGGCGAACGTTCAAAACCGCTGCAGGGAAGTTGCTCGGGGAATTTTTGGGAAACAACAAATCTGATAAAAAGGTATCACCAAATGGAGTGGCTCGTTCTGCGAGTACTCCCATGGACGACGACGACGACTCTGCTTTTCTGAAAGCAGTGCGGGCTGGTTTAGCGAAGAAACGAAAAAAAAGTCTGGAATCTGAGGGCAAAGGGAAAGGAAAAGTTGCGAGGAAAAGTCTGGACGAAACAAAGTCTGAAAATAAAAAAAAGTCTTTTCCAAAAAGTTACGGCGCGTTTTCCAAAGTTGCAGATTGGACGCCCTGTGCGGTTGGCGACTTACCAAAGCACCTAAGGAGTGATGAGGGTGCGTGGCGTGTGGATCCAGGCGAGGCGTTGCAGTTGGCAGTTATGGGTAGTGAGCAAATAGACGGAGAAAATGGAACTGACTCGACAAAGGCTGATTTGCTTTGGGGAAAATGGCCGGACGAGAAAAATAATTTTGTCGGGTTCGGATTCGGGTTGAATGGCGTGGATTACTCACTAGGTGCGCCTTTCGTTGACGTGACCCGAAGAGTGGTGCCTGGACCAGGGTGTGTTGATGTCAATAGTGGGGATTCAAACAATCATACGACTAGTTACCAGACTAAATACCCATACGTCCCCGACGAAGCCGTCGTCGCGGCGGGTGAAATCGCGAGCGGACGGTCTCGAGTGGGAGAAAATAATTACTTGTCCAACAGCCGCCTCGCTACCGTCACTTCCATGCCACTAGTAGACTCCATGCAAGGCGCCCTATCCGTGGTGTTCATGGACCCTGATGACGACAGCGACACGGAACCTATACACGGCGAAGGTGAAGCGAAATCGTATGAGCAAACAGTCTCAGACGCGAATGATTTTGATCGCGAGACGAGTGAAAATAACGACGACGACTCCGATGGCGGGTGGGGATACGACGACCCTGTTGATACCACTGAAGAATTAAAGGAACAAGGGGAGGAGCAACAAATCAGTGATGACGACGATGACCTCGGCGTCGCTCTTCGCGTCGGGGGCGTGCGAGTAAAGCTGAGCGAGGACGATCGAAAGAACGTAGCCGCGGACGTGCAGTGTCTTATGTGATGTAGTCTTTTTTCTTTTTTCACCGTCGCACCTTGCGTCTCTTCCTTTCTCTCACTCCTCGTCTCACTCCCCTCAACTCCTCCTAGAAGACCCCCGGCACCCACACGCACGACACTTTCTTTTTGAACTCCATCCAATCCTCCTGGTACTTCGCGCGCATGCGTTTCTCGTCTCGGCGAGCACGGTGAGAGATCATTATTGCGAAGAATAGAGGGTAAACATACGCCACAGGAAATTCGAAAGGAGACCCTCCACACGTCCCCGCCCAGACGCACGCCATCAGAAAGTCACAAGTGTAGTGAATCTTCCAAGCCATGCCCGTGAGCCCGGAGGTTAACAAAGTACCGCCATTCCGGGTGGCGATGTAGTCTGGGTGTTTCAGCTCTGACCAAGGCAATGTGGGGAACGCGAACCGGCGGCGGAGAGGGACCATTTTTTTATTTTCATCAGACGAGGGAAGACCTGAAGTGTTTGGTAAGCCCCAAGGTATTTGGTATTCATCAACCTTGAAGCATGATTCGGATCTGGGTTGGGTAATTTTATTGATTCTTTTTGCCCTGAACGTGACCCGCTGTGACTGCGCCGTGTCCCAGACGTAGTAGGAGGAGAGTAAAGTAACCCACAAAAACCCGGAATACCCATACGAAAGCCTCGGATCGTTCTCGGCGACGATGAACGACACCGAGGTGTAAAGAAACGGAACCCCCACCGCGTTCCACCAAACCAGCATCCACCCGAACTTCTCCTTGTACACGTCGAACGTGAAGGGCACGTAGTGCTCGCCTTTCTGCACCGCGTTCGTGTACAGCCAGTGCGCGGTGAGAATCAACAACGACGCGGAGCTTACGTGGTTAATAGGCATCGCAATAGGCCCGAGGAAAGGTAACGCAAAAGTGTCTGAAATATCGTCTCGGACTTCGCCATCGTAGTCATCATTGTAATCATCTTCGAGGTCTTCGAGAAACTCTTGTCGGTTCCTCGCTTGCTTCCCCACCGCACTTAACGTGAGCAGAAACAACAGAACCCAGCTCACTCTGCACTCGAATAACAGCTTCCAGTCGAGTTTTCCGAAAAACGAACGGGGGTTGAACTCGACGCCCATGAAAAAATCGAAAAAATAGTTTTTTGATTTTTGGTTTTTTTGTGAAAAAGCCTTCGACAAGAACCGTCCGTGGAGGTAAAAGAGTAACGAGCTTGTGTTAGCCAATATAACCGCCACGGTGAGTAACCTCCCCCTGTTATCCGCGAGCCACAGTAACGGTGCGTCGCCGTATGCGTAGACGATTATGGCAGTATTTGCAAGTGTGACCCACCACGACACTAACGCATTGCACGTATATTTCAAACGCTTTTGGTTTTTTTGAGAGGTATAGTTTTCACCGCTCTCCACCCTCTCGCCCGTTTCCGTGACTGGGTACCCATACACGGTCGGGCCTGGTGAACCTAACGCGAGGATAATTTGGAGTAGTAAGAATCCAAGGTACACGACCCAGGTGAGTTGCGTTGGGGTTGCGAGTGCCTTTAAATCGTTTTTTAGTGTAGTTAGGGAATGTGTAGTTGACGGTAAAGGGTAGAGTTCTCCTTTTTTCACCTCCACGCACAGGAGCAAGTAATAAGCGGCGAGGTGGGATAGGATCATGATGGTTAACACACCTACCATGCCTCCGAACTCCTTGTTTTGTCGTGCTGAGCCCCGCGGGCTTGACGTCGGAGTCGTGCACGGCATTGGGAGCTCGTCGTTGTCGCACGAACGACGCGAGGTCTCCGGCGTGGAAGGTGCGAAGGGAACGCCCTTGTCCGAGGCTTCCGAGGTACCGTTTGCCCCGTTCCCAGTGGGAGGGGGATGACGCTTTCGCAACACGTCAGAAGCCATGCGCATTGTGCGAGGGAAGGGGTGGAGGGGCAGTTGTGTGATGAAGGGACGTGCACGGCGTAACCCTCGAGTACGTCCCGAACGCGCGCGCGGGTGTGACAAGAGGACCTTCGTCGCGACGTCCAAGAGGGGCAAAGAAACTCTTTTTGGTTGGAACGAGAAATAAATTAAAAGCCAAAACTCAACTCATCACTTTTTTTTCAGCACTTTCGTCGCGAGCCACGCCACGGCTTTGAATTCAAAATAACGATTCACCAAGTACGCCACGACGAACAGTAAAAATACATTCCACACGACCATTATGTCGGGCCACTCCTGGTACCCGGATTTCGCGAAGCAGTCGGTCCAGGACTCGGCTGCGCTCGGGTCGTTTCGCGAGCACGGGGGAAACCTGTGGGTTTTTGGAAAGAAGGAAGTCAGTTTATTGTATGGGTATATTGGGTGCGTTTTTCGTATCGGGATGGTGAGGAATCCCTCGCAGGATCATACCAAACACCGTCAGAATCAACCCTCACTACGCAGTACAAGGCGAGCAGGATTTTACGGCATAAAAAAAACGGAAAAACGTACCTGTTGCCGAACGTCCCGTACGCCGCGGCGTCGATGTAGGTCCACACCGGGAACTGTAAAAGATACGCGGCGTAGGATATTTTACCCCCTAGCAGGAGTATTGGGTGTGTCAATAGCCGGTAGGTTGTGGATTCACACCCAGCGATATTAAGGCCGAACACTAAATAAGCTGCGGGTAGTAACAGGAAACACTCTGAGAAGAGTCGCACTGGTTTGCTTTCGGAGTACGCTACGCTGAACGCCGCCGCTAAGGCCCAAAACACCGTCAACCGGAACGCATATCTATCCACCAAAGACACGTACCCAATAAAAAGACAGGTAACCGAAACGGGGTCCAGCTTCGCGCGAGGAAATATGCTCTTATTCCATCAACGTCTGATCCCAACTCCGTGACGGTTTCTTTATTGATTTCAGGGTCCCTTTGGACATCGGGTGACGCCCAATACTCACGGAGCGCGGAGTTGTTGAAGAACGCCATCGCCGCGAAGGGGATCATTACCGAAAGGACGTATAGGAAACGCGCGCGTCGGGTGTACCGCAGTTCAGTCAAAGCGTCTGGGTTTTGGAAAGACGTCTTCAGTTTTTGTATGAAGGGCAGTCAGGTGTGATGTATTGGGACGTATTGGGTGCTTCTTCGTATCGGGATGATGAGGAATTCCTCACAGGATCGCAATGAAAACTAACAAAGTGGTAAACGAAACGAGCAGGAAAAGGCGAGCAGGATTTTACGGGAAAAAAAACGTACCGTCGGTTTCGTTCACAGCGCCGGTGGTTTGGACTTGTTTTTTATCAACGTTTTCTTTTCCATTAGCGTTCCCATTAGCCACTACAGAAACAAGCAGAGACCCACCTTCTTCCCGGTGAAGCCGTCGTTTCACTACCCGCGCAATAGAAGGGAACATAAAGTAGAACCCAACCTGTGTTGAAATGCTCCACGCCACTGAGTTCCAATAATGTAACGGAGCGCCGATCCAACTGGACAGAAAAAACGGATTAAGAATCCACCCAACCCAAAGGTTCTTCTCACCCCCTTTCATTCTGCCAAAAGTAATAATCATCCGCTATTGTTTGGTAGTTGTGAAAAATAACGGGGGTGTAAATTACTATGCACAGCCAGTGCACTCGGATCAAGCGCACATAGTGGCGCTTGATGAAGTCCTGGGGTTGGGGATGGTTTGGGGATATGTGAGCGAGAGATTGCCAAAAAGAGTTGCCAAAAAGCCCATACAAAATGTCGATTCGAAATCTCGTTCGGGACGAATTGGGGATGCAAAGATAGGGATGACCTCGGGATAGACACTCCCCAAACCTACCCAAACATACCCAATACTCGAAGTCCTCTCGGCACGCCTTGTTGCCGTACGCCAGGAACATGACGAACCCGGTGATGAAGAAGAACACGGTCACTGCGAAACCGCCTTGGAGCTCGATCGCGCCGTGCTTTTTCTCGCCGTACCACAGGGACCAGTGATTCGCGGCGATGATGGCGCACGCCAGGGCGTGGACACCTTCCAAAGGAGTGGTGTCCACGCGGGAGGGGTGCTTCGCTGGAGTCGTGTCTTTCTTGTCCTTTTCAGTCTTGTCCTTAACATCCTTTAAATCTTCCTTGGGGAAGCCGCCCGATGGGTCTATACCGTGGAACGATTCGGTCACCGCGGATGGGGACGGAAATGGGTTCAGGGACGGTGTGGACTTGGTGTGCGCATCGTGCGTGGTGGGACGCGTGTGCGTGGCGTCCGTGTCGCACGCAGTCATCGTGACGTGACTCGTGTAGGCGCGGGCGTGCGTCGTGCGTCGTGCCGGGTGCGTCGAGATGTGCCGCCGGTCCACGCGGCCGGAAGGGGAAGTCCTGGTTTACGAATCGACGCGAGTCTCTTTTGGGTCGTCCGATTTCGGGAGTTCTGGGACGGGACGAAAGCGACGAAAAAGCTACCACTCTTGTGTTCGCGCGTCGTGGCGCGTGGAGTGCAGATGCACGTGCGCGCGGAGGTGGATAATGAGGGAAAGTAAGCGGTGCCCACACGGAAGCGAGAAATACCATAGCGTGGAGTGCAACCCCTGCCCGCACGGCTATCTGAAAAAGAACTGCAAGTCGTGCAAAGCGGCACGCGCGGGTCCGCCGAAATCGAAGCGGATCAAGCGCGAGTCTGAGAGTTCGCCCGAGGTCAAACAAGAGCCGAGATAAAAATCGAACAAGACATCAAGCCCGAGCCCGAAATCAAGCAAGAGCCGTTCACCATTCAAAGCTACTTCGGCTTCGACACCGGCCAGTAAAGAGTTTGCCTAGTCACTTCGATGACATAAAAAGACTACTCTAACAAATAAAATCACTCCTCTCTGCTTACCTTTGCATTTTCCCTGATGCACCTCAGCAAAGGCAACACCAGCCCTTCCGGTGCTTCTAGGTGCACCGCGTGTCCAGAGTTTGGCACGACATGCGTAGAAACAGTTGACAAACCCCCAGACTGTTTGCGCATACCCGACGCGAGCGCGTTTGCGATTTTCACAAACTTTGTATCCTTCCCCCCGGTTACGAAATCGATGCGAACGTTGGACGACACTAATTGCTCACACGTCACCGGTTGTTGTCGCCCTGGCGAAGCGTTCGACAAAACTTCCGCCAATTTATCACTAGCCTCATGGTCATCTTGACACGACTCCGTGCGAATAAACGCAGGTGTGTCCGGGTGTTGATACCGGGGGTGACCCGTAAGTCCTGCGAACAAGCTTTGTTGGTACCAGGAGTTCGCGAAGGCTTTGACTCCGGATTCTCGCAACGCCGTCGCCAGCGCGTGGTCTCTGTTTAAACGGTCAACCCGGTCCGATGACGTTTCAGATATACCGGGTGACCCGCCGATTGATACAAATCCGCCACCCTTCAACCAATCAACACCATCCGCGACACACTTCAACCCGACACGCGCGCCGAGGGAATAGCCGATGAGCGTGACAGAAATTTTCTTCGCATCAAATAGTGACTCGCCCAACTTTTCAATCGCGTGCGACACGGCTTCGATCGAAACGCCGTCGGACAAAGAGTACCCAGGTGCCGGTTCGAATTCCGTCCCCCCGTGCCCTGGTAAGTCAGCCGCGACGCATCGCACACCACACAACACCAATCCACCCACGACTACCCCCCAGTCCTCTGCGCCGCCCATGAACCCGTGAAGGAAAAAGGCGGCTTTTCTGTTTTTGTCATTTTTTTCTTCTCGAGAGTCCACGACTTTGAACCTGTACACGCCGACTTCAGTTTCAACTTCCTTCCACGAAACGGATCCCCAATGGCGGTCATCAGACATTATTGTATCCGACACGACATCTGGACGAAACGGCTCAAGTAACTCCTTTCTGGCTAAAGAAATACCAACCCCGCGGTTAGTCTCGTGTTTCCGGGAACTCGTCATCGGCGCCGATACCTTTTCAGTCACGTCGCCGTCAAGCCACGCCCCCGTACCGAGCCCGTGCTGCATTCGTTTAAGACCGGCTTGAGGGTTGAGGTCATCTGAGGAATCCTCACCATCATCTTCGTATGCGTTATCAATCTGTGAACTTTCCATCGCCTCTTTTGCACACTCTTCTGCTGCGTTATCCAGCGCGGCGGCGAGGTGCGCGCAATTCGCGACGCCGACTCCAGACTCAAACGCCGACGTAACGACGCAATCGATTCCTTTTTGTCTCGCCGCCTTGGCGATTAGTCCGCACGTTTCGTACCCCCCCAGGACGGAGGGCTTCAGCACCAGCGCCACGACCCCGAACGTGGGTTCGAACAAAGCCTCCAGGGTTTGGGAAACTGACAAGATTTCTTTTGAAGATGCGTCAGATCCATTTTCAGAAGAAGATTTCTCAACTCTCCTTCGCATGGCAGCATCAACCGATTCGTCCAGTGCCACGGGCACTCCAGTTGTGCAGTGAAAAGCTGCTAAATCATTCTCAACATCACCAACCGGTTCTTCAATGTACTGAAGATCGAAAATCACCGCTCGTAACCCGAACGTCAACGCTTCGTTCAAGTTCCAACGTTGGTTGGCGTCGCATCGCAGCGTGATGTCGGGTCCGACGGCGTTGCGAATCGCTTCGACTCGGTCTGCGTCTTTTGTAGCGCCCGCGCTGCCAACCCCCCTGGCAACTTTGATTTTTATGCACCGGTAGCCTTGGTTGACCAATCGTAACGCATCAGCCGCGGCGCTTTCAGGAGTGTCTTCGGGTTTAGATTCGATCAGTGCGTTGCTCTCGACGAATGTGCTGGAAGCGCAGGACGAAGAGACGTCTCTTGACGCTCCGAGAAGCAGCGTCTCGGAAACACTCTTTTGATGACACTTATTATCACCCGTACCGTTGCTTAGCGCTTGCAGCACCGCCGATTCCACCGCGAACCGCACCGACGGTAACAGCGAATTTAAATCCCGAACCCCAACCTCATTTACGAGAAAATCCTCAAAAGCCCCATTCAAAACAGGCAGGGTTTTCGGGACGTTTACGTCTTTTAGTAAATTCGCGATCACAGTAAGTTGCGCGCCCGCTTCGTCTGAAGTTTCGGAATTCAACCCCGGAAGGGGAGACGCTTCGCCGCGGCCGACGGCGCCACACGCGAACGTGACTTCGAGCAAGTATCCAGTTCGAGTGGAGTTTGAGGAGGAGGTATTGGATGTCTGCCTCTGGTCGCTTTTATTCGTCTGACTAATTGCCCCATCAATAACAGTAGTGGGTTCTTTCAACATGGGCAATTCGAATTTGCGCACGTCCGCGGAGGCGACGACGCGTCGATTGTCACTGACCGAATCACCACCGCCCAGGCTCAGCTTCAGCGACGCGTCCACAACCTTGGCCACCGCGTTTTGTAAAACTCGGTGTTGCCGTAAGTTCTGCGCCCGTGATGTGGTGACCTCCACCACGGAGTGTCGGCCCTCACTCCACGCCGCTTCAAGCGCTGTTTTCAAAGCAGCCGGGGTTGAAGGGTGGGCATGTGCTACTCTATGAGCATCACACAGCCCCCTCCGGCTCACGTCCGGAGGCGTCGCAAATAATTTAGTATAAGTCCCTGAGTCTATTTTGTCACTCAAGTTGGGCAGGAATGAAAAGATACCGCCGCCGCCGTTGTTGACGACGACTATCGTGACTGGGGGTTGACCCGGGCGTTCTCTCAACAGAAGTAAACCGTTCGCGTCGTGCTGGAACGAAACGTCGCCGATGAGTAGCGTGACGGGGCGTTGCAGACCGGCGGCGTACCCCGCCGCGGCTGACACGACGCCGTCGATACCGGACGCGCCTCGGTTAGCGCACACGGGGGCGCCAGGCCCGAATCCAATGGAGGTATTATTGTTTGAAGACTTATTACCCAACCCACCTAACCTCTTCACCCCGGCCAACGCGTCGACGTCGCGAATGGGCATGGAGTTTCCAAGGAACAGTCCGGTGTTTTGCGGTAAGTTATTCGAAATCAACAGCGCGGTGCCCATCTCCGTGATTCCCGAGCCCTGTTCTAAGTCATGCAGGACAGATAGGGCTTCTCGTGACGCGGCGGCGTCGGCGGCTTTTAAAATGTCTCTGAACGCGAAACAGGATGCGGCGTTTGAGCTGTCTGAGTAAGTGTCGTCCTCCAGCGCTCTTCTCATCGTCGCCGCTACCTGTGATACGTCCGCGGTGACGTGCAGTGAAACGCAGTGCCCCGGGTCCGTGCGTGTTTCTTGCGTCGTGCAGACTGCCCAGGTTGAGTCGTGATCCAATGCAGATAACTCAAGCGCAGTCTGTACCCGTTTGGAAGTCAACCTCGGGTTCAACTGCACGATGACGTCGGGCTTGAAGAAATCGCGCATCTCGGAAGAACACAGAGAGACGTCCATAGCGTTTAACACGTTGGGACAGGTAGACGTCGCCGGTGACCAGTTGGTGTGTGAGGAGTCAGTCTGCGAATTATCACTCCCAACCCCACCCACTCGAATACCGGACGCTGCGTCCGCCACCACTGCCCACCCCAGCGTCGACGCGATGTCCGCGGCCGCTAAAGCAGACGCGGCGCCGTCCGAAGCGCCGCCCGCGACGACCAGCACGCCCTTCTTTGCAGACTTTATTAAACTAACGAGCGACTGTATTGCATTGACGTCTGCGTAGGTAGCGGCGGAAGAACGAGAAGTTTTTCCTGACCCACTGAACGGTTCCGTTCGCGCTTCCCAGCCCTCCAGCCCACGTAGGTCACGCTCCGGGTTCCAAGCACACGGCACTGGCCCCAGCGGATCGCGGAATTGGCAATTCACGTGCACCGGTCCTTTTTTGTTTCCTTTCAAGTGCCGAGTCGCGGCGTTCGCGGCGGTGGCCCAGACCCGGGCGGGCGCGCCGTCCCCCGGCGGTGCTAAATCTACTGAGTACCGAGCAAACCCCCCGAAGATCTTAACCTGGTCGATGGTTTGGTTTGCGCCGGTGTCTCGGAGCTCGGGGGGGCGATCAGCAGTTAACAGTAAAAGAGGGGAGTTGCTCTCGCTAGCTTCCACCGCTGCTGGCAACAAGTTGGCCACAGCCGTACCTGAACTCGTGATGACGCAAGCGCCTGCTGAGTTCGACCCGGCACCCTTCCCCACGCCCAACGCGTAAAACGCGAGCGACCGTTCATCGACGCACACTACTACCCTGGCGCACGGGTGTCTTTCCGCGGCTAACGCGAGCGGCGTACTCCGGCTCCCGGGCGCTATACAGAAAACAGAAATCCCGTCCCGCCAAAGCTCGCCGATGATCAAGGTGGCCCACGCATGGTTGGGGTTTGGGGCGGAGGCGAGGGAGGAATGCTTATGGGCATTTAGTTTGGTACCTTTGGGATCCGTAACTTTAGGAAGTACTTCGATAGGTACCGTCTTTACCTTGTCATCAGAGTGTTTACCCATATGTCCATCCTCTAAACTCCCCAACAACGTTTCCAGCGGTTTCGTCTTCAGGTTCAGTTCGTTCCACTCCGCGGTTGGATCCGCCGCGGCGACAACCCCGACGCCGGCGTAAAGGCGCATGGTGGTTTTTGTATCAGAGCCAGTCTGAGATTGGTGCGATTCAGTTGGTTGATCAGTGGTATCATCTGTATGAGAGTCAGACGACACAACATAATCACTGGTATTCGTATGAGAGTCAGTCTCAATCAAGGCGCTCCTTATCGCGACGCAAAACTCAACCGAGTCGCTTGCGATCCACCCCAGGGGTCCGGCGTATAAACCTCGATCAAAGGTTTCGTTGTTTCGGATTGCGTTTAGAGCGGCTTTTCGGGGGTGGCCGCAGACCGCGGGTGTAGGGTGCAGCGCGGAGAGCACCTCAGCTTCCGTTGTGCCTTCGTTGAGTTCACAGCCCAACCTCGCGTATAAATGTTGCACGCTGACGTGTCGTAAAACACCTTTCTCGAGCTCAGCGCGGACGCCATCCGCACCGTCTTTACTCACCGTGGCCAGCGCTTTCCGCACCTCTTCCCGGACAATCGCAAACTCGGTGTGTTCTTTCGGCGATAACAACATTTCGTACGCCAAAGCCGCGTCCTCGCCTTCATCAGAGCCTCGAGGGCGCGTGCCTGCTACGGCCTCCGATGCGACTGCATTATCGCGACAAGAAAATAATCTCTCCGGCGTCGAGCCGACAAACGCGGCGCCGTCGGCGTGAACCAACGCGAACTGGTACGCCTCGGGGTCTCTTGATCGTAACGACGCGACTAAACCTAAGGCATCCACGGGTTCCGTGAACGTCAACGTTGACCGGCGAGCAAGCACGACCTTGCGAAGAGGTGTGGTGGTCATTTGCGATGAGGCATCAGAGGTAGTCGTCTCTGTCTCAAGCAGCGCATCCGTGGTGGCTTTGTAAGTATCACCCTCACTGTTACCTTCGTCGAAACTCTCATCCACGGACCACCCTATCCCTACGCTGCCGGCGTCACCTACGTCCCGGTCCACGAATATTTTCTTACGGGTATTTACCCACGAACTTTGGTTGATGTCCGCCCCCAGCCCCGCGGCGGTGGCGAAGGCTTCCAGTTCTTTCATCACGTTCGGCGGGGGCGCTTCCACGCCGGCGGCTTTCCCTAAATCCAGTAATTTCTCGCGGACGCTCCGCACGCCGGAGTTGACATACCCCCCTCCATACCCGTCGCCTGACGCGAAATCGTCGATGTACGAATCGCTCCCGTACCCATCAAGCTCGTCCCACACGTACTCCGTGGTGGAGGAGGTGGAGGATTCTTTTAAGGCTTCAGAATCAGTTTCTGTTCCGAGTACTCGTTCCGTGCGTTCGTTCGCGTCGTCGTTACCATCGCCGCTTTCCCGCAACGCTCGTAACAGCCCGTCCACCACCGTACTCCACCCTTGCTGATCCGGTTCCAGGGTCTTCGTGACTAACGTTGCGGACCCATGAGGCACTACTGTTGGTTGTTTCTTACCAGACTGAATACCCATAGAGCGGTTCTCGCCGAGCGCCGCATCAATCGCGTCCGCCGCAACCGCAACCGCCGCCGCGAGATCTTTTGACCCGGAGACGGAACTCGAGGATGCCGAGTTGTGATTATCAGTACCTCTGAAGGTATCAATCCCATCCATCTGCGCATCCCACACCACCGCACATGCCACGGTCCCGCACCGCGCCCCCTCCACGACTTCAATCGTGGGCAGGAAAAAGTAGTGTCCCCCGAAGCGTTTCCACTCTTGGGATGGAGAACTCGCAGGGTCGAAGCGGCCGGCGCCGTATACTCGCGGGGCGGAGTCGTGAGGAACGTCTTTTGAGAGGAATCGTCGGACATGTTTCAAAGTATGCGACTCAAACGCGTCAGGCCCGGTCCACACCACCGCGCCCCCCACCGCAGCCACGGCACCCCGTGGATCCGCTCTCCACGAACTCGGCTCAGCAACCACTTTGGACTCATTTTGATTTTTTGATTTTTTGCCGTGGCTGCTATCCACGCGAGACCCTCCTCCAATACTGGAATACGCATCCTCGTCATCCTCGCTGTCGTCCCCGTCCCCGCTCCGTACTGCGGGCGGGGGCGTTCGCGGAGACAGGTAATACGCCGGGAGTAAGGAAACATTTGAGGAAGTGTCGACGCTTCGAAGCCAATTTAGCGCATCAATGTGTCTCGGCACGGCGACCGTGAATCGCACCACGCCCGATGTGAACGGCGGCACTGTTCCGAGTGAATAGTCCCTGACCAAGTCACGCAAACCCAGTCTTATTTTTCTTAATGCTTCAGGTGCGGTAGCGGTTGCGCCTAAATGCACGGTGCGGTTGGTCTCCACGGGTAAACTCGACGGCGCCGTTTGGCGCGAAGTTTTGGTTTCCCCGAGCGTCTGTTCCAATGGTCTCGTCTCGTCGTTCGCTCGTTGCTCGTCACCCTGCGTGTCCGTCACGACCGTCACGGCGGGGGGAAGGATGGTTTTCGTTTGGGTGGAAGCAGCTCCGTTGGGTGTGTTGCTCGTCTCGGTCTGATCACCAGACACGCCAGTGACTCCATCGGTCACTCCGTTCGCCACGCCGTTCCCTGCTCCGCCGCTTTGCAACGATTGCAACGCCCGTCGTTCTCGTCGCCGCGACGCCCTTGTTCCGCCTCCGCCAGTGCCTCCAGTGCTGGGCGTGGCGGAGGCTGTCGTCAGTGATACGAGGGAGGATTTATTGTTATGCGAGCCGCGACGATTTCCCCGTCGCACGGTACTGGCGAAGATCGGCGCCCTCGCCGACGTGGATGCCGACGACGAACTCCGGATCGTCGATGTCGACGGCGTCGATGCGACGCGCGATTGCGCCGCGGCACTGCCAAACGCCGCCATCGCGTCGGGAGCGACTCTACGCCTCCCTCCTCTTCACGAACCGCGAGCGGTCACCCCGGAACGCCGTCCGTCGCGTACGCCGCGTACGCGTGTATGCCCGAGGGATGCCGAGACAACAATCATCAAGTCGCTATCCGTCGAGATCGTGAAAAAGTTCTCCGGGAGTAGAAAAATGTATCATTTCCTTAAGTTATTAGACCACCGATTCGTCGACGATTTGCACAGCAAGACAGTGTGCTGACAGTCATAGAGCGCCTCGACATCCTTTGAATTTGGCGATTTTCCGTCGAGGACGTCGTCACCTCCTTCCACGTTATTCGCAACGTCTCCTTCACGGTCCTCCGCACACTCTTCGCTGCGCAGCGACCTGCGGCACCGCACGGACGGCGACCGCGAGCGTTACCGAACGCGCGCGTCCCCCTCGCCCAGCGCGATGGACCTTTCCGGCGCGCCCGCTCGACTGTACGTTGTCAGAACCCACCCCGGACTGCCTCGGCCGGTCAGGGGCTCTAGGGGCGATCTGCCTCTTCCCAGATTTCAAACACCCGCATCTCTGCCTGACGATCGATGGTTTCTCAACGCTGACACTCCAACCCCTTCCTTCCCCCCCTTCCTCCCCAAAACACAGCCACGTCGTGCTTGACCTCGCGGGCGAAGCGGTGCCCGTGATCAACTACAAGAAACTCAAGCGCGCGCAGGATGCGAGCGCCCCTGCGGCGCCCGCGGGTGCATCGGCTCGAGACCCGATGGCTGGCAATGCGCCTTCACCGGGCGCGGCGGCGGCGGCGCGCATGAACGGCGGCCTTGCTCCCGGGGACGGCGCGGGTAACCACATGGCTGCTGTGATTCGAAGGATAGAGGGTTTCTACAGCGCCCCGAGGTTTGATGATTCAGACGATGAGAGGAGCGAAGGCGAAGGTTTCAATGGCGAAGGCGATGGAAACAATAACGAAAACCAAACTGACCCTCAATCGTCAGACGACGAAGATTTCGTCGACGACGGAAGAGATCCGAACGACCCGGAGGTTATCAAAGCCAAAGAGCTAAAAGCCCAAAAGAAGGCCGAGGAAAAAGCGGCTAAAGCCCTGCTGCCTATGAAAAAGAAAACAGTCCAGCCCGAGGAGTGGTACGACATGGACGACGACTTCATTGACGACGACGAGCTGGACGAGTATTTCGAAAGGAATGGGAGGAAGGACAAGCTAGGTGGGTCTGGAGGGGATAGGTTCTATGTGAACAGGGGTGACCTCGAGTTCGTGGATGACGGCACAGGCGCTGCGAATGCTTTGAAACGTTCCAGACAACACAACAACGCAGGCGGAGGCGGTGGACCTGGTGGAAAAGAGTGGACCGTGGAGGATATGCAGTGTCTTATTAAAGGCGTGAAGAAGCACGGGCGAAGGTGGCAAACCATCAAACGCGACGAACAGTTCGGTACCGTGTTACGGGACTTCAGTGTGGATGCAGTGAAGCACAAGTGGAA
>TARA_B110000977_G_scaffold140833_1_pt1 | contig 23175 bp, 19 predicted proteins | sample TARA_B110000977 | Tara Oceans TARA_B110000977 (sample SAMEA4397798) | marine metagenome | biome: Polar Biome; feature: [SRF] surface water layer (ENVO:00010504); material: water (ENVO:00002006), including particulate matter (ENVO:01000060) such as... | depth 5 m | reverse complement strand
GCAACGTCAACGCCGAAGTGGTCCATCTGGCGCAAGAAGCCGTAGTGGGCCGCTGTACCAAGCGGAACAGCAACGCGTGAGCCAGCCAAGTCAGCGACGGACATTGCGTCGATCTCCAGATCGGAGCGCACAACGCAGTTGTCGTTGTCAGCGTAGGACACAGCAACGTCGAGCATCTGGAGGTCTTGACCAGCGGATGTTGCAACGACGAATGGTGGAACACCTTGGGACACGGACAACTGAACGTCGCCAGATGCCATTGCAGCGGACATGGCTGTACCAGTGTCGAAGGACACCCAGTTGATTTCCATGCCGAGGGCTTCTTCGTAAGTACCGTTCACTTTTGCAAACTGGAACGGCATTGGCCACTCAAGGAAGTAACCGACTGTGATTGCGTGACCGTCAGCCATTGCCGCTGTAGAGCCGGACAATGCTGCGACTGCGCCAAGAATGATGGCGCCTGTTGTTTTTTTGATCATGATGATCCCCTGTTGTTGGTATGTTGGCCGAAACATTGGTCGGGCAACTTTATTGAGTTCCAGCAGATGGAACTTGGCTTTTCGCGTCGTCAGCCTAGATAGCGAAAGAACGCGACGTCAAATCATTTCTCAAGATTGGCCTTATGGCAACCGCAAACTTGGCTATACGAATTCGGGGTATTGCCGGCTTTTTCGAGACTGAATGTGCAACTTGGCGGTTCTTTGCGCACAATTAGGACCGCGTGACGTCCGCCACCAAACACCACAGCTTCCCCAGCAGCAGGTTTAACAGCGTCATATGCACTACGCGCAACGCTGCCATCCTTATCGTCGCAGCCCTATACAAGCCGATGTTAAAGGGATAGCAGCGCGCTTTAGGCCGCGAATGGCCTTTGCAACCTCGTAAGGACGGCCCCCGTGAAGAAGACTTTGGCAGATGCGCTCGCCGCAAAAGGATACGACACATTAACGGCCGTTCAAGAGGCATGTTTGAACCCAGAAGTTGAGGGCCGCGATCTGCTGGTCTCGGCGCAAACGGGTTCGGGTAAAACGATTGGTTTCGGCCTTGCGATTGCGCCACAGATTTTGGGCGACGAAGACCGCTTTGATCGTGCCGGCGCGCCGCTCGCGTTGGTGATCGCACCGACACGCGAATTGGCGCTTCAGGTAAAGCGCGAATTGGACTGGCTTTACAAGGCGGCGGGTGCGGTTGTCGTATCCACTGTTGGCGGCATGGACATGCGTGATGAACGTCGCGCGCTGGATCGTGGCAGCCACATTGTTGTCGCCACGCCTGGCCGTTTGCGCGACCACGTGATGCGCAAGTCGATCAATATGGACAACCTCAAGGCGGTTGTTCTGGACGAAGCCGACGAGATGCTCGACCTCGGCTTTCGCGAAGACCTTGAATTTATCCTCGATAGCGCGCCCGACAACCGCCAGACCCTGATGTTTTCCGCAACGGTTCCGGCGTCCATCGCCAAGCTTGCGAAGGGCTATCAGAAGGACGCGCTGCGCATCGCGACCGTCAGTGCCACGTCCCAACACGCCGACATTGAATACCGCGCCCTGCGCGTGAGCGCGCGTGACGGCGAAAACGCCATCATGAACGTGCTGCGGTACTACGAAGCACCAAATGCCATTGTGTTCTGTAACACCCGCGCCACTGTGAACCGCCTGACCACCCGTCTGTCCAATCGCGGACTGTCTGTAGTGGCGCTGTCTGGTGAATTGTCCCAGTCGGAACGCACCCACGCCCTACAAGCGATGCGCGACGGCCGTGCCCGTGTCTGTGTGGCCACGGACGTGGCGGCCCGCGGGATCGACCTTCCGAACCTTGAACTGGTGATCCACGCCGAATTGCCGACCAATCAAGATACGTTATTGCACCGCTCTGGCCGCACAGGCCGCGCTGGGCGCAAAGGCGTGTCCGCGATGATCGTGCCACCGGCGTCACGCCGCAAAGCCGAACGTCTGTTGGGCTGGGCCAAGCTGACAGCAGAATGGGACGATGCACCCGGTGCTGACGAAGTTCTCGCCAAAGACGAAGAACGCATGTTGGGCAATCCGTCATGGTTGGAACCCGTTGCGGATGGCGAACGCGAAACAGTTGATAAGCTGACCGAAGCCTTCACCGCCGAACAGATCGCGGCGTCCTATCTGCGTCTTTACCGCGAACGCAATACCGCGCCAGAAGACCTCGCTGCTGTGGGCGAAGGCCCTAAACCACGTGAAGCCTTTGGTGCCAGCGTTTGGTTCTCTCTCGGTGGTGGTCGCGCGACGGGCGCAGACCCGCGCCGGATTTTGCCGATGCTGTGCAAGATGGGCAACCTCACCAAAGACGACATTGGCGCGATCCGCATTCAGCCCAAAGAAACCATGTTTGAAATTCGCGACACGGCTGTGGACAGCTTCCTGAAAGCTGTAGGGCCCGCGATGACCATGGAAGACGGCGCCATTTTGATGCGCCTGAACGGCAAACCCAAGCTTGAGGCGCAGCCGCGCCGTGAAAGCCATGGCGGCAAACCGGGTGGCAAGCCGAAGAAGGCATGGGATAAGCCGCGTGATGACGCCGGCAAACCAGCAGAGACTTCCGAAGCCAAAACATGGGGTAAACCCCGTGATCCCGCCGCCGCTGGTAAGCCCAAAGGCAAAGGCACGACAAAGCCTGTCGATTGGAACGACGCACCCGATGCGAAGCGCAAAAAGCCCAAGGCAGACGGCGGCAAGACAGCGTTCAAAGGCAAGCCAAAGGGCGCTGCACCAAAGGATTATGATGGTGCTGTCACGGCCCCCAAGAAGCACCGCAAACCTGAGGGTGCCCATCCTGCAAGTGCGCGAGCAGATAGCCCATACAAAGGCAAGCCCGCTGGTGGTAAACCAGCAGCAGGTAAGCCGGCAGCAAGCAAGCCATCGAGCAAGAAAAACCGCGCGCGTCAGGCCGCGGCGAAGGCTGCGGGCGGAAACAATTCGCCCAGCAACCGCTTTAAGAAGCCAAACAGCTAAACAGACGTTGGTGATCACGTCGGGTGCAATGCGTCCGACGTGATCACTATCCGTTTGACCGTTCGTGCGAGGCCTGAACTGGCCCACGCAACAATTTCTGCTGTTTGGCACCTGTAAAATTTCATGTCATTAGAATGCGTTATCTGAAATCCCCGTGCCGCTGGGCTGAAACCACTTGCTTCACACCATGAAGGGCGGCAATGTCCCCCAACACTGTACGTCGGGAGAACCAGTTATCTGGTGCCGAAGGAGCAACCGCCCCGGAAACTCTCAGGCCAAAGGACCGACGCGCAGACCAAGACTCTGGAGAGTGGCACGAAATATGTGCCCGCCGAAGGGATAACAATCTCAGGCGAACGGACAGAGGGGGCATCACCGGTGAAAACATCCGTTTTCGTCGTTATGTGGTGCCGGAAGATATCAAAGGATGTCGGATCGGCCTGAATATGAGGGGCGTTACTTTGTCCGATCTGTTGTACACGCCGTTGCAGGATTTGCATGTGGAGCTTGGCGCAAAAATGGTGCCGTTCGCTGGCTATGCCATGCCAGTTCAGTACCCAATGGGCGTCATGGGCGAACACATACATTGCCGCACCAAGGCGGGCCTGTTCGATGTCAGCCATATGGGGCAAGTGATCGTGCGCGGCGCGGATTACAGTGCGGCGGCGCTCGCGCTTGAGACGTTGATCCCTGTCGATATTCTTGGGCTGGCCGAGGACCGTCAGCGATACGGATATTTCACCGCAAAAGACGGCGGGCTTCTGGATGACCTGATGCTCGCCAATCGCGGCGACCATGTGTTTATGGTCGTGAATGCGGCCCGTAAGGCGCATGACATTGCCCACATGAAGGCACACCTTGATGTGGAAGTTATAGAAATCACGGATCGCGCATTGCTCGCGCTGCAAGGGCCATCCGCTGAGACGGTGCTGGCGTCACTTGATTCAAGCGCCGCCAAGATGCGGTTCATGGATGTAGCGACGTTGTCTATCGCAGGTGCTGAGGCATGGGTGTCGCGGTCAGGCTATACAGGTGAAGACGGCTATGAAATTTCGGTTCCCGCCGACCAAGCCACTGATGTGGCCCGCGCGCTACTGGATCACGAAGACGTCGCCCCCATTGGCCTTGGCGCGCGTGATAGCCTGCGTCTTGAAGCGGGGCTTTGTCTTTACGGGCATGACATGGACGCGGTGCATACGCCTGCCGATGCGGCCCTTGGGTGGGCCATTCAAAAGGTGCGCCGCACAGGTGGCGCACGTGCAGGCGGGTTTCTTGGTGCGGATGTGATCCTGCCAGAACTTGAAACAGGCGTAGCGCGCAAACGCTGCGGTCTGCGCCCAGAGGGTCGCGCGCCCATGCGTGAAGGTGTGGTGTTGTTTGAAAATGAAACCACCACCCATCCAATTGGCATCATAACATCAGGCGGCTTTGGCCCGACAGTTGGTGGCCCCATCGCGATGGGATATTTACCAAGCGGTTATAACCGGACTGTCTACGGTGAATTGCGCGGCAAACGATTGCCCCTTACGGTCACCCCGCTCCCCTTTATTTCAGCAAATTTCAAACGATAGGAACACCTCATGAAATTCACAGAAGAACACGAATGGTTGCGCGACGAAGACGGACTGATCGTCGTTGGCATCACCGAACATGCGACCACACAACTAGGCGATATTGTCTTTGTTGAACTGCCCGACGTCGGCACGACCGTCGTGAAGGACGAAGAGATTGTTGTCATCGAAAGCGTCAAAGCAGCGTCTGACATCATGGCCCCGATTGATGGTGAAATCGTCGAAGTGAATGACGCGCTGACAGACAACCCCGGGCTCGCCAATGACGACGCGATCGGGGACGGCTGGTTCTTCAAGATCAAGCCATCCGATCCGTCCCAGATGGACAACATGATGGACGAAGCCGCCTACAACAAATTGATCGCCTGATCCGAGGAGAGCACCATGACCTTCACCCCCACAGATTATCTGCCCTATGATTTCGCCAATCGCCGCCACATCGGTCCGTCACCAAGCGAGATGGAGCAGATGCTGGACGTCGTGGGGGCGAAGGATTTGGATGCGCTCATTGATGATACCTTGCCGCGCGGTATTCGTCAGGCCGAACCGCTGGATTTTGGCAAAGCCATGTCAGAGCGCGAATTGCTGCATCACATGAAAGGTGTGGCGGCCAAGAACAAGGTGCTGACGTCGCTTATCGGGCAAGGCTATCACGGGACGGTCACGCCCCCTGCGATCCAGCGCAACATCCTTGAAAACCCCGCGTGGTACACGGCCTACACACCCTATCAGCCCGAGATTTCGCAGGGCCGGCTTGAGGCTTTGCTGAACTTTCAAACCATGGTGTCTGATTTAACGGGACTTGAAATCGCGAACGCATCACTGCTCGACGAAGCGACGGCCTGCGCTGAGGCGATGACCATGGCCCAGCGCGTGTCCAAATCCAAAGTGCGCGGGTTTTTCATCGACGAAAACTGCCACCCGCAAAACATCGCTGTGATGAAAACACGGGCCGCCCCGTTGGGGATCGAAATAATCGTCGGCAACCCTGATGATATGGACGCGGATGCGGTGTTCGGTGCGATATTCCAATACCCTGGAACGCATGGGCATATCCGCGATTTCACGTCTGAAATTAGCAAGCTGCACGATACGAAAGCCATCGGCATTGTTGCCGCTGACCCGCTGTCCCTGACGTTGTTGAAGGAACCCGGTGCCATGGGTGCGGACATTGCCGTTGGATCGACGCAGCGGTTTGGCGTGCCTGTCGGATACGGTGGCCCACACGCGGCCTATATGTCCACCAAGCAATCCTATGCGCGCAATATGCCGGGGCGGATTGTCGGCGTGTCCATCGACAGCCACGGCAACCGCGCCTATCGCCTGTCCTTGCAAACCCGCGAACAACACATCCGCCGCGAAAAAGCGACATCCAATGTTTGTACCGCGCAGGCTTTGCTGGCTGTCATGGCCGGATTTTATGCGGTGTTCCACGGCCCAGAAGGGCTGCGCGCCATTGCCCAGCGCATCCACCGCAAAACTGCGCGATTGGCCGAGGGCCTCAAGATGGCGGGCTTTGATGTGCGCCCCGCGTCCTTCTTTGACACGATCACCGTAGATGTCGGCCCACTGCAATCAGCCGTGATGAAATCGGCTGTGGATGAAGGCATCAACCTGCGCGCCGTGGGCAGCACAAAGGTCGGGATCACGCTGGATGAACGCACGCGGTCCGATACTATTGAGGCCGTCTGGCGCGCCTTCGGGATCACCCGCGAAGACAAGGATTATACGCCGCATTACCACATGCCTGATGCGCTGATCCGCACGTCTGACTACCTGACCCACCCCGTGTTCCACATGAACCGCGCCGAAACTGAGATGATGCGCTATATGCGCCGTCTTGCGGATCGTGACCTCGCGCTGGACCGCGCGATGATCCCGCTTGGGTCGTGTACAATGAAGCTCAATTCTGCCGCCGAAATGATGCCCGTGACGTGGGACGAATTTTCGCTGCTGCACCCCTACATTCCACGCGATCAGGCGGCAGGATACATGGAGATGATCGACGATCTATCCGCCAAGCTGTGCGACATCACAGGCTATGATGCGATTTCGATGCAGCCCAATTCGGGCGCGCAAGGCGAATACGCAGGGCTGTTGACGATTGCGGCGCATCACCGCGCCAACGGGCAAGGGCACCGCAACATTTGCCTTATCCCGATGAATGCCCATGGCACGAACCCCGCAAGCGCGCAGATGGTCGGCTGGAAGGTCGTGCCGATCAAGGATGACGCACGCGGCGACATCGACTTGGATGATTTTCGCGCCAAGGCGGCGGAACATGCCGACAACCTCGCTGCCTGCATGATCACCTATCCATCGACCCACGGCGTGTTCGAGGAATCCGTGCAAGAGGTGTGCCAGGTCGTCCATGACCACGGCGGACAAGTCTACATCGATGGCGCGAACATGAACGCCATGGTCGGCCTGTCCCGCCCCGGTGATCTGGGCGGCGACGTGAGCCATTTGAACCTGCACAAAACCTTCTGCATCCCCCACGGTGGTGGTGGTCCCGGCATGGGGCCGATAGGCGTTAAATCGCATCTGATTGAACACCTCCCCGGTGATCCGACAACGGGTGAAGGGGCTGTGTCAGCTGCGGCGTTCGGCTCCCCCTCGCTCCTCCCGATTTCGTGGGCGTATTGTTTGATGATGGGCGGCGATGGCCTGACCCAAGCGACGCGCGTCGCGATCCTAAACGCCAACTACATCGCCAAGCGATTGGAGGGCGCATTTGACGTCCTTTACAAAGGCAACACAGGGCGCGTGGCGCATGAATGCATCATCGACACACGCCCCTTTGCGGACAGCGCCCATGTGACTGTGGACGACATCGCCAAACGCCTGATTGATTGCGGATTTCACGCGCCGACCATGTCTTGGCCCGTCGCAGGCACGTTGATGATTGAACCCACAGAGTCGGAAAACAAGGCAGAGCTTGACCGGTTTTGCGATGCGATGCTCGCCATTCGGGCAGAAATTGCGGATATTGAATATGGCACGGTTGATCCCGACAACAATCCGTTGAAGAACGCGCCGCACACGATGGAAGACCTCGTGAAGGATTGGGATCGCCCCTACACGCGCGAAGTCGGGTGTTTCCCCCCCGGTGCGTTTCGGGTTGACAAATATTGGCCGCCTGTCAATCGCGTGGACAACGTGTGGGGGGATCGCAACCTGACGTGCACCTGCCCGCCGATGGAAGATTATCTAGAAGCCGCCGAATAGCGGGCTAGAGGTCTTTCAGGCTGACATAGGCCGCGCGGTAACGGGCGTGCGTATCGGTGAATGCGGATTGAAGCGCGGTATCTGGATCAACGGTTTTGGCAATCGGTGGCAGTGTCGCGACCTCAACCCCGACGCCGGTGACGGCCATAATCGCGAGCCGTGCAGCCCCCAAAGCCGCGCCAAAATCGCCGGTTTTGGGCACCATCAGCGGAATGTTGAGGGTGGTTGCGATGGCTTGCAACCAATAGTCGGATTTTGCGCCGCCCCCCATCGCAAGGGCACGTTCGATGGTCGTTCCTGTGGATTTCAACGCGGCGTGGCAATCGGCAAAGGCGAACGTCACGCCCTCGAGCACCGCGCGCGCAGCTTCGCGGGCGTCCGTGGCATGATCAAGGTGCAGAAATTGGCCGCGGATCGTCGTGTCGTTATGTGGTGTGCGTTCGCCACCCAGATAAGGCAGGAACAACGTGCGTGACGGGGCTTTCAACGGGCCAAGATCCGCTGTCAATTCCACCGCTGATTGTCCCGTCAATCGTGACAACCAATTAAGCGCATCGGTCGCCGCCAAAATCACGCCCATCTGGTGCCATGTGTCGGGGACCGCGTGGCAAAACGTATGAACGGCGCTGCCCGCATCAGGTTGATAGGCATCGGACGCCGCGAACAACACACCGGACGTGCCCAGTGACACAAACGCATCGCCGCTGTTCACAACGCCCGCACCAATCGCAGACGCCGCGTTGTCGCCCCCGCCCCCCGCAACGACGACACGCTTAGGCAAACCCCACTGGGAGGCGAGGGTATCACGCAACGTGCCCGATATTTCGGACCCCTCAATAAGGCGCGGCATGTGGCTGCGATCCAGCCCCGTGGCCAACAGCAATTCATCCGACCAGTCCCTTTTGGCGACGTCCAGCCAGCTTGTGCCAGCGGCGTCAGACATTTCCGCGACGTGGTCCCCGATCAACATCAAACGCAGGTAATCTTTGGGCAGCAATATTTTTGCGATTTTCGCAAAGATGTCGGGTTCGTTATTCTTGATCCACGCCACCTTTGGCGCAGTGAAACCCGCGAACACGATGTTGCCCGACAGATCACGAAACTTCGGGTCGCCGTCCAAAGCCGCAGCTTCTGCGGACGACCGCGTGTCGTTCCACAATATACACGGGCGCAATACCTTGTCCGCGGCATCAACCACCGTCGCCCCGTGCATATGTCCCGACAACCCGATCCCCCGCACGCCAGACACATCCGCCGTTTGTCCAAGGGCTTGGATCGCCTGTGCTGTCGCATCAAACCATTGCTGTGGATCTTGTTCGGACCATCCTTCACGGGGGCGCCCCACCGTCATAGCAACGGTGTGTTCTGCCAATACCTGTTGGTCATCATCAATAAGGATCGCCTTAAGCGATGACGTTCCAAGATCGAGCCCGATATATGTCATGCCGTCGCTTTCAGGTTTTTATCAAGGAGGATCAAGAGTGGAGATTTGACCATCAGATGAGCCTACGCACCGCAATTTCGTACGACAAGACACACCACGAAAAAAGGGCCCGCAAGTCCTGCGAGCCCCTTCAAACTCAATGCGTCGGCTTACTTGCGCTTGCCGGTCGCTTTGTCAAAACGGTGTGCCAATTCAGGCTTGATCGTAAAGCCGATCGTCTCACCCTTAGCGGCAGCAGGTGGCTTTTCAGTCTTGGCGATAAATTCGACACCAGTGTGCGTCACAAGGTGAACAAGCGCATATTCACCAAGGTTTTCAACCAGCTCAAGCTTACCTTCAACAACCGCACCTTTTGTCGCTGGAACGAGGTGTTCAGGGCGCAGGCCGACTTCTTCGTTCGCCGTAATCGCGGCGCCCAAAACCTTGGCCGAATCTTTTGCCAGATCAACGTCAGAGAAGAAGTTCATCTTCGGGCTGCCGATAAACTGCGCCACAAACGCGTTGTCGGGGCGTTCGTACAGATCGATAGGTGATCCGACCTGTTCGATGCGACCATCGCGCAGCACAACGATTTTGTCGGCCAATGTCATGGCTTCGACCTGATCGTGCGTCACGTAGATCATCGTGTTGCCAAGGCGTTCATGCAGACGTGCAATTTCCAGACGAGTCTGAACACGCAACGCGGCGTCCAAGTTGGACAGCGGTTCGTCGAACAAGAACACTTCGGGGTCGCGCACAATCGCACGGCCAATGGCCACACGTTGACGTTGACCACCCGACAGGTTGCGGGGGCTGCGATCAAGGTAGTCACCCAGCTGCAAAATCTCAGCGGCGCCTTGCACGCGGCGGTCGATTTCGGCCTGTGGTGTTTTCGCCTGCTTCAGGCCAAATGCCATGTTTTTATAAACCGTCATGTGCGGGTACAAAGCATATGTTTGGAACACCATCGCCACGCCGCGCTTTGAGGCTGCGACGTCGTTTACAACCGTATCGCCAATCGCGACAGTGCCGTCGGAAATTTCCTCAAGGCCCGCAATCATGCGCAGCAATGTGGATTTACCGCAGCCCGATGGACCGACGAACACTACGAATTCGCCGTGTTCAATGTCCAAGTCGACGCCATGCATCACTTGGGTTTCGCCATATTTTTTGATGACGTTTCTTAGTGTTAAACCGGCCATTGTGTCTCCAATTTAGAAATTTCGTGCCGAAGTAGGTCGGCGAACGCAGGATAAGTGGTAGGTAAATCGCCCCAAAGCTGAGCGCTTTGAATGAAATCTTCGGTGCCCAGCATTGGCTTTAGGTCGTCCCAGCTGGGTTCGACATAATCAAACGGGATTTTGCCCGCCGCGACGTGGGATGCAAAAACATGCCAGCTGGCAATGCTGCGGATGGCATAAGATGGTGTGATGCCTTGGGCAAAACAGCCCTCAAGGGTTGGGCGAATAAAGATCGGGAATTTCGCCATGCCGTCAGCACAGATGCGCGCAATGGTATCGCCAATCGCGCGGTTGCCAAAACGGCGCGCGATGCTTTGAAGATAGTCCTCTTTGGAGAACGGCAGATCGAGGGTGATCGCAGGAAGAACTTCGCGGCTCTCAAACCCGTTGAAATGATCAAGCAGATCGGGATCACGCATTGCAGCGTCGAAGGTTTCTATCCCTTTGAGTGCTGCCATGTAGGACAACGCCGTATGCCCACCATTCAGAACACGAATTTTCGTTTCCTCATAAGGGTCGACATCCGGCGTCACCGTGACACCCGCCTGCGCGAGATCAGGCATATCAGCGGCGCAACTGTCTTGTAGAACCCACTGAATGAAATCTTCGGCCATAACAGGCGACGTTACCTCGGCCCCGACCAGTTTGGTGAGTTCAGCGTTCAAATCGCGCGGGGAACGCGGCGTGATCCGGTCCACCATAGAACAGGGGAACGCGACATTCTCTTTGACCCAGGCGGCCAATATGTCGTCGCCACACACCTTTAAATACGCTAGCAAATTACTGCTCAGCATTTTGCCGTTCTGGCGGATATTGTCGCAACACGCGATGGTCAAAGGCGCGCCAGTTGTGTCCATGCGAATCTGTAGGCCAGCGCGCAGGTAGCCATAGACGCTTTGGGCGGTGTCGCCCTTAGCTTCGGACGCTATCGTTGCGTCAGACAGGTTCAAATTGCCGATAGGATCAGTGTAATAGCCGCTTTCGGTGACGGTGATCGTGACAAGATGCACGGATGGCAGTGACAAAAGACCTTCGGTCTTGGCACGATCAAGGCTCCAATCCTCAAAGGCGACATGCGACCGGACACGGCGCAATTCGACGGTCCCTTCCCATGTATAGGATTTGAGGAAATACCCGTCATGGCGTGCAATATCGTCAGCAGCGGTCTGGAAATGTCTGGCTTCTGATCCCCGCAAATTCACAGCAGCAATGCCCCAACGCAAATCGCCAGAGATCCCCATGTAGTCATCAAGATAGACGGCTTGGTGGGCGCGGTGGAACGCACCAAACCCAAGGTGAACCACACCAATCTGACAGTCAGACCGGTTGTATGTCGTGGCTTGTATAGGGGCGTGAACGGCGGTGTTCATTGCGCGACCTCCAATTGAGGAATTAGATCTTTACGGGCGGTGTCGCGATATTCCGACGGGGTCATGGCTTTGACTTTCAGAAAATGGCGGTTGAAATTGGCAAGGTTCTTGAACCCTGCTTTGTGACAAATCTCGGTGATTTGAAGTTCGGTCGCATAGAGCATCCCACAGGCTTCCCCGATACGCACACGGTTGACGAATTCAACAAAACGGCGCCCAGTGACAGTCTGGAAGTTGCGGCTGAAGGTTTGCGGGCTCATGCCGGATATCTCTGCAGCGTGCTCGACCTTAATTTCCTCAGCGAAATTCTGCACAATATAGTCGATAACCAGAGCGATGCGCGCATGGCGATTGTCGCCTGTTTTTTGCTGCAACTTGGCAAACGAAAGTTCCTTGGTGGAGCGCAAACCGGCCACATAAGACAACAGTTCGAAGAACGCGATCATGCTGGCCGTTCCGTTCAGGTCACGCACGAGAGAGAATTGATCACGCACCCAGTCGAAATCGAATTCGAAAAATTCCAGCCCCGATCGTGATCTTTCAATCAAATCCGCAACGTCGTTGAATTCCCCGAAGGCAGCGGCAAGTTTGTTAATACGGTCTTGGTCAAACTGAATGACCATGTCGCGTAGATCGACCGATCCATCCCAGAATTCGTCCGTAATCCAATTGTGCGGCAGATTCGGGCCTGTGAGGAACAAAGATTTCGGGCCAAAATCACCAATATAGTCGCCTACAAATGCTTTGCCTTGTGTGTCGAGGATCAAGTGCAATTCACATTCTTTGTGTGAATGCCAACGGCACAGCGGATCAGGCCAGCCGTGTTCAAGATAACGAATGCTGTGCGCATTGTTCTCAAGGATTTCGAGCTCGGGTTTGATCGGTGACATCGCGTTACCTCAGCACATTGCCACCATCGACGTTAATCGTCTGGGCAGTCATGTAAGAGGATTGATCGCTGGCAAGGAACACAGCGGCGCGGGCCACATCAGATGGATCACCCATGTAGCCAAGTGGGACGGCTTCGCCGACTTCGCGTTTTTTCTGGCCCAAAGGCTTGTTTTCAAATTTGGCAAACAGCGCGTCGACATCTTTCCACATGGGCGTGTCGATCACGCCGGGGCTGATGGCATTGACGCGGATTTTGTACGGCGCAAGCGCGAGGGCTGCGGATTGCGTGTAGCTGATAACAGCGGCTTTGGTGGCGCAGTAATGCGCAACCAAGGCTTCCCCGCGATGCCCCGCTTGGGACGCCATGTTGATAATCGCGCCGTGTTGATCATTCGCGACCATCGATTTCGCAGCGGCCTGCATCACGGCATAGAACCCGCGTACGTTGACGCCAAACAGACGGTCGTATTGCGCAAGATCAGCGTCTAGAACAGACCCCATATCGAAGATCGCGGCGTTGTTGAACAAAATGTCTGGTTTGATGTAGGCAATCCAGTCCGCGCATTTAACCAGCTCAGCGTCATCTAAAAGATCGAGTTGCTCATACGTAGCAGGACCATCAAAACTGTCGGCGATATCCGTCGCGTAGACGGTCGCACCGAGGGCAGCAAAGTGCGCAACCGTACTTGCCCCGATGCCGCCGACAGCACCTGTGACCAAGGCAACTTTGCCGGTCAGGTCTGTGGGTGCCGCGTTTAGCATTACTTCACCGCACCAAAGGTCAAGCCAGCAACGAGTTGCTTTTGGCAGAACCAGCCAAGGATAACGATGGGCGCAATTGCGGCTGTAGACACAGCAGACAAGCGACCAAAGAACAGGCCTTCGGGTGCGCGGTTGCCCTCAATCAGTGTGGACAAAGTGGATGCATTGAAGGTCGTAAGACGCACGGTCCAGTAGGCTTCGTTCCAGCAGAAGATGAAGGTCAACAGTGCTGTGGACGCGATGCCACCCCATGCCAGCGGGATCAAAATATCCTTAATCTCGCCCCATGTGTTCACGCCGTCCATTTTACCGGCTTCGATGATCTCTTTCGGAATCTCTTTGAAGTAGGTGAACAGCATCCAGATCACGATGGGCAGATTCACCAGACACAAAACAAGGACCACCAGAAAATGCGTGTCATAAATCTGCAAGAAGTTCTTCGTCAGGAATGTCATTGGGTACAACACCGCCGCCGCAGGAAGCATCTTGGTGGACAGCATCCACATCAGAATGTCTTTGGTGTGGCGTGACGGGTTGAACGCCATCGCATAGGCAGCGGGCACACCCACGATCAAGGCAAACAATGTCGCAAAGGTCGATGTGATTACAGAGTTGGTGGCGAATTTCCAGTAGTCATAGTTCTGCGTCATGTTGGTGTAGTTTTCCAACGTAGGCGTGAAGCGGAACAAGAATTCGGGGTTTACCGCGTCTTGGTCCGTCTTAAAGCTGGTGAACACCAACCAGAAAATCGGGAAAAAGAAGATCAGCGCGATCAACCAAGCGACAGCTGGCCAAAGGACTTTGCTGAAACGAGAGTTTTGCGTAATTGTTGCCATTTTCTTATTCCCTAATCCATCAAGGTTTTGCCAACCATGCGCAGCAAGAAGATTGCGATGATGTTGGCAAGGATGACCGCGAAGATACCTGTGGCACTCGCGGCACCGATGTTGTTATTGGCGAATTCACCGATCAGATACGGCAGGTTTTTGTTCCCGTTCCCGCGGCTGACGATTTCGATTTCAGCATAAAGCGACAAGTGGAAGATCGACTGGATCATGATCACGATCGCAATGGGTCGGCCCAAATGGGGCACCGTCAGGTTGATGAACTTCGACCAGTTGCTTGCGCCGTCCAGCGTTGCAGCTTCTTTTTGCGATTCATCTTCGGATTGGAGCGATGTCATGAAGATCAAGACCGCGAAAGGTGTCCACTGCCATGTGACCATCATGATCACCGCATAAGCAGATGTTTGCGTGGCGCGGAACGATATCGGTTCAAGCGTAGGCCAAAGATTAAAGAAATAGCCTAAAACCGGGAAATCGCGAAGCCCGTCGATCAGGCTGTTGAGGCCGCCAACAGCAAGGCCCTGAAGACCAAGCACAGGATCAAGGATCATGTTGATCCAAAGAACCGCGTTCACCGCTGGCATCACAAAGAACGGCGAAATCAGCAGGACGCGAACGATGCCGCGACCGGGGAAACTGCGGTTCACAAGGACAGCGATGGCAAGGCCCAAAAGAACCGTGAGGATCAGGATACTACCAACGATAAGAACAGAGTTCTGGATCGCAAGAACGAAATCCTTGGCTTTTAGGACGTATCCATAGTTGCCAAATCCCCGCCAGTTACTGAGCGCAGGTGTTGTCCATTCAGGATGAACCGTACTGCTGAGTACATAGCGAATAAACGAGAAATACAGCGTCATGCTGAGAGGCACGATCATCCAGATCAGCAGCAAAATAACTGCCGGTGTCTGTAAAATCTTCGGGAGCGTTCTGTCGGCCATGGCTTGAGTACCCTTACAAATCAGAGGTTTGAAGCAGTCTAACATTAAGCGGGTGTTCGTTGGCAAGCGTCAGTTGTCTGCGCTCAAGCTGTCCAAACAAGAAACTAGGGGGAGTAACGGGCCCGATCACGAGGATCGGGCCCGAGCTTAGTCAGTCACGTAGAAGGTTTAGTAATAACCCGCTTCCGACATAATTGCGTCTGCTGCAGCTTGTGCTGCTGCAAGTGCTTCTTCAACAGTCTTGTCGCCGGACAGTGCCGCCGCCATTTCCTGACCGAATGCTGTACCCACTTCTGGGAACTCGGGGATCGATACGAACTGAACACCAACGTATGGCTTGATGTCTGTTGCTTCTGGAGCAGCAGAGTTGATCGCTGCGAGTTCAGCTTCCGCGAAACCTGCGACAGCCTGGAATTCAGGGATGTCGTATGTAGACTTGCGTGTACCTGTTGGAACAGAACCCCAACCGAAGTCTGGGTGGTTGCCTACAGCTTGGATGTACGCTTTGGAAGTTGCCCATTCGATGAATGCGATCGCTTCTTCAGTGTTGTCTGTCCCTGTTGGAACAGCCATTGCCCAAGCCCAAAGCCAGTTCGCACCAACAGGGTTACCAGCATTTGGTGCCTGTGCGTAACGAACATTTTCGTTCTCGAGGAAGGACGCAGCGATTGTCGCATCGATCCACATGCCACAACGGTCTTCGTTATACAACGCGAGGATCTCATTAAAGGAGTTACCCTCGGAGCCTGGAGGGCCGTAGTTCCCAAGCAGGTTCACGTACATCGTAACCGCAGCATTAAACTCAGGTGTGTCGAATGTTGGACGCATATCAGCGTCAAAATAAGCAGCACCGAAGGAGTTTGCGATCGTACCGATGAACGCGCCGTTGTCGCCCCAACCTGGCTTACCGCGCAAACATGCACCATAAACGCCGTTGTCTGGATCGTGCATCGCAGCAGCAGCGGCTGTGATGTTTTCCCAGCTGTCGTTGTCAGCGATTGTCACGCCAGCAGCGTCAGCAAGATCGCCACGGTACATGACCATGGAAGATTCGCCGTAGAATGGTGCAGCATACAGCTGACCGTCAGCGGACAAGCCTGCAGCCATAGCTGGCAGAATGTCGTCTACGTCGTAATCGTCACCGAAGTTCAGCGGTTCGATCCAGCCAGCAGCACCCCAAATTGGAGCTTCCTGCATGCCGATGTTGATGATGTCGTACTGGCCGCCACCGGTTGCAGTGTCAGAAGTAACCTGCTCGCGCAGAACGCCTTCTTCCAGGGATACCCAGTTCAGAGTAACGCCTGTTTCAGCTGTGTAAGCTTCAGCAACAGTTTGCATGTTGATCATGTGACCGTTGTTTACGATCGCAATTGTCAGCTCAGTGTGGCCGTCAGCAAATGCAGTTGTTGCAGTTGCAATGCCGAGGGACAGGCCCAGAGCCGTGTTCAGTAAAGATTTCATGTTATTTCCTCCCAGAAACCACAGATTGATTTTGTCTGCTAAACGAAGATGAAAGGTTTCTGCACGCCAAACAAATACATTTCACACATTCACACATACGAAATCTTCATTTATGCAAGTTTTTTTGTATAAAAGCCGCAATTTTGGTTTGGCGTTCGCCTTCAAGCGTCATTAGACGCCCGAATTACATACAAAACTGTCAATTCCTGTCTAAGCGATTCGGGGCTGAAATTAACGTGCTATGCCGACGCCAGATTCGTGGTTTCAGGCTATAATATGCTGATTTACTATTATAATAGCCGTATCGGCGTGGACTAGAGCTTCACAAGAGCACGCCGTTGATACAATTTCCGAAAATAGAAGATTCGCATCAATCACGCCCTCAAACCCTCCATATAGGTCTGGATGGCGGAAAAGTGTTGCTGGATATGAAAGACGATGTCGTCCACTCAACCGAGCATCTAAATGTATGGGAAAGTGGTGCACCCGAGAGGATTCGAACCTCTGACCCCCTGATTCGTAGTCAGGTACTCTATCCAGCTGAGCTACGGGTGCATCGAAGGCGGATTTAACTGGCACGTCGCAGCAATGCAAGGGGCAAACTAGCCGATCAACGGGGAAAGTGTCAGGTTGGATTTTGGCAGGCTGATCACAAAGCGCGTTCCTGTTTCATCCGTGCGTTCCAGATCAAGACGGCCACCATGCCCGCGGATCAATTCCGCAGCAATCGCGAGGCCAAGACCCGATCCACCACGGGTCGTGCCACCTTGAAATGCTTCGAACAGATGCTCTTGGGCTTTGGCGGGCAAGCCGGGGCCCGTATCGGTCAGCGAAATTTCCCAGACGGCGTCGGTCTCTTGGGCATTGATGACGATCTCGCCGGGCTTGCCTGTCGCGACAATCGCCTGACGGGCATTGCGGACAAGATTGCCGATCACGCGGTACAACTGTTCGCCGTCCGCACGCACCGACATGGCCGGCGGGATGTCTTCGATAAAGGACACATCGCTTTCCCCCACCGCAAGGCGTTCACCCGCAACCACGTCATCCACAATCTCAGCGAGGGACACACGTGTCAGGCGCGGGGCGGGTTCATCGACGCTGCCAAAAGCCAAGGTGCTTTCACACAGGTTCACCGCGCGGGTGATTGAATTCACGAGCTTTGGCGCAAGGCGGCGCACTGTCGGGTCTTCTGAACTTTCGATGCGGTCGGTGAACAACACCGCAGACGTCAGGATGTTGCGCAAATCGTGGCTGATTTTACTGACCGCACCGCCCAGCTGGGCAAGCCGTTCTTTTTGCTTCAGGGCACCCGTAAGTTGGGTTTGCATCGACGCGAGCGCTTCTTCCGCTTCACGCAGTTCCGTAATCCCCGCCGTCGGCATGATAATGCGGCGCGCGTCTTCAGGATTTTTGGCGTAGGCCTGCATGTGGTCCACAACCCCCTTCATCGGTTTCACGATAAACCGGCGCACGGCAAGGAACAGCAAACTGGCCGTGATGATTGAAATCACAGCCGACAAGATCAAAATGTTGACCCCATATTCAATCAACGCGGCACGCAGGGGCGCCGTGGGCAACGTGATTTCGATCAAAAGCCCGCCATCCTGAACGGGGTTGCCGATCACGCGGATCACGCGTTCTTCCCCATCCCCGATCCGCATCATCGCATCACTGATCAAGACCCACGCTGACGGGTCGCGCATATCAAAGGTCTTGTGGATCGGCGTCGGGATCGGCGAAGACAGGATCAATTGGCGGACTTCGTCGCGGCGCAACACGACGTTATAGACGCCGGCGTTTTCCAAAAGCTCTGCCTCAAGCTCCTCTGAAATCATGTCCTCTGCCAAAAGGGTGAGCGACGCAATCTGCGCACGTTCAAGATGGTTCAAGAAATAGTCTTCGCGAAAACGCGCCACGGACGGCACAAAGATCAACAGTTCTGCAATCAACACGAAAATCGTGGTGAGGATCAGAAAGCGCCCTGAAAGGGTATTGAGCATTGTGCCGTCCGTTCTTTTATTCTGCGCGTTTTATGGCAGCCAGCGCTGCACAAATCCAACAATCGATTTAACCTTGCTGGATTCAAACAGTCTTGGGGTGAAATAGGCACCCGCTGCACGCTTGTTAATCTCAGATACGGTTGGATAGGGCAGAACAGTTGCAGCAATCTGGCTCATTTTCATTTTATTGGCGATGGCCATGGCCCACATGCCGATCAGTTCACCCGCCATGGCACCCGCAATGGACGCACCGACGGGGCGGCCTTTCACGATCATCACCTTGATCAGACCTGTTGTTTTACCTTCCGCAATGGCGCGGTCGTTTTCGTGGTATGGGAAACGAACCACCTCAAGCCGGGCGCCGAATTTTGACTTGGCTTGGGCTTCGGTCAAACCAACCTGCGCCAGTTCGGGGTCAGTATAGGTCGCCCATGGGATGTGGTCTGTGCGTTGTTTGGATGGCAGGCCGAACAGCATGGACCGGATCACGACACCGGCGTGATAGCCCGCGACGTGCGTGAATTGCAGCCCACCAGCCGCGTCCCCCACGGCATAGACTTTTTTGTTGGTGACAGAGCGCAGGTTCGCGCCGACTTCAACACCGCCGCGGCCCCAGTTTACGCCAGCCTTATCCAGATCAAGCTTTTCGACGTTTACCTTGCGGCCGACTGCCATCAACAGATGTGAGCCTGTGAAATCACCCTTGGGTGTGTGAACAGTGACTTTGCCATTTTTGCCCGTAACCTTTTCGGCCTGCGCCTCTTCGATAATCTCAACACCCTCGGCGCGCAATTTATCGAGCACGACAGCGGCCATTTCTGGGTCATCCTTGCCCATAGCCTTCGCACCTTCGATCACGGTGACTTTGGACCCAAGCCGCAAATGCGCTTGCGCCATTTCCATACCGATGGGGCCACCGCCGACGACGATCAGGTGATCGGGCTTTTCGCGCAGATCAAAGATGTTTTCGTTGGTGTAGACATCGACGTCGTCCAAGCCTGGGATTGGCGGCACGAACGGGCCGGACCCCGTGGCCACGATAAAACGGCGTGCCTCAATAATCGTGTCACCAGCTTGCACTTCGGTCTTTGAAATGAATTTACCAAATTCGCGGATCACGTTGACGCCAAAGCCTTCAAACCGTTCTTGGCTGTCCACGGGTTTAATCGTCTCAATAACTTTGCGAACGTGATCTTTGGCAGCGGCGTAATCAATCTTTGGCTTCACGGCTGTCACGCCAAGGTCACCAGTGTTGGCCATGGCATAGGCCTGTTTGCCCGCGGCGATCAGCGCTTTGGACGGAACACACCCATAGTTCAGGCAATCGCCGCCCATTTTGTGACCTTCAAGCAGGACAACCGATGCCCCCATCTGAGACGCACCCGCTGCGATGGACAAGCCACCAGAACCGGCACCAATGATACAAACGTCTGTTTTAATGCGGTTCATGATTAGAGGCCTTTCTTGCCGCGCACGGCCTTGATGGCGATTGGGAGAACGGCCAGCACGCACAGGCCGATGATCGGGAACAGGATGTGGGGTTCAAAAATGATGCCAAGGTTTGGCGTTTCACCTGCGGCGAACACCTCACCCAGCCCAGCGCCCACGGATGTATAGACAAGCGATCCCGGGATAATGCCGAAGAACGTGGAAATCACAAAGCGGCGCAGTGGAACTTCAAGGAATGCAGGGATCAGGTTGGCGAGGAAAAATGGGACCGCAGGGACCAAACGGATCAGGAACAGCATGGACCATTGGTTTTCATCGATACCGTCTTTGATCTTTTTGACCACGCCGTCTGATGCTTCAAACTTCGCCCCCAGCTTCTCACCAAATCCCCACCGCGCAGCAAGGAAGATCGCGGTCGCGCCGATGGTGGCACCTGTGACGTTGAATAGGAAACCCGGGAAGGTTGAAAAAAGAAAGCCGCCCGTCAACGTCAGGATCAACGCGCCCGGAAGGCTGAAGGCCACTGCGACTGTATAGATGGCGATGAACACCAGCACCGTGAGAAGGTAGTTGGCGTCACGAAATGTGATCAGGCTTTCGCGATTCTCTGCCAAAGCATCAAAGGTCAGATAATCACGCAAAAAATACGCGCCCAAGATCGCCACCACGGCGATCACTATAATGGGCAGGCGTTTAACAAAGGCGTTTTGCTCAGAAGTCTCGGTCATGCCGGTCACGTCTCTTATCCTTGGTGTATGTCTTGTTGCACTCTAGATGAACCAGCCGCGGCAATCTGGGTAGTGCTGCACGGGTTTAATCACGTCCCATTGATGCTAAAGCTTAAATAAGCGGTGTTTTGTTGCAAATCGCGTGAACACTGTAACATTTCGCACAAGCAGAATTCTGCATTGTTGCAGAAATTCACGCTCCAGCGCGTTGACACACGCTGATCCCCCTCCTATTAGCTGGGTTTCGAGATTAAACAGGGCTCGAATCCTATTTTAGGGTTCGCCCATAGACCGGAGAGACGCAATGAAGCGTACATTTCAGCCTTCCAACCGCGTTCGCAAGAACCGCCACGGTTTCCGCGCACGTATGGCCACAAAAGCTGGCCGTAAGATCCTAAACGCACGTCGTGCGAAGGGTCGCTCCGAGCTCAGCGCGTAAAAGCGTCGCGAAGTCTCATGACTTCGTTTGAGGATATTTCAGAAACCGCCCAGGACGCCAGCGATGGTCAGCCTGCGGCGGTTTTTCCGCGTGTTGAGATTATGAAAACCCGTGCAGATTTCGTAAACGCCTCCAAGGCACCTTATCAAACCTCCCCCAGTCTTACGGTGCAGATGCGCAGTCGGGGTGATGGTGATCCAAAGGTGCGGGTTGGATTCACCTGTTCCAAGAAGGTTGGCAATGCTGTGGCCCGCAACCGTGCAAAACGTCGATTGCGCGAAGTTGCGCGGCTTGATCTGCCAGCCCTCGCCAAAGCGGGGCATGACTACGTTTTGATCGGTAAAAAAGATGCGACAGCCACGCGGGACTTTGACGCGATGCGCGCGGACTTTGCCAAAGCGTTGGGCAAATTAGGATGACCCGCCGAATGTCCCCTTTGGCCTACGTCATATCCCTGCCCTTCCGGTTTTACCGTGTCGCGTTGTCCCCCTTGGTCGGGCGCAATTGCCGGTTCCACCCGACGTGCAGCACCTACGCCATGGAAGCGTTGCGCAAACACGGCGGGATCAAAGGCACGGCACTGACTATCCGCCGCATCGCCCGCTGTAACCCTTGGGGCGGATCAGGGATTGATAACGTACCAGACTAGGTTTTGTTGATGTGCCATCCCTGCGCGTCGCCATTGCGGGTCGGCATGGCGTTCGCGTCCTGCCCCCAAGCGTAAGCGCCACGTCGCGCAGTAAAACATCATCAGCCAGATACCAATTGTGGCTTAGCCTCGGGTTTCGATTGGGATGCACGTTTTTGAACCGCGCCGCCATGCTGACATCGACAAAGCGGTCCGGCGCATTTGACTTCAGCCCGTGTCGACCACTCCGCTTGCCGCCGCCGTACATCACCCGCCCGCTCACATCGAAGATATCGTCATTGATGGAATGGTAGTGCGTCAACCTGCGGCTGCGTCGATTGATCTATTTTCCGAACCAGTCATCCTGAACGAACGATATCATCGGCAATCTCGCGGTACTTGCAGACTTGGGATGTGGTATTGATCTAGATGATTTTGGCACTGGCTATGCGTCAATCACCAACATCAAGCGCTTCAGTGTTGGGCGGATCAAGATCGATCGGTCTTTTGTAACCGGCATCGATAGCGACCCCGAACAGAAGAATATGGTGGCTGCAATCCTCAATATGGCTGATCGTCGGGGTGCCAGCACCTTGGCCGAAGGGATCGAAAAACGTAGCGAACGCGATACTTTTCTGGCGCTTGGCTGCGAAGATGCCCAAGGCTTCCACTTCGCCCGTCCGATGCCGATTCAAGAAACTGTTGAGTGACGTCGGCCTACTTTAGGACGACACATGAACCCATTCACCTGCCCCGTCGCACAGGTTAGGGCAACTGAACGCGACAAACCCGCCCGAAATAAGGGAAAAGCGCTTGACCTTTGCCCCTTCGCCCTGTTGAACCTGCTGGATATTTAAATGGCAGTTTCAGGCGGCTTCAATGGACGACCAGAACAAAAATCTCATCCTCGCAACAGCACTAAGTTTCATTGTGATCTTGGTTTGGTTTGTACTTTTTCCGCCACCGGAAGCGACCGATCCATCTGCACCCACTGAAATTGTTAACTCAGATCCGCTCGCGCCCACGACCGAGGCAAGCGGTGATCCGGAAATTGCGTCGCCCACCGCTGACATCGTGGTCCCGGTTGCTGACGTATTGTCCTCTGGCGCACGTATCGAAATCAACACAGACCGTCTCATCGGTTCTGTTGCGCTTGATGGCGGCCGGATCGACGATCTGTCCCTGAAAGATTATCGCGAAACTCTTGATGA
>TARA_B110000977_G_scaffold176761_1_pt1 | contig 23258 bp, 15 predicted proteins | sample TARA_B110000977 | Tara Oceans TARA_B110000977 (sample SAMEA4397798) | marine metagenome | biome: Polar Biome; feature: [SRF] surface water layer (ENVO:00010504); material: water (ENVO:00002006), including particulate matter (ENVO:01000060) such as... | depth 5 m | reverse complement strand
AAGAAAAATCAAAATCTTGGACTCGCATTCAATGACACCCCCCTCCCTCCCTCATTTGTTCAGGCTTTTAATGAACCCGTCCAGCGCAAACTCTTCCTGGTACTGCGTTTCGTCCCACAAGTCGTCAAGGCCAGTCAGGGCTTGCTTCAGGCCGCCCGCGACGGCGTCGGCGGCGGCGGCGGAGGCGCCTTGTTTGTTTGTCGAAACACCCGCGCTCGCCGCGCCCCCTCCCTTCTCCGCTGTGAACAGCTCCAGCATCTGCCCCGTGTCCATCGCGCTTAGTGACATGTTGTCCGAGTTCACCACCGCATTGGCGACGTCCAGTTTGAACCGCTGAAGCGACATGACCTTCTCTTCCAGCGTGCCTTTGGTTAACAGTCGGTAAACGTTGACGGTTCGCTTTTGGCCTAATCTGTGCGCGCGGTCCATCGCTTGAAGATCCTTCTGCGGGTTCCAGTCGTGCTCGAGGAAAATCACTGTATCTGCGCTGGTCAGGTTCAGACCAAGACCCCCAACGTGCGTGGTTAACAACAACACGTCGATTGATGGATCGGCGTTGAACTTCCTGACGACGTCGAAGCGCGCAGTCGGGGCGACGCCGCCGTCCAGCCGGAGCCAGGAAACTCCATTCAACTCGCCGTTCACGCCAAACAACTCATCCTCCACTAAATCAAGCACGTTTTTCAGCTGCGAAAAAATCAACACACGGTGCCCAGCGCCTGATCCTCCGCTCGAACCTCCTCCACCCTCAGGATCCACCTCTGCTAACTTATCAGCCCCCACGCCGCAGTCAAGCAGGATCTGCTTCAACGCCCTGAACTTCGGTGACCAAGACTCTTGGGTTCGCGGCCCTAGACCTGAAATCACGCCGCCCTTTTTACCGCCAACCGCCGGCGTCACCAGCCGCGGATGCGAACACAACTTGCGCAGGTACTGCAACGCTTGGAACACGTGAGCAGTTCCGGTGGTACCTGGAGTATTGGTACTAGTTCCTGCTGCCGCAATTTCGCCCGCTGTGCCCGCACCTCCCTCTCCAACTCCTTGTTCTTTCACCACCTGTTCGATATCGCTCTTCACGCTCGATCCCTCAAACGCGTCGTACAGCTTTTTCTGGTACGCCGACAAGTCCACATACACGTCTTGGATGATCTTCGGGGGCAGGTCTTTCAACACCTCGTCCTTCGTGCGGCGCATCACGAACGGCATGACTTGCTTATGTAATTTTCCAGTGGCAAGAGCGCCTTGCTCGGTGAGCCCTCCACCTTTTTTTGCGGCAGCAGATCTCGCCCCTGCGATCCCGTACACGCTCCTGAACTCCCTCTCCGTTCCCAAAAACCCCGGCATCAGGAAGTCGAACAGCGACCAAAGCTCGACGACGTCGTTTTGAATCGGCGTGCCGCTTAACAACAACCGGTGTTCCGCTCTTATCTTCTTAACCGCCTGGGTTACCCGGGATTTCGGGTTCCGAATAGCGTGCCCTTCGTCCAAAATGCAGTAACAATAGGACTTGTTAGTCAGCAAAAAGTCAGCATCTGCTCTTAATGAATCATAAGACGTTATGATCACGTCGTGTTTTCCTTCTGTAATTTTTGGTCTCAACGCAGTTCTTTCACCTGGGTTACCCTGGTACTCTAATGGGTTCAGCACATCCAGCCCAACGTATTGCTTAATTTCGTCTGCCCAGTGGCCAACTAAAGTAGGGGGGCAGATCACTAACGCAGGCAGAAACGGCAGCTTTTCCTTGCGTCGCTCCACCACAGTCGCCGCTAGGATGCACGTGCTTTGTAAAGTTTTCCCGAGACCCATGTCGTCGCAAAGCGCGCCGTGCAGTTTGAACCTGCGTAAAAACGCTAACCAGTTGACGCCTTCCTGCTGGTACGGCCGCAACGTCTTTGTGATTTTGAAGGGCAATTTAAAGTCTTCCACTTTAGAGTTATCCAGTAAAGCTTCTAAAAACGCGCCATCCGCTTCGCTTCGTTTCTTTTGTGTCTCGGTCAAAGTTGAAGGAGGCGCTACGCCTCGCGCTAGGGGTAACAGAGGAACCAACTGGGCAAACGATTTCGTCGCCATCGTGCGCGTCTGGTCAACAGGGTCGGACATGCGGCCCATTAAAGGGACCAACAATAAAACGCAGAAGGGGGCTAACGCAGGTCCTAACGAATCAACTAAACAGTGCGCCACGTGAGACGCGCCTCTTCGCGCGCCAGCCGCGTCGTCGGCTTCGCCTGCGTTTTCAAGCGCCGGCACTACTAACGTCAAAATTTTCGGAACCACTGTGTCGGGATCCGCCTTGGCCAACGCCGCGAGCGCGCCACTCGCGCACTGCTGCAATGCAGGCGAGGCGTCCTTCGCGGTACAAGCTTGGAAAGTAGGGGTTATTAACTCGAGAACTTTGTCCTTCGTGAGTTGCGAAAACGTTCCAGTGCCAGACCCTAAAAGTTTCCCTCCAAGAGTTTTCAAAACAGAACATGCGTCCACCACTTGTTGTTTCGGGACTTTTTCAACCAAAGCGCTCCCATCGACGTTCGTACAAACGAGCGGTGCGTACATAGCCTCCCACAATTTCGGAACAGAATCAAACAACTGATCGCCAAACACGTCGCACAGCGCCAAAAGCGTTTGCTCCGCGCCTCTGCGGGCGATGTACGCCTCGGAATGGCCGTCTTGCAGTTTCGCGGCGCTCTCCGCAACCTCCATCGCAGCGTCATCCCACTCCGCTCTCGGCGTCTCTTGTGGATCGCTCACCGCCAGCGAGACGACGTTGCCCGCGATTTTGTTCACAGGCGAGGGGGTGCGGTTCGTGCACAGCTTGATGAGATTCGCAAGCGAAATCGCGCTTGTTCTTTGTACATCGCGGTCAGCCTCGCGCCGCACGCTGCCCATCAGGGGCTGGATGAACGGGTTGAGTTTGGGGGGTAGGGCGCCGAACGCCACGGCGGCGCCCGCCGCCGCGGCCAACGTGAACGAATGCAAATGCGCCTCTTCCGTTTTCAAACGCATCGCACTGGCGAGAAGAGAGCCACGCGCGTGCTCCACGCTGGAAGGACCCTATAGGGGGGATGGAAGAGGGGGTTTAGAGTGAGACTTGTTTGGTTTCGAAGCTCTGGAAAATACGCGATTGAAAAAAAAGAAAAACCAAATGTCGGGGCAAGTCTACTTGACTCGAGCCAATGCTAGGCTGGAGAAACCTGCTGTGCCCGTGGTTGACGATTACGTAATCACTATCGTCGCTATAGGAGTGTTGAACTGATCTATCCAATAAACAGATAATTATCATAAACCACCGACGCACGGCTCAAGAAACTTAAAAAAAAGTAGAGCGCGCGCCGATGGAAACTCCAAAAAAAACAAAAAAAACGCACCGTCGGAATTGCCGCCGCGAGCGTCACCGCGTGTTCGGCTCCGAACCCGTCCGCGGCGGGCGACGGGACTTCGTCCGTGGTTGGCTTGACGTTGTTGTCCGCGGCTGCTCGTAGAAGACCGGCGGATTCGCGCTTCACTCGCTGTACCAAGGAATTGGCCTCGGAATATGGTGCCGGTGAGGGCGCGCTCGGATACGCGGGGTTTGTGGCAGCGAGGATCTCTCCCAATCGAGAACCTGGTTGTGACAGCGGAGGCTTCTGTGCCCCTTCCGGAATAGCATCCAGCCACCTCGTCAGCAGGTACGACCCAGTCGCGCGTCGCGTAGCCGACGGCGCGTTCAAAAGCTTCGTCACCTGCGCCTCCAGCTTCGAGGCGGCTGTTTTTTTCAGCTCAGAGTTGCATTCATTGGTAGCATCCACAGCGCATAAAACTTTGGCCAACTGTGACAACGCGTCCACCGCCCTCAACCTGCCAACCGTTGTGACGACCCACTCGCTCGTGGACGACGGCGCGCGGTCATCCGCGCCGGTGATGAATTTGTCATCGCCCGCACTCAGAGACACGACGCACAACATTTTCGCATCCGGCCGTTGGTCAGTCGTCGTCGCCGCTAACGCGCACCAGTGCTCCACGTGGCTATCAACCGCCGACGCGATCGCGGGGGCGCTCGCGATGTGGCACAAGTCGCTCCACGCCTTTGACGCCGCCTCAGCAGTCTCGCCGTCCTCCTCCAGCAGACACGCCTGGAAAGACACGCGCAACGCAGTAGCGGCGACATGGTCGACCCATGTGATGTCACGAGGGGTGTTACCACTTTTATCATCACCCGTATCGACCGTAGTATCGCCATTGCCCATGAGTTGCCGCAGCGTTTTCCAAACCGCTAAACGAACGCCGGCGATCGGGTGCGCGGCGAAGGGAAACAAAAACGGAACCACATCTTTTAGTTTACTTCCTTTCTGTAATAAAGGCGGTGTTTGTTGTGTCTTAGGCAACACATAAAGCGCGGATAGTAACTGCATCACCGGGACGTTCGAGGGCGAGGTTAGCAAATCGGGGTCGTCCAAACGGCCAAGCAACGACCACAAACCGGAAAGCAGCGGAGGGAACTCGGCGTGGGAGGGGAGGTGCCTCGACGCAGGGAGGAGCGCCTCCGCGGCGGCGCCCCGCACGTCGTCATCCTTGTCGTTGAGCGCATTGGTTGCGGCAGGGAGTGCGGCTGGGAGCAGTCTTGAAGCGAGCGCGTCCCGGGCAGCAAGCACGTAACGCAGCGCCAATAACGCGCTGTGCCGCACTTCCCACTCGGGTCGTCGCAGCAACACCAAAATCGTGGACACCACGGCTTCCACCGCGACCGGCGGTAGCGGCAACAACCCCGCGCCCAACGCCTGCGCGCCAGTCTCCCTTACCGGCGCCACTACTCCGTCCCCGACGTAATCGCCGAACCTGTCCAGGGACAACACGCACAGCAGCCTCACTGCGGCGTCTTCCAGCCACGCCGCGTTTCGCTTTGCCGCGCGCGCCGTGGTATCGGGCTCCACAGTTATCGACCGCGGCGGCGGAGCAGGGACCGCGGCGCTTGCCGCGTGCGTCCGCAGCACTTCCCGCAACGCAGCCGCCGCGCCGTGGCGTTCTTCCCACCTTGGGGCGAATAGCGAGTACGCCAACTTCTCGCACGTCCGAGCCAACGGCCATCCCCCGGCTTCAACCTCAGCGGCTTCGTCCTCCTCCTCCGCTTGTTCTAGCTGTTGTCTTTTCGTAACCTCCGGGTCCTCACCCTTGCCTCCTGTTTTGCGCTTTTTAGGAGCGGTAGTCTCGGTGTCCACCCCCGCGGCTTCATCCTTCGCCCCCCGTTTCATTTTCCGTTTCAACCTGTTCCGTTCACGTGCGCTGAGCTGGCCGAGGTCGGTGGCATCGATTTTCTTGGAACTTGGGTCTACTTGTTCCTCCTTCACCTCCGCGACGTCCTCTTCCCCGACCAAGTCATCGACGTCCACGAACTTATCAACGTCCAGGTTCGCTGCTTTGGGTTGATCGTCGTTCGTGGAAGCTTTCTGTTTCCCACTGCCACCGGTCATGTCGAGATCTTCCGCGGCGCCTTCCAAGGTCGAGTCAAGGACCATCCCCAGCCTCTGCTTCAAACTCTGCTTCGCCAGCCGCAACCGTGCCGCCTTGGTGAGTTTTTTATCGTCTCCCGAATCGTTACCCATGCCCAACGCTTCCATGTCCGAGGTCTTCGCGGCTAACAGCGGCGCGGCTTTGTTCAAAACGGACTCAATGTCGAACTCCGCAAACCGCAAATCACCCGCGCCCTCATCTTCGTCCTCCGCATTTGGCGGTAAGTCCAAAACCCGGTTCACGGCATCGTCGACGCCTATACCTTCGAGTTTCGCAATGTCACCCACGGTGCAGTGCTTAACCCCAACACAGATGTGCGCGATGGTCTTCGCAGCGGCGATCCTTGTTTCCCACTGCTTGTGCTTCAGAAAGCCGCGAATCTGGTAGTAGGTGTGTATGATGTGTATGAGGTGGTGGTCAGATGATGAACGGTGGGTGGTGCTTCAGATCGCGAGGCGAGTGATTTAGGGCGGCACCGAAAAAGGAGGCAATCGGAACTGGATCGTACCCTTCGCAGAAGGTTCGGGAGCTGGTTGGGATGCGCGGCCGCGAGCTCGCCGATCTGCCGGGCGGCTTCGTGCCTCGCGGTAGGACTGGAACCCGTCTCGAGCAGGCGGAGAAGCCTGTCCAGACGGCTGCCCCCGCCATCGTCAGCCATGTGCCTGCGACAATCACGCGGATTGCGACTTTTTCACCTTACAAAATCGAAGCTCAAGAAAAAAAGCCGTTTCTTGGATGAACCGTGAAAGTCGAGTCGCGTCACATCCCCCTTCGTCCATGCGATGTCCACGGAGGAGAATGCGCGCATTGCCAGTGGTCGACATGCTGCATCCGCGGCTCGCGAGCGTGCGTCGCGTTCAAAGACTGTGGATTCGCTGATGACCCGGGAGAAGTTCCGTTTAGCGGAGGAAGTGCTGGAGCTTCAAAGGGTGAACGACGAAGTTGGAAATCGGCTGAAGCTGGCGAACGCGGAGGTGCTGAGAACGGCGAGTGAGCTTCGTAAACGCGACAGGGCGCTTGAGTCGCTTCGCCTTTGGGAGAGCGACGGGGGTAGTTCACGCAGGGCGACCCGAGTTTTGGAACTCGAAGCCGAGAACGAGGTGTACCTCAGCGAAGTGGTACGGCTTTCATCTTTGCTTCGACTGGACACAACGACAGGGCACCTTCCTGAAACCGAAAACACGACCAGTCTGGAAGGGAACGCGGAAATCACGCAGTTGCGCAGGGAGCTCGCGTTCGGGGCGAAGTATTTGGAGCAAGCGCAAACACCGTTCGACGCAAACACGGAAGCGAGCTTGTTACGCGCGGAGGAACGCGCGTCAACCACGGAGTCCAGGATTGAAAGTCTCACAAATCTGACACACGAGCTGACGAAACACCAAAACGAGGCGAAACGCGAGTTGGCGAGTACTCGTACGGAAGCCGAAAACTTAAAAGCAGAACTGGAACAAACAAAGGAAGACCGCGAGCACCTCAAACGCCTAGCCGCGATGGAGGCGGCGAAGTGCGCTGAAGCGGTGGAAGACTATTTGCTCATACAGAACGAAATCAATTGCGTTCGCCCGGAGCTGGATTCCTTGCGGCGGCAGATTTCGGAAATCGCGAACGAAAAAACTAAATTGAAACTGGGAATGGAAAACGCGGAGGCGAGGGAAAAGGCGGCGCTCGCGAAAATAGAGGCGGACAAGGCCGCAGAAGCAGCCGCAAATAGTGACAGAAAGAAATCGCGGGACAAAGCTCGGGAGGATTTGAAAAGCGCCATGAAAACACCCGCTGGGTTCGTGCCAAGAAAAGCGCTAACCGAAAAACCAGCCAAAAACGTCGACACGAAACCAAAACTCTCAGCGGCAACGTTGAAGCGCCTTTCGCTTAAATCGGCGCGCGCGTTGGAGCAAAAGACAAAAGGAACGCAAACGCCGGTACCGAAATTCACAGACGTGAGCGTGGGGGAGGACGAGAAGGAACCCGACAATTCGGACGAATCAGATTAGGTTCTATTAGAGATATAGAAATAGTATTATAGTTCACCTTCGTACAACCGTTACCGTCTACCGTTCATCCGTTACCGTGCTCGGAAACGTGCGACTCGCTCGCGACTCGGCGTATTGCCCCCCCGACTGCCGGGGTGACAAACGTTGCAGTAAACCGACATTCATGTCGTGATACGAATCGCCCGTGGGCCCGAAATCGTACCCGTCAGACTGAATGCCCATACTAGAGACCATACCTTCGCGTTGCCGCAACCCCCTTCGTTCTCGTTTCGAAGCCAGCACCCGGTTCGCGCGCGCTTCGAAATCCTCACCCGCTTCTACTAAATCCAGCCGCGTGATGATCCCCGCTAACCGGTTGCCCCCGCCGCTCTCCACCACCAACACCCGCCGAACACCCAGCAACGTAAACTCGCGGTAGGCCCTTGACGCGGGGACGTGTTGAGGTATGACTCCTAATTCGTCAACAGGCACGACCCCATCATGCACCCTAAGGCTCACCCGGTCCCGCAACATACTCGCCGGCACGCGCAGCTGCTCCGCGTCTTTTTCACTCGGCCGGCGTTCGTTGACCATTCTCTCAAGCAGCGCTAGTAAGGTTGACCGGGCGACCAAGCCGTTCAGGGTTGGGGAGGGTACGTGACCGCCAGTGTCCACGAGCCACACGGGGTAGTAGGGGTAATGGTTATCACGGTTGTCATCACCATTCGCCGTACAGACCGGAAACGCGGTGTGTGTGGTGTGCAGCAGCGCGCGCACGACGTTTGCTACGGTTTCGTCGGGGCGCAGACACACCACCTCACGGGTGCACACCGCGCCCGCTGATAGCGTTGAAATAACCTTCGGTTCCCGCGGCTCCAGCACCTGGTACCCTTTCATGTGAATGACCTCATCCGTGAACGATTGCGGAGTAAGGTAACCCGCCACACACCGGGAACTCAACACGGTGACCATCATCAAAATCACGCTGTCCATGTTCCCCGTCTGTTCCAGCATAATCGCGCTTATCGCGATGGCCATGCGGGTCCAGCCGCCTAACGCGGCGCCCGCGCCAAGAACCGCGTACGTCGTAGGGTGTGCTACTCGAGAAGCACCGACCCAGGCTGATCGATTAACTAGTCTCCCGAAAAGATGCCCGACTGCGCTCCCGAACACCAAATTCGGCACGAACAAACCGAACGGAAAACTGCACCCGATTATGAACAGCGGGAAGAAGTAGTAACACGTCGCTAGCGTGACCAAAGACGCGTCGCCGTAGGTTTCTTCATCGGAGTCTCGGGAGTATAAGTGACTCATCGTGGAGTGGAAGCTCCCGGACAATGACGGCAATAATAAGCTCGCCAAATCATTATACTCCCCCTGTTGGCACGTGAACCGCACGAACATGCGGTGGTCGACTTGGTGTTGTCCTCCTAGCAAGTGCGACACCCCGGGTTTGCCCTTCACGTGGTCTTGCCTGACTCTGCATGCAAATAACAACGGCAACACGAACGCCAGCACGGACACAAGCGCCACCGGGAACACCGCGGCGATTATTTCGGAAACCCGAGAGTTCGAGGCTTTGGATGTTTTGGCGTTGCTCTTCGCGCGGCCCGCCATGACGCTTCGCTTCACCCGCGCAATCGTCGTCGCGGCTGCGGTTGAAAACGAAAGCAAAGCGCCTACCGTGGCGCCTAGTAAAACGCACAGAGGCACGTCCGCGATGTACCACGCCCCGGTGATCTCACCTGATCCGCCGCCGCTGCCCTTGACTAAATTAGCGGCTTGGAACTCGCCTCGGTCCCCCGACCTCGCCGTTTGGACCATCAGCGACGTGATGTGCGCCCCCGCCACTACGAGCTGCGAAAAGAAGCTCGAAACAAAGCACTGCAGCACGAGGTGCGCGTCCACGAGCCATCGCGCGGCAAGGTCCTCGACGACGAACAAAACGCCCCCGATGGGGGAGTTGAACGCAGCTGAGATACCGGACGCAACGCCACACGTAACCAAATGTGTGAGTAAATGGTTCCGGTCGCCTGGGTTTTTCAGCAGCCCGAACTGTTCCATGGATAACACGACGTGCGAGGCGACCATGGCGCCGATGTGCACCATAGGCCCTTCCAACCCTACTGGCGCGCCCGCTGCGATCACGAGACACACACCGATTGCCTTCACGATGAACGTCTGTAACGAAAAAGCCCCTTTGACGTCGCAACCGTTTAGAAACGCTTTGGTTTCCGGGATCCCGGTTGACGCGGCTTGGGGGGCGTAGTACACGGTGATGAACGCGGCTGCGGTGGTGAATATGAGGGAGAACGTGACCCAAACGGCTCCAGCAGCCAAAGGCCGATTTAACTCCAGAAGCTCGTTCGCTTCCTGTAACCGCGTGTTCCCGAAGCCGGTGCTTATGTTGGTCAACACCACGGACACCAAGCCGGTGCCCAACCCGGTCACCCCAATAGCGAGCCACACAAGCCACCCGCTGATACCAGCGGCGCGTTCGTTTGGCGTGTTTTGTGCATGTGCGCTTTCCATGTTGGGAGGGTAGTCAAACCCGCCCTTACCAGTGGGAAGGGACGTGGACGTTGGATTGCTCTTCCCAGACGAACTCGCATTCGGTCGGTGCATCGGCGACCCCGCGGTCTGCACCGCGAGCGCATCTTGCACGGTAGCGGTGTAGTCCAGGTGCTCCACGTCCCCGAAATGCAGAGTGTGCGGCACGATAACCGCGATGTCATCCGGGGCTTCTAATTTAACGAACGTGTTCATGTCCGTAGGTGTCACATCAAGCGCCAAGCCTCGCGTCAGAAGCCGCGCTTGTCTCTCATCTTCCTCCGTCGCCTCGCAATACCCGGCAACCGCGGCGACTCCCACGTTGAAGGAACCCCGGGTGGAGGGGGCAGCACCGTAGCCCCCCGATGACTCGCCTCCGGATAGCGATTCCCGCTCATCCGGTGACGACGGCGCCATCGCAGTGCACCCCGAACCTCTCCCTGGGCGCCTCGTTGTGGTGTCGGCATTGTTGAGCTTGCTTTTGGGTGTTGGCCAAAAAAACAAAAGCGCGCGTAGCGCTCCGATGTTTTGTTATCGGGAAAAGCGAAACGAAAAGTTTCGCGACAGCTTTCTGTCAAGTTCCCCTCCGAGACATCCGGCGAACAAAGCGCTCGTCACAGGGACGCACGTCGCGCACGCACGTCGATTTCGTCGAGGTATCGTCGACCCCTGGCTACTTACTCCAACGTCCACTTTGTACCGCACGCCATGGCGCTTGCGGACGTGAGCAACGACCCAGCGCACGCGAAAGCATTCAACATCCCCGGCTTGACCAAACCGGCGCTGAAAGCTGAAGCCAAGCCAACTGGGAAGACCAGTAAGGCTTCCAAGACCGCGAAGACTGCGAAAGCGGCTGCGGCGGGTGACCCTGCGAAGGTGACGAAACTTAAGAAGCGCGCCCCCGGTGCGAAAAAAGCAGCGACGCTCACCACGACCCCGCCTCCCGCCGCTGCGAAAGCTAAGATTGCCGCGACGGAAAACACGGGAACCCCCGATTATGCGAAAGTGCAGTTCCAAGAAGCCGCCCCAAAGACGCCGTATGAGCCCAAAACACCGTACGCCAGCGGTGTGGTTGACTTGTGCGGTACATCATCGGCGGAAGACGTGACGCAGCAGTTCAAAACCCCGGGCAATGTCACCTTCGCCGCGCACGACGACGAGCGCGTCGAGGAAGATGGCGGCGATGAAAACGCCGACGAAAGCGTCGACGCGAACGGGAAACGCGTGAGCCGACGACAACACGCTAAACCTACGCGTTTCGGAGAGTTCAAGAGCTGGAACAGCGTTCAGAAAGGCACGCTCGGAACGCCTGGGCACGGGTTGATTTCGAAGCAAGCGCGGGTACGAATCGGCGAGTCGCGAAACGAGAGCGCCGGTTCCAGCGGCGGGTCGAGCTCGTCCACGGAGCCGAGCGTAGCTGCGCAGGCAGCCGCAGCGGCTACTCCCAAGACCGCCCGGTTCAACGCCGCCGCGTCCAACGCGACTGCCCGGGATGTGCACGAACGCGTCGCGGCGCTGATGCGGATGGCGGACGCGGCGCTCCCTGTGGAGGACCCCGAGGCGGCGGCGGCGGCGGCGGTGGACGAGAAGAGTTTGCGCGAGCAGCTCAGCGACTCGTGGAACGGCCAGGGGTACTACGCCAAGCTCATGACGCAGATGGCGACGCCCAAGAAGGAGGGCGAGAAGCCGGATGAGGAACAGCATGCAGTGGCGAAGCAGCCCAACGGTGCGGCCACGAAGAAGGTTGCGAAGCAGCAACCGCTGGGCGCGGGCGCCGCGGCGCCACTCGCGGTTTCCGGATCCGGCGGCGCCCAGGTTGCGAAGAAGCTCAATGGCAACGCGCTGGCATCCCGGGCGACGGCGAACGCGGGGTGGATGTTAGCGGGGGTTGTGAGTCAAGCCCCTAAACCCGCGTCCCCTGCGTTTGGCGCGAGTCAATCGGAGTCTGGTGAAGTTATCGACGCTCTGAAGAGGGAACTGGAAGACTTCAAGGCGCAACTCGCGGCGGCGAAGGACGAGGCAAACATTTTGCGGTCGGACGCCGCGCTTGCGGAGAGCGAAGCGGAGTCGCTGGGAAACACGTTAGAGTCGCAAACGCACCAGTTACGGGCGAAGGATGCTGAGAACAAAGCCCTGAAATTGGAGCTCGCGAGCTTGAAACAAAACGGAAGTTTCAAGGAGAAAGCGCAACAGATGGCGGAGGAGATTAAAAAAGCGGTGGACGCCGCGGTTGCGAAACTGTAAGGGTTCTAAGGCTTTAGGGTTTCGCGTTCAGGTTTTGGTGAAGGGCGAAACAGAACCTCAACAGAAAGGGGAATATGGGAAATATATCGATGATGCCGGGTGGGAGAGGAGGACTCGTGTAAAGTTTTTATGGAAGAAAACAAACAGAATATTTGTCGGATGACAACCGTGTCTCATCACCCCGTTTCTCTCCTCACAGCGGCTCGTGTAGCTCTTTGTGCTCATCCGCAGGCGATGCGACTCCGTTTTCGCGTATATGGCTCAAAAGCTTCGCCAAAAACATATCTGAGCCGACCGTCGACGAGTCACCGACGATCGCAACGTGTCGCCGCGCCCGCGTCACGGCGACGTTCGTGCGTCGCGCGTCGGACAAAAACCCAACCGCGTTTCGGTTGTTGCTCCGCACAGTGGATACCACCACGGCTTCCGCTTCCCTGCCTTGAAAAGAATCCACCGATGCAACCTCCACGAGTTCAGCACCTACCGCCAACCCGATCCGCGCTGCTTCACGCAAACGTCGCTGCATCAACCGCACCTGCGCCGCGTACGGCGACTGAACGGCGATTGCTGACGGCGCCAAACCCGCGCGCAACAAACCCGCGACGTGCATCGTCACCGCGTACGCCTCGCCTTCGTTCACCAGCGAGGAGTAGTTTTTACTGCTGTTTTCATTTGCAGAATCGCTCTGAAAGCTTCCGTAGTCGGAAAGACTTGCCAAAAGCTCCCTCTCCGTGACTTCGCCGCACCCCCCTAACAGGGATCCATCCGCCACCCTGGTGTCCAAAAGAAGCAAAGCGCTACTCGTGGCTCTCGTCGCGACGACCCCGGGAAGGTCCCTTAAAAGCCCGGTTGCCACGGAAGGCGATGCGTATAATCGACCGTTATAGCTCTCCCGTGAGGCCCAGTCCGAAATGTGTGCGTGCGAGCGGTACTGCGTTCCTAAAGCGCACCCCAACACGCCAGACGAAAGCAACGCGGAGGGGTTTGTTGTGTTTGAATCATCAAGTTCCTTTACTTCTCGCTTTTGTTGTGGCAGCGCGACGCGCGTCATGATCGGCGTCGCCAGTCCAACTCGCATCGCCTCTTCTGACCGCACCAAGGGCGCCAGTTGCTGCGGGTCCCCCACGAAAACCACCCGCTTGGCACGTACTAACGGAATCCAAGACGAAGGCTCGGTGGCTTGCGCGGCTTCGTCCAACACCAGCAAATCAAACGCCGGGAGTTTCTGGATATTCTCAGCGCCGGCGCCGACGGTGGTTGATAGCACGACGTTCGCGTTTTGAAGCACGTCACGTTCAGCTTTGGCGCGTGTTTTCCGGCCAGACACAGCCATGGTCCGCTGTTCTTTTCTTAGCGAAGAAATCTTCGCGTCTAGGGCTTTTTTATTTTTGATCTTTTTAGACATCATCTCATCCCTTTTCTCAAAGCCCAGGCGCGTGGCGGCCACTAACTCACGCCTTCGGGTGTTTCGCCCCTGGTCAAAGTACCCCTTCGTCGCGTCTCGGACCCGCGCTTCGAGTGAGTTCAAAAGCGCAGCATCTGAAATGCGCTCGGGGGCGCCTATCCTGACGAATTTTATGGGTTCAACACTGTCTCCGTTTTCGTCACTAGAATCAGCAACTTCTGCCAAGCGCTCCACTAAATTATCCACCGCCGCGTTTGACGGCGCGCACGCCAAAACGCGCTGGCCACTCCTCACCGCTCTGCGAATGATCTCAACGACCACTTTGGTTTTGCCCGTCCCGGGCGGGCCTTGGATCCAGCACACCGGGGTTGTTGTGCACAGCGCCGCGCGCACGGCCAAAGACTGCGCGTCGTCGAAGCCGTGCGGAAGAGCACCGCCTCCGCCTCTAGTCACTGCTTCGAAATTAAGCTCAGGAAGGTCGTTTGCGGCGAGACGTTTGATTGGACCGTCCACGTTTTGGACATCAGGCGCGTTTCCAAAATGTCCCGCGATATCATCAACACACTCGTCCTGCGTATGCGCATTTAGTCTGTCTCCCACAGAAATCCCGGCGTCGATTTCCTGGTCAAACGGGGGACACCGGTTTTGCGAAAACAGCGCTTTCACGACGAGCATGGATGGTGGTTTGGTTCGTGAGGTGGGGACGTTTCGTAGTGTCCGAAGTGCGGTGAGCTGCCGCTCATACGTCGTCGCATCCGGAACGCGCACGAGACGCACGACTCGACCCGCGATAATCTCTTCAAGCAATTTCCGCCCAGCCAGCATTTCGTTTAAACTTTTTGTCTTGTCCAAACCTTTCCCTTCGGGTTTCGCTTCCAGCAGCGTCACTACACCTCCTATCGGGTCGAGTTCCGTGATCACCGCTTCTTGGTCGCTCAGGGTTTCATAAGGCGCAGTGCTAGGCTCATCGAAACTCATCATTGATTTATCAACTGCATTTCCAGTGAAAACACACGCGACTCTGTCCCCGACCGCGAGCGCGCTTGGCGGCAATTCCCCCCCCCCTGCCCTTAAGTTCAGCAACCGTCCATTTTTACCCGAGTTCGGACGCGCGGACGTAAGGCGTACACCGTCCATGCTCGCGCCTAGCCTCCCGATAACAGTACCCTCAGGGGTAGCAGTCGTTTCATTCGGCTCAGACTGTATTTTCATACTACTCATAGCCGCCGCACCGTTGGCTTCGTTTCGGCGTTCAAATTCTAATGCCGCGGAGGCGACGTCGACGTACCGGTTGATGTCAGATTGTAACTTTTGTTTCGAACGTTTGCGCCACCCTCCATCATCGTCGAAACAAGGAGAAGACGAATGCATGTTTGAATTCTTTGAACTTTGATCGGTACCTTTTGGATTTTGGTTTGGAGCAGCTTTCTTCTTCGGGCGGCGCTTTTTGGGTTTATCCTTCGTTTGCGCCGTCCCGCTCGGTGTTTCGCCGGCCGACTTCGCGTTCGGTTTCGGTTTCGGTTTCGGTTTTGACTCGGTATCTTTTGTCTTGGTTGAACCGCTTGCATTGCCTCGGCTGTCTTCCTGCGCCACAGCTGCGAGCGTCGCGACGAAAGAACCAGGTACTTTCCTGTTTCCGTTTTCTGGTGACGAGGACGGGGACGAAGTGTCTTTTGCCGATCGTGAACCTTGACTGAACACCACGACCGAGCGGCGATTTGTGTGTCTTGGAATCGCCGTGGGGGTCCATTGCGTATACCCCCGTTTCGCAACCACTCGAGTGCTACGCGTCTCCAGGAGCACACTCCCGACGACACTCCCAGCGACACACCCCGAAGCTATGTTACGATGCAATCGACGTGTCGTTGTTTTATGACGAAGCGCGATCGCTCCGTGAGCAGGCGAAGTGAACCACCGCGCCACTGTGTCTGATGTCCACGCCATCGTCCTACCCTGAAACTAAACCCTCGAGACGCACGACGAACACTTCCAACCACTGAACCGCGTGCGTGAGTGTCTGGAGTACGCGAGCGAGAGCGGTCTTATCTTCGACAAATGGCTTGTTTTTTCTGAAAACAAGTCAAAATACAACAATAAAACTTACAACAAAAATCTGAAAGAATCTGGAGGTCAAGACCTCCAGACCGTCCCCCAACACACGCTCAGGCGCAGCCAAGCTTGGGTACGGCGTGTACGGCGACGGCAACCACCCACACACCCACAACACTTCATCGCTTCAACTCTGCTCAACTCCCTTACTCCTCGCTTTCCCAGAATCCGTCACTCATCCACTCCGAGGCGTCATCCGGGTCGAAGTGGTCCATCGAGTGATCGCCGTTCGCGAAACGATCACCCTCACCTTCTTGATTCACAAACCCTGAACATGCGCCGCTCGCTCTTTCCCATTCGTCCCAAACTGCATTATAATCGTCAACTTTCTCGCTGATGTCCTGCGTGCTTGTCTCCAAAATGATATTCATGATGGAAATAGGCAACTCGGCGTATTCACTGTAGGAATGAATCCGGTACAGCAACTCGGGGTACTCGCTCACCGCTTTCCGAGCGTCGCAATCCGGCGCGATTTCTTTCAGTTTTTTAACCGCCAAGTCAACCTCTTCCAGGACATCGGAACACAGCAAAAGTTTCGGGTGTCGCTCTAAAACCGGAGTCACGTCATTGCACCGGTCGTTCGAACAAAGCACCTCTTGTAACGTTAAAATTGACTGGCTCGCTTTCGCGAAGTTCATGTGAATCAAGTTCGGTTCCCTTTGGAACATGTTCGGGACGTGCGCGTCGGGGAGCAGAGAGGATAACTTTTGAGTGGACGCGTACACGGTTTCCACGTGTGCGAAAGATTCCTCCACGCGCCCCAACTCGACCAAGTTTTTGATGTCGTTTTCCCGGATCTTGTGTCTCGTCCGTTCCTGTTCCACCACCGTCTGGTTCCAGTCCCGCCAAAACGCAACCATCTGGACCTCCCACTCCTCGGAGAATCCGAACACGTCCAGGTCGTCCTCCGGGGAGGCGGGGGTGGAGGAGGTACTCGCCGCGAGGGAAACGCGACGATCTGTGAAAAGTGGGCGCGGACTGCGCTTTTTTGATTTTTCACAACGAAAAGATCTTCCAACCCGAGCCTGGGGCACCAGGGCTCCGCGCCAGGGGGTTTGTCCATTCCTCGCCCCTGTGGCGAAGAGGGACAAGATGGACCACGCGCACGTGGTGGGGTGCGCCATGACGCCTCGAGTGAACCGTGGACGCGCGGCAAGTGCGCGCTTTCGAAAGTGAATGCGTCAGCACTGGATATTTTTATTTGGCGCCAGTTTTGAGAATCAACGAGCGGTCGCTGTCTCCACTGTCTCGTTGATGGTGTGATCGACACTCCGCGCGGCGCCCCTTTGGGGTCTACCATGCCTTCCCTAGGCCGGGTCAGCACGCGCGCCCCAAAAGGCTCGCGCATCGCCCTCGGCGTATTCTGCGGTGTGATAGGGTTACTCGTCTGGGCCGCATACCTCACCTTCGCCCGTGCCGCGGAACACCATTCCGTCATCGGCGATTTCTCCCACCCGCATGATTTGAGTCGGAAACACGAACCCCGGTTCGGTGTGGAACGCCACCAACGCGATGGAGTCGCGTCGAGAGTTGGCGCAGGGTCGAGGGTCGGGGCGCACCACAGGGCCAGTGGTGCACACGTGGTAATCCAAACAGACACGCTGGATACGGGTGAAGTGTCCGATACCACCGAAGGTAACTCGGCACATCGAGTCGAGGCTTTTGCGTCATCGAAACGCGATGGTATACACGGCGGACGCGACAAAGGGAATACAATCTTACAGGCATCCGTGGAAAACTCCCAACCGACGTGCGGCGACTCCAAGCCCAAAACCGAGTACTGGGGAGACGTAGTAGCGGCTTCAATACCGGAAAACAACGTTGAAACGAGCGCAGAGTGCTGCGCGAAGTGTTTGGCCACTAATGGATGCAATATCTGGGTGCACTGCTCAGTCGCCGAATTAAACGACACAAACGCGCACTGGTGCGACAAACAGTGCTGGCTGAAGCGCGTGGACGACCCTACCTCACCAACGGCGCACGGTAGGGGAGACAACGTACCATGGACAAGTGGATCACTGTTAAAGGATTACGATAAATCGAAAATCGACGCCAACCAGGGAGAGCAGGGCGAGGATGTCGGAACCTTCTCCGATACCGGAATTGAAAACGGACCTCGATTCATAAAAATAAAAACCGAAGTGGGCGACATGCGCGTGATTTTGAAACCCGACTGGCACCTCCCATCCGTAACCTTCATACAACGCCTAGTCACAGAGAAAGGGTGCGCAAGCTCAAGTTGTCACCTGTACCGCGTCGAGCCAGGATTTCTAGTGCAAGGCACCACGCAGTCCTTCAACGTCGCCGCAAACACGAGAACGTTACGCGGCCCGAAAATAATGGAGCGCGGGGAAATCGGGTGGGCCGGGGGGAGCGCGGGGCCGGACTTTTTCGTGTACCTGGGGAAGCACCCCGCAGATTGGCTAGGGCACGACCACACGGTTTGGGGGATACTAGCGGACGAAGACAGTATTCAAGTAGCGGAGAAGATCGTGTCGATGGACTCGCACACGCCAGGGGGAAAAAACACTATGCGATTTCTACGGGAGAAGATGAGCTTTGACGTGGTGGACGCGGATGAGGGATGATTGATTTTACATGTTTGTCTATACCTAGCTACCTAACCCTAAACCCTAAACCTCATAAACCCTAATAAACCCTCGCTATTTGCTCCGCGTTTTTGTACTTTGGAAGGGTTAAACCGTACTCAGCCACGAGCTTGGGGGGCAAAAACCGGCCGCCCACGAAGTGGTTTTTGAATTTATAATGTTTCGCAAAAAGTTTCGGCGCCGTTAACGATACTAACGTTTCGGGGCGAAGACCGGATCCGGTGGTGTCCCCTTGATCAACATCCCAGCCTGAAGGTACGTCTATCGATAGAGTAGGCGGTGGTTCATTCGCAGGGTCTTTTATAAGTGCCAAAATCTCATCAAAAGGCGCTCTCGGTTCACCCGAAAAGGAAAAGCCAAACATCGCGTCGATCACCACGTCTGTTGTCTTTTGCAGTACCTCGTCCACGTGCACGAACTGTACCGCGTCCCCTGACGTCTCCAGCTGCTTCACCAGGTTTCCGTAAATAGGTTCTCGTGCGCTTCGTTTGGGGTAACACACTTGGACGTCTTGGTACCCGAAGTGCGCTAAATGGCGCGCCGCCACGAGACCGTCGCCGCCGTTGTTTCCCGGGCCTGCGATGATTAACACGGATGGGTGCGTTGTAGGGGGGTACGCCTCGAAAGTAGCCGCGGCGACGGAAAGACCCGCGAGTTCCATGAGCTGGTCTAACGTAAATCCGTACTCGGGGCCCATCAGCTTGACGTCAATCTCAGCCGCTTGTTTTGCGCTGATGTGCGTGGTCGTGGGGACGGGCAGCGGGTCTTTCTCCCCGGCCATCGCAACTTGGTGGATCCCTCGATCGCACTTGGTGTGAAAACCGTTCCTATGGGTAATGTGACCCGAGCGCCGAGTACGTGGCGCGGCAGTTACACTTTGGCGTAGCGCCGCGACGAAAGCGGAACTAAACACCGACGAACGCACGCACGTCGCGCGCATGCCAAGTACGAAGCGACGCAGGGGACACTCTCGAAGTTATTTTGGCCACCACGTTTCGTTAAGTCGGTCGTGACGACAGCGCAATTTGGAGACACGTCGGACCGGTCGAAATGAGGTCTTGTGTCACTGCCACCCGCACCACCGACGCACCGCTGACTTGTAATCTTCCCGACTTGAAAAATGCTCGACCCCGTGACCATCGAGATCGTCGAGGAGTCCTGGGCGAAAGCCGCCGCGCTCGGCGCGGACAAGGTCGGGGTGCTGCTCTTCAAGAATATCTTCACGATCGCGCCAGGTGTGATTCCCGATTTTCCCGTGAATCCTTCACGACTCGACTGCTTCCCTCTACGCCTTGACTTCCCCTTCCGCAACGTATTCGGAAGTGCCACATGAACTGCCGTTCCAAATCGTGAAGTCGTTCGAAACACAACATAAAGCGCCGGTCACCGGTCGCGCTTTGGTTGTCCGACGATTCCTGACGCATCAATCTGACACTCTCCCCTCACGTGAATGAATCCAATCATTCAGAATCCCTATCAATGTTTTCCTTCAAGGACGAGACCAACTTGTACGAGAGCCCTAAATTAGAGGAGCACGGCGTAAAGGTCGTGACGACGGTTGGCACTGCGGTCGGGCTGTTACGTGACCTGGAAACCCTTGTTCCGGTGCTTCAAAAGCTTGGCGCGTCGCACGTCAGGTACGGCGTGGTGCCGGCGCACTACGAAGTCGTCGGACAAGCAATGATGCGGACGCTACAGATGGGCTTGGGGGATGACTACAACGAAGAAACAGAGGACGCGTGGCGTGCTATTTACGGTGTCATCTCCACGACCATGATGGGGGACCACTACAACTAATTAGAGTGGCCTGCCGGTGAAGTTTGAGATACACTCGAAGCTCGTAAATTTTGTACAGTTTCGGTTTTTATATAAAAAAACTGTTTTTGTCTCACGCGTAGTTTTCTCTCGCTTCAGTTGGCTAGTCTTAGTATTAATAGTAGTATCTATACACTATGTAGGTATTTGCGGTGAACTCTTACTGTTGGGGTACCCCGCGTGCTGAAGTTCTTTTCGACCGACGCGTTGGTGCGGATGTTTCCTTCGTCTTCTTCAGTCGCTTCGCCGCTGGTTTCGGCGCCGATTTTTTGCCGTTCACGTCATCCTTGCGTTTCACCCAAGGCGTGTCATTACCGGCCATACCCGACTCAGGAGGGCCCCTTATATGTTTTTCGTTTGTTTTGACGTCGGACGACGATTTGACGGACCCACTGTTCTCAGCGACAACCTGGCCTTCCCTGACGCGCGCTTCTGCTCGTTCGTCTCCCCTCTCGTCCTTAAAAAGGTTCCCCCCCTTACCATCGCCCGAACGCGTCAAATCCTTCTCCTCAGCAGTCTCAGCGGCGGCGATGTGTTCAGACATCGCCCAAGCACCAAGCGAAGGCATGCGCTTAACTGGAGGTGCCACTGGAGGCAACGCAGGCGCCACACGCTCGGCCGCAACGTCAGTCTCTGTCCCGGAATGCGGAGCGGCGGCGGCGGCGGCTGACGCGACCGCTGCTGTCCTTTCCGCGAGTACCGCTGATATACTCGAGTCCCCTTCCAAGTTCACCAGTCCCCATTCCGCCAGCGAAGGCATGCGCATCAGCTTTCTTGCAGTATCATTCTCGAGACCCGCCATGCCGCACGCGCGCGTCTGCGCGTGCGTTCGTGAATGACCTGAAATGTCCCAGCCGTTTCCGAGAAGTCAGGCGACTCTGGACAGGCTGGCGAGATAATCTATGTATGCGCAAACAGTCATGACAATCACGGAATGCATTGGAGTCACGAAAACGCTTTTCCTTGGAACGTCCGAGGGGGACTTTTCTCGTGATGCATGTTGCGGTCCATTCAAGTGCGGCGCTGCGATGGTCGTCATGCCGATACCCTTGGGTGCGGTTTCGACGGGTACGCTCGTTCAGGTCCCGTCTCCTGGTGGACAGGTGCCCGCTGTGGTGTACTCTGGCGGTGCAAATCCCGCGTGCATTTATCTTTTTCTTCCCGGCATCCGAGGAAATCTCGATGTCCCCGGAGTCGGTGATGCATCATGTGACCTCGACCTCGACCGATGGGCGTCACCTTCCGGCCGCGGGTCGATGTTCGCCAGGCTCGCCGCGGAACTCGCATCGGGCGAGGACATGAAAGTCGCGCCGTGGGCGCCGAGGGATAGACGAAGCGCAACACACGCGAAGACCACAACCTCATCTGCAGGACGACGTCGTGTTTTCCGAGCGACGTGCGCGTTGATGTCATGGCGAGCATCGGAGGATGAAACTGCCGCTGCTATTGCGTCAGAAATTACGGAGGAAGACGATGTTGACAGTGTTGGTGCACGCAGACTATCACTCGCCGTGGAAGATGCCTGCGCGGTCGCGACGTATTTGCGTCGTACGTCTCAGCAGTCGCACAACAACGGCAAGACCCCTCCGCGCGTCGCGTTTGTGGGTTTCGGATTCGGCGCCGCAGTCGGCTGGGCAGCTGCTTCAAAATTTGGCGCAGACGCCGTTGCCGCCGTCGTCTCCGTTTCCGGGGCACACGTAAAAACGAACGCAGCGCAGGCACTTAAAATCGACACACCGGGTTGCATCACAAGACTCGCGCTTATACCGAAGCTGTGGATTCACGGAGTCGCGGACACTTCAACTTCGCCAACCACGTCGCGTACTGGTTTCGAAGTAGCCAAAGAACCAAAGTGCGTTGCGTTTATTATGGGCGGCGAACACAGGCTTGATATTGCCCGGGAAGCAGCGTACGAGCCCATGAAGGTGTTTTTGGTATCCACGTTAACGTCAGAGTACTTATCATCAGTTGGGTGCGACGCGCCGTTCGGCGTTGAATTGGGCGACACGCGACGCGCCGCCACGCCGTGTACCGGCGCGCGTGTTATGGCGATGCCTGCGGCGATGCGCGGCGATAGTAAATTTGCTACAGGAAAGAAGAAGAACTGGTGCTTTAAACGCGCCGCGCACACGTACGACACACAGTTGATGTTCGAGGTGTTGAAAGGTGGAAACGTCCCCGCACTAGGCGCGGGTTGGGTTGACGTTTCGCGAGCGCTGGGGGAAGGCAACACGGAAGCGGCGCGGTTGCTGATGGACGCGGCGATTGACGCAGGGCGAGGCACACTAGGCGCGTAGAATTGTGTACAACGAAGACGTATAGAACAAAATCTAATCTGAGACGCGTCGCTGTCCACTCTGTGCCATGATCATCCCCACGATTAAGCCGTACAACGCGAGCGCTTCCGTGAAGATTAGAATCAAAACGACGGGGGCGAACAATTTTGGTTGCCTTCCCACTGCTTGCGTTCCGCTTTCACCCACGACCCCGACTGCTATTCCGGATGCGAATTGCGCGGCGCCGCAACACAAACCCGCGCCTAAGTGCATGTATCCATTATACTGCGTGTATCCACCTTCGGGTTTAATGCCAGACATGATGATGATGGCGAGTACTAATCCGTAAATGCCGCGAACGCCTGCCATCGCCACTGGAATAATACCCTTGATTATCATGTTCGGATCTCGAGCGCCCGCGCGAGTTAACCCTAAACCAGCCTGGGCGGTGCCGTACGCGGCGCCTAAGCACGACAACACCAAGCACGACATCGCGCCGAGATACCCGAACATGATCCCGAGATGATCAGAATGGACCACCATCGTGCTCAACCTATGAGAATGGCGCGGATCTGAGAAGGGTTAAAAAGCTACGACAGAGTCTACACCGCGGGCGTCACCGAAATCTGTGTACAGTGATGCGCCGTACAAAGTGTCGCGGAATTCGCCGACAACGTCTCGGGATCTCTTCTGCAACGACGACGTACTTTGCAGCCGACTGGAAGCACGTGCCTCAAAGTGTGGCCGCCCGCGACGACGTGCGGGAAAATTTTCGCGATCACATCTTTTCCCCGCCAAC
>TARA_B110000977_G_scaffold201782_1_pt1 | contig 23415 bp, 15 predicted proteins | sample TARA_B110000977 | Tara Oceans TARA_B110000977 (sample SAMEA4397798) | marine metagenome | biome: Polar Biome; feature: [SRF] surface water layer (ENVO:00010504); material: water (ENVO:00002006), including particulate matter (ENVO:01000060) such as... | depth 5 m | reverse complement strand
CCGGCGGCGAGGGGTTTCAAGGCCGTAAACCAACCTCCGATACCGTCCGGAGACGTATTATCGCTCTCCATCTCCGTCTCCGTCTCCGTCTCCGTCTCCTTCTCCCCTTCCTTCTCCCCGGTTAAACTAATTCCCGGCAACAGCCCCTCCTTGACCAGCATCTGCCAGAACACGACCGCGGCGATCCACTCCGCTGTGGTGGTCGCCGCGGCTGCGCCCGCGACGCCGAACGCGGGAACCGGCCCGAGCCCAAAAATCAAAATAGGGTCCAGCACTAAATTAACGACGTTCGCCGCGCCTGATACGAGCAACGGCGTTTTCGTGTCCAGCAAACCACGGTACGCGCCCACCGCGACGGTTCCTATTAAAGCCGCTGGTGCGGATAATGCACGTACGCGTAAGTATGACTCTGCTTCTGTCATCATCCGTGACCCTTCAATAGACCCTGTTGGATCTACCAGCCCGTCCCCCCCGGCCCACCGCAACACTGAATCGGCGCCCAGCTCCAGGGCGACGCACGCGGAGACGCCCAGGACCACGGCTATGGTCATCGCGCCCTGCACTGTGTCAGCAGCAGCAGCGCGCGTTGAGTACTTTGAATCTTTTGAATCTTTTGAATCATTCTCCACCTTCGCCTGCGCAATCTGCGACGCTACGAGCGGCCCCGTGACCACCGCTAAAAAGTTAAAAAGCTTGAACGAAAAGTTGAACACTGCGGTGGACACGGCTAAGCCTCCCAACGCGGCGGCGGCGCCTTCGCCTTGGATCCGGCCCACGAACGCGGTGTCCACCACGCCCAGCACGGGGTCAAGGAGCAGCGAGGCGACTGCGGGGAGCGCCAGCGCGAAGATTGCCGCGTCCAGAGTTTGTTCGCTGGCGTTTTCTTCATCATCATTATTCGACGACGTGGACGACGGTTCGCCATCGGTTTCACCGGACGCCTTTGCGCGTTGGACCCATCTCGTGGTGGTTCCGTGTGATCGGTGGTGGTTTAGCTTATGATGGTGTGATGTTGTAGAGCTACCAAGCCCTCGGCGCGAATGAGGTTTCGATGGAGCATCCCTCACGCGGCTGGTGAACACACATCGAGTGCTCGGACCAGACGAGACCCATCTTGTGACCGCGGAGACGCGCACACATCGGCCGCGCCCGCGACGCTCCTGCGATGCGGGCGCAACACGCCGCGAGGTCGGCAGAACGCGCGATACCGCCGCGCACCGCATGCGAGCGCACACCGGTAGCGCCACTCGATGTGAGCTGTTCGCGAGGAGACGATCGTATGTCGTAAAGGGTGCCGAACTTCGCTTCGCCGCTGGCCACAATCTCAACTTGCTCTCCAGATCGTCGACTTCCCACCCGTTGCCCGGCGTTCCAGTCTGGAAGTTTTCCAGAAGGGGTTTTCACAGGGGCAAACAGTCACGAAATAAAATAATTGGAGCCGCGTGAGGTCAACTCCAAAAGGGGAACTAGTAGATACAAGAGAGCAAATAGTCTGCCTTTTGTGCACATTCTCGCATTCGCGAGATCGAAACGGTTCTCTCGGGACCGACGAAGACAAGACCTGCGGTGGTGTCGCGGAACCTATCGTCACTCTTGTCGCGCGCGTGCCGCACGCCGCTGCCGAGTAGCCGCTGGGGGCGCCTTTGAGGAGCGCACCGGTCTGACCGCGCAGCGCGTCGTTTACGCGACACAGGCGAGTCCCGCGGAGGCGCCGTCGAAGCACACATCTGTGACGTCGGGTGAGACCAGATTCTTGGAATCGCGAAAAGGGGAACCTTTCGCCATGAGTGAAGACGGGCGCACTGCGAGCGTGAGCGCGTCGGAGGACGTGATGAGCCCGGGGAGTATTGGCAGCGCTGAGGGGTCTTTCAGACGACAGCGCTCGTACGTCAGCGAAACCGGCGGAGGGATCGACTGGCGACCAAAGAAGTACCGCGCGCCGAAGAAAATCAAACCCCCGAAGCCGTTTGGGCAGGATGTAAAGAAACAGAATTTGTGGGTGCGGAACGTGACGGCGCCTGTTGTGGATAGAGTGCGGAAGTTCAGCATCGCACCGATGGTCACGTTGGACAACGTCGAGGCCATTGCGCTGCACGAATCCGTGCCAAAGTTGGACTCCCCAAGAAGTATAAAAGCGTGTTTAGAGATGGGCGTTGATCCGACTGGGTACGATTTGATGGTCGTGGATATCGAAGATTTCCGTGACGACCGCCTCGATGAACAGATCTGGAGGTTGCGGTACGAACACGCGTTGCAGAAGCGAGAGAACCTACTGCAAAGCCTTCAAGAGATGCGGCACTCCTTCTCAGACCGGGAGGCTTTGAACGAGTTCCGGCCGGCGAAGGGGAAGATGGCGCACGTGGAGTCAACCGTTGTGGCGGCGAACGAATCCATGAGCATTCAAATCTCGTCGCATAGGAACGAACGGTTCCACGAGAAAACTCGGCACTGGGAACGCACGCACCAGACCAACCTTGCGAAGGAACATGCGAAGCAGAAGCGAAACGAGTTCAAGCACGGGGAGAGTGAAGCGTATATCCAAGCCAAGCTCGATGCGAAGGCAGAGCGGGTGAAGAAGGTTGACCGCGATAATTATGCCAAAAGCAGGGCGGAGTACCGGCGGCTGGAGTTCGAGAAGGCGGAGAATGCTAGGATTGCCAAGCAGGAGCGACTTCGCATTGATGCCTTTGCTGCGGAGAAGCGTCGTTTAGACCGCATCGCGGAACGGGAAATGCGCGAGTCTGTGGCTGAAAAGATTCGACAGAAAGAGGCGTACGACGCGCAGACGCGCGGTATTTTGGACTGGCAGCAAGCCAAGGTTGACGAGAAGCGCCGGGCGATGGAGGCGGACGACACGCGGCGGGCTGAGCTGAAGCGCATCAGAGACGCGCACGACGCTGTGCTTTCCAAAGCCGCGAAGGATGACTTTCAGGCCAAGATTGACCACGCACGGGCGAAAGCTGATGACAGATTGTACGGCCGCATCCGGGGTATCTTAGACAAGGAGGACCAGCGCAACGAGCGCCAGAAAGAGCTCGACGAAGGCGAGCGCGCGATCGAACAGGAAGCCGAGAGACGTCGTTTAGATGAGAGGGAAGCGTACAGGATCTTCGCGTACAACGAAGCGCGACGCAAGCAACGAGCGCGGGAGGACAAAATCAAACAGAACATGGAGGATGAAGAACAGAAAGTCGCCGAGCACATGGCTGAGTTGAATTTCCAAAAGGAGCTCACGAAGACGGAGCGGCAGCTCGTGGCGGAGGACCGGCGGTACAAAGCTGAGCAGAAAGCGAAACGCGACGCGCATTACCGGTTCAAACTGCAGCAGAAGATCGACCGTGAGACCGCGAAAGCGGAACACATCGCGTTCCTGCGGCAGCAAATGCGGGACGACGCGGTTCGCACAAACGTACTGGAAGCTGAACGGAGACGGCTGGAATGCGAAGCGGCGCGCAAGGAATTACATCACACGTACGCCGACGCCGCGACGCCGAAAAGCTTCACGAGAGGCACAAGGGTGTACGGAAAGATCGGCCTCGGCGAGACTGGCGACGAGGTCAAGTACAGTGCCATGTCCAGTGCGGGACGGTCGAGTGGAGGACGACGGTCGAGACGACAACAATCGGCTTCTCTGTCGCGCGCATCGCCTTCGCAATCGGAGAAATCTCGCGGCGTCTCCGCGAGCCCTTCTGTTCGCAGCGAACGCGCTGTGAACGACTCCTTTGACGACTCCTTTGATGAACCGAAACGGTCGTTCAAATACGGCGAGCGGAACGGGATGGGGGACGAGCCTGAGCCCAGCGCTCCAAGGGCACCCGCGCTTCCGGGGGGGGAGGACCGGATGCGGTCGCCGACGTTCCATCCGGGCGATGATGCGGCTGAAAACGAAAACGAACCCGAAACAAATACAGAAACAATAACCGAGGACCCCGCTCTAGACGCGCCCTCGGAAACCTTTGCGCCCGAAATCACCGCCTCCGCAGGGAACACTGACGGGTACGACGACGAAAACGAAGATCCGAAACAGGAACAATAGCGACTTGTGTACATAAGAAACGCATAGATATTACATACGAACGTTAGCTTTCCATTCTCATTATTCCCTGTCTGTTATAGTGATAGTTCGACCGCGCTTTTCTTCATCTTTCCAAAAGCGATAGTTGACACGGTGCAATCCCGTTACGTGTTATTACTTACTTCTTGCTCCCGAACAGCCCTCCGAAGATCTTCCCGAAGAGCCCGACTTTCTTGGTGGAGATGACGTTGTTTTTCGCGCCCGAGGACCAGTCGTTGATCCACCGCTGGGCCTCCGCCGCGCGCGCTGCCGCCGCTTCCGAGACGTACAGTTGCGACGCTTCGACGTCGACTTTGTCGCTATCGGTGGCGACCCACGCGTCGATCCATTCTTGCGCCGCCTTGGCGTTCGCCTGCGCGGCTTCAGCGGCGTATGCGTTCGCCTCAAGCGCTTCCTCTTCAACTGGCGCGTGTCTCCACGCGTTGATCCACTCCTGCGCTTCCTTGGCGTTGTTGGAAGCGTCGATCCAGGCTTGCGCCTCTTTGGCGTTCGCAGCGGCAGCGGCGGCCGCGTTGGGTTTGGGCTTGGCTTGTGTCTTCACCGCTTTGGGCTTGGACGAAGTGGGGGAGAACTCTTCATCTTTCGTGGAGGCGAAGAAAAGAGCTGTGGCCAGACTGCCAACCAAAACAGACCCGGAGAGCCCGCCGAACGCCTTCTTCTCAACCGCCGCGTTGCCGCTGTCGTACTTTGCTTTCTTTTGCTTGGAAGGCGCGACGTTGTTCACGGACCCTTTAGGGGGCTGCAGCGAAGGGGGCTTGGGGGCGACGACCTTGACCGCGGCCTTGGGGGCAGAAGCGGCTTTGGGAGAGGCCTTGACAGTCTTAGCAGCCTTAGGAGCAGCTTTCTTGGCCACGGCAACCGCGGGCGCTGACTTGGGCAAGTTAGCAATCGCGTCTTGCGCCTGCGCAAACGCCTCGTACTTGGCGGGGTTCGCCCTTAAATCCTTAAGGTACCCGGGCTCTTCCGGCGACAGGATTCGGTCGATGGCGAAACTCGGGGAGACGCCAGCCCCGAGGGTGATCACTGCGGCGGTGGAGACGGCCAAGGCCACGGGTAGGGAAGGGGTTTCATCGTTCTTGGAAGCCTGGTTGAGTGGAAGATGACGAATGGTTCGGTTGTTAGTTGGGGATTCTATTCTAAAACACCTTTTGCGCTTTTCGTTGTTAGGTGGGGGTTCAATTCGGCAACACCCTTGGAGAGGGTTGATGTTGATAGCGGAAGCTTGGAAATTTTCGAAACACGTACCTGAGCCTTGACCGTGGTGCGTTTCGCGACAGCGCGCGTACCCTGTGTGCGATGGGAAGGAGAGAAAGCGTCAGCAACGGGAGGGTCTCCGGGTTGGGGATAATCCCTAGGGATTAATAATACAGGCCGTTCTCCCGCGCTTCGTAATTGATGGGTGCCGAGGGCGACTCGTATGAACTACGTGCGCGCGATCATAGGTACGTACCTTGGGCGTCGAGATAGTGCGGCCGAGAACGGCGGAGCAGGAAAGGGTGGTCATCGTGCGTTGACGCGAGGGGGAGAGTGAAGCGCGCGCTGCCCCGATCATGAAAATCGGTGTTTCCTTCCGTTCGGATTTTTACCGATTTGCTGACTCGATCATTTTACGGTGGAACGCGTTCGAAAGCGCTGAGTTTGCGTCTTCACGAGTCATTACTGGTCGTTTGACCCACACAGGTTGCCTTTCACTCAAAGCAACCGTAAAATTTTAGTTTCAAATGCCACGCGTCACATGCAAAAAAGCGAGAAAATTCCGACTGAACTGCACTGGATAATTTTAGCAGAAGGTAAACCGACATCTAACTCACCTTTCGGAGTTTTGGTTTGAGCTGAGGGTCGTGCCTCAGACTGTTTGCCCATATGGTCTCAAAACTACCTTTCGGAGTGAAAAAATCGCGTCAACACACGTCAAAACGACGCCAAATTCGATGCGAACGAACCCTTTTGTTTCGGTGGACCGGGCCGGGATCTGGTGTACGCCACTTCGATACCGCGCGCGTGGACGCAACAGTGTGTCGAAGTATATCTTCGGAAAGACCTCTCGCGTGTACTCGCGGTTGTTCTCTCCACACGCTCTCGCGGTGCCACCACACGCCTCTCACATTTACACTCCCAACACGGGAATCACCACCGCGACGGCCCGCTCGGTTTTTTAACCAGCACCCTCGCGTACGATGAGCGAGCAAGTGGGCGACCACGAGGGCTCCGCTCCGTTCAAGGAGGGGACGATCAAGTACGCGTGTTACGAGGTTTTGAAACACGCCGGGCCAGGGGGTCTGACGGTACGTTTTGGGTCTTCGGGAACGCGCGCAAACCCCTCCCCGCGCACCCCTCTTGACAAATTCAAGAAGTCGACGAGTAAAGGTGTTGAGTTTTCTTACCCTTCCCCCCCTTCCCTCCCCTCGTACCAGGTGGCAGAGATCGTGCACCACATTCGCGACGGCTGTCTCGCGAAGCTCGGCGGTGCCACGCCCGCGAACACAATCGTGGGGCAGCTTTCCAAAGGTACGCGCGATGTCCTTCTTCCCGGGTCCACCACCCCTAAAAAAGAATGCATCCTTGATTCGCACCGCGCACTCGAGAAGCACCCTCCTGACCTATTTCCTACCAACTCCTCGTCTTCGTCGCAGATGCCAACTTCTCCCTGGTGTGCAAGGCGACGTACGCGTTGCGCACAGGTACATCCCCTTCCGTGTCTTGCCGTTGTCGCGTTTTTTTTCTACTCGCGCGCGCATCCTCGTCCGCTAGCGTCTTCCATCCGCTCGCGTACCCGAAATTAAAGACCGTGCGTGCTTGGCCCATTTGAGGCACACAAGGGTACCCCCGCGCCGCACGCGCGCGCATCCCCCACCGCCTAACTGACGTTTTACCAACACCCACCTCTCATTTCTTCAGATATTGGCGCCCTGGACAGCTTCGTTTCGGAAAGAACGGGTTTCCAGGTACGTACCGCGTCCTCCCCACCCCCCGCGTGTTCTTGAAATCTCGCCTCTCAAAATACCGTCGCGTTCCGCACTCGTCGTTTCCCGAGAAGTCAAAATCCTGTGTTACCAGCCGGGCTTCGCTGATTGGACATCGGCGCGACGTTCTGTTCCTTTCCAGGACGACCCCGCCTGACGCATCACAACCCCGCTCACCTTTCCAAACAGAGCGCTTCCCGGAAACGCAAGTACCCAAGCGACAGCGAGGTTTCCGGATGCAGCGCCGCGCGTCTTTTTTACCGTCCCGGCGCAGCGGTGGAGATGCTGGGCAAATGCGCGTACGACCCGACGCTTGGCCGGGGCGGGGAGTGGCGCGCCGCGACGGTGGTGGCGGTGGAGAACGAAAACGTGACGATCAGACTGGAGACGGTACGTTTGACGACGGTATCCATGACACACTACCTGTTTCAGAGAGCGCACGCACACGAGAACACACCGCGTCCCCCCCTACCTCCAATCTCCGATCCGTCCAACGCCCTACGCCACACTTTCTTGACAAAACAAAAACTCACCCGCTCTCTCGTATCTTCTCTCTTCGCAGGAAAACGACACGTCCACCGATCGAGCCGATACCGATGAGACGTTCAACCTCACTTCGCTGGCGAAGCGCGTGCGCCCCATCCCCCCCCGCACTTTCCTTTCCCTGGACGGCCGCGCCGTGAATGAAGAAGTTGATGTGCTTCTGAACAAGGTTTGGACCGAGGGCGTCGTGGTGAAAGTCGCGGAGGCGGGCGGAGGCCAGCAGAAAATTACGGTCGCGCTACCCAAGGCGCAAGGTGACGGTTCGCAACACGAGGTTCGTGACGTTGTTGTGTTTTCCGATTCCTCGGGGCAGATGTACGCGCGTGACATGTTCCAGAAGAGGGGCGCTAAGGTGAGCGGGTTGCGAAGGGGGTGGGCGTTTTCAGGCACGGCGGGGCAGTGGTTGGTCAGAGGCGCCGCGATGGTGGTGACCTCAGAGCGCAGCGAACACGCAGAGGCTAGTGCGATGACCGCGAGTGGTGTGTTCGCCAGTGGTCTTCCCTCCCATAGCGTTTTGTCGCATGGCCCGCGGGTGGGGCACAACACGCGGACGCGCTTGGAAGCCGGCTCTGCTTGCGCGTCGCCTCGCCGGCCGGTTCGCGGCGAACGACCTCCGCCGGCGCCTGACTTTTCTAAATTAGAGTTCGGCGCTTCCAACCGGCTGGGGGGCGATTATAGGTTAGGCAACTCTGTGTATGGGCACGGCGAGTCCTCGCACAGCGCTGGGTACACATCGCACAGCGCCGGGTACGACCCGAACGTTGTGTACGACCCGAACTCCCCTCCGTTCAAGTCGTTATCCGACGCGTGCCGTTCGCTGTTACTGGACGCTGGGAAAGAGGGTCTTCAAGTTTCAGAAATGGTGCGCGTGATTCAGCAGAAGAACCTGGTCAAGCTCGGAGGGCGGACGCCTTCCAACACGGTGTATTCGCGGCTTTCGCAAGACACGAGGTTCATGAACGTCGCCAGGGGGGCGTACGCCCTGGCGGAGGTTGTGAACAGCGACAAGGCCACCACGAACTCGCCGCCGCGGTTTGACGGCGTCGCGCGAAACGACTGCGCCGGCGTGCGCGGCGGAGAAGAGAAGTTCAAAGACGACGGAGACACCGGGTCCGTGCACGGCGACGACCTGTTCTGCGCCGAGGGCGGGGATGAGATTTTCGGAAGGAGAAAGGCGGGGGGGGAGGAAGTCAAGAACAATGTCAACAACCACGATACACAGCGTCGCGTATCGGGCAGACGCCGCGATGCGCCGGTCCAACCCAACGACCAGAAAAAGACTGGAGTTTTTGAACCTCCGCCGCGCGCCACGATGGCGGATTCCAGCGCGTTTTCCGTGGACCAAGCGCCCGGTGTCGCGCGTGTACAAGGCGCAGACGCGAGTGTTCGCGGTGGTGATGATGATGCGGATGTAGAACTCAGCGCTGAAACGCTGCTGATGGGCCTCAGGAGTGGCACGCGGGGCGGCGTACCCGCGAGCCGCTGAGAAGAAGATATTTGCGCGTTGTGACGAGAAGAATGAATAACTCATGACCTCTCCAAAACAACGCGCGACGAGAACTATTTTTACTTGAACTAGTAGAACTAGGTGTACTGCCATGAGTGACTATGTACGGGCGAACTCGAGCGAGAACTCGGGCGCTTGATAAGGTATCTGTTTTGTAATTAGGGTAGTGCGATACCCGGGGGGATCTTGAAAATCAAGAAATAGCTTCTTGAAAAGATAAAAAGTGTGTGAAAAAGGAAAGCGGCGGAGAGGGACTTCGTGTACGTCGTTCCTGTTCTCGCCGCGGGGAGGGGCGCAAGTGGGGGGTGTTTCACAACGGAAGCGTGTGGGGGGCGATTGTAGCGGCGCGTTTACGCGCCTTTGTGCATATTAAGATCGACCGAAGCGACTGAGAAAACCAACGCAACTCTGATGTCTTTCAAAAGCTCGATTCATGGGAGGAAAAATAATCAGAAAAATAATCGGGAGAATTAGAAACGACACCAACAGGTAGGTTCAATAACAATTACTGAATACTGTTTGCTCATAGAGACCAAATTTGTATTTCCTTGAGTCATTAACTCGATATCAGAGGGACTAAAAAAGCCGACGTGGCCGTGTTGCGCGGCCACCTGTGATTCTTCACTCGCCTCCAGCCTCACCGCTCCTCACTTCTCCCGTCGCGGACGACAGTAGTCAGTTTACGCGATGGCCGCTATCGCGTGCCAACCCGTGGCGCTCCGCGTCTCGGCGCACGCCCCTGCGCGAGGAGCGCGCCGCGTCGGCAAGGCCACGCGCCTCCCCATGTCCAAAGCCCCCGGCTCGGTGGCTTTACCCAGACGCCGCGGCGACGCCGCGGTCACCTCCGCCGCCGCTGAGCTCGCGCAGATTGCGCTTGATGAGGAAACAATCACCATCATCATCGCCGCCATCGTCGGCCTCGGCGCCGGTCTCGGCGTGCCCATCTTCTTCGTCATGCAGGTACGCGCGGAGCGTGGCTTATCCCCTTTCGTGCTTTAAGCGGATCGGAGGACGATCGCCCTCGCCAAACCCAACCCGTCCCACCCACCCGCACACATCAACCAGCTTCTGACCTGATATCTATACACCTACGTTTCACACCCAAATAGGAGGAGCGCGACAAGGAGCGTCTTGAGGAGATTCGCGAGCTGAACCGCGCGACCTTGAAAGCGACGGGCGAGCAGATGAGCGAAGCCGAGATTGACGAACTGCGCCCGAGCCGGTACTTGGACCGCAGGGAGTTCAAGGATGACGATTAATCCGATGAGCTTGTGTAAAAGATGCCAAAGGTAGTTCTCAAACTGCTACGCACATGTCACAATGCGCCTTTGTCGTCGAAAGACGGAAACACACGAAGGACGGAAAGGAGGCGGAGCGGAGAGAATGAATGAGCGCTTAGTTTTCAGAAAAGTTGATTATAATGAAAGCGCGAGGTATCGAGGATAACAAGTCATAAGTTCTTGAGTTCATATGTGCATTCAGTCATAAGAGTAACGTATTCACCACAACCCACTCTACGCGAGCAAAAACTTGGGATAAACCCTTTTGTACATCGTCGCGCAAATCGTGTCCCGTTGTTGAATAACGCCGTTGAAAAGGCACTTCATGTGTCCGTGCGTCCCTATCGCGTCTTTTATTTTCCCGCGCATGCCGTACTTGGTCCACAGCTCAAGCGGCTTGAACCACCGGATGTCGTCCGGGTTGTTGAACATGAATCTGACGACGGCTTTCGATTTGTGCGTCTTGAACGGGACGCCTGTTAATATAATCCTTTTCAGGATGATCCGATCCGGGTCCGCCTTCCGTACCGACCCCGACAGCGCCAACGTACTACTCATCCGCGCCTCACCGCCTGTGAACACCACTTGTTCCTTGAACCCCAGCACCGGCGCGGGGCCGTACACCACCGGGGCGTACACGCTGGCCATAGATGGTCGCTTCTGGTGAAGGAACCGCTCGAACTTGTGTTTATCCCCCAAGGAATCGGTGGAGAAAATCGGGCTACACCGCTCGCGACGAAAACCAACGTGGAACCACAGCGGCGTTTTGCTTTTCAGCGGAGGTTCGTGCCCCGGTGCTTTTGTGACGCCGTAGTGCATCACGGTGAGCTTCGATTCGTGCTGCATCAGTGAAGAGAGGACGACACACCCCGCGCCGCCGCACCACCCGCTCCAGGATGGGCCCACTCCAGATGAGCCGACAGCCCCTCCAGTGCCCGTGGCGCCCGCTGCAGTGGCGACAGGTGCGTACGCGCCATCCCCCCCTAAAAGCGCCATCGCCGCGATTTTCGGAACGCCGCTGATAACAAGCCTGACATAGGTACCGACTTCGATGGCGTTGGTGCCATTCCTCTCCTCCTCCGCCGCTTCCCGTGCTCGTTTCGCCGCACGTTTGTAGTTTTCAAACGCAAACACCCTTCCGTACTCCACCGGTAACTGTTCCTTCGCGTCCCACGGCGAGCTTCGAAAAGATTTCAAACCTCGGTACCGCGCAAACCGTTCGCGCGCGAGGACGTGCAACGGTGTATCCGTTTCGTCCGGGAAGTCCAACTCCTCCTCTTCCTGGTCTCGGAGTGCTGAGCGCTTGGCGCTATCCCTTTGCGCGTCGTTCATATTTTTCATCGTCTCCTCATCCACGTCACTGCCGTACTCACCGGCGCCGTCCCCGCGCTCGACCCACTCCTCGTCGGATTCGGAAGCGGCGTCAAAGTCGGCGTCGTCGTTCATCTCGCGATCGTCGCCCATCGCCGCGTCCATATCCCCTTCTTCATCGGATTCCTCATCTCCTGAAAACCCCCCTTCTCCATCTGGGATCCACGCCGCTTGGTAATCGGACCACCCTTTTGGTTTTTTAGGACCGTTCGTGTTACCTCCCTCGGCTTCAGCCATCTCCTCCTCGGTGGGCCAGGTCTGTTCGCCGGCCAGCGTATCAGGGACGTTCTCGCGGATAGGGCGACCCGCCGTGGATGCGGACGGCACAGCCAGAGGCGTTGCCGTGCCGTTCACAGCGTCCATGGATACGTCATTAATTTTTTTATTACCGTCACAGGAAACGAGCCGCTCGCTCGCCGCCTCCACTCGCGTAACCGGGAAGTCGCCGATTCCGGGAAGGTGAATCAGCTGTTCCGCGCTGAGCGCGGCGCCACGTACGTACCCTTCCACGGAGACGGTGACGAGCTCCGATGATATGTCTGCAACAGCGGGTGCAGGACCGGTAACAGGTGCTTGACTTTCCACAACACAACTCGCACTTTCCGCCAACACATACGCCCGCTGCGCCCTCCACTGCGGGTTCACCCCGCGCTGCTCCGTGACCGTTCGCACGACGTCTAATCGTTCTGAATGCGAATCAAAAGGACACGACTTGGCTCTATCACTCGGTATCTGCAGCGATTTCAACACAGTAGCAGTCACCGCATTCCGGGTAGCCGCTTTCTTTTTCTGTGCCACATTGTCTAGCCCGACCAAAGCGCAGGTAATAGACGAAGGGAAGCCCTGCGCGCGCAGCACGGTTAACGTGTTCGCCACGTTCTCGCTGGGCTCGGCGGCAGCGCCCAAATCGACCGACGACCCGTTCGGTGTTTGTTTCGCCACGTCAGCATCCATGTGTCCATTAGAGCTATTCGAGATACTAACAGGCGCGACTACTAGCAAAGTATCCGCCACTTTGATCGTCTCAAGCGCCGCTAATGGGGACGACGTTCGCGTTATCAGCAAACTCAGCCGGTGCCGGTGCCGCGGTACGTCGAACGTCACCGGCCGGTCGGGGTTCTTTTGTATGGCTTCCGCGACTTTATCCGGATCAGCAACTTCTGCTACTTCCGCGAAGTGACGCACGAACGCATACAGATCCACGGCATCGTTCAAAGCCAACAGCGCGACTACCTTAGGAGCCGAACGCGACGACCTCTTCTCCTCTAAAATCTCAACCCGTCGCTGATCCCGAATTTGCTTCGTACGTAAAGCGCGTTCCGCTTTGTTGCCGATGCCGACGCCGGTCTATTTTAGGAGGAGTAACAGTTATGGGGAGAAGACACGAGGGTCAGTCACGAGTTACGCACGAGCCACGGAAGGTGAAGAGATGTGTGTGTACCCAGTACAGACGCGCGGAGGTTGAAGCGAGGTGGAATGCTCTCGGCGGCGGCGGCGGCCAGGGCAAGCTCTCGGGGACGACGCACCTTGATGGTCCTCCGGTGGCCCACACCATCTTCCCCCGCGACTTTATGTTTCGCACGGGTGTTCTTAGAAGCGTGCTTCCCGTGATTGTGCTTCTTGTTGCGCTGCCCGTGGCCGCTGGGGGCGGGCATCGCGGCGGCCGGCGCACAAGACAATGAAAAAAAGTGAGCGAGGGAGCCTGCGAGCGTGATCTGGTGTATGTCCCTCGTTTTGAGGGTCTGTTGACGGTCTATGGACTAGTTCCGCCACCCGCACTGCTCATTTTCATTGGACGAGCCGAGAATCTCCGAATCGATCTCCTTTCGATATCTGCAACTTTCGGTGATGCCTCAGTTCACTCTCCCTCCGCGGAGCTCACGTGAGCCATCATGTCTGCCTCTCTGAAGATGTCCGCGACGCTCACCCCCACCGCGGTGGTGTCTCGCGTCTCCGCGACGAGACGCGTCCCCGCTCGCGCGCCGCTTCGGTACGTACGCGGTGCCGTCCCATTCCGATTGCAGATTGTTTCCCGCAACAACCGATGTGATTTCGATTTGCGTCTCGATGTCGCCACTGTCCGTCACTCGTCCATCTCTGACCCACGCTTCCCTGGTAAATATTTACCCATCCAACCCCCACTACAACCACAGCGTCTCCGCCGCGCAGACTGCTGAAGCCTCCACCAAGCCTTCCGCGAACGCGACGCCGAAGAACGACACGATGATCCGAGCGGCGAAAGGCGAGCCGGTGGACCGCACCCCCGTGTGGCTGTTCCGCCAAGCCGGCCGGCACCTCCCCGAGTACATGAAATACAAAGAGACCACGGGGAAAAACTTCCTTGAGCTGTTGAAGGACCCGAAAGACGTGGCGGAGTGCACGCTTCAGCCCGCCCGGCGGTACGACATCGACGCCTGCATCTTGTTCAGCGACATTTTAGTAATCGCGGAAGCCATGAACATCGACGTCGAGATGCCCGGAGGCAAGGGCATCTTGGTGCCGAACCCTTTAAGTGGGCCTGAAGATATTAAACGTCTCCCAGCGACAGTCGATGTGCAGGACAAGCTCGGGCACGTCATCGAAGCCGTGAAGGAAATCAACCGCTCGATCGAGAAGGAAAAGTTGGGCGTGCCGCTGATTGGATTCTCCGCCGCGCCGTGGACGTTGTTCTATTACATGGTCGGGGGGTCTTCGAAGAAGAACACCGACTCGGGGATGAGGTGGTTGAAAGAGTACCCTGTTGAATCAAGAGAAGTATTAGACCGGTTAACAACCGTGGTGATCGACTACCTCGATGCGCAAATCAACGCGGGCGTGCACATGGTCCAGGTGTTTGAAGCGATGTGCGAACACATCGAGGAACCTGAATTTCACGAGTTTGCGTATCCGTGTATCGAGCGCATCGCGAAAGAAATCAAGCAAAGGCATCCGGACGTGCCGCTTCTGGGGTTCGCAAGAGATGCTGGGTCATATGGCCTTGAGGCGCTTCAAAAAGCCGGATACGACGTGATGACTGTTGACCGTGTGATGGCGGGAGACGACGCGCGGGCGTGCCTTGCGAAGGAAGCGAAAAGCAGAGGCGCCGAACCCAAACAAGTCCAAGGGAACTTCAACCCTGATATGTTGCATAAGGACGACTCGAACCCGATGGCGGGCAGTGAGGAGGAAATCGAGGAAGCGGTGCGTGATATGTTGGCGAAATTCGGACCTCAAAAATACATCGCTAATTTAGGATCGGGGCTTATGGGGTGGGAATCACCGGAGAAGGTTGCGTTTCTCGTGGACAGCATTCACAAGGTGTCCGAGGAGATGATCTTAGCGGAGAAGTAAGAGGGGTTTAATTTTAAGATGCATGCTTAATACGTCTGGTTTGCGTTCATACAACCATAACACTTCTACCCTTAATACTAACCGTTGTACCCCACGATTGCTTCGCAAAACCGCATGACGTCGACGTACCCGGCGCCGTTCGCGTACCGTTCGTACACTGCGTTTCTTTCTTCCGCCACGCTCAGCCCCATCTTTTCAACCGCCCGAGAAAATTCACCCGCGTCCAGCGCGGAAAACGCATCCCCGGTTTCCCTCGTCAGCCACCGCTTCATGAAGAAAACACCGTCACCGTCCCGGTGGCTTAGTTTTTGAGTGAGGCGTACACGCAACGTGCGCATACCGGACGCTTCAAGAGAATCGGGCCCAGACTGTTTGCGAAAATTACCATCAGACGGTTTGCCCACAGGCGCTGATTTATCAAGTTGTGTTGCGTACGCGTTACTTTCAAAGTCTTCCCCCACCAGTATTTCTTTTCCGCTCCGTCGCGTGGTGTGGCTTTCGTGTTTAAATATATTCAAAGGCTCGCCTCTTGTGCGTTCCGGAAGAAGCGACCGCAGCGGCGTGCCGTTCACCGCCAAAGCCGTGATGTCAGTGCACTGCTTGCCTCGCGCCACGGGCGATGGCGTCGAGTTATCCGAGAAGTACGAGAAGTACTCTTTCGAGCTGTTTTCTTTCGAATGAATGAATTCTTCATCCTCCTTCGGTGCTCCGCCTTCGAAGTTCAACGTGTCATTGTCGTTGACGACTTGGCGGCAGAAATGTTCGACATCCAACATGCCAAACGTGTCGCAGTGGTACTCGAACAGGGCTTTGTGGTGCGACGTTTTCGCGTTGACGTTCAGGGCGGCCATCGCTCGTCGGAAATCGCTGAAGTCGAATTTGGTTCTTTTCGGCGTCGACGGGAACGGCGCCAACAGTAGATGCCGCAACTTATCGACGCTGAAGCTCCCTACGCTAAACGCGTGCCCCGAAAATTTTGAACGCAGCTGTTCCCTGACCGCGTTCATCGCTCCTTCGTGTTTCGGGACGTTCGCGTCGATCAGCGTTGACGGATTTCCCTTTGAAATGCCCGTGCCGTGGAAAATCGAAAGAGGGGGTTCCCGCTGGTTTTCTGAAGGGACTACTCGAACGTTACCGCCGTCAAGCGTGCGAACCGTAACGTCGCTGTGCTGCTTTTTGAAATCATTTCTGACGTTATTGCGTTGACCACTTGAACCCCTCGTACCTTGTACCCTAGTGGGGTACATGCTTTCGTGCGACACGTTCAGGTTTCGCACGCCCGCGATTGTGCCGTGGTGAGTAGCAGCGGCGGCGGCGGCGTGTTCCATACCGATGGCGCTGACGTCCAGGGGTTCGGAGTTTTCGGCATATTTTGTGTAGTTTTCGTTGAATGACGTTTCATCCGTCGCGTCATCCTCCGCGATGACGCTGGTGTTGACACTGGTGAACCCCGATTTCGGTTGCGTGTGGTTCATTTTTCTGTTCGCTATCAGTCTGCTCATCGCAGCTGCCCTCCTGTCCTCACTTGACATCACCCCTAATTCCAGTGACTCGGAGGGGAAGCATCGTTTCAGAAACGTGCAGTAATCCACGCGCGCGAAGCCGGAGGATTGCGGTGGTGCCTGTACTGAGCAGTCCTCCTGTACCGCGAGTGACTGCTTGTCAGTCAACGTCACGTCCATTGAGTTTTTAAGCGCGCGTGCGAAATCCGCGCGTTTGATCACGCCGCGTCGCCGTGGGTCGTACGCGGCGAACGCGGCGAGGCACCGCTCCAGGCCCTCAACCCCCGGACCCGCGCGATTTCTCAACGTGAACCGTAACCTTCGGTACTCATCCGTCACGCCTCGAGAGTGGTCGGCTGGGCCCACAGAGGGGGGGCGTCGGCGAGTAGGCTTAGCGCTGTACGGCCTGGGGTGGTCGGGTAAGTCTGGCGCGCCCCAGGGAGACGTACCGGGCGGTGCCGCGGACCCCGGGCGTTCGCGGCGAATGCCTTTAGTGCGAAGCCCGCCCGCGATTTTGGGTGCCGGCTTCGGGGGGGGTAGCGGAGGCACCGACGCACGCTCCACGACGTGCAGCGTAGGCACGGCGCTCCGAGGCCGCTCGTACTCCAGCGTGGGGCGGCGCCCGCGAGAGAAACTCATCGGAGAGACTCCTGGGGGGGCGCGACCCGCGCGCTGATGATTGACGAACCGCGTCGGAAAGCAACAACCATCAACCGTCGTTGTCGGAGACCGGGCAAACGGCTTTACGCAATTTTTTCATGCTAATGAACTCGCGAGGCGGACTCTCGACCGTTGCGCGACAGTTAGATGGCTGGCGCCAATTTACTCGGGGCCTGCTGGTCTGTGAGAGGCTGAGAGAGGCTGAGAGCCTCAAGAATTTATGGATTTTTGGCGCAAGCGCGACGCTTCAGGCGCTTTCGAGGATGCCGACGCGCAGTACCCACACACACGCGCGCGCGCCCGCCACGGCAATTTCCGAGGCACATCGCGTTGACAGTACGTGTTATTTGCGCGACGCACGCGATGCTGACGCGCCTTGAGCTTCGCGACCTCCCGAACAGCACGTTCGCCGGCCTTACCATGGTCGGAGAACACCGCTTCGATGTCAAGAAGAATCTTTTCGAAGGTGACGCGCGCGATGTTGGCGAGACGCGCGACACGACCGTCGAGCCCTCCACGCCACCGCAGTTCACGTCGAGGCTAACCTCTAATGCTATGTCGTTATCCTTCGCGGACCTGCGAACGCACGTCGCGAAACGCGGCGCAGCGTTTACCGGCCGAGTAGCCATCACGCCAAACTCGAGTGCCAAGCCACGACAAACTACAGAAGAGTGCCTTTCCCCGATGAAGCGAGTGAGCTCAACGCCATCGTTCTCAACCCCCTCGCCCTCATCAACCCCCGCCCCAGGGTCACAAGGCATGAGGGACATGTTCTTCGTCAGGCAGGACAACATAAACTTCAACGCCTCGTACGGCACACCAGTCAAGGAGGTAAGCACCGACCCCCTCTCATGTCCGAACGCCCTTCGAACCACACCCGCGCCCTTTCGCGCGAATCTCAATGTGACGTGTCCACTTGGCGCGTCTTTTTTCGAATTTTTCAACCGATTTTTTCTCACCCTCTCTTCCCACCCCCCCCAACTCACAGGTTCTCGAGAAGCAGTGGGCGTACCACGTGCAGTGCGAGACCTCTCCTCACGAGTGGATGCTGGGTGTCGCGGCAATGAAGCTCAGGGCGGCGCGAGGTGACTTGGCGAAGTACGTCGAGGCGGAGACCCAGGACGTGGCTTTGGTTGAGAATTGCACGGCGGCGGCGACGGCGGTTATTCGGAGCGCGGAGCTACGGGCCGGTGACGTCGCGATCCACCTGAGCACGGCGTACGGGATGGTGAAGAATGCGTTGGCACACGCCGCGGATCAAGTAGGGGCTGATGTCATTTCGCTGCCCGTGGAGTTCCGCGGCAGGGGCACAGCGCCGGTGGGCGCGGGCGGCGCCCCATTGGACGAAACCTTGGCGGAGATGATTGATTCAGTATTGGTGTCCGGCAGACGAGTAGCAATGGTCACGTTCGACTACATAGCGAGCTGCCCTGGTGCGATCATGCCCGTTGCGCGGATGGCGAAGGTGAGCAAACAACGAGGGGTGCCTACCGTGTTGGCGGACGCCGCGCACGCCCTAGGGCAAGTGCGGCTTGATATGAAATTCCTGGAGCAGAGCGGCGTGACGCACCTCATGGCGGATGCGCACAAGTGGCTTTATTCGCCCAAAGGGAGTGCGATGCTGTGGGTTACCAGAGACTGCCAAACATCCATCCATCCATCCGTCGTCGGCGCGGTGTGCTCAAACTCCAAAACCACGAACTTCGACCCCAACGCGTTGGCGGGTTTGAGCGAGTTTGAGCGCCGGTTCCAGTACACGGGGACGCGGGATTACACGCCGCTCGTCGCGGTGGGCGACGCGCTGCGGTGGCGCAGCGAAGTTGGCGAGTCCACTATTTTGGGGTACAATCACGGCCTCGCAGTGTGGGCGCAGGAGTACCTATCGCATCAGTGGGGAACGGAAGTTTTAGTGCCCGCGGAGTGCACGGCGTTCATGGCGCACGCGCGGGTGCCGGTGAGGTCGTCATTAGCTGCGGCTCTGTTAAACAGGCGGCTGCGAGAGGAGCACGCCACGCACGTCATGGCGTTCGAGCTCCCTGCCCGGAAATACCTTGGCGAAACGCAACCCACGCATTGGGTGCGGCCGTGCGCGCAGCTGTTCGTGTCGAGAGACGACTTTCGACATCTCGCGAAGGCGACGCTGCAAATGGCGGCGGGGTGCGACGCAGCAGCGAGGGTTGGAGCGACGTGGCTGGCGAAGACGCGCGCGCGGATGGCGCGGGGCGTGGAGCGCGCGCGCGTGGAGGCTGTGTCCATTGCAGCGGAAGAGGCGCACTCCAGAGGCGACACGGTTGCGCACGCAGTGACGGTGGGTTTCGACGCCCCGGAAACTTCAACGACAAGCACCGGCGGCTTCGGGTCCCTCGTCCCGCGCTCCGACTCGGCGAGGGATTTCACGGCGGTGGAAGCGGTGGCGAAGTATAGTGCCGGGGGGTTGTTTGTGGGGGCGACGACAAAGGATCCTACTGCTGTAGACGAACCTTACTCCTCATCATTTTCTTCTCCCGAGCCTAGCAAAGTTCAGTTTTCGAGCCCCAGGTCCGTGGGGTACCTCCCGTCGCTCAACGAGAACGACGTGACGACGCCGCTGGCGAAAAAGCTGGGCGATCTCGGAATCGGGAACCAAAAAATCTCCCCAGTGTCGATCATGGACGTCTCTGGGACGTCAGTCGCGTCTTCGTTTGGCTCATCCGTGGACGGCACGGGGTTTGTGCACCCCGACTGGGCGAAGCGCGCAGTGGCCAGGACGTAGAGATGTACTTGTGTGAAGAAGAGATACTACAGAAATACTGTAAAATAAAAAGACTTTTCTTGACTTTTATTCATTTGTCTTTGTGCTTTGAAAATCATGTCTCTCTCGTGTTCTGATACGCGTCTCACCTCTCACCTCTCACCAAGTGTTTCGTACGTGTCAATCATGCCATTCACGTCATCGCCATCCATCATGCCGAGCACGTCGTCCGCGATCGCGGCGAAGTCCACGTCGTCCAGCGCGGAGGGAGCGGGGGCGGGGGAGTCGTCGTCGTCAGCGATGCTCTTGTCATCGGCGACACTGTCGTCATCCACCACGTAATCGTCGTCGTAGTCTTTGGGTTCGCTTGGCGTCGCCACGCATCGCCCGCACGTCTTTGCGCACATTCCTTTGCTCGTCATGAAATACGCGTCGCACTTGCCCCACTTCTTTTGCTGCGCGCACCCGTGTTCCGGGGGCTGGACGTCAACGCACGTCGAACGGTCCAGGTTTCCGTCAAAGCGCCTGCGGTGGCGCCCTGGGGTTCTTTTTACACCCCCGGGTGTCTTCTTATTCGACGCGACGGATAAGGTACGACCTGTAGTGTAATCATCTGAAGAATCTTCTGAAATTGGGTCATCCGACGCATCCTCGGTCGGGTCAGCATACATAACCGCGTCCAAGTCAAACGCATCCGCATTACCCCCCTTGCCGTTGACAAGAAAGAACCTGTCCACTGGGTTGCGGTACGCCGCGCGTTTCTCTCTGCGCGTCGCGTCTTTTTTTACGGTGGTCACGACCCAGCACTCCGCGGTGTCTCCAGTCTCAGGGAAGTCGCACATCAGCGCGCCGTACTTCGAATCCTCGGGTGCGACTTCGCAAACGATGTCGCCGTCAATGCACTCGCTGCTGTATATTTTAGCCCAGTGAGTAGCGGATTTGAGCTGCGGTTCGTTCTTGTACCCGCCGAACCCAACCACGGCGACGCCGGTGCTTCCGGAAGCTTCCCCCGAGGAGAGGTGGATGACGTTGGAGGGTTGCGTTCCTGATTGAACGGCGTCAGCAATTTGGAGGTCTTTGTTCGTGAAGCTATACGGTTTACTGCCGAACCGGCGCATCTCTTTTGTCCTGGAATACGTGTGCGCGTGCCCGTTGACGATGAACGCGCCGTGCTTGCGGCAAATCTCATAAGCACCCCACCCCACAGAGTCGCCTTTGTACGAAACCTGCATGTCCTCCTGGTTCATGTGCCACACGCATATTTTCCACTTGTTTTTTGAGTTACGTAACGCGTTGTCGATGTAATCGTATTTTTGTTTATTAGCGCTCTCGCCGGCTTGGTCTACGCCGACGTCGCTCACGACGATCGTGACGCCGCCGTAATCGCAAGTCATGTCCTCGCCGTACGCACCGTAGCACTCGCCGGGTTTTAAGTTGGTGAGCTGCGCGGCGTAGCCTTTTTGGGGATCGCTCCACAGCCCAGAAATATCGTCCCACCCGTCCATATCGTGGTTTCCCTTCGCCGCCACGAAATCCATGCCTTGGTTCTTAACAGTCTCCTCCACGAACAAGCGCCACATCCGCGGCGCGCTTTCGTAGTCCTGTGGGTTTTGGAAAGATGTCAGTTTTTTTGGATGGGCAAAGGATAAAGAAAAAAGAAACGTACCAAGTCCCCGGAGTGGATGATGAGCTCAGCGCCGTTGTCCTTCGCCGCGGCGATTACGTCGCGCGCGCGGCTGTACCCGCGACACGGCTCGCCTTTATGGTCTTTGCACAGCTCGTCGTTGACTTTATATTCACCTCGACGGTTTCCTTGCCAGTCCGTCCAGCCCCACGCGGGGTTGGAGTTGCCCACGCCCGTGTCGCTCACGAACGCCAGACGCACCGCGGACGCGGGGCGGGAGACGAAAAGCACCGCGAGGCACGCGAGGAACCACGCGCGCGAGCGCGCAGAGATAACCATTGAGAGAGGGAGACGTGAGGGGTGCGACGCGTGTGTGCGTGAAACACTGACGGACGAGAGGACACGTCTCGACGACTCGTGCCACGGTCAATCACGAGAACGTTCGAGGCTACGAACGCGCCACGAGGTTTGGACAGGACGTTTCTTGGAGAAATCGAAAGGTATTCACTTGGACAGTCCTTGGACAAGACGACCACACGAGACTACGGTCCTAGGAGAAAAGAAAGAGACAAGTCCTGATTCCAAAACTCTAACATTGATATTAATAATTTATGACGCGGTCACACCCCCGGCTTCCGGCCTGATAGGCTTCTCCCAGGACACGAACGTGTCGTCGTCCATGTTCGTGAGCCCCCAGGGCGGGCACTGGTACAGGTCCCTTTGACAGGTCCCACCCATGAACGCAGGGACGCGCTCCACCCCCCCGAACAGCGCCACCATTTCGTCCATCACTTTCCCTTTCACCGGTCCGTAGATGAATATTTTCTTTTGGATTCTTTTGTCAAGAAGGGGCTTCACCGCCGCCCACACTATGCGAAACACCGCGGGACAGTTCACGATGTAGCACCGGTACATGATTTCGGGAAAATATGACTGGTCCAGGTTCAGCACTCTCTTGAAAATCTGCATCGAGGCTCGGCCCAAGACTCGCGAAGATAAGCCGTGCATGTCCAGGAGGTTGATCACCTTATCGGGGGCGGGGTACGGGTTGGAGGAGTACGCATCAAAGGAAGGGTCATCAGATACTTCATCAGACCCTTCACCAGACCCTTGTCCTCCATTCCTCTCCCCCAACTCCTTCCTCTCCGCCCGCTCCTGAAACGCCCTCTTCTCCATCTCCGGCATTAGCACCCGCATCATCCATTCCATCATCCGCAGGTGGTGATCCACGATGTCGTCCGCCGAGACAAACTTCAAAACTTTCGCGAGGTGAAGCTTGCCTGTTCTTTCGATGTACACAGGGCACCCTAACGATGTGTGCGAGCTGTACCACCCGCTCTGGTACCCCTCGTACGTCTTCTTCTTTATGTCGTCTGGGATCGAGGACCAAACCCTCATCTTTCCAACTAAGTCAGTGTTTTGGCGCCACTCGATCGTGTTCCTCAACATCTTCTCCGCTTTCACAGCTTTGCCCCCTTGCGCCGATAAAAACCGCCTGTACATCGCGTCGTAGTCCCCGCACACAGCCATGGTGTGGTCCGTGATTAGATCTTGTGGCACCGCAAGCTTCAATTTTAATAATTCAGCCTCGTAATCAGGGTACTCCTCCCTTGACCGTCGCCAGTTGAAAAGTTTGCGCCGTGCTTTCTGGAATTGAACGCCTGATTTCCACTTTTCGCGGAGAGACAAAACATCCGCAGGCGATGTGTCGTCGCAAAGCGGACCGGTCAAGCCAGGGGGCACCGGCTCAGGTGCATTTTTATCGTCAAACCCCCTTCCTGGTGAGCCGTGTCTACTGCCCTCGAACGCGCTGTCGTCATCCGCGAACG
>TARA_B110000977_G_scaffold22997_2_pt1 | contig 23508 bp, 20 predicted proteins | sample TARA_B110000977 | Tara Oceans TARA_B110000977 (sample SAMEA4397798) | marine metagenome | biome: Polar Biome; feature: [SRF] surface water layer (ENVO:00010504); material: water (ENVO:00002006), including particulate matter (ENVO:01000060) such as... | depth 5 m | reverse complement strand
GATGGTTCTGCACGTACCTCCTGGCGCAAGCTTGGGTGCCGTGACACGCTTTACAGCCTGCGGGGACGGGGGAGATTCGTGTCAGGTTGGGGACGGGTGGCTTTTTTTATCGTGATGGACCACGACGAGGGTAAAATTGTCGATGAATTCGCGGCGCGCCGGCGCGTACCTTGCCAGGCGTCGCACCCCGGCGTTGACCACCGGGGTTGACTGCGTAGCGGGCGACGTTGACCGCGACGGCAGAGACCGCGGGCGCCATATTGAAAGCGCGTGACCTTCAAACGCGAGCCAACTTGTGACGCGCGGTACGCAGAGCGAGGCGTGAAAAGCACAGGAACAGGGGAAAAACCGGATAGGTTTTGGATGTTCCGTGGCCACGCGAGCAAGTTGAGAAAACCCTTTTTGGCACGAAAAACTGAGTGGTTCGGGGAACGCCCGAAACGGCAGATTATTGGTTCTGAAATTTAGATTTTTCATGTGAGCCACGAAAAACGACGGTCCGTGACGCAACGCGAAATTAGATCCTCAGTTTCTGAATCGAGTTGTCTTGATTTCGGCCGTCGCTCGCGCTTGCGGTCGGGTGAAAATTGGCGCCGAGATTCCAGGGTGTCCGAAAAGGGAAAAGCGCCGGTTGGTGCTTCCTTTCTTTCGCCTGCGAGAAAAGGAGTTCGTCCGAAAATCCGTGACGCGTTGATGGCACAACGACACGCGCTTGCACACGCCGTCGGCTACGGCACCGAGCATGGTGTCGCTCGCGCTTCCTTTCATGTGTCCGCGTGCTGCGACCGCGGGTCCAGGGGCATCCGCGCGCGGGCGCAGGTCAGTCGCGTCGACTCGCGCGACCGCACCACACGCGCGCGGCGGCGGCGACTTTTTCGTTTCCAGGGCGCGCTCTATGACGCGGCGGCGAGGGTGTGTGCTGTGGCACGAGGTTGGGTTTGGCGAGCGCGCGGGCCGGCTTCCCAGATTACACGCGATTACAAGAGTGGAGAGTAGTGGCGATGAAGAGGAAGGAGACGTGCTCTCGCCCTCGACTCCCGAAACCGATGGAAGCGACGGGAAGACTCAGAAACTAAAGCCCAACCAAATCCAGCTTCCAAAGGTGAACCGGAGCGCGGAGCTAAGCTTCACGTGCGACGCGTGCGGACACAGAACCTCGCGCATGGTAAACCCGCACGCGTACAAGAAAGGAACCATGTTCGTGCAGTGCGCGGGGTGTGAAGCGTGGCACAAAATCGTGGACAACCTGGGGCTGATTTACGAATTTCCCGAGGAAGAAGCGTAGAGAAGCTATTGTATATTGTATATTGTTTTCACTAATTCACTAATTTGTAAACTACATCTATATTGGAAGCCCCCTTTGTTCCGCTGTGGCTAACAACGAAACCGTCTCCCCGTCGTGCAGTTCTGGCATATCGTACCCGCGCTCGACCGCGAACGCCACGAGCGCTACGAACGCGCTCATCGCACACGCCGCCAAAACGCCAATCATCGCCGGCGTGAGTTTCATCTGCGCAAACGCGCTTGGAGCGTCGGGGCCGTCCCCAAGAAGCGCGAACTCCATGAGCTTTCCTAGCTTACCGTGGTCGAAATGTTCATGCGACCTATGCCCTGAACCCTTTGATTTCGAGCGGGAAGATTTTAAGTGCTTCGAGTGTTCCTCTGATGCGACGACGCGCTTCGTCGATTGATGACTCGTCTGCGGCTTCTCATCCACTTTGTCCTCGACGACCTCGCGCGGGTTCACGACGTTTTTCAAATACGCCTTTTCCACAGCACACCCATTTTTTTCATTCTCGCAGTGCGCGTGAAACGCGTCGGCGAAGGAACCGGTTTTCAGCGACGCGTGCCGCTTCCCCCCCACGTCGTAGAACGTGTCCATCACGTCCCTGAGCGTGTTCGGATCCATGTTCAGATTCGCGCGTTTGTACTTGTTCAGCGCCCACGATCCCGCCCACTGGTACAGCACGTCTCTCGATTCCTCGTACATCTTACGCGTCGCATCTAGCTCAGTCACGTCGTCGCTACGTTCGGAACCCTCGGCATCCGTTTGCCCAATCGTCGATTCCATGTCCTGCCGCGGCACGAACAGCGGCGGCGTCGCGATGCGGTACCCATCCTCGGCGACGCCTTCGTGCAAGACGCAGTCGTCCAGCTCTATGCAGGATGCCTGGCAAATGTCTAACCCCCCTCCCTTGCGTCGGTACTTCGCCGCGATCTGTTTCATGCCTTGCTTGCTCACAAGGTACGCCTGCGCGCTCCAAATCAAGCTCCCTGCGCGTTTGGGCAACGTCATCAACTCCGGAGTGTTCGTGTCCCGCCGCGTTTCCTGCCACTGTGTGTACAGATCCGTTAGCTTGTCCCCGTACGACAACGCGGAGAGCTGCACGATGGTCCAGTCCTCAGGCAGCGTCTCCACAAAGTCTCCAAGCGAACCGGACCACGTGGGTACCAAATCAGGCGTCGCGTCATCCTCCAAAATCAGCGCATACTCCACGCCGTCGTCGTGCGCCCGAAGGATGGCGTTGACGTGGGACAACGCACACCCCAGTCGTGAGAGGTAGGTGCCTGATCCGCGGTGCACCCCGAGGTTCGCTTCGTCGAAACTGCTGGGAAGCGACGAGGGAGGGCAGTGCTCGGAGGAGAGGACATCAAGCACCGCTCGTTTGCTGTGTCCATCCACGCCCGACACGCGGTGTAGGTTGGTAAAGTCGCCGAACAGACGTTCCACGCGGGCGCGCCGATCGTGGCTTTTGTCCAGGTTGACGTAGTACGTCGGGCACTCCTCGGTGAAACCCGCCACGCGGTGGACACTTATGAGGAACACCAGAAACGCCATGCACGCGCCACTGGGGTGCCACGCCCCCATCATGGTCGCTGACTGCGCCCGCGCGCATAAAAATCTGGGAGGTTACAAACTCAAAGTTCCTGAAAACCACTTTTCGCTTGTTTTCTCACTTTTATGTGCCCACCATCAGTCCTTCGCTTCATAGCTCGCGATGCACGGCGTGGGTGTCGCCGCGCAGGCGTCATGTCTCTTCGCGCGAGTGCGCATGAAGCATTGTCGGTCGCGGTCCTGTGCCCGTGGTCGTGCCCGGGCATCGTCGTGGGTTCGCGCGTCCGGGTCTGACGACGTCATGGGAGTCGTCATCGTGGACCACGGGTCGAGGCGGCAAGCGTCGAACGACCTTTTGGAGGAATTCGTCCGGATGTACAAGGTACAAACGGGGCGTGCAATCGTGGAACTGGCGCACATGGAAATCGCGAAGCCCAACATCGAAACCGCGTTCGGACAGTGCGTGGAACAAGGCGCGACGTTGGTCGCGGTGAGCCCATTTTTCCTCTCCCCGGGAAGGCACTGGCAGGAGGACATCCCGCAACTCGCTGCGGAAGCGGCGGCGAAGCACGATGGGGTGGAACACTTCGTAGCCGCTCCTATCGGGCTGCACCCGCTGATGGTGGATATCGTGGACAGTAGGTTGGAAACATGTCTGAAACGCTTGACCGCGGGAGGCGACACGTGCGACGTGTGCGACGGGTCGAGTTTCGGGTGTAAACTCGCCAGGGGAGCAATTGAAGACGCGTAGCTAGGGGCGAGAAAGCGAACCGAGAATGAACCGCGAATAGCCCGTCGTTGTGATTTGAGAAGTCGCATGAGAAGTCGCGTTCACCCGTCCGCATCCTTCACTGTATCGCTTTTATTTCCGCCCAGGACGTGGACGAGACGCCGCGTCCAAACGATAAACGACTCGAGGTTAGAAATGTGCGCCGTGCCTATTACACAGCCGATCCGCGACGCTTTCCAGCGTCGTTTCACACTAATCTCGCCACACTACTCTTCATGCTTACGCCTGGCCCGTGGACGCCTTCTTCTTTTGCCAGAGAAGGTCGATAGCCGAGTCACCGTCACCCTGATGGTACAAACGAGTCGAGTTGGGAAAAAAAAGTCAGTGCTGGGTTCTGGGGAGGGAGCGAGCGCAGACGTCCCCGCGTGGCCTTCATCACACGCAAACGCGCAAAAACACCCGCAAACGTGATGCTGTGGCCGCGTCGTAATCTGCCGGGCGTTTTGGCTTAGATTTCGGTGTCCTGTGGGGTGGGGACGCGACGACCCGGATCCCCCGAGGAAAACCCTAGCGAACGCGGTTGACTCGCTTCCGGGCCGGCCGGCGACCCGCCGCGGCGTTTCGACCGAGACGTCCTATCACATGCACGCGTGTCTTCTAGATGCTAAGCTTGCACGTCATTACGTACCATGTTCCTCACGTAGCCGGAGAGGGCGAGGGTGGTGTACTGGCCGTTGTACACGCCGGACTGGTCGAGGTGACCAACGTTGATTTGCACGGCAGCGTGATCCTTAGCCTCGATGAGGCGGTTAGTCCAGCTGCACTTGCGGGGGATGTAGAGTTCGATGTTTTCACCCTCAGCGTTGAACATCGTGAAAGGTTGGCTTAGTCGTACGTGCGTGTGCGCGTCGAAGAGACAAGTCAGGAGGGGATGGCCGGGCAGAAGGTCGACGGGAAAGTTTCGCGGAGGAAAATGGCGCGATAACCTCGCCTGAGGTTTTGCAGACAGCAGAAAAAAGCCAACACGAGGACAGGCGACAACGACGGTTTTGCTGCTATTCAAGTGAGATAAAAATACCCATGCGCCTCCGATGCCACCGCGACAGGCTAGCTTGAAGATATATCAGGCCACTACACGGCTCTCCCCCGTTACCAGCACGTCATCACCCTGCTATCGTCCTTCGCCGCTCGCAGCGCTTCGTTGACCATCTCCGCGGAGTGCACGGTGCACGTGACCCAAAGGGACACAAACTTCTTCCCCCTGGGCTTGACCTCAATCGTGGTCTGGTCCACCGGGCAGTCGCACACGTCCATTAATAACCCGGCGACGTGCGCGATGCCGTCGTCATCCAGCTCCGATACTTTTCCAGAGGCTTGGAACGTGTACTTGCACGGAAACTGCGTCAGCATGTCGAAGATTTGCCCCTCTTCCTTGTCAGTGGACACCCCAGGCGGGTCATACTCTCCCCGCATAGCCCTCACCGCGACGTCGAAACGCGTGGCGCCAAACTCGTTCAAAGCCTTGCCCGTCTTCGTGTCGATCAAATCGCCGTTCTCATCGAGGGCCAGATCCTGGGCCCACTCCGGGACATCGTCATCTCCGTCCCCAGAGGACGTGCTCGCAGACTCGTCTCCCGTCGCCGCGCGGCGAACGTCGCATCGCAGAGCGCTCCGCAGACGCCTTAAACGAGACCCCGGTGCCACACATGACGTGCGTGGGACGGGTGACGCGAGGGAAAGGACCACGGCTGCCATCGTGCAGCGCGCGACCCAAGTGTGTGCGAAACGTCGGATGCTTTCGTGTCAAATACGTGGCCAAAATTATTTTGACGAAAGACGTTTGACGCCCGAGAAACTCGAAAGGTCGCAGCAGTAGCAATAAGACGTTTCGATGGAGGCTAGGAGTGTCTCTGAATTCAACGATGAGACGAAAATAATCAAGCGTACGAATCGCTGAATGTGTCACAAGCATAAAGTCTACACTGTCACGGCGGGGTCATTAATCAAATCTGCAATCAGCTCGACTCGATGACACCCAAGATCTCCTGGTCGCTGTACAGGAACGTTTCCTTGTCCTTGCTCGCACCGATCGCCCCGAGGTCTACATTTTGCCCGCCATAATCAGGAAGAAGCACTGTGTCACCTACCTTGACGCCTGTGGGGATTATTGAGGGTTTAAGGCGTCAGAATGGATGGACAAAGATTATTTGGAAGGGTTCGGAAGATGCGAAAAGCACCGATCGTCGTTTGGTGTTTCAATACACTACGTACCCATGGGGATGAGCTCGCCATCCGCCCCTTTGCGCCTGCCCGGGCCCACTGCCACCACCTTCGCCTCGTTAATCTGTCATTTTGGGGGAGGAATGAGAAGGTCAGTCACGTCCACGGGGGGCATGATGCAACAACGTTCGTTGGAAAAGGTGTCGAAGCGTTGGATTGTCGCGCGCGCTTTGGCACGTACCTTGGACACCGCGGACTCGGGTAACAAAATCCCACCGACGCTCTTCGTGGGCGCGACGATCTTCTCGACGAGCACGCGATCGAGCAGGGGGATTAAGCGCTTGGCCATCGCGGAGTGGAGTGCTTCGCGAAGTGCCGCCGACTGATGACGGAGATTGGGAATGGGCGCCACGCAGTCGTATTTCCCCTTCTTACCCATGCGCTCCTGCACAAAAACCAAAAGCTAGATTCCATAAAACCGCTCTCCCGTCTCACTTCTCTCCCTTCCTTTAAGCACTCGCTCGCCCCCCTGGGTTAAAGCAGCTTCGTCTGCAGCTTGCGTGTCTCACACCTCTACATACTTAAAGGTGCGTCTATAGGACGAACGCAAGGTCGCGACGGCGTGGCTTTCCGCTCGGTACCGCGGTGTTTTTTTCTCCTGTGAAGCGTGCCATCGCGTAAACCGCGGGTCCGCCGGGACAGACGACGCGTGTGGTGCTCGACCTTTTAACGTTCGAACTTCTGTGTTTGTCTGTTCTAGCACTTTCCGGACCATTCAGACCTGTCATCGCCTCGCCATGTAGTAATCGTCGCGTGTGGTGTGCCCTCGAACGCCTAGTGCTCCCGCTGACCATCCCAAAACCCTAACATCCCGTCTTTTCCCGCAGTCAAAATGTCCGACGCGTGCACCTACGCCGCGCTCATCCTGTCCGACGATGGCCAGGAGGTGACCGCCGAAAAGATGGACTCCATCATCAAGGCTGCTGGCGTCACCATTGAGCCCTACTGGACCATGCTTTTCGCCAAGTTCACCGCGACCAAGTCTGTCGATGACCTCATCGCCAACGTTGGCGCCGGAGGCGGCGGCGGTGGTGGCGGCGGCGGCGGCGGCGGCGGTGGCGGCGGCGGCGGTGCAGCCGCGGCCGAGCCCGAGCCCGAAGAGGAGGAAGAGGAAGAGGCTGGTGACTTCGATCTTTTCGATTAAATCGAAAGCCTTGAGACTAATCCGAGCAGGCGCGCGAACGCGACGGAAACGCTTTGAGAAAAACGCCACCTGAACTACGCGCCTATAAAAGTATGTTGTGACGAACTATTGTTTCGCATAAATGAACTCACTTCGAAGACATGTCACTCACCGTTTCTAAACCAGACGCACGCATGGGCGACCCGAGAATTCTGAAGCGACGACGCGCACGCGAATGGCGACGCGAAAATAACGTCATCATGCGGCTCGATAAATATTCATTCATCACAACTTTGCGGGTTCTAGGAGCTCTATACGGTGTGAGTGCGTTTATTTACGTTCACTCTCCTCCTCCTGTGTATCACACTCCTTTCTTCTCCGGTACTGTGTCTCCGTTCATGCGTTCGAACTTCTCTACGTCCGATGAGACGCACGTGCCTACTTTGTTCCCTCGTAACGCCGACGCGATGTTCCCCTCTTTGTTCAGGTTGAACACCACCACCGGGATGTCGTTTTCCTGGCAAAGGGTAATCGCGGTGAGGTCCATCACCCCCAGTCCTAAGCGTTGCACCGTCTCATATGTCAAACTCTCGTACAGCTTTGCGTTTTCGTTCCGTTTCGGGTCGCTGTCGTACACCCCATCCACCATCGTGGCTTTCAAAACACACTGCGCGTTTATTTCCGCCGCGCGCAACGCGGCGCCCGTGTCCGTGGTGAAGAACGGGTTGCCTGTTCCCGCGCCGAAAATCACAACTCTGCCCTTCTCCAGGTGCCGAATTGCTCTGCGTCGCACGTAGGGCTCCGCGACTTCGGGCATGGAGAACGCAGTCATGACTCTGGTCGGGACTCCGTGCGATTCAACCGCCGCCTGCATGCTAATCGCGTTCATAACCGTGGCGAGCATGCCCATGTAATCCGCACTCGCTCGGTCCAAACCCTTGCCTTCGTGCGAGGCGCCTCTAAAGAAGTTCCCGCCCCCCACCACGACGGCTACCTGTACGCCCCCCAAAGCTGCCTCGGCGACTTCCCGCGCGATGGCTCGCACGACTTCATGGTCAATGCCGAACCCGCCAGCGCCCGCCAGCGCCTCGCCGCTGACTTTCAGCATAACACGCTGCCACTTCTGTTTACCCAGGCTGTCAAGCGCGGTTTCGCCGGTTTCTACATCTTCATCGCTCTCGCCAGCGCGAACCGCAACCGCGCGGGGGACTCTCGTGCCCACGCGCGTGCGGGAAGCGCCCTGGCGGCGGACGCCGAAATGGCGGTTTGTGGGTACCCTCGCCCCGAGGAAGGAGGACGGAACACAGCACGCGCTCGCGGCCATGCCTGCAACCCGACCGATTCCGGTCGCGAGACGTGGGAAAGGGTGCGGTGCAGTAGCGCGCTCTCCGTTGTGCGCAATGAGCGCGCCCCGTAAAGCAAAAAGCGCCCAACCGACGTGGCGAGACAAATTAGAAATTATCCAATTTTCGTCAATTTGACGGTTTAATCGTGGTTCACGCGCCTCGACTAAGACGGCAGGCACTTTGGAAATTTTGACTTCGACTTGACTTTTCAAACAGAACTCGTCGAAGAAAGGAAGAGGATCTGAGCATAACGGGCAGCACATTGGCGAGCGCGAGGGGGGTTCTTTCCGAGGGAAAGTCGCCTCGAGCCTCGTCGCCGACGAATCGCGTCCGTCCAGGCGGTCGCGTCTCGTTTCGGTTTCGCGCGTGCAGTCGACGTGCGCGTACGGTTTTGCTGGGTAGTGTCGAAGCGAGAGACGACTGGAGAGACTCCTTCCAACAAAACGAATCTGAGAGGCTCGTGACCTGGTGACCAGTGGCTTTCCCGGCGAGATGGATAGCGTGGAGAAACAGGGTAGTGCCGGGCCAGGACCCGATGTCCGACGTAAACGCAAGGCTAACGCGGCTGGTATCCAGACCCAAAACAAAGAGAGCGCGGCGCCTGGATCTGCGGAGCGCGCGGCTGCGAAACAAGCCGAGCAGTCCACCAGCGTGACCACCGGCGTGACGGAGCACAAGAAGAGGGTTGATAGCATGATGAACGACCTTGACGAAATCATGAAGCTCCCGAACCCGCACGTCGCGGTTATCGCGCACGTCGCGGACGTGGTGTTAGCCATGGGCGCGGCGGTTGACGCGTCGGGTACCCTGTCTTCGAACGAATCTCACAAGGAGTTTCACACCCAGATCAAGGCGCACGCGGACCGGGCGAAGGAGGTGCTTGGCAAAGCGGTGAAGCAGAAGATTGACCAGACCACGAACGACAGCACGGTACACCTCCCCCGAATCGTGAACTTCATGTCAACGCCTCAGCACAACACTATTTTCACCCATGAGGCGTTCGTTCCGTTAACCGTGGAAGTTGCGCGGCGCGCCGCGGAAGCGTGCAGCAAGCTCGCGCTTATGTACGACGGGAGCACGAAAACGAAAACGAAAGCAACCGCGGGTCTGCTTGACGGGCTGCGACAAGTTTTGGAAACCGTCAACGCGAAGGAGACGAAAGTGCACAGGGCTGTTGCGAACGCTTTTCTCGCGTTAGACGGTCACGATATTTTTTTCGAGAAGATCACGAAGGACCTGGCGTTTATCAACGCGAGTGGAAAAGACAAAACGCCGAGGGCGGACGTGGAAAACGCGATGAAAAGCTTGAAACGTGACGTCCGGATGTTCGCCGATATCTCGAAGCATGATAGCGACAACGCAAGAATGCTCACTAAAGCCGGAATCGGGATCGACCTCGTCCCGCTTCTCGGGCTGAAAGAAAAAAAGAACCTCGCGTGGTTGGAGGAACAGAAGCCGTACTTCACAGGCGCCATCGTCGTGGAAAAGGAAGTGTGCCACGTGCTTAGCCAAATTTGTGCGCACATCGCGGACCGTGAGGAGAACCAAGAATCTGTCGTGGACGCTGGTGCGATCCCGGCGCTAATCAAGATTCTGAGCCGCCCACCGCCGCCTGCGGTTGCTGGGTTGAGTGCTGAAAGCAGGCGCGCCGCGGAGTCGCACGCGGCGGCGTCGCACGAGCTCGCGCGCCGCGCCGCGGATGCGCTCAGCAAGCTTGTGCACGACTCTGAAGCGCACAAGCGGATGGTCCGTGACGAGGATGGGGTGCCTACGTTGCGGGCGCTGCTTGACCGCCGGGACACGAAAGTGCAGCGCGCCGCAGCTGCGGCGCTCCTTACACTAGGTGAGCACGACCGTTTGGTGAAGGAGATTGAGGCGACGACCGAAAAGCTCGTGGCGCGCCCGGACGCGGATCGCGCGCGAGACGCGTTGAAAACGGCGGTGCGCACGTTAGCGGAACTGGCGAAGGAGGGACAAACCGTGAACACGGAGGGCGACATGGTGGATGCGGTGGTTCGATCTGGGGCGGTGGAAGCTATCGTCCCGCTGTTATCCCTATCACAACGCGTCGGCGAGGAGTACGACGTGAGTTTCGGGGACATCGAGAAAGAAGCGAGCTACGCGATTTCTCTCATGGCGAGCAAAGACGTGAACCAAAACAGGATCGCCGCGGCGGGCGCGCTTCCCGGCCTCGTGGCGCTTCTTCAGCGGTACCCGCCGCAAACCACTGGGTCCGTCGCAACCAGCGTCGCGCGAAGAGCCGCGGACGCGGTAACCAACCTGGCGCACGAAAACAACGCGATTAAGAACCACGTGCGCACGGAGGGGGGCATTCCGCCCCTGGTGTCGCTGTTGGAGACGAAGGATCCCAAAGTGAAACGCGCCGCGGCGAGCGCCTTGAGAACGCTTGCGTTTAAAAACGACGACAACAAAAACCAGATCGTGGAGTGCGGCGCGCTCCCCATGTTGATCTTCATGGTCAAAAGCGACGACCAGCTCATCCACTATGAAGCCGTTGGGGTGATTGGAAACCTAGTTCACTCCTCGACGCACATCAAGCGCCGGGTGTTGGACGAAGGCGCGTTGCAACCCGTGATCGGTTTGCTCTCCTCCGAGTGCCCCGAGTCGCAACGCGAAGCCGCGCTTCTGCTTGGGCAGTTCGCCACCACGGATTCGTTTAAGGTGAAGATGGTCCAGCGAGGCGCGATTCGACCGCTGATACATATGCTGGGCAACACGGACGAGCAGCTTAGGGAGATGGCGGCATTCGCCCTTGGACGTTTAGCGCAGGACGCCGACAACCAGGTTGGCATTCTTCACGCCGACGGGTTACGGCCGTTGCTCGACCTGTTGGACTGCGACAAAGGAAACCTTCAGCACAACGCCGCGTTCGCGCTGTACGGCCTGGCGGACAACGAAGACAACGTACCGGATATCGTACGGGAGGGCACGGTGCAGCGGTTAATGGGACGGGAGCTGATCGTCCAAGCGAGTAAAGATTGCGTCAAGAAGACGTTGGACCGTTTGAAGGGAAAAATCGCGTCAAGCGCGCGCGTGTTGCGGTACCTGATCTACCTCATGACCACGGACCCCGATTCAGCGGACGCGCAGAGAATCGCCGTCGCTCTGTGCCACCTGGTGGACGACGCCGTGGGCGAAGAGCTACGGGAGGTGTTCATCAAGAAACTCGGGCTGCCAATTCTGCTGCGCATGCTGATGCCCGTTCCGCACGCCAAGCAAGGCGCAAAGTTTTCCTCTCAGTACCCGGAAACCTGCCACGCGCTTCACGTTTTGCTCACGAAAGTCGCCGCGAAGCTCCCTGCGGAGGACGCGCCGTTGCCGCCGACTCCGGAGGCGTACCTGGACGAGCACTTCAACACCCCGGAATTAAGCGATATTTCGTTTATAGTAAACGGCGAGGAATTCTTCGCGCACAAAATCGCGTTTACGCACTGTCCCATTTCGTTCCACGAAGAGCTAGATGCCAGAAAAACGAGTAAGCCGGGCGAGCGTTTGGTGTGTGATTTCTCACACACCAAACTCACCGCAGACGTGTTCAGAGCGCTGATGCGCTTCATGTACGTCAGCACGTTGGACCCGGAGCGCCCGGATATCGCCTCTGATTTAATGCAAGTCGCCGTGGCGTACGACATGCACGAGCTGAAACGAAGGTGCGAAGCGCTGCTTTGCGACGACGTGCGGCTGAAAGGCGAGGCGTTTGAAGCCAAGGACGTGGTTGATATGTTCGAGAAGGCGGAGGCGTTAGATGCGACGAGCGTGAGCATCAAGTGCGCGCTGCACACGCTGGAGCACCACCACATGATGCTCAACCAACTCGGCGCTCAGAAGTTTGGGCAGCTCACGGGGAAGATGGTCACGCGGATCGACGAACACGCGCGCGCGATGTTCCACCGGCTGCCAACTTCGGTGGGGGGGGACGGACAAACGCGGCTCACAGTGTAGAAGGTATTACGCGAGAAGTATTCATGTATTCGAGATGTATTCATAGAATTTTAATAGAAGCGAACGACGCATTGTGACGTATCTAGATATCACCTACTCTCGCTTTTTTGCTTTCGTGCGTTCCTCCTTCCTCGGGTAAGGCCACCTGGGGAGTCAACCGAAAGGACAGACAAAGCATGATTTTATTCGGCGCGACGTCGCGCACTTCATGCACTTTCGGATTTTCGATTTTACCGCCGAGGTACCCCTCGCCTCTTTTGACCACATCTTGGTGCGTCTCACTGGCTTTCTTGAACGTGTACACGTGAATCATCGGGAGGTTTCGTTGCCCCCACACACGTTTGTCGAACGCGCCCTTGAAGACGTCCAGAAACTCAATCGCGCTCGCGGGGAGGTTCATGGTGACGTGGTCGAAAACAGCGCCCGCCGGGGGCTCGCCCTCATCCTCCTCCAGGGTAGGCACAGCCCACTTGATTAACGGTTTCGGAGTAGGTCTACCTTTCGCATCCAGCGTGGGCTTTGATTTCACCTGCGTTGCATTCGTTGGTTCGTCCTCCGCGTCAACTGGACCAGGCCCGGGGCGTAACAATTTCCGAACAAACCCCCGCGCGTCTTCGTTGTAGCACTTGACCAAGTTTTTCACCTTGTTGTTCTTGGCGTTTTGTTTTAAATAGTGCGTGCACTGCGGGTTCAAGTCCGAGGCGTATACCCTTCGTCCCGCCTTCGCCGCAGGCACGGCGAACGGCCCTATTCCGCTCATGATATCGCACAGAATCTCCCCGGGTTTGATCATGTCGATAACACGCTTGTGCTCCGCCTCGAGACGCGAGTTCCAATACACCTCGCCGAAATCAACCGCGAAGGTAACGCCGTGTTGCCGGACTGTCGTCTCTAAACTCGTCTTACCGGCGAGGAGTTCCCATGTTGGGACGCGGAACTCAGACGAAATGGACCCGATTTTGTTCACCACCGTTTTTAAACGCGGGTTCTTGTCCAGAAGCACTCTGCCGATGACGTGCTTGTACTTTTGTAGATCGTCTCTTAGATTAAGATGTGCGATGTGCCCAACAGTTTCGAACGACCCTGGGACTTCACACCCGTCAGGTAACACCTGTTTTAGTATCTCCTCTGCGTTGAAGTAGTCGTACTCTAAACGTAGCGTGTGTTCAGTCCAACTCAGGTCACTGAGGCCAGCCAATTCTTTTTGCTCGGAAGTAACCCCGGGTAGCTCGCGATCGACAACACTCTCGCGAAGCAGAAAAAGTCGCATCTCTTTGTCATCGGGGTCGGGGAGCACGCAGCGTTGCCTGGGCAAGTCAAGCGCCACGGAACGCAGAGCCTTCATAACCACAGCGCACTTGGCCTGCGGTGACGAAATTAGAGCGCAATAAGTCAGTTACGAGTGCGGGGTACGCGAGAGAGCAGAGCGAGTCGTCGTCGGCGGCGGAGCGCTCATACGCTCATCCGATGGATGATGGGACGACGCACCTTAGGAACGTGTAACGCGAGGAGCTTCAATGTCTTGACATACTTGCTCTTGTCAATGGTAACCTCCGGGGCAGGCTCCAGACGAGTGAACGGCTCGGTCATCGGTCTCGCCGTGGGCCGCGCCGCCGAGACTGAGCGGGGACACGTGTGGAATGAGATTTTCGATGCGAGAGAGAAGCTTTTTGTTGGCCATCAAGTATAAAATTGGAGTTATTTTGTCTAATAAAATGTACTCCCTATGCGAACTATTCACACACTCCTCCTGCCCGGCGTATCCACTCCGAGCGCATGCGAGACATCACGACAGCGCGTCGTGCCCGTTGTCTCACCCCCCACTAAACGCATCCCGAACTACTTTTCGATGATCAGAGATTTTCGCAAAAGAGCACCAACCGTTTCCGAGGGCTGCGCGCCCTTCGAGAGCCACGCCTTGATAGCGGGCGCGTTCAGATTGGATTGCTTTTTAATAGGGTCGTACCACCCGAGCTCCTGTTTTGGTAATGTGAAGAGGAAATAAGGTCAGCGGTGATGCGAGACAGACTTTCGATATGTGAATCGATTTTTTTATGCCTTCCACATGAATCGAAAGGGGCGATTCAGAAAGGGCGTGTCTGCTCATGGGGCATCTCTCCACGTACCTCCAGGGGGGCACCGTCTCTTCGCTTGCGTGAATCGATCGCCACAATACGGTAGAAAGGCGTGCGAATGCGGCCGAGGCGGGTGAAGCGAATCTGCGTTGGGGGAGAGGAGGGTGGTGAGTTAAAGGTCGTAGGGCAGTGGTAGCACAGGGTTTAGGGTCTATAGGTTTGTTTTCCGTCAATGATGCGCGCCGGGCAACGCCGCGCCAGTGGTTTCTACGGGATCAATACGCACCTTGACCATCGCTTCGGTTTTCAGAGACTGGCGGGGAACCACCGCGTTGACCGTGGGAGCCTGTGGACGGTCGGGGGGGGAGGAGGTTAGCCATCCGCTGAGACGAAATCGAATTCGCGGAGCGTTTATCCATTACGCATTCCATGATTCGCCGGCATTGGGAGGTGGGAGACGCACCGACACACGGAGCGCACGTGCGTCCGCGACGTTGCGGCCGAAGCTAATGGAAGCGGCGGACATGGAAAGAGCAGCCATGGTTTCGCGTCTTAGCGAACAACGGCGGTGCTCTAAAGAATACACAGGCTGCCGGTGAGGACACAGAGGAGACACGCAAAAGACCTCCCCTTACAAAAAGTGCACGTCACCGTCTCTCATTTTGGCCATTTTTGGCAACGATAACTGGTCATTGACTCCTGAGACGCACCAGTCATTTGCCGGTACCAGAGACCGGCCTTCCATTCGAATCGAACAAGAACGTTGCTTTTTACGAATCTCGCTCTCGTTTCCCACGCCACAACGTCCCGCACAGAGAGCTGTGGGGAGGATTCATGTCAGGCCCGAGTCCGCCGTTGTCTACTATGGACGCTTCCACTGCGACTAGGGAAGAACATGTCGCGGCGACTAAGCTTCAGGCGACGTTTCGGGGCCTCCACACCCGTAAGACATACAGAGCCTTGGTGATTAATAAAGAGGAGGTGGAGAGGGAGTACGACAAGGCTTTGCGGGAGCGTTCCCGACGTATGGAGGAGCGCGAGGAACAGAAAGCCATGTTGCGGGACCTCAGCGCGAGCGAGGTGGAGGACTGGTACTCACAGCAGGAACACAACGCCGCGGTGGTGGTGCAAAGCGGGTTTCGGATGTTGAAATCCAAGCTTGAAGTGACGCGAATGAGGGTGGAAGCTGCGAGTAAACAGCACAAGCCGATTGCGGTGGACCCGGCTGCGGCGGACATACTCGCGGCATCCTACGAAGCGAGTTTCAAGGGGGGTACGTTTGATGACGCGTCGAACGGCTCTACACCGTTCCGACAACGCACACCCAAACCAGTGGAACAAATAGTCACCGGTTTGAAGTTGCGGCACGGGCAAAAGGCGCTCGGGTTGGGCGAGTTGTCGATGGACGCGTATCTGGAGGGACGAAGGAAAACAGACCAGCTCGTGAATGAGTACCGCGAATTCGCGGGAAACTCCGCGGCTGCAGAAGCGGCGCGAACGGAAAAACGATGTTTGGCTGAAAATTCGTACCGCGCACAGCGAGCGGCGGCGCACGGCTCGCTAGCGGAGCTCCCCTTGAACGCGACGCCCGAGCAGTTTCCCGACCCCGTAGGCGCCGATCCTAAACACACCCGCAGGTTGCACAACGACTTGCTGGACGCCGCGCGCGCTGAGTTGAAGTGGTGGAAGCCTTTAGTGAAGCTGAACAAGGAACAGAAGGTGCTGGATGACAGAGAAGCGGAACGACGGAAACTTGGCGTGAAGGGAACCGCCGAGCTCGTGAACGAAGCGCTGAGCGTCAAGGCTTGAATTTCTGGAAAACTGTTGTACATCAAAGACTACTACGTCATCGCTACGTCACTCACCAGCTCGCACTTCCGTCCGACTTCGATGCGGTTCATAGCTCTCGCCGCATTTACTGCATCACTCGCCTCCCCAAAATCGACGCTTAATACGTTCGACGTGCGGCAATGGAGCTGCGTTGCGGTCTCGACGAACGGCGCAAGCAAAGGCTTTGCTTTTTTGTTGAGCGCACGAAGCGAATGCGGCCGGCCCGGCAAAACGCTCTCTAAAACCGTCCCAACCTGCGCGGTGAGCGTCCATGAGAGTTTCGACAATTGATTTGAGGAATTCGAACCGCCGTTTCCGTTGGCGAACGATATGGTTTCTTGGTGTGCGAATTTAAGCAAAGTAGAAGGGTCGTCCGTGTCGGCCCAGCCGTTGTGTAATAATTGCGGTGGCCACAGAAATTTATTATCATCAGAGACGTCATTGACAAATTCATAGTCTCCATCCCCGAACACCACAAGAGCTCTGTGATTGTTAGACACCATGTCCCCTAGTGTTCTGTTGAAAGCAGCAAAACTCGCATTGCCGTGTGTGTCCGTAGCCACTGGGAGAAATACTCCGGACAACGACGTGGTTATGATTTGTTTTAACTGATGAGTTTCTGTTTCAGACGGTGAGCCGTCGAGATGACTCACCTGCGCAAGCACGAACTCGCCTTTGTGCGTATCCAGGAACTGTTTCAGTTCCGCGAACACCGTGGATATGGGAACACCCACCTTGGCGTGGTGCACGCACCAGTGCGTTTTGTTCCAACCCGCCCGTATATCGAGGTACCGGTACCCGCTCTCAAGTTGTTGTGCGACGTTTTGCGTCTGCGTCAACGCCCATTTTGTGATGACTTCGTCAACCGGGATGCCTAACCGTTCCGCGGCTGCGATGGCAGCAGCCGCCCAAGGGGGAGGGAAATTGGAATCGGGCATGAGTTGTTTCGTGAGCCAATACGCGCCGCTGTCGTGTGTCCCGGGAAGCACCAACTCGTGCAATGTGCGGGGGTACAACGTCTCAGCGTCCTCGGCCATCCAATCCCCCAACCGAGATTCCGTGGAAACCTGCGGGCGGAGCTTGAGCGACTCGCGACCCGCGAGAGGGGTCGGACGCACGCCACCGGCGGAATCCGTCGATAGTGTCGCTAGCGCCCACACGAAAAACGCCGCGCGAGGGGTCATGACGATGGTGAACCGGCGCGCGCGGCGCCGACTGATGAGGCGACACGAGAGGCGTTTCTCGGAAAGTACGTGCCAGCTGGCCGACGAGCAACCACGTCTTAAAAATGATCTCCCAAGCGTCGCTCCATCAGTTCGAGCGACGGCGGTACGAAGTGCAACCTTCGCGGCGCCCCCGAGCACGATGGCCTCTATTGCTATCGGCGCGTCCGTTGCGGCGCGCGTGACGCCCGGTGGGCTCAAGCCCAACCGCCGTGCCGATGTATTTTCAGTGAGAAAGTCTATCCGATGCGACGCGATGGATGACGAGGGACCTGTGGTTCGTCCGAAAGCCCCGGACGCATCCCGACGCGGTTTTCTTGGTACTGCGGCCGCGGCTGCTGCGGGCGTAGTCCCGTGGACAAAAGATCTCGCCGCGTTCGCCGCGGGCGACCCGTTCCCGTACCCCGACGTCGTGACGATGCAGGAGGCTTTCTGGGCCAAAGCCACAAAGGCTGCGCATCCCGAGCGGTGGTACCCGTACTGGTGGGCGCTCCCGCTTGCGCCTTATGGGAGCAAAGCCACGGCGATGGCCACTGTGATCCCAGGTGAGGTGTGGACGTTCGACCAGCTCCAGGGTTTGCTAGACGTCCTCGTGAACGTCAGGATGACGGTAATTAAACTGGAGAACGGCGGGCTGTGGGTACACAACCCGGTTGCGCCGACGCAAGAGCTGATGCAGATGCTGGCGCCAATCGTGGACGAGCACGGCCCCGTGAAGCACATCGTAGTAGGCTCCGCCGCGATCGAGCACAAAATATACAGCGGGCCATTCTCAAAAAAGTTTCCAGCCGCGGACGTGTGGCTACCCCCCAAGAACTGGTCCTTCCCGGTTGACATTCCCCTGGAGCAGTATGTTCCGTACTACCCGCTCGGGAGCCCGAAGACGCTTCCCGAAAATACTTCAAGCGGCGTCGGTTCGGTTCCATGGCAGCACGAGATCGAGCACGAGGTACTTGAAGTCGGCGGCAGTAGCCTTCGGAACTTCAAGGAACCTTGGTTCGTGGACACCGCTTTTTATCACAAGAAGTCGAAAACCATGTTGATCACGGACGTGGTGCTGCACGTGTCCGAAGACCCGCCCCCCGTGAACGCAATTGACCCGGAACCGCTGCTCGTGCGCGGGATGGAGGCCCCGGACCAGATGTTACCCAACACAAGGGAAGCGCGATCAATGGGGTGGGGCAAGACTGTGCTGTTCGGATTGCTGTTCCAACCCGCTGCGGTGGATGTGAAGATTGACTTAAGTCAAATAAACAAATCCTTCCTGGACGGGTTCACGTGGGACAAGGGGTGGCGGAAAGGTTTCGACTCACTGTGCGACAAGGATTTGTTCGTGCCTCCTATTTTGCAAGTCCTGGCGTTTCCACGACGACGAGATGAGGTGAAGGTTTGGGCGGAAGCCGTCGCCCGGTGGGACTTCGAGCGGATCATCCCGTCGCACCTTGATGGGCCCATCGACGTGGGGCCGAAGGAGTTTGCGCGCGCCATGGACGTCGCGCTCACCACGGACGGCTACTCCCAGTTCGGGGACGACGTGAAAACCCTGGCGGCGATTGAAAAGCTGTCGCGGGATATCAAGAGTCTGGAGGAAGCACGGCCACTGACTGACCCGTCGCCGATCAAATACTTTGTGAAGCCGGTGGAGGTGGTGGAGGAAACGGTGGGGTTGGATGCGGCGTGAGTGGCGAGCGGCGCGCTTTGTGGGAATTGATTTTTTTTTTTTCCAAGCAGCGCAAACAAAGTCACTCGTCATCATCGTCATCGTCTCGTCATCGTACTGTCTCATCATCATCAGTGCATCATATCGTCGCGGGTTCGCGCGATTATCCTCGTCTTCCTCACCTTCACACGTGAAAGAGTTCGGCGTCCGTCTCATTCGGACACTCTACTTGGAAAACTTCGCTATTTCTCCTATAGCAGACAGCTGGTCGCGTACAGTGTGCGGAAAGGCCTGGAAGGCCTCTACGAAAGCCTCGTGCTCCGCCTTAAACGGCGCATCTTCGTTCACGGACGTCGCAAGCTCGTCGATCTCGTGTACCTTCTCCTCGCAATTCTCGGTGAGCTCAGTGAGCGTGGTGAACAACGCCTCCATGGCCTCTGGCGAGGTACTGGAGTCGGTCGTATCGTTCGGGGGGTCTTTCGAGCCAGTTATCTCCCAGAGCTTCTCGTACGTGCTCTGCAGCAGAGTAAGGACCTCAACAGGCAACTTAACGAGTTCGTTCCCCTTGTCGGCGACGAGAGACCGCATGGTCATCGGCGAAGGGGGGCGGTGGGCGGGCGCGCACGCGAGAGTGGCGGGTATTTGAAAAACTGCAAGGTCAAAGTATTTTCAAATAAACAAAAAAATAGTCGCTCTTCGCTCGTCATCGTATCGTCTCATCATCATATCGCCATGGTCATATCGCCTCATCGTCTCGTCGTGAGTGTCGCACATACATCATCTTCCTTCATCTTCCGGTGTTCTGTAGTTGGGCTCACGCCTTGCTGTACACTCTAACGACGTCTTTCCTTTTCAGGTGGCTTTCCATAGGAGTTAGTATTTTGTCAACTCTTTTTCGCATGTCGGTGAGAAAGTTCGCGAAGCTCTGCCCCTTCGCCACAACCTCCCTTCGCTCGCAGATCTCCATGGGAAGCAACATCACCAACCCTTCGACCTTGCGCACCCTTTTGTCGCACTTTCTGTCTAGTTTAGTAATCGTGATAAACACGGCGTGTGTCTCTTTCGACGAGGTGGTGTACGGGTCGAGCGTGTCTTTTGAACGCCGGTCGTTGTCGACCCTCTCTACTGACTTCTCGTGTATGCTCTTCATCAGAGACGAGATTTCAGCAGGCAGATGAGCGTATTCGTCAACCATTTTGGAGGATACGCGAGACGACATCGGAAGCGGAGGGGGAGGCGGAGAGCAAACCGCGCGCGAAAGTGGACGAGTTTTTGAAAACGTGGCCAAAGTATTTATTTCAAACAACAAAAAACTAGTCGCTCGTCGCTCGTCACTCGTATCGTCTCATAATATCGCAATGGTCGTATCGTCTCACCGTCTCGTCGTGATCGTCGCACATTCATCACCAACCTCTCGTTCAAAGCGTCGCGTGTCTGCCCTACGTCTCACTTGAGGCGAGCCCGCACTTTTTCGCACAGGTCGTTATTCGCTGGCTGCAGTTTGGTGGCGGCGGTGTTGATAACTTGAAGTTTAGCGAGGAAGTGCGCTTTGTACTCCTCGTAGGCCGTGTTTCTGACAGCCGCGTCAAAAACCCCACCGCTCATCTCCTTGAAGGTTTGATCCGTTGTCCTGTGCATCGAGAGGACTAGCGCCGTCGCCTCCTGACTCTCTGCGGAGGTCATAATATCAAATAAAGGAAAAGACGTCTTGAGAACCTGGTTCATCTTCGTGACTATGCTATCCACTATGGGCGTGATATCAGCAGGCAGATGGGGGTTTATGAGAAGGCGGTCGGATGTATTATGAGGTTGCATGTGAACCATCGAGGGTAGGCGTCAAGGGCGAGGCAAGCGCTCGCGAAAGAAAGTGGCCAAAGCTTTTGAGAAGCCACGACTATCGGCTCGTCCCATATTTCTTTTTGTTGAGGCTCGTTTTCAGACTTCCACAATCCCTTTCCCGCCACTTCGCCCGGCACGAAGGTATGACCATCGAATGCCACGCGGTCGATGCGCTTGGCTCAAATGCCGACCCCCCCGCACCGTTAGTGGACACCGCCGTGGATGATCGAGCGGCCGGCGTGGAAGACGTCTCGACCCCCCTTAAAACGACACACCTTTTCAGTTCTTCAAGTGATTGGCTCGATGAGTTCTTCGACGTGGACGCCTCAGACGTTCTTCTGGGAAGCTTCACGTGCGCTCTTAAGCGCGGCATCTTGATTCAAGGCAAGCTGTTCGTCGTGGCGGGCGAGCGCGGCAAGCGAGTTTTGTTCCACAGCAGCTTGTTCCGCAGAGTCACGACGCTGGAGGTGAGCTTACAGACGTGCACAGCCGTGGAGAAGAAAAACTCCGCAGGCGCGTTATCGGCACTGAAAATCTCGCACGGCGACGGTGAAGCGCTTGTGTTTTGTTCGTTGTTCTATCGTGAGAACGCGTATCGATGCGTGCACCAAGCGTGGCGCCGAGCGGTTGACGGCCCACTGGACGCTCCCCAACTTACCATTTCGCCGCCGCCGATAATTTCTCCGCAAATAGAAACGCAAACGCCGCCGGTTTCGCATAATAGTGGGCTTGACAACTCCGAGCCCCCAAAAGGCTTTGTAGCGCCCAGCTCGATCGCGCGCTTCCCGCCGCCCGGAGTCGATGACAGCTCGCGACGCGTGCTTCGTTTCGAGTTCCCTGAATTTGACCCCGAGGTAGTGTACCACGCGTTGTTCGACCCGGACGGGGCGTTGCTCACGAAACACCTCGGTTTGAACTGCGGCGCGACTGAGATTCAAATCACTAAACGCAAAATAAGAGAAATGAACGAAAGCTCGCGACGCGCCGTCGCCGAGCGCTACATCACGTACTCCGCGCCGTGCCAATACAAGTTCCCGAACATGCCGCAGAGGTGCGAAGTGCGGGACGTGCAGGTGTACACAGTGGAGGGAGGTGGGAGAACAGGGGGTGAACTTGACAGCACGGGGGATACTACGGGGGATACTACAGAACCCACTACTACTCCCACGAACCAAAAGAAGTTCACCATGCGCTCGTGCGCCGCGATGAGTGGCGCCCCATTCGCGGATTGCTTCGTCGTGGAGTCCTTAATTCGCGTGACTTCTTTGGGTTCTATTGCCTCTGACAGCACATCTGGTGCCTCGCCTGGTGTCGATCCAATTACCCCTCCCCCAGCCGGTACCGTCCTCGAAGTGTTCTGCGACATCGAGTGGAAGAAACCCGTGAATTCGATATTGAAAGGGCTAGTGCACAGGGGGGCGCGGGATTCGCTGAAGAAGAGTTATAACAAAATGGTCGCTCTGTGCACAGAGCGCATGACGAACTTATTGATTGTGGAGAGAGCGACCATCGCAAAACTCGGCGAGGGTTCGTTTTTTGGTGAAAATCAAACAACACATATGTCGTGTTCCTTGGACTACTCCGAAGCTGAAGCAGCTGATGTCCAACTGGAAAGCATTTCTCGCTCGCCAACGGTTGAGTCACACAGCATTTCGTCACAAACACACTCGCAGGTTCAAACGCTGGACACCGAGGTTAAAAAAAAACAAATCAAGGACTTCACGGACGCCGCATGGTTCATTCCCGCTGTGATTCTAGTCACAGTTGTTCTCTTCGGGCTGTACACGGCGCTCTTCACGTGTCGAATGCAAGGGTTCTCAAACCAAGCGCTCAAAACGCACAGACACCTTTTGTTTGACGCTTCCAACAAGATCACGAAAGAAGGAGTCCGCGCGGCGCTGCGAGACGCGTCCAGGGACGATGCCCTGCTCGACGCAGTAGTGAGGTTTCTCAATGACTAAATGTACATCATACACATTAAAACAAACTATCACCTTTTCGGTGGTTTCATGGAGAAGGCTACCTTCTCCTTCGTGTCGCCTCTCGCGCCCAGCTTCGAAGCCTTGCCTGGTTGAGATTTTTTCGCGCCGCCGAGATTATTATTTGCTTTCCCTCCCTCGTCCTCCGCAGTGGCATACGCCCCCTCCGCGTTACTGCTCTGCCCCGCCCGGACCTTCCCATCCAGCATCAAGAACGGCGAATTCGAAACTTGCTGCACGCGTTTCATCGATTCCATCGACCCCACGGCGCCTTCGTTCGCCAGTTTCTCCGCGAGTTTTTTCTGCTTCATCTCCTCCTGGTACTGCTTCAAACGTTTTTCTTTTTTGTTCTTCGAAGGCTCGATCCCGTGGAACTTGTGGCACAAATCACGGAACGCCTCCTTCGGGGTCATCTTCCGACCGAACTCGTCAAATTTGTCGAGATGGAAATCGAACTTTATGCCTCCGTGTTCGCCAGTCGGGATCGCCGCCGCTTCTCGCGAGCGCTGCAACGCGAGCGGTTTTTTATCATTCGTCCGCCCGTCCCACATCTCGGTTTCGTTCAGCTTGCCCGTGTCTTTTAAAAGAGCGAGCGTCGCGGCGAGGCCCTTGGACGCGGTGGAG
>TARA_B110000977_G_scaffold91932_1_pt1 | contig 23627 bp, 22 predicted proteins | sample TARA_B110000977 | Tara Oceans TARA_B110000977 (sample SAMEA4397798) | marine metagenome | biome: Polar Biome; feature: [SRF] surface water layer (ENVO:00010504); material: water (ENVO:00002006), including particulate matter (ENVO:01000060) such as... | depth 5 m | reverse complement strand
GCGGTAAAGATTAACTTAGGACGTTGCAGTAAACTGGCACCTCGTCGGTACTGGATCATTATGGCGCTCACCAGTATTAGGCTGATACCCACCAGTGTCAGTGGCGAATAATAGCGTTCTAAAAATAGATAGCCTATAGCCACAATGGCTAGTGGGGAAGAACGAATAATAGGATAGTAGACAGAAAGATCACCCGCTTTCAAGGTGATCATCACGCACAGATAATAGAGAAATAGGCCCAAGGCTGAACCAGCCACCAGTGGCCAAACCTCGATTGGTAGGTTAAGAGGCTGGTCGAGTAAAGCTGATTGGATGACAGCAAATATAACCCACGAACCCGTTACTCCCAGATAGGCAGATTCTGGAAAACTCTGGCCCTTAATCAATAGGTCACGAAAGGGATGTAACGCTGCGGAACCAAGTACCAAGGCTATAACATATAAGTCCATAGAGTTAATCTTAGTCTTTGTAGTAAACAGGTTTGCGGTTGAGGAAGGGCTGCAGGTGGACAGTGGTCATGTCGTTAGTGATCAGTATTACGCCGTAAGATGGTTCCTCTTGGCAAAAGGCAAACACACCATTGTGTGGATCTTTATTCAGCAAAAGGGGAACCTGATGGTTGGTGCCGTGAACGGCAGAAAAGCTTACACTCCCCCATTTGCCGCTAATTGGGCGGTGCACATGACCAAAAAATAGATGACGAATATGGTTATGAGCTGATAGTGTTTGGGTGAATTTTTCGCAATCACGCAAGCGCAGCGCATCCATGTCAGGTATGCCAATATCGAACGGTGGATGGTGCATGAACAAGTATATAGGGCGGTCGTGGTGCTGCATTAACTGCTCACGCAACCATGCATGTCTCTGTTCACAATAAACGCCTTCGTCTGTGCCTGGCTCGTTAGTGTCAAGAAATAATAGCACTCCTTCGGAGGTCGTCTCTGACCACTGCACAAAACCATTAGAGTCCCTCGGTCCATTACTGAAAACATCACAGAAGCGCTGTCTGTGATCGTGATTTCCTAGCAGCAAGGCAGTGCGCATGGGCAGACTTACTAGCAGTTGTTTTAATAACCCATAGGCGTTAGTTTGACCCGTTTCAGCCAAGTCTCCAGTGAGCACGCATAGGTCAGCATCCCTATGGTGAGTCACAATGTCTTGTAAGCACTGTTGCAGCCGTTCAAACGGATCAAGGCCATGAAGATGTTCCCCAGTAGCGACAAGGTGGGTATCAGAAACGTGAATAACTTTCATACTGGGTGCCTCTTCACAAGAACTTAGATCGTTTGAAAAAGTAGAACACACAAGAATAGTCGCTGTCACGGTTAGATTTAATACTTTATAGTCTTTAGAGAAGTGTTCAGCCTTCTTTGGATGTTGGTCTACTACGAGGCTTGTAAAGCCGTCTGGATAACTGCCGTTGTTGCTTAATTAGCGACTACTATTACGACTAAGGCATCTTTAAACTATAGAAGAATTTAATAACCATCACTACCCAGAGTTAGGGTTATAAAAAACCCTGAATTAGAACCAAATACAATAGAGTTTAGAGAAGATATATTTGTATTACTTAAGCACGAGAGCCCTATAGAGATCGATGACTTAAAAAGAAGCAGTGTAAAAAAAATGCTATCATGTGCTGAGCCAATATATGTTTTCAAGCAGTACTATTATCCTCAAAAACCACTTTTAAACAATTTATACATTAAGCCTTGCACTTTTCTTCAGGTATGGTTTAATACTGTATATACAGACAGGTACTGTATGTAACTACAGTGCCAAGAACAGACTAAAAACAAACGCTTAGTCTCCAGCCAAAAAAATTAAGGTGAACCCCATGGATGCAAATAAACAAAAAGCCCTCGATGCTGCGCTAGGTCAAATCGAACGCCAATTTGGTAAGGGTGCAGTCATGCGTATGGGTGACCAACCTAGAGAAGCTATCCCGTCTGTATCCACAGGTTCTCTCGGTTTAGATATTGCTTTAGGTATAGGCGGCTTACCTTTTGGTCGTATTTGTGAAATTTATGGTCCTGAATCTTCGGGCAAAACCACACTGACCTTGCAAGTGATTGCTGAAGCTCAAAAAATTGGCAAGACCTGTGCTTTTGTTGACGCCGAGCATGCCCTAGACCCAAATTATGCTGAAAAACTGGGTGTGAATGTGGATGATTTGTTAGTCAGCCAGCCAGACACAGGTGAGCAAGCTCTTGAAATTACTGATATGTTGGTCCGTTCAAATGCTGTAGATGTCATTATTATAGACTCAGTAGCAGCATTAACACCTAAGGCAGAAATAGAAGGTGAAATGGGTGATCATCACGTTGGTCTGCAGGCACGTTTGCTGTCTCAGGCGATGCGCAAAATTACCGGAAACATTAAAAATGCCAACTGTTTGGTGATTTTTATCAACCAGATTCGGATGAAAATCGGGGTCATGTTTGGTAGTCCAGAGACGACCACGGGTGGTAACGCATTAAAATTCTATTCTTCTGTACGCTTGGACATCCGCCGTATTGGCGCAGTGAAAAATGGCGACGAGATTGTAGGTAATGAAACCCGAGTTAAAGTTGTTAAGAACAAAGTAGCGTCGCCGTTTAAGCAAGCAGAATTCCAAATTATTTATGGTAAAGGCATTTACCGTATGGGTGAAATTATTGATCTGGGTGTTAAGCAAAACTTGGTGGACAAAGCTGGTGCATGGTATGCCTATAAGGGTGACAAAATCGGCCAAGGTAAAGCCAATGCTTCGCAGTATTTAATAGATCATCCTGAAATAGCACAAGAAATTGAATTGCAAATTAGGCAAGAGCTTTTGAACCTTGTGAAACCTGCTGACGCCCCTGCGGATGTGGTTACGCCACTGACGTTTTAAGTTTTTCGATTAGTTTCTTAGGTGATGGAAAGTTGGGGTGCGCCAACAATCCTCGAAAAGCAAATGTCTTCGATGCGCAATCAAGCCATAGGCTTGCTGGCGCGGCGCGAGCAATCCCGTAGTGAGTTGCAGCGAAAACTGCACCTTAAAATGCTGGAAAAAGGCTGGAATGTTGACTTGGAGTACTTGCTTGATGAGCTTGAGCGCCAAGGACTGCAGTCGGACCTGCGCTTTTCAGAAGTCTTGGTTCGCTCCAAAGTTAATGCAGGTTACGGCCCGTCTCGACTCTATCAATGGGGCGTTCAATACGGTTTGAGCCGTGATTTGGTTGTTCAGCAAATGCAGGAACAGCAGTTTGACTGGTTTCAAATTGCGCTGCAGCAAAAGTGTAAGCACTGTGGCTCAGTTGTGGCCATCAGCCTTCATGAAAGAGCTAAACAAGCAAGATACCTGTATCAGCGTGGCTTTTCTCAAGAGCATATTTACTACGCCATAGATACTCAGCCAGACGAGCGTCCGTGAGTCTGCACCTTTATTTGGCCAAATGTTTAATAATCAGGTGATTTAGAGTGTAAATTGCCTGCAATGGTCGAAACACATTAGTGGTTCAGTATATAATTACGCCTTTGCGTAAACAACGAGACTGACCATGAAAATCGCGGCTATTAGGCAGGCATTTCTTACTTATTATCAACAATTAGGCCACCAAATCGTGCCTAGTAGTTCTCTCGTGCCCGGTAATGACGCCACCTTGTTGTTTACTAATGCAGGTATGGTCCAGTTTAAAGATGTTTTTCTAGGTGACGACGAGCGTCCTTATAATCGTGCGGTATCGTCCCAACGTTGTGTGCGTGCCGGTGGTAAACATAATGATTTAGAAAATGTTGGCTACACAGCTCGCCATCATACTTTTTTTGAAATGTTGGGCAACTTCAGCTTTGGTGATTACTTTAAGGAAGATGCCATTAAATATGCGTGGAACTTCTTAACTGTAGAGTTGGGCCTACCCAAAGAAAAACTGTGGGTGACTGTACATCATAGTGATACTGAAGCGGAAAGAATTTGGTTTGAAGAAATTGGTATTAACCAGCAACGTTTTTCACGCTTAGACGAAGATAACTTTTGGTCTATGGGTGACACAGGGCCTTGCGGGCCCTGTTCAGAGATTTTTTACGATCATGGTGAAGACATTTGGGGTGGCCCACCAGGCACACCTGAAGAAGATGGCGATCGTTACATAGAAATATGGAACATGGTTTTCATGCAATATAACCGTGATGCCAGTGGCACCATGACGCCCTTGCCCAAACAATCCATTGATACAGGTATGGGTTTGGAACGCATTGCGGCGATTCTGCAAAATGTTCATTCAAACTACGAAATTGATCTGTTTCAGCACCTGCTTAAAGCCACGGCTCTAGTGGTTGGCACAGAAGACATGGAAAGTAAGTCGTTACGAGTTATTGCTGACCACATTCGATCAGTGTCGTTTCTAATTTTAGACGGTGTTACGCCGTCCAATGAGGGTCGCGGCTATGTTCTGCGCCGCATTATGCGTCGCGCTATAAGGCATGGTAATAAACTTGGCGCCCAAGGTAGTTTTTTCAATCAGCTGGTAGCACCTTTGGTAGCAGAAATGGGTGAAGCCTACCCAGACTTAAGGGCAGCCCAAGCAAACATTGAAAAAGTCATAGTTAAAGAAGAGCATCAATTTGTTAAAACCTTGGATCAGGGTATGCGTATTCTGGAACAAGATTTAGCCCATTTAACAGGTGATACCATTCCTGGCGACACCATTTTTAAGTTATATGATACCTTTGGCTTTCCGGTCGATTTAACGGCTGACATTGCCCGTGAACGACACCTTGAGATGGACATTGCTGGCTTTGAAAAGGCCATGGAGCAACAGCGCTTACGCGCCCGTTCGGCCAGTAGTTTTGCGGTGGACTACAGCCACAAATTAGACCTTGCAGGTCAAACTGATTTCCAAGGCTATGACCACTTAACTCACACAGGTAAGGTGCTGGCATTAATCGTTGATGGTGAGCCAAGTCACAAGGTAAGCCAGTTGGGCGACCTTCAGTTAGTGTTAGATAGCACTTCTTTTTACGCAGAGTCGGGTGGCCAAACTGGCGACCAAGGTATTATTGAATGGTTGGGTGGTTCAATTCAAGTCACAGACACCCTCAAGCAAGGCCAACACTTCGTTCACCATGGCCAGTTACTTAACGGCGAACTTAGCGTGGGGGACGAGGTTGAAACTTTCGTCGATGGGCGCTTTCGTGCTGATTCTGCAAAAAATCATTCAGCTACCCATTTGCTGCACGAAGCTATGCGCAGGGTATTGGGCGACCATGTGACTCAAAAAGGCTCCCTCGTTAATCCTGATCGATTAAGATTTGACTTTTCACACTCTGAGCCTGTGTCGGCTGAGCAATTAGCCGTTATCGAAGCCATGGTTAACCAAGAGATTCGTGATAACACTGCTGTTGCAGCCGAAACCATGGCCATCGATGACGCTAAGGCTGCCGGAGCTATGGCGTTATTTGGTGAAAAATATGGTGACCAGGTCCGCGTGATTACCATGGGTAGTATGGCTCACATAGAAGTAGAGGATGCCGAGCAGGTGTTCTCGTTAGAATTGTGTGGCGGCACACATGTCGAACGTACGGGCGATATCGGAGCCTTTATTATTACCTCTGAGTCTGGTGTTGCCGCTGGTGTACGACGGGTTGAGGCTTTAACCGGCGCAGCAGCAAGTCAGTGGTTAGCTGATACGGGCAGGACTCTTGCTGCCGTATCAGGTCTGGTTAGAGCGGGAAGAGATCAGGTCACTGATAAAATTCAGGCGTTAATTGACAAAAATCGACATCTGGAACGTGAGTTAGATCAGCTTAAAGCTAAGATGGCCGCCTCACAAGGAGCCGACCTTGTGGCTCAGGCACAAACCATTAATGGTGTAAAAGTCATCATAAGCCTACTTGAAGGTGTAGAGCCAAAATCCTTACGTGATGCCATGGACCAGCTGCGCAACAAGCTTGGATCTGGGATAGTGATGCTTGCCGTCAGCCAAGATGACAAGGCCAGCATTGTGGCAGGTGTGACCCAAGACCTGACAGATAAAATCAAGGCTGGCGATCTCATCCGCCATACGGCTTCATCGATGTCTGGCAAAGGTGGTGGCCGGGCCGACATGGCGCAAGGTGGTGGCCAAGCTGATCAATTAACACAGGCTTTGGAAAGTGCGCAGGCCTGGCTAGAAAACTCACTCGCTTAAGTATCATTTGGGTATGGCAAAACAGTGGTTAACGCAGTAGTAGATTTAGAGACATAGGAACTTAACATGGCGTTGTATGTACAAAAATATGGAGGCACTTCTGTTGGTTCAGTAGAGCGCATCCAGCAAGTAGCAGATAAAGTTAAAAGTTTTCGCGATAAAGGTCATGATATTGTGGTGGTGTTGTCCGCCATGAGTGGCGAAACCAATCGCCTAATTGCCATGGCTAACGAAATGCAGGACCAGCCCTTACCTCGTGAAATGGATGTGCTGATATCGACTGGTGAGCAGGTCACGATAGCCCTATTATGCATGGCCTTAGCCGATCGAGACTGCCCAGCCCGCTCTTATACCGGTGGACAGGTTAAGATTCAAACAGATTCATCCCATACTAAAGCCCGCATTCAAAATATCGACGTAGACAATATGCGTAATGATTTAAATGCAGGGCGAGTGGTGGTGGTAGCGGGTTTTCAAGGAGTCGATGACGAAGGCAACATTACCACCCTTGGACGAGGCGGTTCAGATACAACTGGCGTGGCTCTTGCTGCAGCCCTCAAAGCTGATGAATGTCAGATCTACACCGATGTGGATGGCGTTTACACTACCGACCCACGGGTGGTTGATAACGCCCGTCGTCTAACCGAAATCACCTTTGAAGAAATGTTGGAAATGGCCAGCTTAGGTTCGAAGGTATTACAAATTCGTGCCGTAGAATTTGCCGGCAAATACAATGTTCCCCTACGTGTACTGCATAGCTTTAAAGAAGGTCCAGGAACACTGATAACAACTGAGAGTGAAGATACCATGGAACAACCTGTTATTTCGGGCATAGCCTTTAACCGCGACGAAGCAAAGCTTACTATTACTGGTGTACCTGATGTGCCTGGAGTGGCATCTAAAATCTTAGGTCCTATCAGCGAGGCCAACGTAGAAGTGGACATGATTCTACAAAACGTCAGTGCTGAAGGCCTTACCGACTTTACTTTTACCGTGCATCGTAACGACTATGATCTAGCTTTTAGTACCTTAAAGCGCATCGCTGAAAACCTCAATGCCAAGGGGGCTATTGGCAGTGAGAAGATTGCTAAAGTATCTATTGTCGGTGTTGGCATGCGCTCTCATGCTGGAGTAGCAAGTCGTATGTTTGAGAGTTTGGCTAACGAAAACATTAATATTCAAATGATTTCGACCTCCGAAATTAAAGTCTCAGTGGTAATTGATGAAAAATATTTGGAGCTTGCTGTGCGGGCTTTGCACTCGACTTTTGATATGGATAAGCCGCAAACAGTTGAAGAATGAAAGATTTACAATTATGATCATTGCGTAAGCATCATATTAGCGTTGACTAGTATTTTACTTGCATCGCTACAAAGCAACTGCTGTAGGAATAATTAAGGTGTTCGGAAATCAACAAAGTTTGGTTTATCGGCCCAGTAAAATGGAGTTTTAATATGTTAATTTTGACTCGCAGGGTGGGAGAAACCCTAATGGTTGGTGACGATGTCACCGTCACTGTATTAGGTGTAAAAGGCAACCAAGTTCGCATTGGAGTAAATGCTCCTCGTGACATTGCGGTGCACCGGGAAGAGATTTACCAGCGCATTCAAGATGAAAAATCGGCACCTGAGGAATCGGTTGACGACGCCTAGCTAGGTTACCACTCAATCCATACATTAGGGGGTTGGGCCCGCGCTAAACACCAAACCTGAATGTCCAAGGGACCATCCCAGGTGTTGAGCAAAGTTTGGCTTAACGCTTGGGCTGTTGCACCCGTTGTCATGACGTCGTCGACGATGGCGATGCGATTAATACCCTGCTCCACGCCTGTCTTATGTACCTGAAAAACGCCTGTCATCTGAGCAAACCGTTGCCGACGAGATTGTGTTTGCTGAGGCACTTGATAGACCACTCGATGGCATATTTTTGCATTGATTCTCAACCCCAATAACTGGCCTAGGCCAGTAGCAATTAATTGAGCTTGGTTGAAACCTCTTTGTCGCAACCGTCGGCGGTGTAAAGGCACAGGAATGAGCAACTGAGGCACAATTGTTTGGCCTTGAGCTATCTGTTGGCCAACAGTCTGACTTAGGCAGGCTGTTAACAGGCGACCGGCGGCAAGATTATGCTGATGTTTGAATTGATTAATTAAACCGTTAATAGGCATGAGGTAATCAAAAGCGCTCACTGTTCTGTTATACAGTGGCGCCTGTTGCAGACAATGTGCACACACCTGCTCACTATCTAAGCTAATGGGGCCTATATATTCGGCGCACTTGCTGCAGGCGCTTTTGCTCCATGGTAGATCAGCACGGCAAGCAGCACATATATTGTTCTGCTGATGGGGGTGGGCACCACAAATCATGCATGGCGGCTCAATTGCTTGTTGAAATTGATTAATAAATGACCAGATGTAAACCTCTCGGGGTTAATTGGTTGACTAAAATTGCCTAGCTTTTAATATGCTTGCTGAACCTCAACGCTGGATATTCCATGACCTCAACTGCCGCCCAGACCTCTACCTTTAACACAGATGCTAAGTTTAGCCCAAACCTCGATAATGGCCAGCGACATAATTGGGGGGTCGATGAAATCACCCAACTATTTAAACTGCCCCTCAACGACCTTTTATTTAAGGCTCAAACTACTCATCGCCATCATTTTGATCCTAATGAAGTACAAGTGAGTACCTTGCTTTCAATAAAGACTGGTGCCTGTCCTGAAGATTGTAAGTATTGCCCGCAAAGTGTTCATAACGACACGGGCTTGGAAGTTGAGCGTTTAATGAAGGTCAAAGAAGTGATCGAAGAGGCCGTCGCAGCAAAAGCTGCAGGCGCCACTCGTTTCTGTATGGGTGCAGCTTGGAAAAACCCTCGCGCCAAAGACTTGCCCTACGTCTTGGAGATGGTAAAGGAAGTCAAAGCCATGGGCCTTGAAACCTGTATGACCTTAGGCATGTTGGCTCCTGATCAAGCCCAGCAGCTGGCTTCTGCAGGGTTAGATTATTACAATCATAACCTTGATACATCACCTGAATTTTATGGCTCCATTATAACCACTCGAACTTATCAAGACCGTCTTAATACCTTAACTAATGTGCGTGATTCGGGCATGAAGGTTTGTGCTGGAGGCATCGTCGGTATGGGCGAAAATTTGCGTGACCGGGTGGGATTGTTGCAACAATTGGCCAACATGCCCCAGCACCCAGAAAGTGTACCTATTAATATGCTGGTCAAGGTTGAGGGCACTCCCCTTGATCAAGTTGAAGACCTTGAGCCATTTGACTTTATTCGCACCATTGCTGTTGCTCGCGTGTTAATGCCTCAGTCTCACGTGCGTTTGTCTGCTGGTCGCGAAAGCATGAACGAACAAATGCAGGCCATGTGTTTTTTTGCTGGGGCCAATTCAATTTTTTATGGCGAACGCTTGTTGACTACTGACAACCCAGCGGCAGAAAAAGACTGGGCCTTATTTGTGAAGTTAGGTATTCGTCCCGAAAAACGTCAGGACGTTTCTGACGAAGCCCATCGTGGCGCCATTGAACAGGCTATTGAGAACGCGAGCTCGGAGCACATGTTTGTTGATGCTAGTCTCTAATGCACAGCTTAGAGCACGCTTTAGGCGCTGAACTCGATCAGCGTCGTGTGGATCATCTTTACCGCCAACGCAACTCACATACGGGGCCACAAACACCAGAGCTCACTGTCAACGGCCAAAAGCTGTTAGCTTTTTGTAGTAATGATTATTTAGGCTTAGCCAATCATCCACAATTGATTAGTGCTGCACAAAAAGCCTGCATCGATTATGGTCTCGGCAGTGGTGCCTCCCATTTGGTGGTGGGCCATACTGACCTTCACCATGAGCTAGAACAAGCCTTAGCTGAAGTCACGCAACGACCTAGAGCATTGCTCTTCTCGAGTGGTTATATGGCCAATATGGGGGTCATGAGTGCTCTCCTAGGTCGCACTGATGCAGTCTACCAAGATCGTTTGAATCATGCCTCTTTATTGGATGGTGGGCTAATGAGTGGCGCCAAGTTCCAGCGCTATCGACACGATGATTTACTCGACTTGCAACGTCAGATCACTAAGACCCAAGCTAGACGTCATTTGGTGGCTACCGATGCGGTATTTAGTATGGATGGTGATAGTGCAAGGCTAAAATCACTAAGCCAGCTTTGTCATCAACAACACGCATGGTTAATGATTGATGATGCCCATGGTTTTGGTGTGCTTGGGCCCAATGGCGGGGGCAGTGCTCTTGCCCAAGGGTTAAATACCCTCGATTGTCCTATTTATATGGCAACCCTAGGCAAGGCGTTAGGTAGCTATGGCGCTTTTGTAGCGGGTAGTGAGGTATTGATCGAAAGTCTGATCCAGTTCTCCCGCAACTATATCTATACCACTGCCTTGCCACCTGCCATAGCCGCAAGCAGCCTTGCTGCACTAAAGCTGCTGCAACAAGAGTCTTGGCGGCAGCAGCACCTTAATGACCTGATTATGCTGTTCAAAAAGCAGGCTCAAGACTTAAGGTTACCATTAATGCCCAGCGATACAGCCATTCAACCACTCATGGTGGGTTCATCTTCGGTGGCACTACAATTAAGCCAGGCCCTTCGGGAAATGGGTTTGCTAGTCACGGCTATTCGACCACCTACGGTGCCAAAAGGCAGTGCACGATTACGTATTACCCTGTCGGCTGCTCATACTGAAAGTCATCTGCAACAGCTGTTACAGGCTTTGGCTCAGCTGCAACGGCAAGGCTTGTTAGCTGCGGTGGATGACTAGATGGGGCCTGCACAGGCTTCTACTTTGGGTATTGAGTTAGGCGTTCATAAACCAAGCTTGGTGTTACTGCATGGATGGGGTTATGACAGCAGTTGCTGGCCTAAAAGTATGTTGCAACAGTTAAGTGCTCACTATGAGTTAATTCTTTTAGATTTGCCCGGCCATGGACAAGATGCCACAAGCTTAAACCAAGGCAACAGTATAGAGCATCTAGACGAATGGATCGCTATAACTAAGCGCAGGCTACCGCAACACTACCATCTAATGGGTTGGTCTTTAGGTGCGCAAATAGCCATTCGCATGGCCCATAATGATAGTCGTATTCAAGGCTTATTGCTGATGGCTGTAAATCCTAAGTTTATTACCTGTGATAATTGGTCAGCAGCCATGTTGCCTGATCTGTTGAGGCGCTTTGAGCAAGGTTATCAGGACTTAGCCCATAAAACTTTGCGCCGATTTGCGAGTCTCCAAGCGCAAGGTTCAGCCAACCCAAAGTTGCTGGCGGCCCGAATGATAGAACTTATGCCAGTACAGGCCGAAAAAATACTGGGCCTTAAGTTACTGCAAGCATTAGATGAGAGGCTCCACCTTAGCCAACTATCTCAGCCTTGTTTCCTTGAACTTGCTGAAGATGATGGACTAGTGCCCTGGGCTTGGGTAAATCAATTACAACTGCCCAGCAATATTCAGCTTAATAGTGTATTGGGTGGTCATGGCTATGTGCTCGAACAGGAGTCTATCGGTACTAAAATGCTAGAGTTTCTTCAGCTTGGGTGTAACAGCGATGCCTAATTCAAACTTTTTACCCAATGTGCAACAGGTGGCTCAAGCCTTTAGTCAAGCCGCAAAAACCTATGATGAAGTCGCTGGTTTACAGCGCATCGTGGCAGACCAGCTATTAGCTAAAGGTGACGGTTTTCATCGAGGCAAGGTGTTGGACATTGGTAGTGGAACAGGTTATGTGAGTGCTCACTTAGCTGCTATTGACTCAGTTGTGGCGGTAACGGGTTTAGATATTGCCCAAGGTATGCTTACTTATGCCCAGTCGCGTCATCATAGTGCTAAGCTAAACTGGCAACTAGGCGATGCTCAAGCATTACCACTTAACCTATTAAATAGCGCCAAGGGCTATGATGTTGTGATTTCATCCCTATCCATCCAATGGTGCAAAGACCTTGATGCAGTGTTTGCTGGCGTGGCGCAATGCCTTGCCGAAGATGGGGTTTTTCATTGCGCTACCCTTGGCCCGCAAACCTTACATCAACTTAAGTGGGCATGGTCTCAAGTGGATAATTATCAGCACGTTAATGAATTTGTGGCTTTTGAGACCCTAGGTAATGAGCTTAATAAGCATTTTTCAGAAGTCACCATTGAGTGTGAGACCATTGAACTCCAGTACCCTTCTGTGCAAAAGCTGACTAAGGATTTAAAGCAACTGGGTGCCAGTAATCACAATACACAGGCTGCGCAGGGGCTCATGGGAGTAGGTCGGTTGCGTAAGATGGTGCAGGCCTACGAATGCTTACGCGATAGCCTAGGCCAATTGCCGGTGACCTACGAAGTTTATTACATCAAGGCTAAGACTAAGGCATCAACATGAGTCATTTGAAAAAGCGTTACTTTTTAGCGGGTACAGACACTGATGTTGGAAAAACCATGGTGGCGTGTGCGTTGTTAGCTAAAGCTCGGAATATGGGGTTGTCTACTGCAGCGGTTAAGCCTGTGGCTGCTGGGTGCATTAGTACCAAAGACGGTTTAAGAAATGACGATGCCGAGCAATTGCTGGCCCAGTGTAGCCTACCTTTGTATTACGAACAGGTGAACCCGGTGGCCTTCATGGCGCCTATCGCGCCGCATATAGCGGCTCAGCAACAGGGTCAGCGTATGCAGGTTGATCGTCTCGCAGGGTTCACCAGTGGGGTGCTAATGCAAGGCGCTAATCTCACACTGGTGGAAGGTGCGGGTGGTTGGCGAGTGCCAGTTAACGAGCGTGAAACCTTGGCAGACTTGGCCATAGCCCTCTCTATGCCTGTTGTATTAGTTGTGGGTATGCGTTTGGGCTGTATCAATCATGCGTTATTAACGGTTGAGGCCATTACTAGAGATGGTTTAAAACTTGCCGGTTGGGTTGCTAACTGTGTGGACCCTACAATGGTGCAATTGGAAGCTAATGTTGTGACCTTGCAAAACCGCATCCAGGCGCCCATGTTAGGTTTGATACCGCACTTTGCCGACATAGACCAAGCTTCAGGCAGGGTTGAAGCCTGCCAAACTTATTTAGACCTTGAAACCCTTCTCAACTAAACCAAGGCTCATAAAAATCAGCCTAGGGATCAAGTTGATGCGGTAATCTGTGTGTTGGCCGCCTTGGCTTAGGTCGGTAAATATTAGTCCTTGCCCTTGCCCTTGCCCTTGCCTTTGGGGGTAGATAAAGGCTCATCTTGAGTGACAACTTCTGATGTATAAATCAATCTTAGTTGTATCATTTATGATGGGCTTGTTGGGTAGTTTTGGCCACAAGACAAACATCAAAGTTTAATGCTTGTGAACTCATCAGCTTTTCCAACTTACCTGTCAAAACCTCTATGTCAAAAATTCTATGTCAAAACCTCAGTGTCATTTTGTAAGCTCAAAATGTGGTGTGGCCATTATGGTGTGTTATTTTCTGTGATGGACTATCGTTTATGGGTGACTAACCTAGCTACGCTGCACAAGTAAGACCAGTGTCACATTGGTGGCATTAGCGTTTGGTGGCCGTCTGGTGGTGCACACCTGTTGGGTAAATTGCTCTTGTTCGAGCAGATTAACTGAACTCATTTGATGACTATAAAGTCTTGGAATTGACCTGAGGCTATAAAACAGAGTATTTTCAAACAAGTGTTTGAAATGAACCGCTTGGTTCGATATAACAAAGGAACCAACATGCCTAATTACCAAGCCCCACGTCGCGATATCCAATTTGTGATGCACGAAGTATTAGCCATGGCCGACCACTATAAAACCTTGCCGGGTGGGGAAGACATCGACGCCGAAATGATTGATGCCATTCTTGAGGAGGCGTCTAAATTTTCGGAAAACGTGCTGGCTCCAATTAACGCCTCAGGTGATGCCGAAGGGTGCAGCTGGAATGATAGCCTTGTCACAACCCCTACTGGCTTTAAAGAAGCTTATAGGCAATATGTAGAAGGGGGTTGGCCCTCAATATCTCACAGTCCAGACTTAGGTGGTCAAGGTTTGCCAGAGTCGTTGGGCACCATGGTGAGCGAATTAATCGGCACCTCTAACTGGTCTTGGAGCATGTACCCAGGGCTAAGTCATGGTGCCATGAATACCATAGAGGCCCATGGCACCAAAGAGCAGAAGCAACAATACCTTTTGCCCCTAGTAGAAGGGCGTTGGACAGGCACGATGTGTTTGACTGAATCTCATTGTGGTACTGACTTAGGTTTGTTGCGTACCAAGGCAGAGCCGCAAACAGATGGTAGCTATACCATTACCGGTACCAAAATTTTCATCTCTGCTGGTGAGCACGATATGGTAGACAACATTGTACATATTGTACTTGCTCGTCTACCTGACGCGCCTGCAGGTACAAAAGGCATTTCATTATTTATCGTGCCTAAGGTTAATGTTGCAGAAGATGGCAGTCTGGGTGATCGCAACCAACTGAAGTGTGGTTCCTTAGAACACAAAATGGGCATTCATGGTAACGCCACCTGTGTGATGAACTTCGATGGCGCAAAAGGCTATCTTATTGGCCCAGCCAACAAAGGGTTGAATTGCATGTTCACCTTTATGAATACAGCCCGCATTGGCACAGCGGTACAAGGTTTATGTGCAGCTGAAGGTGCCTTCCAAGGCGCCTTAGAATATGCCAAAGAACGCTTGCAAATGCGTTCTTTGGCCGGTCCAGTGGCTCCAGAAAAATCTGCCGACCCCATCATAGTGCACCCAGATGTACGTAGAATGTTGCTGACCGCAAAAGCCTTCGCTGAAGGTGGCCGCATGCTGGTGTATTACTTGGCACAGTTAAATGACACGATTAAACGCAATAGTGACAGTGATGATGCTAAAGAAGCTGAAGTGTTGCTGTCTTTGCTGACGCCAATTGCCAAGGCATTTATGACCGAAACTGGTGTAGAGTCTGCCAACTTAGGTATGCAGTGCTTTGGTGGCCATGGTTATATTCGTGAGTATGGAATGGAGCAAATTGTGCGCGATGCCCGAATTTCTACTATTTATGAGGGCACCACTGGTATTCAAGCCCTCGATCTTTTAGGGCGTAAAGTGCTCATGACCCAAGGTGAAAGCCTCAAGTTATTCACCAAAAAGATCCATCAATTCTGCAAGGCAGAAGTTGATAATGAAGCCATGGCTGAATTTATCAAACCACTAATGGCGGCTAATAAAGAATGGGGTGAGCTCACCATAAAATTGGGAATGGCGGCCATGAAAGACCGTAATGAGGTTGGTGCAGCCTCGGTAGATTACTTAATGTATTCGGGTTATGTGACTAAGGCATACTTTTTCGCCAAGGCGGCTAAAGTAGCTCAAGTGGCTTTGTCTGGGGACACTTCTGAAGCTGATTTTTACCAGGCAAAGTTATTTACTGCACGCTTCTTCTTTGCTCGCTTGTTGCCGCGTACTCAAGCCCACGCCACTGCAATGTTAGCAGGCGCAGAGACTCTGCAAGGTTTAGACGCAGAACACTTTAGATTCTAGGCCTGCGATGGCTACAGGCAAACCAACAGCCTCGAGTAGGTCGTTCGTTTGCCCAGCAGACAGCCACTAACTGACACTGCGGACAATAAACTCGCCCCAAACATAAATAAATAATAACACCGCCAAAAATACAGCCGCTGACCCCATGTCCTTGGCTGCACCAGCTAGATCGTGGTGTTCTGTGCTGATGCGGTCTAAGGTGGCTTCAATGGCAGAATTAAGCAACTCCATTAAAATGACCAACACACCAGCACCTAACATTAGAATGCGTTCTACTGAGGTCTCTCCTAGGTAGATGGCACAGGGCAAACTTAACAAAAAAATAACCGTGTATTCGCGCATGCCCGCTTCATGTTTGAAACAATAAATCATGCCTTTGAGGGAAAATATGGTCGCCGTATACATTCTGTTCCAGCCGCCGTTTTTAGGGTAGCTGCTGGGCTGTGGTTTGGTTGAATTCATAGGTTTCTTCTTATGCTATTTATTGTTTTTTTAGTGAGCATGCTCAGCCAAGAGTTTAACTAATATAGGCACCACTGAAAAGCAGCCATATATCGACTCAGACTCCTTGAAGTGAGCAAATAATGCTAGAATGACGTGCATCCTATATTGATCTAATTGGAATTTTATTTTGTATAAATTTATTGCGGGCTTGCCCAAAGTTGAGCTGCACTTGCATATTGAAGGCAGTCTAGAGCCTGAACTAATGTTCGAACTAGCGCAGCGTAACAACATAGACATTCCATTTGCTAACCCAGATGACGTGCGTGCAGCCTATAATTTTTCTAACTTACAATCGTTTTTGGATATTTATTATCAGGGCGCGCAGGTACTGGTCACAGCAAGGGATTTTTATGATTTAACCTGGGCCTATATGCTGCGCTGTAAGACTGATAATGTGCTGCACACTGAGTTGTTCTTTGACCCACAAACCCACACGAGTAGAGGGGTTAGTTTTGATACAGTGATGACGGGCATTACTCAAGCCCTAGCTAAGGCTGAAACAGAGTTGGGCATTAGCAGTCAGCTGATTTTATGTTTTTTACGTCACTTAGACGAAGCCAGTGCCTTTGACACTTTACAAGAAGCTCAAGTTTGGCAACAACACATTGTTGCTGTGGGTTTGGATTCTGCAGAACTGGGTCACCCACCAGAAAAATTTGCCAGAGTGTTTGCTGCTGCTCTCAAGCAGGGGTACCTTACGGTTGCTCATGCTGGAGAGGAGGGCCCTTCAAGTAATATTATAGACGCGTTAGATATTCTGCATGTGAGTCGTATAGACCATGGTGTGCGTTGTGTCGATGACCCTCAACTAGTGGCTAGGCTCATTAAGGAAAAGACCCATTTAACAGTGTGTCCATTATCCAATACCAAGTTAAAAGTGTTTGCATCTATGACACAGCACAATATTGTTGATCTGCTGCGACTGGGGGTGAGTGTAGGTATTAATGCGGATGATCCAGCTTATTTTGGTGGTTATATGAACGACAATTTCAATGCCGTAGCCGCTGCCCATACGTTAAGTCATGAGCAATTAGCTCAATTCACAGCAAACGCCATTGATGCTAGTTTTTGTAGCCTGCAACGTAAGCATGAATTACATCAGCAATTGCAAACGTATATGGACAACCAATAAACCATGAGTAAATTAAGACTTCTGGTCACAGGGGCTTCTAGTCAAGTGGGCGTCGCTCTATGCGCAAGAGCAGCGAGTGCCGAGATGTCTGTGGTTTGGTTTGACGACAGCATATTAAACAACTTACAGCTAGACTCTATCCAAGCGGCTATTTCAAGTTATAAACCACATTATGTCGTTAATACTGCAAGCTATTCTGTGGTCGATTTAGCGCAACAAAATCCACAACAAAATTATGCTTCCAATCGTGACGTGGCTATGGTTTTGGCGCAGGCTTGTGAGGGTTTAAATTTACCCTTACTGCACCTGTCGACTGATTATGTGTTTGATGGCGAACAGCGTTCGCCATATAAGGAAGATTCCGTAGCGGCTCCGGTGAATTTATTTGGTGAAGCTAAGCTTGCTGCGGAGCAAGCGATAAAGCAATATTGCCCCAACCACATTATCCTTCGCGTGGGTTGGATATTCAGTGCTCAAGGTAATAATTTTGTATTAAGAACCCTACGTCAATTACAAGAGCACCATCACGTGAAGGCCGTTTCTGACCAACATGGATGCCCCACCTATGCCAGTGATGTAGCTCGCATACTGATTGCGATTATTAAACAGTTAGAATGCGACATTGATGTATGGGGTACTTATCATTACAGTGGTGCCGAAGTGACTAGTTGGAAGGGTTTTGCTGAGGCCATTCTTGCGGCGGCTAAAAAGCACGGCGTCACCCAAGCTGAAACTATTGATGCGGTGACAAGTCTTGAGTGGCCTGCTAGGGCGCCACGGCCAGCCTATACTGTGCTGGATTGCAGCAAAATATTGAATACCTTTGGTATACGCCAAAGGCCGTGGCGTTCTGGGCTGGTGAAGGTAATCGATCAAGTGTTTAATGCCCCATAATAAAACTAATTAGCTGGCCCATAGCTGCCCACCGTCGGTTAAATTAACAGCAATCGAAAAAAGACAGGGCGCTAAGTTAGAAGAGAAGGGCAAGGGCGGGTATAATACCCTGTAATTTAATATTTAAGCGGCCATTGAATGTCGCCATGAGTGAGCCTATGCAACACCAGCTGGTAGACGATTTTGGACGCCAAGTTAATTATGTGCGTATATCTGTGACTGATCGATGTGACTTTCGCTGTGTGTATTGTATGGCAGAAGAGATGACTTTTTTGCCGCGCGAAAACATTATGAGTCTTGAAGAGATTGAGCTGGTTGCCCGTGCGTTTGTCGAGTTGGGAGTGAGTCGCATCCGTCTAACTGGAGGCGAACCCCTAGTACGCAGGGGTTTAGTTGATCACTTGCATCACATAGGTCGCCTTGAAGGTCTTGAAGAACTGCTCATCACCACCAATGGCTCGCAACTAGTACGCCATGCAAAAGCCTTGAAAGAGGCGGGGGTAAAGCGTTTAAATGTAAGTCTAGACTCTTTAGATGAAGCTAAGTTTAAGGCCATGACACGCACTGGAAAATTGCCTCAGGTATTGCAGGGTATTAATGCTGCGATTGAGCAAGGTTTTGAACGCATCAAGCTTAATGCCGTGGTAATGCGTGGTAGTAACGATGATGAAGTACTGGATCTGGTTGAATTTGCCCGAGATAAAGGCATTGATATTGCTTTTATCGAAGAAATGCCTTTGGGCACCATTGAAAGCCATGACCGTGCGATTACCTATTGTTCGAGTGACGATGTGCGTGAAATTATTGAGCAACGCTACCCGTTAATTCACAACCCTCAAAAAACAGCAGGGCCGTCACGCTACTATAGCATGCCCAATCATGACACTAGGGTGGGTTTTATTTCTCCCCATAGCCATAACTTCTGTGGTGACTGTAATCGCGTAAGGGTTACTGTAGAGGGGCGTCTGCTGCTATGTTTAGGTAATGAGCACAGCGTTGACCTTATGCCAATACTGCGTGGCCAACCGGGACAAACAGAGCCCCTAAAACAAGCTATTATTGACTCTATGGCACTGAAGCCAGAAAAACATCATTTTGATTTGCACGAGAAACCGCAAATCCTCCGATTTATGAACGCCACTGGCGGATAATAAGAATAACATGACCAAAAATATTGACCCGTTTCATGATATTAGGCCCTATAACGATGAAGAAGTTAGGCCGGTAATAGACCAGTTGTTGACCAATAAAGAACTTTTGGACGTTTTAGGGCGCTTTAAATTTCCCCGCTTAAAATCGTTTTTGGGTCCGGTTTTAAATCCACCCATCCAATGGGCCCTAAAACGAGAGTTTAAACATGTAACAGACGTTGCTTCTTGGCAAAAGATGATTTCCAAGTATATGGGCAAAATGCTCAAGCGCACTGTGTCTGAACTCACCTATAGTGGACTAGATAAATTACAGCTTGGCAGAGGCTATTTGTTTGTCTCCAATCATCGTGACATTACCATGGATCCAGCCTTAGTCAGCTATGGTCTGGATCAGCAGGGTCTGGAAACAGCCCGTGTGGCCATTGGTGACAATCTACTGCAAAAGCCATACGTAAGCGACATCATGCGTTTAAATAAGAGTTTTGTCGTTAAACGCTCGGCCACCGGTCTGCGTGAAAAAATGAAAGCCTATATGGATTTATCTGCTTACATTGATCAGTCTGTCCATACTGGCCACAATATTTGGATTGCTCAACGAGAGGGCCGTGCTAAAGATGGCATTGACGGCACCGATGTGGCAGTGATGAAAATGCTCTATATGAGTAAAAAGAAATCAGGCCAAAGTTACGCCGATTATATTAATAGTTTGCACATAGTCCCCGTGTCTATTGCTTATGAATTTGATCCTTGTGACCTAGCTAAAGCTTGTGAATTAGATGCTTTGGCGAGCAGTGGTGAATACGTTAAAGCCCGATATGAAGATATGAAAAGCATTGTCAAAGGCATTATAGGCCACAAAGGCAAAGTGCATGTGGCCTTTTGTGAGCCCTTAACAGGTGAGTTTAATACGCCCGAAGAAATTGCCCACGCCATAGATTCAAGTATCGCTCTAAACTATCATTTGCATGCCACTAATATGGCTGCTCATGCTTTGACTATGGGGCTTGCGCATCCATCCAGTGATGCCTTGCAGCAACGCTTTGCAGACCTTAGCGTGCAACAGAAAGAATATGCACTGGCCATGTATGCCAATCCAGTTTTGCGCCAACAACAATTTAATGCCGCAGTTGTAGGCTAAAGGTAAACCACTGTATGTCACAATTGACGCACTTAGACAGCCAAGGTCATGCCCACATGGTGGACGTGTCTGAAAAAGACGTGACCACGCGCGTGGCTCGGGCTGAGACCTTTGTGGAAATGTTGCCTGCAACCTTGGCATTAATTACCCACGGCACACATAAAAAAGGTGATGTGTTAGCCGTAGCTCGGATAGCGGGTATTCAAGCCGCCAAAAAGTGCAGTGACTTAATTCCCCTGTGCCACCCCCTTATGCTGTCTAAGGTGAGTGTAGACTTGACTGCAGAGGTTGAGCTCAACCGTGTTCGTATCGAGACCATGTGTAAGCTTAATGGCCGCACAGGCGTAGAAATGGAAGCCCTGTGTGCTGCGTCTACGGCCGCTCTAACACTCTATGATATGTGTAAAGCGGTTGATCGTGGTATGACCATTACTGGACTGAGGGTGATCGAAAAGCAAGGGGGCAAAAGTGGCCATTGGCAAGTGGATGCTGCAGAGGTAGGTGATCTATGATTAAGGTGCTTTTTTTTGGACAGCTCAAAGAACAGCTCGGCGTTGCTCATACTGCGGTCTCTGTAGCCCATGATATGACCGTGGCTCAGTTGCTGGTTAAGATCATAGAAGCCCAGCCCCATTGGGCCCAAGACCTTAATCATAAAACTATTTTGGTGGCTGTAGATCAAGTTATGGCTCAGTCTGACACGCTGGTATCAGCGTCTTCAGAAGTGGCTTTTTTCCCACCAGTGACGGGAGGCTAGGTTATTTTAATCATCAGAACCGCCCTTTTTTATGTGGGCTTGGGTGTTATATCCATTGTCGCTTCTTCGCTGTTAGTGGTGACCGCTCCTATTGTCAAACGCCAGCTTAGGTTTAAGTTTGTTAGTTATTGTAATCGTTCCGTTCTGCAGTGGATGAAACTAACCTGCGGTGTTAGTTTCGAAATTACTGGTTTGCAAAATATACCTAAAGGCCAGCCCTTAGTCGTGGCGTGCAATCACCAGGGTGATTGGGAAACATTTTATCTTCTCACCATGGGGTTGCCGGTCAGTACTGTGCTGAAGCGGGAGCTGTTATACATTCCATTTTTTGGCTGGGCTTTAGCGATGCTTAACCCCATTGCCATTGATCGCAAACGCAAAACTAATGCGCTGAAGCAGCTTTCCCAACAGGGGTGCGAACGCTTAAATGCCGGCATATCAGTGTTGATCTTTCCTGAAGGCACGCGCCGCCCTCCAGGCTCGTTAGGGCCCTGTACCAAGGGAGCCGCCATGTTGGCTCACCAAGCGGGTGTGCCAATATTACCTATCGTGCAAAACAGTGGACGTTTATCCCCTCCCAGGCAATGGGTGAAGCGGGCTGGCAAAGTGCAAGTAATAATTGGTCAACCCATTAGTGCTGATGTACCGACTAAGCAGATGCACGCACAAATGGTAGATTGGATGACAGACAACTTAGCCGACATTTCGTAGGCCTAGAGCCATCACGATCGACGCTCAGTTGAGCTTACTATAACTTGAGTCTGGAGTCTGGGTATTGGCCTGCGCAGCACAACAATAAAGCCTGAGTTGTGAGCGCAGACAGCGAGTAGGAGTTGTTAAGCGACGACCTTAGTGAACACTAAGCTGGCATTAGTGCCGCCAAAACCAAAGCTGTTAGACATTACCGTGGTTAATTCCACATTGTCCTGCTTTTTGGTCACCACTGGCATGCCTTCCGCACCTTCATCTAAGTTGTCTATGTTAGCAGAGGCTGCAATAAAGTTATTGGCCTGCATTAATAGGCTGTAAATGGCTTCTTGCACGCCTGCAGCTCCCAGTGAATGCCCAGTGAGTGATTTGGTAGAAGTGATGGGTGGGCACTGGTCAGCAAACACAGCCTTCACCGCTTTGAGTTCCTGAATGTCACCTGCTGGCGTGCTAGTGCCGTGAGCATTAATGTAATCAATCGGTTTGTTGATGGTGCTCATGGCTTGCTGCATGCAGCGCATTGCGCCTTCACCAGACGGTGAGACCATATCATAACCATCTGAAGTGGCACCGTAGCCCACCAGTTCAGCATAAATTTTTGCACCACGAGCCTTAGCGTGTTCGAGTTCTTCTAGCACCAACATACCGCCGCCGCCGGCGATAACAAATCCATCGCGGTTAGCGTCGTAGGCACGGGAGGCTTGAGAGGGGGTATCATTGTACTTGCTAGACAATGCACCCATGGCGTCAAACAGCACACTTTGGGTCCAATGTAGTTCTTCACCACCACCAGCAAAAACAACGTCTTGTTTATTGAGTTGGATCTGTTCCATAGCGTTGCCAATACAGTGAGCGCTGGTGGAGCAGGCAGAGGTAATGGAGTAGTTGCAGCCTTTGATTTTAAAAGGTGTCGCTAGGCAGGCTGATACGGTGCTGGCCATAGTGCGGGTAACACGGTATGGGCCTACACGGCGCAGGCCTTTTTCCCGCATGCCATCAGCCGCCTCAACAATGTTGCCAGCCGATGCGCCGCCAGAACCAGCAATCAAACCCGTGCGAGGATTCGATACTTGTTCCTCCGATAGGCCTGAATCAGCAATCGCCTGTTCCATTGACAGGTAGGCGTATGCCGCAGCGTCACCCATAAAGCGCATTAATTTGCGGTCAATTAAACTCGCAAAGTCAATATCGACACTGCCTGCAATGTGGCTTTTAAAACCCATCTCTTGGTATTCAGGCTGAAAGCTGATGCCTGACTTTCCTGTTTGTAGGGATGCTAAAACTTCATCTTGATTGTGTCCAATGCAAGATACAATTCCTAATCCGGTAACGACAACACGTCGCATAATAGACCTCGTTAATGTGCAGTTAAATAATGTGCCTTAGGCGCTATCAATCACTTAAAAATCGTCTGTGCTGGTAAACAATCCCACGCGTAAATCTTTGGCGGTATATATTTCTCTACCGTCCACTTCCATACTAGCGTTGGCAATCCCCATTACTAATTTGCGCTCAATACAGCGAGTCATATCAATTTTGTAGGTTACTTTTTTAGCAGTGGGCAGCACTTGTCCAAAAAACTTAACTTCGCCGCAACCCAAAGCGCGGCCGCGGCCCTTATTGCCTTTCCAGCCAAGGTAAAAGCCTACAATTTGCCACATCGCATCTAAGCCTAAGCAACC
>TARA_B110000977_G_scaffold201858_1_pt1 | contig 23638 bp, 18 predicted proteins | sample TARA_B110000977 | Tara Oceans TARA_B110000977 (sample SAMEA4397798) | marine metagenome | biome: Polar Biome; feature: [SRF] surface water layer (ENVO:00010504); material: water (ENVO:00002006), including particulate matter (ENVO:01000060) such as... | depth 5 m | reverse complement strand
AATCGCCCGGGAATCCCCTGTGTTGGAAGGTTTTTGCTGTTTTTTGCAACTTTTTCCACTGTTTGCTCAGAGCGCCGGGCGCTGGCTTTGAGTGCGTCTGTGCGATGTCCGCCCCCCCCGATGAGGTGGACCTGTCAAACCTAGACCCTGCTTTCGACGGCGTGCTTCGCAGAGTCCCTGGGGGCCTCAGCACTCGGTGCGAGTACTTCCAGGACCGGAACAAACGTTGGCCGTTCAGGTGCGACGATGAAGGGTACACTCTTTTGGCACGACTGCTACACGCCGCGACGCCCGTGGTCAAGGCGGTGCAGGCGAAAATCGACACGAAATGCGACGTCACGAACGACCCTGAGGGCAAGGCGAGGGCGACCAAAATCGTTATGGAAGGCCAGAACATCTACGCCAGGAAACCCAACATGGGGGAACACGACGTTACTTGGAGTCAATCGGAGTACGGACATTTAGGCCTCCAGAAAGAATACATCAGGTACAAAAGTGTGCAGCGCTTGACCGAGGCGTGGGCGTGTCTTCAACGAGCTTACAGGAACGGCCTGTTCGAAGACCTGGATGACGGAGTTTGTGATGATAAAAATAACAAAATACCTTTAAGGTGGGCGACTCTGGGTGGTGGACCGGGCTTCGAACTGTTAGCGGTGAAGTGGTTTTTCGAAGCGCACTTTCCGCGATACGAACTGGATCTCGTGTCGTTGGATTTGGAAAACAGCTGGCGCGGCGCCGCAACCTGTTTAGGGTTACGGTTCAACACGTGGGACGTTCTTGACGGGGATAATCTGGAAAAAGCAGCAGGCGGCCCCGTGGATTTCGCCATAGTGAGCTACGTGTTGAAGATGTACATGGCCAATACGCAATGCGCTAAATGGTTGGGCGAAAAATTGAATTCGCAAACGAACGCTTTGCGATTAGTTCTAGTTGTGAGTCGGGACGAGAATTTAGAGCAAGCGTCGCAACTAATCAAAGACCCTTCAATAGGCAACGCCACCATCGTGCCATTGATGGACCCGTCACTCGGGCGGGATGACCGCCAGCTGGCGGTTTGCAAAACAGGGTGGCAGAGGTGTGCGAACGTGAATGGAAAAGAATCTGGAAAAAAAGAAAAACCCCTCACATTTCCAAACGTGCCGTACGAAGAGCACAAGAAGAAGAGGGTCGGGGGGTACCAGGCTATGGGCAAACAGTCTGAGCATGGAGGAGGCCATTACGGAAACGACGGGTACGGAGGGCAGTCAGGAGACAGACACAGAGACGGTGGGTTCCGAAGGGGGGGGTGGTCCGATCACAAGTCGCGCGACAGCGGGTACAACGCTCGGCAGAGAGACGCGGGGCGATGGTAGTTAGGGCGATGGGTAGTTGGTTTTAAGCAGTCAACAGTCTTTCTTTTACAAACAATTTCAAGTAACCCTCCCTACTTAACCCAAACCCTAATTGTCCCCCGCGATCTCCCTCAGTTCCCGCATCGCGGCTTCATCCAGCGGTTTCTGTTCGTCCCGTTCGTTCCACCGCAAGCATCTTCTTAAACTCGAAATGAAATCACCCGTCTGGTCCGCGTAGTTGATCGTCGGGACGGGGAACTGGGACATGCGAATGAAAATGGAATCCCCGGAACACAGCTCACACCGTTCCTTTCCATCGAAGGAGACCCACGCTGAGCACCGCGCGTCGTCCGCGACTCGCAACTCAACCTCCACCGAGTCGGGAAGCACTACTGGCCGAAAACTCAGCGTGTGCGGGCAAATCGGCGTCATCAAAATCGCCGGGACGTTCGGGTGCACCATTGAGCCGCCGGCGCTGACTGAATACGCGGTGGACCCAGTCGCCGTGGCTAACATAACTCCGTCCGCTTGAATCGTCGTGATGAGCTGCCCGCGGTCGTACGCTTCGATTTTCGACAGGAAGGGACTCGGGCCCCGGTCAACTAACACTTCGTTCAAAACCGTGTACACGTGCGACGGCGCGCCGTTCCCGCCGTTTCTGGCGCTGTCCTTCTTCTTCACCAAAGTACACTCCAGCCTCATCCTTAACGTGATGGGAATACCGCCCTTGACGTTGGCGACCTTCTTAGGACCTCGTCCCACGGACTGTAACAGCGACTGTGCCATTTGTTTCGGCGGGTGGTTCGTCAAAAAACCCATTGAACCAAAGTGGAAGCCCATCAGCGGCGGCACGGGGCCTTGGAAAAGTTTCGAGGCGTGAAGAATAACACCGTCGCCGCCCAGGCAGACAACCAAGTCCACGGTGCCCCAGTCCTCCCTTGGGATGCGACCGTCGCTTGAATCGACGCGCAACGTGCCAACTTTGGAAAGAACGTTGTCCCTGACCTCCGCCGCGGACGCCGTTTCAGCGGGGTCGATGACTTTCTTTCGTTTCTTTTCCTTCACTTCCGTTGCAGTGACATCAACAACGTTTTCGCGGTCGTTTTCAAACGCAGCGCGCTTCATCTCCTCCACCACGCTTTCTTCCACGATGACTTCGAAGCCCATGGACATGAACGCGTGTGCGACTTCAATCAGGTTGCGAAGCAGCGCGAAGCCCAGTTTTTTGACGATGAAGATGCGCCTGGGAGGGACGCGCCACACAAGCACGAGCTGTTGCGTGCTCGGGTGCGAAATCTTCAGCATTCTTTCCTCAACCTCTTCCCTCGTGCACGTGAACCCGTCCGTGCGGATGACGTACATGTCAGGTGCTTGGTCCAGGGAAGAGTGCTCGCCCACTGCTGACGCATCTGTGGTGGACCCGCCTGATCCGACACCCTCAGGAGAGTTCTGATTGGACGGAAACCGGGCGCCGCTGACCGAAGCCAAGTCGCCGTCCTCGGAAAACCCGGCGCCTTCGTACGCCGGTGCAGTTTCCAAGTTTTGGTTCACGAATTCGGCCGCCGCTTCTTTCCACGGCTTGGAGGGGTCCGGTGCAGTGGGTGATTGCGCCCCAGATTTAGAAGGTGTTTCCGTAGCCCCTGATACCTTATACACCGCCCCCGACGTATCAAAAAACTCGCCTTGGTTTTCCTTCTTCGTCTTCACATCGCCTTCGTGTTCGTGCTGTTCTTCTAAACGTATCGTCGCGCGCATCTCGTCGTCGTCGTCCCAGGACCCGGCGCGTTTCCGCAAGAGCCGATCTGCGAACTCACGCACGAACGCTTCTTGCGCCAGCGAACCGAAATCACAGTTCAGGCTTTCAAGCGCCAACGCGTCGTCCACCTTCATGCCGTGCGAAATCCGCCAGCAGGACACCATCGAGCCTGTCCTCCCAATACCGGCTTTGCAGTGCACGAACATCGGCCTCTTGCTTTCGTCATCCGCAACCTCGATGAACCGCTCGACGTCTTCGAAGGAAGGGGGCTCCATGTCCGTTACGGGGAGGTGGATCACTTCCAGGCTAGCGTCTCCAAGCTTCCCTACGCCAGCCCCACCCCCAACCGGGCGGGTCCACTGGTTATCCCTGTCCTCGAATCTTAAATCAATCACGGTTTTGAACTTTTTGGTAACCATCCACGATCGGCCCTCCGCGGTGGGCTGGCCGCCGCGGTAGAACGCCACGGCGGGGCCACCACTTTCTGCGTCGCAAGCTGTAGAGGCAGACTCAGTTACGGGATCTGAAAATATATCAGGCACCGCGTCGACCTCAACGTCGAGGTGCACGGTTTGGAAGTTGGGGATGGCGGATGGCGCCGGGGCATCCGCGGCGCGCATCCTGGGGTGGCACACATCCAAGGATGCTGACCTTAACAGCTCCAGCCTGTGGCGCACCGTGATCGAACACCCATCCGGAGCGGATTCCAGAATCTTGCGCAGCTCCCACAGCGCGGATCGTAAACGCCGCAACTCGCGCCGGCGCATCGCCATGTTGAACTCGCCCGCGATTTGCGCAGCATTCGCCGAGACCGCAACCTCCGCGCACGCGTCGTGCAAATCCCCGGAACACTCCTCCACGCCGAATGGGGACATATCAACGACGCACTCGTCGTACATCGTGTCCTTGTACTGCATCTTCACCGCGTCCAGGAGCCGGTTGGCGAGCTCTGGGAGGGAACTGCCGGGTACGACGTCGCCGTCGTAGGACAACCCGGCGGGGGCTTGGGGCAGGTCACTCAGGTTCAGCTCCTCAGCATCCCACGGGATACCCTCATCGTCGAGCACGGCGCGGGGGTTGAGGGAACGCGTGGCTCGCCTGGCGCTCGCCTTGCCCGCCACCGCGGCGATGGAAGGCGTAGGCCTGTCACGACGCTCGTTCGCGAATCTAAGGGCACCCCGTCTGAAAATCTGGACGTCCGCTCTTGGCGTCGAGCCCGCGCGTCGCCCTTGACCGGAGCCGGTCGCGCTCGTGGAAGAGGCGACCCGGCATCCTACCGTAGGGGTGGACGCCATGGACGGCATGGTAGTACCGGGGGCGCGGCGTGTAGTGGCCAGGCTGACGCACAGGATATCTCGTTTCGTCACAACAACATTGTGTGACAACTGGAGGGTAATCTGGAGTTCAGAATGTGTCATTGATTTATGATCGGTGTTTGGTTTCAAATTCACTTTGAAATCACAGAAAGTCTAAAATTGCTTTCAAAGCGCTAATATTGACCGAAAAACACCCGTCAACAACTAAAAATAAATCTACCTCGGCACTCTGCACGGGTCGACGTCGTGTGGAAACGGCCTCTTTGGCGGTCGGCAATCAAGACGGTCGCACGTGTTGAACACCAAGTCTATTTGTTCCCGCTGGTCATCGCTCACGGTGTTTATATCCACCTCTGGGACCTCGCCGTTGGCGGATTGTAAATCGAGAATTATCAACTTCGGCTTGTTTTTCAAAAACGCCGCCGAAGCGTTTACGTCGACCTCGCCGGTATACTTCAGAGTAGGCAGTTGCGCGACGTCAACAACCTCAACTGACTCCCTCAACCCTTGAAACCTTGGGTCATTGTCCAAGTCCACTTGCCAGATAACACCCTCGTCGCACGCGAAATTAACAGTGGCGCAGCACTGTACGTGACCGGGTTTGATTGAGTCTCCGTCAATTGAATCATCCATTTTATAATCCCAACCACCAACCAACGCGCCGTCCGCCAAACACTGCGTCCCTAACACCACGCGTTCCCGATCTTTGACGCTGAGGAACGCGGTGTCTGACCTTCCTACCCAAGGCGCGGAGCAGTCGATTTCGGGAACCGCAGGTCTTTTTCCAAGCGCCACCGCTAATTGCACAAGCCGCGCGACTTGCGCGCCGTAATTTTTAACTCCGTCGCCAACGTCGCTTACAGCTCGACTCGATGCCGCTTTCAATCCACGCACACCCAACACCCCCCCCTCATCCAACCCCTTTTCAATCTCCCGTAACCCAAGCACGTTGTTCGGCCGGAACAACTCCGCGCCGTACTGCCACCACCCCAGCTGCTTAAAAGTTTGAAGCTTAGCTAAAGCCCCGACGAAGTGCGCCACCGCGACGATGGGCGGGTCTAAATTCCACCGGCCCAACACGCCTTGATATTTTTCATCACCCGACACCCCGCTCCACCCGCCCAAAAACCAAGGAGGAGACGCCAGGAACAGCTCTTGTGCTGAACAGGATTTGGGGGTGGTCGGTGAGGATTCTGGTGAGGAATCCGGTGAGGATGAGGATGTACCAGTAGCAACTTGGTACCCCGGCACGTCACCCCCCACGCAGTTCAAATATTTTCCCCGTGCTTGTACCGTCCCCGGTTCCAGGGCCATTTTAACGCCATCTTTAGTTTTTGGAATATCTTCCTCAGCAATGTCAACCTCCATCTCGTCCCACCGCGTTTTCTGCCACTTGGGGAAGTTCTGTTCCGGCGAGTCCACCCACCGTTGTCGGTGATTCCCTTGCTTATCAATCAACCGCTGTCCGCTCCGTCTATTGAAATAACGATTAAACACCGCCGATTCAATGACGTCGTTGTATATGTGCTGGTCCCACAAGTGTTCCTTCGCGCCCATAGCTACGCGGCCATCCCACTGCGTGACCGGCCCGGGTTCGTGCTCCAATATAGCGAACATCCGGGCAACGGTTTCGTTCAGCACCCTATGCGCCGGCCCATCAACTTTACAACTTTGGCAATACACGAACCCGATGTTCACGCCGTTGACTGACCCGGTTTCGTCCTGGCCTATCAACTTGAACTCCTTAAAAGGGCCTTTTAACAGTGAATAAGGGTTGACCCTGAAGCTCACGTCGGTATCGAGATACATGGGGTTGTACCCTAGACTGACGAACCGTTCCAATAAATGAAACCGCGCCCACCACAGCCGGAACGGGTCGCTCCGTTCCTCCTGGGTCACGCCGTACGCGTTTAGCCGCGGGTGGTTTTTCAAAAAACTCGTCCACCCGCATTCGACGTTCCACCCATTGTTGTCGTTTCCATCGAATTCTTTGCTTTTCAGTTTCATGCCTTCGCACGTTTCCTGTGTGTTCGTGACTAGCAGGTAGTGCTCTATGCCTACGGACCTAAGGTTGGCGATGGAATTCGCGGCGAGGTGACACCCGCGGGAGTTGGCCATCAGGATGATGATCTCCTTTTTATAACTACGGCGCGCGGCGGCGTCCGCGATTGAGTCGGAAGTTTTCGTCACATCGGGCACGCCGTCCAAGGATTTGACCTTGCCTAGACTGCGATACTCTCCTCCTATTGCTTCCGGGACCTCTGGGAGGTAAGTTGTTGGGACTGTCGCCGCGGACGTATCGATCACCGATGCACTTTGTGTTTCGTCGTCTCGATCGTTCGCAACATTCACCTCCGTCTCCGAGTTGGATGGCGACGGCACTTTAACCGCCTCTTCCCCCGCATCCTCATAATCACCCCCTCCAAACACCATCTCCCCCACCTTCGCCCCCGCGCGTCTCGGCACAAGGAACGTCGGCCCGGTGGCAATCTGCTCGCCGAACACAACCTGCCGGGCGCGTATGCGCAGCTCCAGCGCTTCTTCCCAAAACAACGCGCCCACCATCACGACGCCGAACAGCAACGCGGCTCGTGGGGTGAAGAACGAGTTCTCATCGTCACCGGTTCGAGACAGTCGCGTGTCGGCCCCGTCCCGACCCACAATGGGGGCGCCCTCAGCACCGCGCGCTGGCGCCATGCCCGCGCGCGTCACACTAGATTCCGATACCGAGACACGATGGAACGCGGCACCGCGAGAACTTCCAGAAATTCTGCAGTCAAGAGCGAAATCGTGTCGAACGCCTCGAACCGCCGATGTCGAACAGCAGGCCGGCGAGAAAGCGAAAAATGGTTTTTTCTCAGGAGTTATTAAACCAAAGACTGCGAAATCGCCGCCGCAGCTTGCTGGCCTCGCATTTTTGTGCGTCGGTTCTGCGGTGAAAAGTCGCGATTTTGACCGACGCCCTCCACTGCCGCGGCGCGTGGCGCGGGCACCGGTTTTCACGATGTGCATACCCCCCACCTCCGTTAAAGCGGCGCAAGCCAAGGCGTTCGCCGCCTCAGGCTTGGTGAAGGATGCCCGGCTGAACGTGATGAAGGTCCCGTACACGTCATTCAACCCCATCGGGTTCCTGGAGTTGCCGATATTCCTCACCCTCGCGTTCCTGTACCGCGCGCAGTTCGAAACCAAGATGCTCGGCCCCATGTTCCTGATCTACCTGTGGAAAGAGTGCATCCCCATGAGCGTGTGTCTTCACAGGTACTTCTCGCACAAAGGGTTTAAGTGCGGCCGAGCCACGCAGTTCGCGCTGTACATAGGAGGATGCCTCGCGAGTCAGGTACGAAATAAAGCGCTCCTGCGTTGCCACCGCGATGCCGCGGGTTCAACACCCGACGACCGCGCCAGGGTTTCATTGCTCGATACGGGAAGCATCCGAAATTCTTTCCATTGGCCTCGCACACATCACACCATTCGACCAGCCCATAGAGCTTTTACGCGCCAGAGACCACCCGGATACGCCGCCGCCGCGGTCGTACCCGTGTTCGGATTGACGCTGTAGACAGCCTGTCTGGACGAACGAATCGATTTTTATTCGATTATTTGGAAGATGACGCGCAGACGAAGCGACTCTGTACAGCAATGTACACACACTAGTATCTATTGTTTCTTCGACTTCGACTGACATGTATATCCCCTTCTCCCTCTCTAACCCAACAGGGCGCCCCCTTGTGGTGGGCCTCGAAGCATCGCCGGCACCACGCGCATTGCGACACGAAGGAAGATCCGCACTCCCCGGTTGCGTTTTCCAAGCTCTACGCCTGGATGGGGTGGGTGTACTCCAGGGACGGGGAAGGCCCGTTCGGCTCGGGGCACGACCAGGAGTACATGCAGGATCACTTGAAGTTCCCCGAGCTGGCGTTCATGGAGAACTTCTACTGGGTGCCGGTGTTCAGTGTGCATGCTGCTTTTTATTTCACGCTCGGTCCGGCGTGGGCCATCTACTGCTCGATGATGTCGGGCATAATGTGCATGTCCCTCACCCTGTACTTCAACGTCATGTTCCACTCGCACCCCGAGCCGGTTTCCGAAGAGGACAAGAAAAAGTTCGCAAACCCGGAGGGGACGTGCCGCGCCGTTGACCTGCCGTGGGACCCGCTCGCCAACACCTTCGGCGAAGCCTACCACGGGTGGCACCACAAACACCCGCTGGCGTACAAACGACCGGGCCTCGATCTGCCATACTGGACGTTGATAAAACCCATGATCGCGCTTGGGGTGTTCTGGGGACCCAACAAAATGCACGCTGTGAAGGTGGCGTAGATGTGGTGGATTGTGTGTGGCATGCTGGCCCTAAAACCCCTAAACCCTAACCCTAAAGCCGGGTACGGTCCAAAAAAGCCACGGACGTACCCTACCTGTCTGTACCCTACTCATTTATTTTTCAGCGTCGTCGGGTTTGGCAGCGAGGCGATTTGAATTCGAGAACGCGAAGTTCGGTCGTCGTCGTATCAGCAACTCGCGTGTCACGCTTGACGATGCTTCATTGTCATTTTGGAACAAACATTAAGTTTTTAAGTTTAACTGGTTTCGTTTCACGCCTCCGTAGTTATTAAAAGCGTATCAACTCTCTCATCATTCAATGTTACTTGGTTGGCACTCAAGAACAACCTCTCGTCTCTCCTTAGAAAAGAATAAACTCAAATTCCTCTCAGCAACGCACGGCGGTGACCACCCCCGCGCGCCTACTGCCAGCATATGTATACCATCGTAAACGTCCACGTTGCGAACGCGAACGCTCCTTGTACTCAGTTTCGTCTTAGTCCGTCGCGAAAAGTCTGTCAAAAAACCACAGACTCTTCCGCGACATCAAATCCTCACACTGCATTCCGGGGCCCCATTAAGAACCCCCGAAACGTTCTTAATCGTAGCGGTCGAGCTTGATTTGCATGGGCCTGTGCTCGAGCTCAACGCCGTTGAACCCTTGGATCGCGGCTTGCGCTTGTTCCCTGGTTTCGAACAAAACGGTTCCCCAGCCCTTTGAGCGGCCGGTGTCGGCGTGGCACACGGAGTCCGCCTTGACGACGTTGCCCACTTGCTGGAACACCTGCCTGAGGTCTTCCGAGGTGGTGGACCAGGGGAGGTTGCGGACCACGATCTGCAGGCCGGAGGAAGCTTCAGGGCGACCGGCGTTGACCCCGCCAGTCTTGTTCGCGCCACCCGCGCGCTCGAGGCGCACGATGATGGAACGGCCCTGCAGCTCGCTGTTGTGCAGCGTGGTGATGGCGGCGGTCGCGGCGTCGGGGGACTCGTAGTCCACCAGGCCCCAGCCCTTGGAGCGGCCGCCGGGCTGGCGCGCCACTTCGGACTGAACCACGGTGCCCACGGAGGAGCAGTGGGCTGTTGATTTGGGGAGGGAAGGGAAGGGAGAAGTCAATCTCATGCACCTAAAAAAACTCTCTCGAAAAGCGAAAAAGTTACCGCCTGTCTGGCAAATAATTCCAAAAAAGCGCGGCGAATCGGCGGTCTCGATCGTCTCGATCTGACGCGCTTCTTGGCGCGCGATCGCGGCGCGCGCGTTCTCGGGGGGTCGTTTTGTTGGGCGGAAACTATGCCTTGTGAGTTCCTCTTTCACTGGCGCCAAAAATCAAGACGAAGCACGTACCAATCAAGCTGTCCTCGGTGGTTTCCCACGCGAGGTTGCCGACGTAGCAGCGGCAGCCTTCGGCGGCGGGAGTGTCGCCGAGAGTGGAACCGCGGTTGCCGCCAGACTTGGAGGGAGCGCTCTTGGTGGGCGCCTTGTCCTCGCGGACGGTGATGTTGCGGTCGCCGAGGGCGTGGCCTGTTGTTGACAAGGGGTGGGAGGAATGTGGGGGGTCAGGGGGGGTTCAAGACAGCCGGGATTCGCGCGATCGCGCCAGTACCACGCGTCTCGAATCGCGTGAAAACCCCCAGCACAGCTGTGCGTAAACTGCGGCGATTAATTGTCATCGGTGACGGCGTAATCGCGGTCGCCGTGAGGCGTGTTTCGGAGGCTGATCACGGCCGATCGCACGTACGGAGACGGTAGAAAACGGGTAATCTCACGTACCGTCGAGCTGCTGGATCGCAACCTGCGCTTCCTGGACGTTGGAGTACTCCACGATGCCGTACCCACGGCTGCGTCCTTGGCGGCCGGTGGGAATGTCCACAAGCGAGATGGAGCCGCACTGGGAGAAGATGCCGCGGAGCTCTTCAACGGTGGTGGACCACGGGATGTTGCCCACGTACAGACGGTTGGTAGGTTCCTCAGACGCCATTGTTACGGTGTGTGTTTGCGTGCGGTGAAGCGGTGCAGATCGTAGTGGAGAGCTTGGGAATGCCCGATCATTGAACAGATTCTGAAAGAAAAAAGTCAAGAAAGAGAAAAAAATATCTCGAAGGGCGCATCGACACAGTGTTCTTAGTATCGATAAAAGGGAAACGGAGCTCTCTCTTCCCCTCCTAATTCCTCTCTGCAGCTCTGCTCGTCAGAAATGCAGAACGAAGCGTTGTTTTCTACTTCTACTTTTTCGGGTTCATCAGTTCGCCGGTCCGTACTTCCTCCGGTTCGTTTTACACAGGGTATACGCGCCTTCGTAGTTTTCCGCGACGTGCCCTACGTTCTCGGGCTTGACGTTGACGTGCGTTAGGGTCCCAAACGGTTTAGAGAGCTTCATCCCGATTCTTCCTGAGCTCGTGGCATCGACGCTCGTGACGACGCCGCTTTCGCCGTTCAGCCTCTGGTCGCTTCTCAGGCCGTGCACGATGACTTCGTCGCCCACGTTCCTAGTGTCCACAACGTTAAAAAACTTGCGGAATTGATGTGAATCCAGAAAGCTGTCCACGTCGCATCCCTTTGCGGACTGCGCCACGCGGAACCTCCGGATCAATTCTTTCTCAGCCTCGGTCACGGTCTCGGGGAAGTGCATGAAAGAGAAAGTCAGCGCCCATTTCCCCAAGTTCCCTCGCGCTTCGGTCGCACGATCGAGCGTCGCTTCGTCATCCCCAGCGGGAATATGAGGGATGTGCATGATACGACGGAACACCTCGTCACGTGCCTCCTGGTTAGCCTGCGAGTAACGCTCCGGGTGCAACCCCATAAACGCAACGAGATTCTCCATGTCTCACGATCTAACGCCTTTTGTCAAGCCAAGTCCCTCATGCTTACCCTTCGTGCGTCATCGGTCGCGTCGTGGTACTGTGGCGGCAGAGATGAGGGCGTCGAGGGGTAACCGCGCGCGTCGAGGAGTGAGAGGGCGAGTGAAGCTTCCTGCGACGAACGAAAAGCTACGAGTGGGCGGATTACCAAATGTCGTAACTTCCGAGAAAATCATGAAGCGTTGTTTTCCGCTTGCGAAATAAAAGTAAACTGTTACTAAATACTCTACTCCCCCCTCCTACTCGCTCGCCCACCTCCTTTTATCTTCCTCCACGTCGACTGGGTGGTACCACTCCGGAGCGGGAACGTGCGTTGATAGTCGGTAGTTGAGAAAAACCTCTTCGTCCTGAAGCGCTTCCGACGCGACGAGCACCAACGCCGGAACTACAACCTTTTTTTTCTTTTCGGATGAGGACGTACCGTCGCTTTCGTCATCCTCCTCCTCTCCAAACATCAAATGCAACTTGCTCGCGAACCACCCTTTCTTCGCGCTATCCGCCTTACGCTTCTCAATCTGCTCCAAAGTTAAAGGCTGACTGAAAGCCCCTATAGACACGTTGGGCGCGAACTGTCTCAACTCGTTCGAATCGTCGAACACCAAATCAACACCCGCCACCACGACGTTCGGCCGGAACCCAAACGGAGGGTGGTTCGCGAAGTGCGCCAGGGCGAAAGGGTTGTTTCGGGCTACAGCGTCCGCGTCCAATGCAGCGAGATTTTTAACATCTAAATCAAGGGGGGGAGTCAAGGTGTCGTCGAGGAAACCGCCCACGCCGGCGCGCGGCGATTGTTTTTGTTTTTCCTCGAGTTTCTCTTCAAGCAACGGCGGGCCCGGCCAATCTCCAAAGGATTGCGATGACGAGTTAAAGGAAGAGTCAGAGGAAGGGTCATTGCTATCAATAGCATCTGTATCATCCTGTTGACCTCTCTTCAAAACATTCGCCTCCGTATCGACTGCGACGAGCCCCCCCCCTGTGCCCCACGGCTTGGCGTCGATGACGCTCCCGTCGTAGCGCGCGATTAAATACTCGTTATCCTCCGCTACCTTCGGGTACCCGGGAATGTGCCGCATGTTTTCGATGTCGTACACCAGCCCGGGGTAGAACGCAACTATCTCTCCAGGGTTGACTTCACCTCTGACGAACAGACCGTCGCCGGAAGTGGGGCCCGCCGTGGAAGGCGCGACTCGGCACGTAAATCCTAATCGATCCAGAACCCCGTTTGCCAAGGCATCTGAATGTGAAATCGATGACCGATTGGCTAACCGCGCCGCTGCCAAGGCATCTCTCACAGCATTGAACTTGCTATAGCTTTGCTCAGTGAGATTATTGGTTACCTCCGCCTTTAGGTGGTCGAATGACAGGGTTTTGCCTCGTTCTGTGACCTTCTCCACCAGCTCAACACCATCTCCATCGGCTCGATGGAAACTCGTTAAAACAAACAACCGGTGCAGATCCGTTTCTTCCTGTACCCTCCTCGCGCCGCCTAAATGGTCCCGGGCGCCCCTTTTCACGAACTGCTTCACTAAGCGGCCGAGCATCACGCCGGGCGGGGCGCGAACGTCCGAGTAGCGACAGGGGTGGACGCCGCGCACTGAAGGTGTGAGGAATGTATTGAGAACTTTTCAAAGTCGTGGTGCCGACAGGAGTTTGACCATTTATTTGAACGCGTTTCAGTTGAGGTGCGGCACACAGCCGTGGCGCGTCTGAGGCGTCGACGCACTGCACCTGGCGCGAGAGTTAATTTTCCAAGTCACGTCGCGTCCCCTTTGAGGGCTCGATGGTCGGTCCACTCGCCTCAACCTCGGCGACTTCCGCGGATGACGTGCGCGCTTTGTTTTCCTCGGAAACGTCCGCATCGCTGGTGGAGCGACGACGTGAAGATGTGCTTGCTGTGCTTCGCGGGTTCGCGGTGGCGTCCGACGCCAACGACGAGCAAACCGCACACGTAACCCGACCGTTACCGAAGGACGCCGCACCCGCCCTAACGCTCCTGGAACAGACCACAAGGGGTAACGGCCTTCGCGATGGGGAACTCTTGTTGGTTGCTTTCACGCATTTGAAAATCTTGGCGCGCGACCCGGCGACGCGCGCCGCGTTCGGGGACAAAGGCATAGCACATATCGTCAAAGTTTTGGGGGTAATTGACCAAGGGATTACGACGGACGGTACCGGGAACGAGACAGTAACAGACACGAGCAGTACCAGTACCGGTGGTGTGACACACTCAACAAACGCAAGGACAAACGTTCAAATCTACTCTCTCGCCGCGGAGGCTTCCAACACGGTGCTCAACGCGTGCCACCACTCCGGGAACGTGGATTGGTTCTGTACCGATACAAACGGAGGCGTACAGATGTTGTTGAACTGGCTCGATGTTACGGAAAGCACGTCAAAAACCTTAAGAAGAAACGCAGCTGGAGCCATGCAAAGCGTGTGTTTCGAGAAAACAGGCCGAAGGGAAACCAAACGCTTAGACGGCGTTTCCAAAATGCTACGAGTGTTGTTCGAGTGCATGAGAGAAAATGATTCAAAAAAGTCACATGACACCACCCTGACCATCGCCCGGCTCACTGGTGCGATACATAACGCTACTACAGATTTAGAGTGCGTCCGGGACGTAAGAACGTCAATGGGCAACGAAAATACGTACATTCCGTTGTTCGTGAATTTGCTGCGGTGTGACGATTGCGACACCGCGGCATCAGCGGCGGGCGTTGTTCAGAACATCGCAAGAGAGAAACACGCCAGAGCTCAAGCCCGTTCCGCCGATGCCGTTCCTGCCCTCGGCGAACTGCTCATCACAGGCTCAACCACAGGGAAAGCACACGCCGCGGGGGCGCTGGTGAACTTGTTGGGTCCCGAGCTGAGCGGCGAGGATGTTGGAGGGGAAAATTTGAGCAAACTAAACGACGAAAACCAAATCTCCGGAAACCAACCGCCTGTCGTGGATACGGCGAAGAAACCGAAACCTGACGGTGATGCGAACCGTCGCGCGCTGGGGAAGCTTCTCTCCTCCGCGCTCGCGCTGTCAATGGCGTGGGAAATGATACACGAGACGCGGCTGGACAGAAGAGCGTTGGCGTAGGTTAGATTATTGAAACTAGATTTGAGAAACATTGAAAGTTCTTTCCAGGTCGCACCGCCGACATTTCCACCGCGCCGATGGTGAAGCAGCGCAGTGGCGGTAAGGCACCGGCCGCGAAGCCCCCCCCTGAGCCTACGCAACCAGATGTGGAACTGGACGTGGACGAGGTGCGCCTTCCGTGATGACTTGAAACACCTTGCTTGACTACCAGTGCCAATCGTGCCACCGCCGCGCCGCTTTTTACACTTTTCACATCCAAAGCATTTGGTCGCCCCCGACGTCAACATGACACCACACGCGGTGCACCCATACATCCCTGACCCCCCTTTTCCTTACCCTTGCATACGTATCTCGTTTACTCACACCAGACGATGAGGTCCCTGCCTTCGCACCAGCAGCGGAAGGTTGCGAAGCGCGCGAAGTTCCTGGACAAGATTCGCGTCGCGTCGACCAACGCGGCGAAAAAATCCCCGAGCGCCAAGAAGCGCGCGAAGAAGGGCTTGAGCGCGGCGAGCCTTGATTTCGCAACTTTAAGCGCGACGCTAGGGGATGTTGGTGTGAGTACGGGTACGCTTAATGGAGGTATTTCAAGGAAACGACCGAAGGTGATGACCCAGAATAAGCGAACGGCGCTGGTGCACGCCGAAACGAGCCGGTTGAAACAGGTGCTTCAGCACCCGGAGTTCAAAGCCAACCCCGCGGCGGCGGTCACTAACCACGTAATCGCGGCGCTGAAAGCCAGCGCGGCGGCGAAGAAAGCCAGTGGAATGGAGCCTGTAAAGAGAGGGAAAAACCCGGTGAAGCCCCAAAACATTACGCAAACTGTCGGGGCGCAGAGGGAGGCGAGGCAAGACAGCGACGCCGTCGCGTCGGCGCTCGCCAGCCGCGCAAAAAGCGCGCAAGCCCGGGGGACCACGCTTCGCGGCGGCGAAGATAAACGAGGACCCAAGGACCAACTGGGGGTGGTGAACACCGGGTACTCCAAGGCGAAGAAAGGCGCGGGGGGAAAGAAAGGCTCGAAACGGTCGAAGAAACGGGCCAGGGAAACGTGGTAAGCGTAGGTATGTGTTCTCCTTTGTAACATTTTCCAATGTATTCCAGACACTTCTTAATTTTGTTTGTCATCCATGGGCGTTCGCCTTTACTGCACTTCTCGTCGCGCACCAGAAGCCGGGTACGTTTCGTGCCGCTGTGTTCACCATGATGAGCCTTCGCGCCATGCCTGGGATGGCCGTGGGGACATTCAAAGCATCGCACGTAGGGTGCCGCGTGCCGATCTCGAGCGTAGTGACTTGTCATTCTCGCGCTATCTCGTGTAAATCTCAGAGCCGGGTCACCCCCCGAGGACGAGACGCCACACAGCTGCGCGCTTCCCGTGACGACCCTACCGAAACCAACCCCCCCAACTTCGACCCTCTTTGGTCCGAGCCCGGGTACAGGGGCGCGGTGGTCAGCGCGATGCCTCAACCTGCGCAAGCCGGCTCGGTGTTAGCAGTGTGGGGAGGCTTGGCCTTTGTTACGTGGGTGACGTGCGGCGCCATCGGGCCGTTCATCCAAAATGCGTTCCCGTCGTACTTCGAGTGGTCCCGAGGTTTGTGGCCGGTACTCGGTATAACGTACATTGCCGCGGGCGCCGCGCACTTCGGGATTCCGAAGGGATTCGAGGATATGTTCCCGCACAAAGGGGCGTGGGGATTCTGGTACCTCCCCGGCTCTCCAGACTTTCACGTAAAGTGGACGGGCGTAGCGGAGATTTTAGGAGGAGTGGGGATGGCCTCCGCACTGGTGTTCGGAGACACTCCGGTATCAGAATCAGCATCTCTTGGTCTGTTTTATTTGACAGTAGCGGTGACTCCCGCGAACACGTACATGTGGTCGCACAACTCCCCCGGTCCACTCCCTGAAAACGCGGATGAATCGATGCTCACCTTGCCGAAAGAAGGACACATGGCGCGTGCGGTGCTGCAAGTCATGCTGCTCGCCGTCACGTGGGGGATGGCGCACCCACCGTAGGAGATGTGTAATAGGAAAATATTAGATGTGTACGACCTATTGAACCGCCTTGAACCGTTAGACATTCTTGAGGCTTTACGCGTTTAGTCGGATGCGTGACGTGAAATTGAAATTACTTAATCTCACTCCAAAAGCCTCTCAGCTCGTCCCGTAAAACGCAAAAACCGAATTGACAAGACCGTCGAGCCTCGGCGCACTGCCGGTACGGTACAGTCATGCACTTTTGATTTCCCGATTTGGGTTAAAACCTTTTTGTTATTTTGTATGAGTATTCAGTTTGACGGCGGTAATGGAAAAAATCTTCACTGAGGTGACGCGTCATTTCGGTGAAATTCTATGGAGGTTTGAGCGTGAGTGACAAATTGTTTGGACTGTTTGCCCATACAACAAGCGTCAATTTTCTCGATCCCCCGAAAGTTAGCTTCGCGCTGCGAATTTCCAAGCTCTGCACATGGTCGTGAAACTCCCCTCCCGCCTGTCACTTCGAGACCGCGCGTGTGTTCGTGAAGCCACTCACGCCGGTTCGGTACCCGTAACCTACTCGAGTGGTACGTTACCCGCAATTTCTCTACTGGTGGCGGTGGGATTTGTTCGTCGCGCGGGGTGTACGCCCGTGTTGCCGTGCGTGTGCAACGGAGTTTCATCTCGCAAACGCGAACGCCGAAAGCTACGACACGGGAAACGTCCCGTCGGGAAGTGGGCGGGTGGCCACTGCGCGAGTGTGTTTTCGGGACTAACAACAGCGGAGCGTCTTCTCCGAGGTGTTTTTTCGCACTTTGCCAATCACCCACCTTTGGAACCTAACCCAACGCTCCCTCTCCACACCCATCTTCGCAGTGACCGCTCCAAGACAAAGTTGCGCGTTTCCTCAGGTCGCGAAAAAAAGAGTAGACTCGCCCGCCGTCGTACGCGCGTTAGGCGATCGCTCTAGGCAACTCGACCCCCGAGGTACGTCCATTAGATTGTGCTATGGAAATACAACCCGTCGTTCCCGTCGCGTGCGCGTTTCCAGCGTCGCAAGGCGGATCACCGAACAGCAACCCACACGCCAACAACCCGCGATGAAACGCAAATGAGCGTTTCCCGCGCGGTATCGAAGCAGTCGCACGCACCCCTTTCACACACGCCGGTGTTCGCGGAAAACGCCCATGGTTACGCGAACCGCGCGCGCCGAGCTGGGTTCGTATCAACAAACACTCACCTTCCCTTACCCCAACACTGTTCCTTCCAACCCCCGTCGACGCCACAGGTATCCGCTCGCGCCCGTCGTCATCCCACCGGGAAAGCGTGGCGCTAGCGCGTGACTCGGGAAGGCAAAAAAACCTCGCGTCGTTTCGGAATTCCCTCGAGTGAGAATTTGGAAATTTTTTTACCTGTGAATTTCTCACCTGTGACTGACTGCTCATACGATGGCTACTAACAAGCGCCGTCGCGTGGAAGATGAGAGCGAGAACAACGCGACGCAAGGCGCTATGGTCCCCCCCACGACGCCCGCGTCGACGGGCGGGGAGACCCCTTTGAAAGTCAAGCCCGGGGACAGCAGCGGCAGTGAAGGGACGCTTGTCGGGGCGACTATGGGCAAACAGTCCGACGCGGCGAATGCGCAAAACAAAAAGCGACGTCTCGGGTGGAACGCGGAAGCCAACGCGCTGGGGTACGAAGCGGGGACGATAAAAAACAGCGCGTACGTGTTGCTGGCGCAGAGCGGCACGACGGGGATGACTGTCGCCGCGATCGTGGATGCGGCGACGAAACAAGGGTACGTTTTACTTGGTTTTTGGGGCGAATGATGGAGTGTCATCACTTGTTCATGGAAAATTCTCGAAACGCTTGAACGCTTCTTTCCCCTTTTTTTTCGATTGCATCTAACCTTCTCTTTCTTTTCTTTTTTAAAACACAGGCTTTACAGCTGGGGTACTTGCAAGACCCCTAACAACAGCGTGACGGCTGCTTTGAGTCAGGACACGACGTTCGTGCGCATCGCGCCGTCTACGTATGCGTTGCGTAGCACTTTGAAGGGCGGCGCCGGTCCTGTGCCTCAGCCGCGAACGAGTTCAGGCTCCATCAACTCGGGGCTGGGACGGCACGGCGCGGCGAGCGGCAGCGGGTTGAGCGGCGGCGCTGTGGCTGGTGGGCGGAGCACGTTGGGCCAGAAGGCGATCAGCTCAAAAGCGCGGAGAGTAGACATTCGACAGGCGCAGCTGATGCAGCAGCAGTCGATGGAGTTTCAAGGGAACTTTGGAGGCAACGGGGGGGACCCCGGGTTTGAGGACGACGGGAGTTTTGACATCGCGACGGAGGCGTTTCAAATGGGCGTGACGCAGAACATGGGGTATGCGAACCAGAGCGCGAACATGGGCGGGTACGCGCAGCAGGGTCAATACAGTCAATACGGCACCACCACTTCTTTCCACCACAAGGACCTGTACGGCAACGCGCAGAAGATTTCGAGCGCGCTGCAGATGGAGTCGTACAAGCGGCGGATGGACGTGAGCGGCGGGTTGGGGGATTTGCTGGACGACGACCGGCTGGGCTCGGGGAGCGCGTTTCAAGTGCTACCCTCGACGCGGCCGGAGCACGAGATGAACGAGTCGAACGCGGGGTCGTCGTTGTTGTGGTACCCCACCGCGAACCCGTACGTGGAGCCGGAAGATAAGCCGAGCCCGTTGAAGGAACCCACCGAGGCTTTAATTCGCGCGTCGTCGTGGAAAGACGAAGCCAAGTCGCTGTTTTCCTCGCCCGGGATCGGGGACTTTGAAAGCGAAGCGGGGTTGTCCGCGATTGGAAGTGGGCACCTCCCCCAGTGGGTGCTGGAGTCCTTCGGCACCGAGGGAGGCTCGCCGGGGGCGATTGCGTGTTGAGGGAAGGTTGACGGGAGTCAAGCTGAATCATGAGGGGAGGGAAGATGCCAGACTGAGTCTGGCGAGAGACGGCGGAAGGGTGGCGATGCCATAAAAATCAAAGAAGGGGACTACACCTTTCTTTTAAGAACACTCGAGTGAAATCGAGAAATGTCCTGTGTATAGTGTAAAAGAGCGCTTTGCTTCCTGAGAATCAATAGAGAACGCGAAGTCTTGCTGCGAAATAAGATGATATTATTCAAAACCGAAAGTCTATTCACACTCTTCTCTCTACATTAATGCCTTATCCTCGCGCCACCTCCAGGGCTTGCGCGAAGTCGGCGCAAATGTCGTCGATGTGTTCGATCCCGACCGACACGCGGATCATGTCCTGTGACACGCCGCTCGATTTCTGTTCCTGCTCGCTGAGCTGCTCGTGCGTGGTGCTCGCGGGGTGGATCACCAGCGTCTTTGCGTCGCCGACGTTGGCGAGCTGCGACGCGAGCTTGACTGAGTCGATGAACTTGGTGCCCGGCCCCAAACCGCCCTTCACGCCGAACGTGAGCACGGCGCCGTACGAGTTTTGCCGGAAGTACGTGTTCGCCCGGTTGTGGTACGGGTGGTCGTGCAGGCCGGGGTACGAGACCCAGGTGACCATGTCGTGGGACTGGAGGAACTTCGCGAGTGCCATCGTGTTGGCGCAGTGCCTCTCCATCCTCAGCGAAAGGGTTTCCAACCCAAGGATGAAGTTGAACGCTCCAAACGGCGACTGGCACATCCCCACGTCTCTCAAGCCCTCCACGCGGCACCGCATGATGAACGCGACGTTCACCCCAAGCACGCCTTCGGGGCCGAACGTGTCCCAAAACCGAAGCCCGTGGTACCCCGGTGAGGGTTCCGTGAAAACGGGGTGCTTCCCGTTTGCCCAGTTCATGGTTCCGCCGTCCACGATGACGCCGCCCACGGTGGTGCCGTGGCCCCCGATCCACTTCGTCGCGGATTCCACCACAATATCAGCGCCGTGTTTCAGGGGCTGGCACACGTATCCGCCTGCTCCGAAGGTGTTGTCGCAAATCACCGGAATACCGTGCTTCAGCGCAACCTGTTTCAGGGCTTTGAAGTCAGGAACCGAGAAACGCGGGTTGCCGATCGTTTCGACGTACAGCGCTTTGGTGTTTGCGTCGATGAGTTTTTCGAACGATTCAGGTTCATCATCCGCGGCGAACTTGACGTTGATTCCTAACCTGGGGAGGGTCACTTTGAACTGGTTGTACGACCCGCCGTACAGGGAAGGCGTGGAAACGATGTTGTCGCCGACTTGGCAAATAGTCGTCAGCGCTAAAAACTGCGCGGACATGCCGCTGGAAACGGCGACGGCGCCGACGCCGCCTTCAAGCGCCGCGACGCGCTTCTCGAAAACGTCGTTCGTGGGGTTCTGGGGAGGTTGAGGGTTAGGGTTATTACGTTAGAGTTGTTAGGGGTGTTAGGGTTTATTAGGGTTGGATGTTGAGGGTTTGGGGCGCTCGGTGGAATAAGAATACAGTTTGAGTTGTCGGCAGACTGACAACAGAAAAACCAAAAAAGTGCCTTGATCGCGATTTGCGTTTCGTCCACCGCTTCGTTTGGCATTCACCGGTGTGCGTATTCAGTGCGTATCAATACTCGTCCTTACCATGATTCGCGAGTAGATGTTCCCGAACGCCCTCAGGCCGAACAAATCCGCACCATGCTTCGAATCGTTGAAGCAGTACGAGGTGGTTTGGTAGATTGGGAGCGCCCTGGAGTTGGTAGTGGGATCCGGCGTTTGACCGGCGTGAACTTGAAGGGTTTCGAACTTGAGCTCGTGACCGGACATGGTTTCGAAAGCGAAGACGGTACACGGAGAGTAACGTTAGGGCCGAAACAAACGAAAGTGTCTCGGATTGGTGCCACTGGTTGTGACCTCGATAGCGCGACTTGTCGGAGCTGAATTCTGTTGTTTCGCAATATGCCAAATAAAATGAAAAATAATCGTAGTTCACAAACTCAATCCGTCGCCATCTTCCCTCCCCGCAGAAGCACCGTCCCCGACGGCGCCGTTCGATGCGACGACGCCTCTCCCGCTAGTGGAACACTCTCAAACTCGTCCCCCCCGAACCCACCCCCGCTGTTCGTCACGTGGTGCACCCGCAGCAGCACGAACGTCAACACCGCACTTGTCAGAAAAACGCTCTCGTGGTGGTTCTGGTAAAACGTGAAATCCGCAGAGGTGCTTTCACTCGTGCCACCTCCAAACGCATCTGCTCCCATCGCCTGTGTAATAAACCCCCGGTACTTATCCGGAAGGGTATTTCGAATTAACAGCACGGATGACAAAAAATATAAACCCAAAATCTCCGACACGAACAGCACCAACATCGTCGAGGTTCCGCCGCCCACGCCGCCAATCGCGACGAACACGCGGAACACGACTCGCAAGAAATTCCGCAAACTCGCCCCAACTAACAGCGCGATGAAAAGCAACGATAACACCTGCGACATGGTTTCCTGGGATATCGGGATGGACACTACTTGGGTGAGGGTTTTCGTCACAGGGTCGTTTCCAAGCATAGTGACCTCCCCTCGGTGGAACGCCAGCCTGTAAATCCCACCGACCACCCGCCACACGCACGTCACGACCATACACAGCCCTACGAAATCGTTCACCCGCCCCTTCGCCGTCGCCGCCGCGGCTCGTCTTTCTTTCGCCATCCTAGCTTCCATGGTTTCCGAAAACAGCGAGTGCAACACGTGGTCCATGGCTTTGCTTTCCTGTTCGATCGCGGATAGCTTTAACCGTAACATTTCGACCCGGTTTGAATCGGTTCGCCCTCCAAAACGCTTCCCGGGTGAAACGGGGAGGAAACTTGTCAGCTTTTGGAAAATGGACGCAGACGAATCAGAGGGTAGCTTTGTTCCGCTATTCCCTCCACTTCCTTCCCCTGTCAACTCCCTCAGCTCCTTCCGGATCAGCGCCTCTTGTTTCCGTCGCCCCACCGCGGTTTCCGTGGCTTGCACCATTCTTTTCGTCAGGTTTTTGCTTTCCTTATCCCCCACAGGCCGCGCGCACAAACTCAACACTTCGTACGGAAAGTGCACGGCGCCGAACCCGGACAGCACGGCTAACATGGAAACCCCCACCACGCCCACTCGAAACACCGCCCTGGCGACTGCGAATTTGGTGAACACACTGTCTAGGTTTGCGTCCGCCCCGCCGCCCACTCTGATGAAGCCTGTTAGCAGAACTAAGTGTGTCGCGAGCGCAGCGCATATGGCGCGTCTCGGTTTGGTTCTCCACCCTACTGCTAATGTGTAAAACCGATGGAGGTGGACGTACGGCAGGACGAAGATTAACAGCACGAGCACTGCACGTAAGTTGAACCGCCAGTGCTGTCGCAGGAACGCTTCGTCCACTAGACCCAGAATCTCATATAAAACCAGCAGTAGCAACCCAGCACTCAGCGCGAACGTTGACGCGAACAGTGTGCTGACAACAGGATCAATCTCATGGAAAACCCCTTTGCACAAGCTATGTTTAAGGAACTTACAGCCGCCCACGAACAGACCCCAGGAGGATACAAGCGCCAGAACCGCGGAGAGAAACATGGCCTGGATGAACCTGCGCGAGACAACCCGTCGTCGCCCCGCCGCGGCGCGCGCCTGTCTGACACCTTGACTCGTTTAGAAAGAAAGTGGGCGACGTTTCGTTGAGAAAATTTTATCAGGCGCTTGATGACGCGGACGAATTATCCAATTCCAAACGTCGTGGGCGCCTTCTGTCTCGACGCCCACAGTTTCCCCCGGGCCGAACTCCAGTCGGAGAGGACACGTTCCGGACGTTGACACGATGTCGCTGACGTGCGCGTCGCTGATGCCTGCGACCCCAATCGGGGCGTCGACTTCTAGGCGCCCTGTTGGGAAATCAGGCGCTTTTCGAGTCGCCCCAATTTCGGCGCGTCCGCCTCTCGCGATGAGACGCCCCACCTCGCACCGAGGGTCAGGGTTACGCGCCGCCGCATCGTACGAGCGCCAGCGCGCGCCAAACGAGGCGGACAGACGCAGCGGTAAACCCACTGCGCTTCCCCCAGTGCCCGTGCGCC
>TARA_B110000977_G_scaffold196645_1_pt1 | contig 23638 bp, 12 predicted proteins | sample TARA_B110000977 | Tara Oceans TARA_B110000977 (sample SAMEA4397798) | marine metagenome | biome: Polar Biome; feature: [SRF] surface water layer (ENVO:00010504); material: water (ENVO:00002006), including particulate matter (ENVO:01000060) such as... | depth 5 m | reverse complement strand
CAAGTCACCACTCACGTACCCGCTAATCAACACAAACGCGGGGACGTGGAACCCGTAAATGCAGTGCATAAACACCTGCGCGGGTTTGTTTCTGATTTTGTAAAACGGTTCGCACAGATGGCCGGCGCACACTAACGTGATGAAAATCATCTTGGCGACATCGAGGCGTTCGGAAGAGACGGGGGAGGCGCCTGTTATGGATTTTAACGTATTCACCCACCCCGGGTCCCCGACCGAGGCGCTGCCGTCGCCAGACCCTTCGAAGGGCGTACCGCCGCCTTTCTTGGCGCGGGGGGACATCGCGCTTTTGGTTTAGATGATGATGCCTTGCGGCCTACCTTGCAGATTCCTCCTGCCTCTTCTTGGACCCACCTTGCGTGTCCACGCGGGTTGAATGACCTTGAACGATCTCTAACGCGTTCACGAACGGTGCGATGCGTTGCCCGAACGGCTGTCCGCTCGACTCGACGACGCAACACGCCGTAGCGCGTGTCCGTGTGAGGCGGAACGCGACGCGGCTCTGTGTTCGATAGTAACACCCTCCTAGAGTCGATTTTGACCCATAACCTGGAATCTCGGGCGGTGGTGCCGAGTGAGTCGGCGGTACATCATCATCGGTGCCGTCACTCCTCAACGCGAGACCAGTGGTGGACAGGTTTCAGTCAGCACGTCCTTCGCGTGATGCGCGCTCTGTGCTCTGTGCGTCTGGCGTTGGGCGTTGGACGTGGCGTCGGACACACGTCCACGTCAGGCAGGGAAGCCGATGCATGGCAAGCAACAAACCTGACGCGACGGCATTGTTCTTTGCCTTTGCGGAAACACGGGTCACCACGCACACCCGCGTCGCACGTGTCGCGCACCCTCGACCCCGCTGCCACGAGTGAGCCCTTCGTCACCCCCACCTACATCCAACGAGGCGAAGTAGCTCGAGAGTGGATCAGCGAGCTGTACGACACGGTTGATTACGCAAAGGTGTTCGAGTCGATGGAAGGCGACCAATCGGACGACGCCCTCTTCGACGCATTAGCAGGTGACGACTCCGGAAACCCAACAGAAGGCGAGCTGATGTACGGCGAGTTCAACATGGGTTTTTTCATAGCTTTGATAAGATCCTTAGAGGATGAGATATCGCAGTTGGAGTTCGGCGACGTGGACGGCGGCGCGGTGACCAACGGTGTTTTCTGCGACGTCGGAAGCGGACGAGGGCAGATTTGCTTTTTAGCCTCGGTGCTACGCAACTGGCAACGGTGTGTGGGCCTGGAAATAGACACCCAGCTGCACACCATCGCGGAACAAGTAAGTGTCTACACCACGCCTGACCAGAAAGAACAAGTAGTGACCCCCGAGTTTCTTCGAGCGTTTTCCAACGGCCGTCCGTCTCGGCAGTCGCCCGTATCCTTCGTCAACGGCGACATGTACGACCGGAACGACTTGGGGGCGACGCTGGAGAATGCTACAGTGGTGTTTATGTTTAGTACGAGGTTTGAGGGGGCAATTAGTCAGGAGGGTGATGATGGGAGTGGTGAAGCGGCGAAGACGTTGAAAGTGGGACCGTTTCTTCGCCCGCACTTGAGGGTCGGAGCTTTGGTGGTCACGATAAACGGAAAGCTCTCACCGCAAGATGGATATCAGTTAATGCGCACTGAACACGGGCCGGACTCCGAGCGCGTAGGGGGGTCCACCGCGTACGTGTGGAAAGTGGTGGAGGTTGTGTGCGACGGAACGAACGGGAGCGAGAAGAAAAAGAGCAAAAAGAAGAAGAAAATAGTCAGTTAGATTAGTTTCAAATATTTGATAGGTGTTTTCCCGGTCATTGTGTCACTTTCATCGTGCTTTGCTTTCAATTGAAAAAAATCCCCGAAATCTGAAAAGCGCTTTGCGATCTCGAAAGTCGCCCGCCACGTCACGTGAGTCACAGCCCGTCGCGCAGCCCTCGGTGCGGTTCGTCGTCTCGGCGTCACGCACTCCGACGCGCGTTCCTTGGTGTGCGCGTGGATGCCCGTGACCGCGACCAGGGCGGTCTTTCGAGACCTCGCCTCTTTGCGCGCACGACTGCGTTTACTGGCGAGCGCCCCTTCTCGAGGAGCATCTCACGGTCGAGTCGTCCATTCGCGACACGCTTCTTGTCGCGTTGTCGGCTCGGAGCGAACAGTGCGGGACATCTACGGCCATTGCAAACCAGGCTCGTGCGCGAGAGTTGCGAAAGGCACACCAGTCTCGCTCCCAAGGCGACACACGGGTACGTGCGGAAGGACCCATTCCAGAAATTGGCACTCGAAACCCAAAAAACCCAAGCTTCTTCCCCGTCTTTTGCTTTTTTCATTTATCATTCACCTGACTGACCTCCCCTCCCCCGACTAACCCCGCACAAACCCCAACAGAAATCTTCACCCGCGCCCGTTCTACGTCCGGTCGAGTCAGTTCCGCTGCTCCGTCCGTGTCCGCGGCGGAAGGCTTGAGAGGACAACGGGATAACGAGAACCAAGTTGAACCTCTAGAGCGCGGCAAAAAAAAATCAGAAAACGATTCCTACACTGAATCAGAATCAAGCGAAAAAGAAGTCCAACGCAGAGTCGTGGTCACCATGTTACCGGACGCCACGATCCAGTGCACCGCGGAGGAGCGGCGGATCTTCGACACCTTACTGGATGTGGTGAAGACCTATGACTTGCCGGTTACGTTGCGCGTGGCGGGGGGTTGGGTCAGGGATAAGCTTCTCGGGAAAAACTCAAGCGACATCGACATCGCTTTAGACACGTGCATGGGCCAGGACTTTGCGAACAAAGTGAACGAGTACTTGAAAGAAAAGGGTGAGGAAACCAGAGGGGTGGGGGTGATTCAGAGCAACCCAGATCAGAGTAAACACTTGGAGACTGCTACTATGAGAGTCCACGGGTCGTGGCTAGATCTCGTAAATCTTCGATCCGAGTCGTACTCGGAGGGAAGCCGAATCCCGGAGGCGCAATTCGGCACAGCGGAGCAAGACGCCGAGCGCCGAGATTTGACCATAAACGCGTTGTTCTACAACATAAATTTAGGGACGGTAGAGGACTTCACGGGGAAGGGGTTGAGTGATTTGACCGAGGGGATCATAAGGACGCCGCTTCCGCCTAGAACTACCTTTCTAGATGATCCTTTAAGAATTCTTCGAGCGGTACGGTTCGCGAGCAGATTTGGCTTTGCGTTGGACGATGAGATCGCAACTGCGGCGACTGACTTAGAGGTTCAGGAAAAGCTGCGCACGAAAGTTTCACGCGAACGCGTTGGGAAGGAGGTGCAGGGGATGCTACGAGGGCCCTCGCCGGGCGATGCGCTGACCTTGCTGTGTAGGTTTGAGCTGTTCGACGCCGTGTTTTCCTCAGCGTTGCCGGGGGGCGCTATGCCGAGCCAAACCTCGTGGGGGTGTCTGCACGCGACGCGAGCGATGGACGCTGTGCTCTCAGCACACGCGAACAATGCTCCTTCCGACTCGACCGACAGCAATTCGCATTCTGCGTCGTTCTTCACCACCGACTTGACTGGTGAGGAAAGGGAGTGGCTGTGTTTAGCGTCGTTCCTGGCGCCCCTGCACGACGGCTTCGTGACGAACCCCGCGATTGTTGAAAAATCGAAAAATGAAAAAGAATCGGGAAAGCAATCCGCCCCCACCCGATTAGGCTCCAAAAAAACCAAACACGTCCCCGCGATCCAGGTTGTCGTGAAGGAAGGTTTGAAAATGAGGGGTAAAGATGCTGATGTTATTCACAACATTCTGGACGTGGCAGGGGATATGCGAAGTGGGTTGTTTGGAAGCGACGCGCCTGAAGATGTGAGCAAAATTTCAAGAGTTACCATGGGAAGATTCTTGCGCCAAGCAAAAGACCATTGGAAATTATCCCTAATCATCGCGGCTACGTTAGAAATGCCCGGCGTTGTTACCTTGGGCGAGGGCGCTGAGCTGGCGACGTGGGCGGTGGAGTTGGCGAGGGGGCCTCCGTGCGCGGTGCACTTACAAGGGGGGGGGGACCAGGGCCATGGGGGGGGGTCACCCCTGCACGCGTTCGCCGCAACTTCTTTAGGTGCAGCGGGGCCGTGTCGCTCCGATGACAACGGCAAGGGGCAATTAGTCAGGAGCAGCGCGGCTGATTTAGCCGCCAGGGTCATCGCCATTGAAGACCTCGTCAAGGCTTTGAATCTGGACAATTCTTGGCAAATCAAACCCTTGTTAGACGGTCGATCGGTGATGCAGATCGCGGACATAAAAGGCGGACCCGTGATGAAGGCTTTTTCGGAAAAACTCGTGGATTGGCAGTTGGAATTTCCGAACGGAACGAAGGAGGAAGCCGAGGCGTTTGTAAAGGACATCGCAGAGGGCGTGAAAGCCGAGTTTACGGAGTAGACAAGTTGACCTGTAACCATGTGTACTATGATTTGCTACTTCGATTAAACTCTGACTAACTAAGACTCACCACCACGCATTCTCATTCTCAAAAACCTGCATCGCCGCCGGGACGATCGCGCTTGGCTCCGCCGTCGGCACGCTCAACGCAACGGGTACAACCAATTGCCCATACGACTTGTTTTTTAAATTCCACTTCTCAAATACGGACGCTAAATACTCACTAGTGACATCCACCACCGCACTGGCCATGCCTCTGGATTCCGACGCGGGAGTGCAGGACGTGACGTATCCCAAAATTTCTTGCGCATCGCTTTCCGCCGCTAAACTTTTCCGGTTTTTTGTTTTTGTAGGTTTGCCAAAAACTTTGTCAAAAGCGTCGAATGTCTTGACTGTTATGCTTTTGGATTGATTGGGACAGACAGAGCTTTTTTGCGCACTTGTCGGTACAAGAACAGCCGCGCCGGGTGTGGGACAACCTCCCCTGGGACACGTGATGACGACGCGGGTCAATTTCTTTTTTTGTCGACAGAAATCGACACCCGCTTTTACCACGTCCTCCATTTTAGTATCAGCAACCCTCTTACCTTTCGGCACGGAAGTAGCTCTTCGCTTTATCTGGTCCACTTTGTTTGCTACCTCATCCTGAGCGGCTTGCGAATCCAGGTAGTCCGTTGGGAAACTAGCACACCCGCTTCCGCTGGCGAGCCACCGCCACTCCCGAACGCCCAAAACCGTGACGTTTGCGTGCGTGATTTTTCCCCACAGGTTTTTAGTCTGCGAAATATCGCCAAACACGGTGTAACCTGCGTCGCAATTACCGAGCATACCAGACGCGGGACGCACGCGACGGAAGATCGTGAGGGGGTATCCTTTTTCGCTGTGGAACGGTTTCAAAGATGAGTCGTCATTCTTCTCGTCGATGACCTCCCTGGCGACGCGCGCGAACACAGAACAACCTTGAAGAATACCGCCGGTACTGCCGGTCATCACAGATACCACGCCTCGCGGTGTCACTCCCCCATCCTTCTCACGAAGCACTGCAGAATTACCCACCAAAGTTTCCAAAACCCGTTCTGCGTCGTTTCCGCAAATTTCAAAACGACACAAACGACCGAACGCGCTTTGAACTTTCGTACCCGAGTGTTTCGCGCACAACTTTTGAAACATCTCAAACGCCTCATCACGCGCGGAGGCGTGTACCCATACGAACACGCAGTGCGTCTTGTTTTTTGTATCGTCTCCTGACTGTTTACCCATACCATCTCCATCCACGCACGTAAAAAACTCCGCCGGCGATACGACCCTGTTGTTTTCGTCGCGAAGCACGCCGTCGAGCGCAATCTTCCCACTTGCGAAACTTTCTGAACGCAAACGCTTCGAGGGTATAGACGTAACACACGCACTTTGTATTATCTGCAGTAACACTTCGGAACCGCCAGAGCCATCACAACCTTGACTGGATAAAACAAAACTCGCGTGGTACGAGCCGTCGTGCGCGACTGCGTTTTTTTTAGTCCGCTTAATCACGGAGCGATACCCGTGGCCCTTCCCGGGTCGTCCCAACGGAAGCTTCCAGCCCCACAGCTGTGTCATTTGGAAACGCTTGGCGTGCCAGGTGTGTGTCTCAAGGCGACGCCAGTTGGTGTCGCTTCGTAATTTGCTGACTACGCGTGATGTGCTTTCAGACTGAATACCCATACACACGTTCTCGACGGATGCAACAATTTCGGCAGGTTCAGAATCCATTTTGTCATCGTCGTCATTCTTGTTTTCCTCACCCAGTAACAGTCTTTCCCGGTTCGCCAACCGCACGCGTTCCGGCCGTCTCCGCGCGTTTCTACACCAACATACCGCGATACCTTTATTCAACGCAAAGTGGTATTTACTGCTGTATGGGCTTTTAGTCGCGTCGGCCTCAAACCCGGCTCCATTTATAATTTTAGTGCGCTTCGCGTTTGGTCGCTTCGCCCTTCGATCGCGCGGCGCGTGGCTCGTCGCGCGTCTGCGTAAGTGCCTTGGAAGAGACGCGGCGCCCAGGAAACTGTTTGACCGAGCGTGGAGCGCATCGGTTAAGATGGCAAGCTGTGAGGGGAAAATGAAATTTGAAAGGTGAGTCGAGTGCCCATGGAATGAATGATGCATCGCAAAAACAAACGAAAAAGAAAACCAAAACAATCCGACATTCGATGCGTGTCTCTCCGTGGGTAGGTCTATGTCCAAAACTCTTTCGTTTCAATCGCGCTTAGCGCCTCGGGCCGTAGCGTGCGGGTGTCACCCCGCGGTTACGCGTGTCGCCATCGTGTTAGTTCTCGGTTTGGCTGGGTGCGATTAGTGATCTTCATTGGCAGCAATCGCGATTGAAAGAGTTTGGCGGCGGAGGAATGATGCGGGCTGATTCGTGTCAAGATGCGGCTCTGTCTAAATACCCATACGTACCTCCGTCGCTCTTGCTGCGGCGAAATCTACCGCGCGCACGTGGCGCGGTGTTTGAATGACCGCGTGGTCGTCCATGGTGACAAACCCTCCGCGCGCAGCGACGGCAGCGCGCGGGGGATAAGTGAGTGCAAGGGGTTTTCGAGACGCTCAGAAAACCCAAAAAAAATCGTCTCGGGATTTTCTCTCCCCGGCATCACTTCAATGGTGCCGTCTCATCTTGGGCGTCGCGCGGGGCATGGCACCCCCCAGTCCCGATGCGCCCACAACCCCCCCACCCGAACCGCAGTACGCCTCCCCCGGCTTACTCGCCGCGGGCCTCGCGGTGATCCCCAACGCTGTGCTGTGGTACGGCCTGTCCCGAGGCAAAAACAAACTGGAGGTGTTAGTGACGGGCGCGTTGCGAGTCGGCGGGATCCCCGCGTTGCTCACCATCCCGTTCCTCGGCATGTCCATGGAGAAGTGTTTCTACGACACCCTGGTTTCGTTGCAAGGGTGTGACCCTACGTACGTACCGGAGGAGAAGAGAAATCAAAGCTTTCCAAGCGGAGGGAGTCAGATGTTTCCCAGCTTGTCGTTAGTTCCGGTGAAGCACGTGAGGGAATATTTCACTGGTTTTGCAGCGAGCGGAGAAGCAAACGCTTCAGAACAGAAACGATGACAGCTTCTCTAATAGTCTTAGATATTCAATACATGCTAGCAATTAATAATAAGTCGGTTCCCTGTCTCTTGGGTCTCGGGCTCTACCGAACGGCGCTCTTCGCTGTCCATCGCCCGGTTCCTCCCGCGGCGATTCGTCACGGCTTCGGCTTCTGTTGTAAGAAGGAGCGGCGCCGGACGAACGACGCGATGAGTTCATCAAAGAAGGAGCCACCGCGGTTGGGGTGGTGTACAGAGAGGAGATATTAACGTCCCTTCTGCTGTCCATCGGGTCAGTGCCCCTCCTCGAGTCTTCATACCTGTCATTGATTCGCTCATCCCGGGAGTTTTTGTTGTCGCGTCCTCCGCTTCTAAATCGCTCCGTGGCCATCACGGCGCCGACGCTTTTGCGCATGCTCGCGCCTCCCGTTCCCCCCGGGCCTCCTGGAAAAGCTTGGAAGCTCGAAAGCACGCCCAACAACCGTGTCGCCGGAACACTCTGCCCGCACGCGAACGAATCCGCCAACAAATCAAAAACCTGGATGATCTGGTTGCGGCGCATCGCGGGCATCTGGATGAGGCGGTCACTTAAGTAACTGGCGTACTCGGAAGTTTCAGAGTGGCCGTTACTTTCGTTTCCTCTCGAAACAGGTCCACTTAACCCGCCGCGTTCTTCGCGCGCGCTGTCAATCCCCCCGCCCGCTCTTTGCCCGTGCAGCGGAGGAAACCCGCTGGTTTGATAGGGTACGTTGAGTTCATAAGGGTTCATCCCCCGGTCCGGAGGAGAGTTCATGTCGGGGTTCAACAACGGCGAGTTATCATCACCCGCGTACCGCCGGTCGTCGCTAAACTTGTTACGGTCGTCGTCGTACTTGTGAGTATAAGCTGAGGAGTTGCGTTGGTTGCCGCCATCGAAGGAAGGTCCGTCGAACCTTCCTTCGTTGACAAAGCACATAATGTGCGCCATCGCGATGTCGCGTTCCCGGGGGTGAAGCTTTGCGAGTTTCACCTCAGCCATGGAGACCATATCGCGAACGTTTCTCCTTTCAACCGCGTCCATGCGCGGCCGAACTACTAACGATTTCTTAGCGTTCTCCTTCCGCAACTCCCGCATCAGGTCTCTGAATTCACCCTGATCTAAAGCTCCACTTTTATCGATGTCAAACTTGGTGAATTTAGCCCGAACCTCATCTTCACTCATCTCCTTCAGCGGCAGCTTCTGAAACGCTCTGCAAATTTCTTCCAAATCCAACTCGCCGCTGTTGTCTTCGTCGAAGTTCGTGAAAATCTCCTCAGCCATCTCGTCAAACTCTTGTTCGTTGACGTCCAACACTTTCCCCACCACAGCTTCTTCTCGTAGCGACCTCATGAGCATTTCGAACTCCTTCTCATCCAGCGCCTGGGAGTTGTCAACGTCGAACTCGTGGAACTTCGCCACGACTTGCGACTCGGTGGCTTTCAGGGGTAACGTGCGGAACGCTTCTAATATCTCGTTCAACTCCAACGCGCCGCTGTTGTCATCGTCAAACCGTTTAAACGCAGTAGCCACTAATTTAACGAAATCCTCCTCCCCAACTTCCAAAACCGACGTCAACCCCAAACCCATCTTCTTCGCGAAACTTGTGTCCATGAACTTGGCCTTGGAGCTCATGACCTCCTCCACGGCTGGGCCGCCTGTGAGTAAGCAACACACGTGCCCGTCCCACTCAAACGGCGATTTTTTATTAACCGGGTTTATGGAAGGCGGCTTGAAGTTTCTGCCGCTGTGCGCGTCGCCGGCGTCGTCGTCATCCTCCAAGTAACCGATTAAGATCTCGCCGTACTCCTGGCACCTGCACGCCATGTCGAAGAAGGATAGCTTCTCACCCGGTGCGGCGTATCGTGACGCGGGGACGCACGCCATCGACGCCCCTCGCGGCGCTAGCATCTCGTCCAGAATCTCCTTCACCGTGCGGTCTTCGCAAACCATCGCGAGGATTTTTGAAACCATGTCGTTCGATTGGAGGAAATCCGAAACGGCGCGCATCTCCGCGTTCTGTTGAATTGTTTGCTGTGTTCGAGGATCTAAAATCTCCGTAACAATAGGAATCCGCCCGCTGTTCTTGTCATCTTTATCCTTTTTGATCTTGTCCAGACCCATCATCTTTCGGGACGACGGCGACTTCATTAACTTGGCTCTTTTCGCTTTCTGAATGTTCCGAATCAGCAACAAAGTCGCTAAACATTTCGAATCGCTTTGCATGATGTCGCCCTCTTCCTCTTCATCCGCGAACACGATCACGGAGGTGAAGCGCTCTATGCCGAGGAGTTCTAAGTGTCTACGCATCGCGGTATTGCCTACGTGGTGCACCAATTTAATGTTCCGAAGCGTTTCCACTTCCAACCCGCCATCCGCCAACAAACGATCGCGGTCACTCAACGCGACACCAGCCATGATGTGAATTTCGCTCCCGGCGGCGCACATAGCGTCCAACAGTAACAAAATATCCCTCAAATCCCGCCGCCACCCCGCAAACAGGATGTACTCGCGCACGTTGTCCTCGCCTTTAAGCCACGGAACGCGCCCAGGGGTGACTCTTTGCTTCGGCTTGGGGCGGTACGTGTCGTTGTCCTCGGCTAAAACGAGCAGCTCGTCGTTCTCGCCGCACACCCGGTCGTGCTTAGGGTTCAACTCCAACACGCCGTTCTCATCCTTTAGGCCTAGCGGAATCGCGTCAGGCAGCATGAGATGCACGTCCTTAAACGGCACGCCTACGAGTTCTTTCCAGTGCTGCGCGTAGAACTCGTCGCCGTCGAAGCCCAGTACGCTGCCGTACACTTCCGCCAAGCCGGGCTGTCGCACTGACATCAACATCAGTCTCCCAATGACGTCGTGAGAAACAACAGTCTCCACGTTCCCCCTGCCGATTAAGTGGATCAGCGCCTCGTTGTCCTTGTCCTTCACCTCGGCCACGACGTGGCCAATCAAATCCAGGTTGCTTAAATTCAAAACAACTTGAAGAACCTCCGCGTCCGCTTTGTCTGACTCAACGTTGCTGTTGGAAAAAACAACAACTGACCGCGCGGTGTGCACGCTCACTTTATCCAAATCGCCGACCATCAACCTACTGCCTTGTCGAAACACAACGGACGTGCCTTTCATTTCCCGTTTTTTTAGCATCAAGTTCAGTTCGCGTTCCATTTTTTCCTTTCCGTCCTGGCACAGCACCACTACGACGCCGCCGCCTTCGGATTCGTTGGCCATGATGATTTCCCTGATGAACAGCAGGCTCTTTTCGCTCCAGCCTAGCATCACGACGTGGCCCTTCTCCACCACTAGCGATTTCCCTTCTCGCAGCGATTTCATCTTGAACTGCACGGCTTCGACTACCAGCGCCAGGACGACTGAGAAGTACAGAATGCCGACGATCACGATGGTCGCGGCGACCGCTCGGCTGGCGATTGTAGCGGGCACCACCCCGGACGAAAGAATTCCCGTGCTGATCCACGTAAACGTGGCCCACATACCGTCAAAGTACGTCACATCGCTGTCGATGCCGTGGTACCCGAACCCGCCGGAGACGGTTAAGATAACAGCGCCCAGTAACAGCGCATAGGACTGGTACACGGATTGGGATAAATAGCTATCGGAGATGTACGCCGCGCGTCGGTACCAAAACGATGCCCCGCCCACGGAGTGCTTTTTGCCCTTTCGCGGGATTGAATCACCCGGCACATCGTTGTCGCTGTCCGATGCGTACCCTGCCTTGGGCTTATCTGGTTTATACCGCGCCGCCTCTTCGTCGTCCATCTCCACGGAAAGACGACGCCCGTCGCGCCCCATCCCACCCGAGTGGAACTGGCGGGCCGGGGAAGCGCGTCCAGGTGTAATCGAGGTCGGAAAATGGAGACACGATTGAAAGCGCGTCAAGAACGACACACCTCGAAAGGTCCACGAAGAATTTCGAGAAATTCGATCAATTGACGAAAATCGTGTGGAGCACTAGTTTCGTGTTATTGAAAACTCAGTCTGCCTTCTCGCACCGAAAAAAACCCTCAAAGAAGTTTCTTGAAGTCTTCCACCGCCGCTTCCGACACCTGCACCTCCGCCTCGAGCTTCAGTTTCTTCTCCTCGTTCTCCACTCGCACGTTCTCGGGCACCTTTTCTGCGTACCCCTCCATGGCCATCTTCTTCTCTAAATCCGCAATCTGCTTCTTTACCGTGACAACCTTCTTCTCTAATTTAGTGATTTCCGTCGCGGGGTCTACCTGGCCCTTGAGCATGACGTACACGGTGATGGACTCGTTGACCACCGACACGCCGCATCCCGCGGGTAACTCGTCCGAAGGCGCGAGCACTTTGCACGATTCCGCAGCGCTGCTAAGAGTGCCGATAGCATCCGCGAACGTAGTCATAGCCCCCTCCGCTTCCTCGCCCCTGACAACCACAAACACCTCGGGCTTTGCTTTCGGGGGGAGGTTGTAGGATGCTCTTAACGCGCGGATGGCCTTCACCACGTCCATGGCCGATTGCATTTGCGTCTCGACGGGTTCATCTTGGCGAGTGTCAGGCGACGACACCGGGTAATCAGCGATCATAATGGACCGCGCCGTCTCCGCTTTCCTCCTCGGCAACCGCTGCCACAGCTCCTCTGTGACGAAGGGCATGAACGGGTGTAGGAGGCGTAATCCAGCATCCAACAAAGTCCACAGCACGTCGCGAGTAGACTTTTTAATATCCTCATCGGTACCGGCGACAACGGGCTTCATCAGCTCGATAAACACGTCGCATAGGTCGTACTGCCAAAACGCGTACACGCCGGTTGTTGACCCATTAAAGTCGTAGGTTTCCATGGACGTGTTCACAGCCGCGACGGCCTTGTCGAGTCTACTCAAGGCCCATCGGGACGCCGGGGTCAAGTTAGCAGACTGTTTGTCCATAGCAACCTCCGGCGGCTGGTAGTCATCCCCCAGATTCATCATCGCGAACCGCACCGCGTTCCACATTTTGTTGCACCAGTGTCTGTACCCGACGACTCGCAGGACGTCCAGGTTAATGTCCCGGCCCTGCGCAGTGTACGCCACTAACGCGAACCGCATTGCGTCCGTGCCGCACTCGGGAATGCCATCCGGGTAGTCCTGAGCTTGACCTTTCTGCGCCTTCTTCACCTCCTTCTCGTCCAGGTTGCCGCCTTCTAAAGTCTTGTTGAGGTCTTGTAGGCTAATGCCTTCAATGACGTTCAACGGATCAATAACGTTCCCAAGACTCTTACTCATCTTCCGCCCGTGCGCATCTCTGACCATAGCATGCAGATAAACCTGCTTAAACGGAACCTTACCCGTCAATTTCATGCCCATCATCACCATGCGCGCGACCCAGAAAAACATGATGTCGTGGCCCGTCTCTAACAGCGCCGTGGGGTAGAATTCAGCCAAATCGGGGGATTCGTCCGGCCACCCGAACACGCTGAAGGGAAACAACCCGCTGCTGAACCACGTGTCCAACACGTCCTCATCTTGCTCCAGCGTGAACTTCTGCCCCGGGAACTTCTTCTCCGCTTCGACCTTCGCCTCAGCCTCTTCACGGCCAATCACCCACCGGTCGAGTTTTTCCGAAGAACCGCCCGCCATGCCTGAATCTTCCTCCGATTCACCCTCCAACTTGATGTAATAAGCGGGAATACGATGGCCCCACCACAGCTGTCTACTAATGCACCAGTCCCTGATGTTCTCCAGCCACCGGAACCACGTGGGTTCCATGAACGAGGGGATGATCTCTAATTCTTTCGATTTAGCCGCCTCTATCGCATCTTTCGCCATCGCGGCGCAGTCCACCCACCACTGCGGCTTGAGCATGGGTTCGATGACGTCTTTTGAACGCGAACACAGACCGAGGCGCATGGGGTTGTCCTTCTTGCCGTGGTACAGACCCAACGCATTCAGGGCTTCGATGACTGCTTTCCTCGCAGCGAAGCGCTGTAAACCCTTAAACTGATCACCACCTTCCTCGTTGACCAACCCATCCTCGGTGAGCATGTTGATGAATTCCAAATCGTGCCTTTTGCCAGTTTGGAAATCGTTCGGGTCGTGCGCGGGGGTGATTTTCACCGCCCCGGTGCCGAAGCTCATGTCGACGAGTTCCGCGTCGCAGATGATTGGTATTTTGCGGCCGTTGAACGGGTGAATGAGGGTCTTTCCATGCACAGCTGTGTACCTTGGATCCTCCGGGTGGACCGCTACTGCGGTGTCCCCCAACATCGTCTCCGGCCTCGTCGTCGCGACAATAATCTCGCCCAACGAACTATCCTCAAACTTGTACGCGAAGCTCCAAATCGCGCCAAACTCGACTTTGCCATCCTGCCCCGGAACGTTTAGCTCAGTGCACCCGTCAAGCTCGACGTGATCCACCTCGATATCGGAAATCGCGGTTTTCAACCGACAACACCAGTTCACCAACCGGTTGTCACGGTACACGAGGCCGTCCGCGTGCATCCGCACGAACGCCTCTTTGACCGCTTTCGAAAGCATATCGTCCATGGTGAAACGCTCTCGTGACCAATCCAGGGAAGAACCCAACCTTCGCAACTGGTTGAAGATCTTGCCGCCGTACGCATCCTGTGGGGGGGGAAGGGGGTGGGGTGTCAGGGTAATTACTCATACACTGATAATGCATCACTCGAGAAATTCTCCAAAAACCCGAAATAAAAAAGACACAGCCTCAGGGGTTTGAGTGCGTAAGCTTCGTAATCACTGAAAATGGGCGACTAACCCTCAGTGATAGCTGGAACTTAGTTTCGTCATCACAAGCCGTGCACGTTTCGAGTTTAGGGTTGCGTTGTGGGGGTTTAAGGTGTCGCGTCTGGTTCGAGAAAAACATCGAGTCCAAAAAACAAAAAAAACAAAAACCAAAAGAGAGTTTCGATCCGTCCAACCATGCCGTACCTTCCACTCAAACACGCGTTCCAGGAACTTCTCGCGTCCGAGGTCGTGCCTGGTGATCCCGTCCTCGCGGTGAAGCTTCTTCTCAACAACAGTCTGCGTCGCGATGCCCGCGTGGTCGGTGCCGGGGACCCACAGGGCTTCGTACCCGGACATCCGCCGCCAACGGACGATGGTGTCTTGGATCGAGTTCGTCAAAGCGTGCCCGATGTGAAGTGCGCCAGTGACGTTCGGGGGGGGGATAACGATGACGAACTTTGGTTTTTTCGAGCCTGCTTCCGGCTTAAAGAACCCCTCCTGCTCCCACCACTCGTACCACGCGGTCTCCACGTTTTTGGGGTCGTAAGATTTCGCCATAGGGACGACTTGGGGGTCCTTGTAAGTGCCGAGCTTCACCGCTCTGGCCGCCGCCAGCGCCGCGACATCTTCCGGGTCCGATTCTTTGATATCCCCCTTCTTCTTTTTGGGTTTTACCTCGCCACTGGCTTCCTTGGCCTTCTTCAAGGCTTCCAGCTCCGCGAGTTTCGCCTTCTTGGCTTCGAGCTTGGCTTTCTTCGCAGCCTGCTCGGCGGCTTTCTTGGCTTTCTTCGCCGCGGCTTTCTCCGCGGCTTCCGGGTCGAGCGCGATGGACGCGGCTTTGTCCGCCAAAGAGTCAGCCCCTCCGCCTTGCGTGGACTCGATGACCGGGCCGGGGCCGGGAACGGGGAAGGTGTTCACGTATTTTGAGGGTAAGACCCAGTCATCTCCACCAACAGTCGAGGTGATAGCGGCGCCGTCGCCTCCTCCTAAAAACGGCGCAAAGGATTTTTCCACCGAGCACTCGCTGTAGTACCGGGTGACGTTCTTCAATTCGTTCGTTAACATTTTTCCAGGAAGTACGTTCCTCATCAAATTCGCAAGCGAGCTGACCACGGCAATGTCCGCCAACGTCGTGGACGTGCCGATTAAGCGCTTGTTTACAGACAAGTGAGTGTCAAGAGTCGCGAGCGCCGCTGATAAAGTAGATTTAGCGGATTGTTTTTGTCCATCGCTCGCCGCGCTTCCAGGCCTCCAGCAATCCGCGTGGACGTCGAAGGTGTTCCCCGCGAACTCGACCCACGCGTCGATTTGCGCGGCGCGGGGCGCGTCAACGGACATGGGGTACAGAGCGGAGGAGGACGAGCCAGCGGCGGCGACTGGAGTTGGGTTTTGGATTTTGGGTGGAAAAGTCAGTGAAAGAAAATTTGGACGAAGTCACGCGTTTTGCGAGAGGCTCGAGTGTCGTGGATCGGCGGCGGAGCGTGGTTACCGACGTACCGTAACGGAGCGCTCCTGATGCGTTGACCGCAGTGCCATTTTCGATCTCCGCGGAGAACTTCGTTCCAAGGACTTGGTAGATAGGCACACCTCCAACAGAGGCGGCGATCAAGCACTTCAACGCGGCGGGGTCGTTAGCGGGCACGACGAGCTTCATCGAAGAAGGGTCTCCGATGGGGCCTTTTCTGATCTCCTCAGCCTTTGCTGCGGGCGCGGGCTTGGGCGATTCCTTCTTGGGCGATGCGGGCGTTGGGGCGGGGGTCGCCGGCAGCGTAGGCTCAGCGGGAGGAGACCCGGCAGCCTCCTTGGGCTTGGAGTCTTTGCCGCCCATCGAACGGGGCGGGCGATCTCTGATGAACCTAACTGAAAAGCGGCGGTTGAAGCAGGATGACTGACAAGTATGACGGACACGCCCTATCGCTTTTCACTCTCTTTCGAGGAAATCGGAAACCTGGACCACCCTCTCCACACTGACGCTCTAGTTACACCTGCGCCGCGCGTGTTCCGATGGCCGCGATGGCCACCACGGGTCGCCACGTTGACATAAACACTGCGTCCGTGAAAGCATCGCCCGTGCGTGCCAAGCACGCGGTCACAGGGTACCGCCAACGCAAAAACCTTCGGGGTCTTAGAGCATCGGCTGCGTCTACGGATGAAACAAGCACGCGACCTCCGTTGGAGGAGCGGCTCGCGGCGGCTTTGATGGAGGACACCGCGTTACCGCCCAACAAGAACCCAATCGCCCCCCCTCCCCTACCCGACCTGCACGACCTCGCAACCATGGCGTTCCTGGAGATCACTGACGAGGAGGTGAAACAGTGGACCCCCAAAGTGCACGGCGTGTTGCGATGGATGGGGGCGTTGAATGAGGTGGATTTGGACGCGTGCGAGGAGAAAATCAAGACTGACACGCTATACCGAGACGGATGGCGCATGCCCCTGCGAGAGGACACCGTGACAGATTTCACGAACCGAGACAGCATGTACGCCGAGTGCAAAAATTGGGAAAAACCCTTCGTCAAGGTGCCCAAGGTTGACAAGAAGGAAGCCGCGGCGGAAAAAGAGGAGAGTAAATCTAATGATGCGTCGGATGCATCTAATGATGCATCTAGTGACTCCTCCCCATCAGACTCTTCCTCCAACGCATCCCCGACCTCCAACGCATCCGAGTCCGACCTCACCGACGACGTCCTCGGTATGTCTTTGTTAGTCGGCAAAGTAGTTTCAGTTAAGATTCACCCGGACGCTGATAAATTATACATCGAGGAAGTGGATTGCGGCGAGGAGGGAGGGCCGCGAACTATTTGCTCTGGTTTAGTCCAGTACATGTCAACAGACGACATCCTGAACAAAAACGTAATCGTTGTCGCAAACCTGAAACCCCGGAACATGGCCGGTGTGCCATCTGCGGGGATGCTGCTCTGCGCGAACGACGGGGGGGACGGCGATGGTAGGAAGGTGGAGTTGCTCACTGCGCCTGAAGGAGCGGTGCCTGGTGAGCGCTTGACATTTGGCACCGCAACCAACATCGACCCCCACGGCGCGAACAAAGTCGCTAAGAAGAAACTGTGGGAAAAAACGCAGGTTGATTTAATCACGAATGCGAATAATGAAGCGACGTGGCGAGGCGTGGTGTTGCAATCATCCGCGGGTGCGGTGACGTGTGCCACGCTCAAGGGGGGGGGGATCTCGTAAAGGATGTAGGTTGTGATTCTTGGAAAAAATTGAAAAATCAAAATCAATCGCCAGTCGCATTCGTCTCGCTCGTCTCCAATCGCTCATCTTCAGCAATCACAAAAGGCGTCGTGAGTACTCCTTTGGGGAACGTTCGTTTTTTCGTCTTCGTGGCACATGCGAACCCTTTCGTACCATCAGGCATGGAGGGTTGTTTTGGGACCGAGTCGTTGGGCTCGATCGCCGGTGTTGTTTTTCCGTCACTCTTCTCCGTCGCTTCACCGCCTTCCCCACCCACCGCACCGCCCTCGCCGTCCAAAAAGCTCATTTTGTTCTCCTTGAACGCCGAGGCTGAGGCCCACTGGGAGTAGTCTCGTTTGCCCTTCTTGTACTTGTTCTTTTTCGATTTTGACGGTTTTGAAGGAGACTCTTCTACTGGGAGTCCCGCTTCATCGCTCGGAGGATCTGTTTTGTCTCCAGTCTCGTCGTCTCCATCGTCTTTCGTTTCGTCACCCTCCCCCCCCTTCGCTTCCTTCTCCTTCTCCCGCTCTTTCTTGGCCCGTTCCTTCTGTTCATTTTTTTTCTTCGCGAGGTGGAGGTTCTTTACTAATAGACGCACGCGTAACCCGTTTCGCCAGTCTTTGTCGTCGTTTTTTTGGTGGACGGCGAGCTCGGCGAGTTCACGGCTCGAGTACTCGACCAACGCATGCGTCGCGCCGCTCGCGACGTGCACTAGGTCCAACCCCGTATTTTCACTCGTCACACCAGCCGGGGTCTGCATCCCGGGATGTCGCACGCGGATCATAGCCGGGGCGATTGTTGTGGTGGTTTTGGAATCGTCTTTTGAGGGACCTTCTGAGTCGTCTTCATTCGATTTCTCTTCCGCCAAAACTTGCAAAGTGAATCTTTCAATCACTCCATCAATCGTCGGCTCCGGCCCGAGGTTCTCCGCGACTACCGTTCGCGCTTGCAAATCTTCTAAATCAAACTCAGGAAGGGGTGTTACACGTCGTATCTTGGTTTTCGTTTCGTCTATGAGCAATTGGTTAGAACAAAGGTCCGTGACGATCGTAGCCACCGTCGAGATTGGTTCGTGTTTCTTTAACAGTTGTTTCATACGGTTGAATGAACATATCACTTTGATGTCCACCCACCCTTCCTCGTTCGCCTTGACTTTCTTCAGCAGGAAGTTATCCGTCGGGAGGTTCGCGTCGGAGAAGTAGAAGGTGACTTGCGTGGCGATCTTCTGGGTCTGCTCAGGAGTCAACGGCTTCAACTCCTTCGGTGCAGGCACGACGACGTCGTCAGATTTTGTGTGTTCATCGTTCTCATCATCGGCGGCGGGCACCACCTTAGACTTTGGCGCCGGTACCTTCTTCTTTCCTTTTTTATCAGGCTTGCCCAGGATTAGCTGATCTACGGAAGGGAGCGCCTCGGATGGCTCCGCGGAGGACATCGCGCGGGTAATGAAGCGTCCAGCGGAGTGAACACGGAGGGACGACGATCGGGCGAGATGAGCATCGAAGCTTGTTGTTTTCGAGCAGAATGCCAAGAAATGACGTTGCTGACTCAAAAACTCTTTGTTTAAATTGACTGAGAACTCGATCGCCAGGTGGCGATAAATGAGCGGCAAGAAAACCGATCATCGCAGCACTCGCACTTGCACCCGCCTCCTTGACACACACGATGGCGGACGACAAAAAAGCATTCCTCGAGGTGTTCGCGCAGCTCACGGCTGAGCTGCTCGCGGACGAAAAAGCGGATGGCCAGGTTCAAATCGCGCTTGATTGGATCGGCAAGATGATGGAGTACAACGTGCCTCATGGAAAGCTGAACCGCGGGTTGGCGGTTGTGGATGGGATGCGAGCGCTGGTTGGTGAGGGCAAGCAGGTCGACAAGTCGTTGATGTTCAAAGCGCAAGTAGTTGGTTGGTGCATCGAGTGGCTCCAGGCTGCGTTTCTGGTGTGGGACGACATCATGGACGAGAGCGTTACTCGACGAGGCCAACCGTGTTGGTACAAGCACGACTCCGTCAAGATGAACGCGATCAACGACGGCCTCGTGTTGGAGTGCCAGATTTACTCAATGTTAAAAAAGCACCTCAAAGACATGCCGTGCTACGCCGATTTGTTGGAGATGTTCCACGACGTTACGAGCCAGACCGCGCACGGGCAGCTTATCGACCTGATCACCGCGCCAATCGGCGAGGTGGATTTATCAAAGTACACGGAAGAGGCGTACATGAGGATCGTTACGTATAAGACCGCGTTCTACACGTTTTATTTACCCGCCGCGAGCGCCATGAGATTGAGCGGCATCACAGACGAGCAATCGTACCAAAAAGCCAACGAAATCTGTCAACTCTTGGGCCAGTTCTTTCAAATTCAGGATGACTACCTAGACTGCTACGGCGACCCCAAGGTTATTGGCAAGATCGGCACCGATATCATGGACAACAAGTGCGGGTGGTTAGTGGTGCAAGCGCTTAAAAAGTGCACGCCCGAGCAGCGAAAAATCATCGAAGACAACTACGGCAAAAAGGATTCGCAATGCGAAGCGAGAATTAAAAAACTGTACGTGGACCTGGATATGGAGCAGGTGTACAAACAGTACGAGGAAGAGGCGTATGTTGAGTTACGAGCGGTGATCGAATCAAAAGACAACACCCTACCCCCCGACTTGTTCGGAGCGATGCTAAAGAAGATCTACAAGAGGAGTAAGTAATTTTATTTTTGAACGAGGGACAATGCGTAGAGTAATGAGATGCATTGAGGTGAGTAGTTGTGATATAAAGCTACAGTACTACTCCTTACGGTACCACGCTTTGTCTTCCGCCCTTGCCAATGCCTCCGAAGTGAACAGTATCATAATTGGTCCAGTTGTACGTGTGCGTGAACTCTCCATTTTGATCTCTTTCCACCACCGCTAATGGAACTCGTTTATTCTCCGGAACGTCCATAGCGTCCGCGAGTTGCGCGTGATACACGCTGACTTGCTCTCGTAGGCTCTGAAAGTTCACAAGAAGCGCCTGCACCTCTTTCGCATGCTCCTCCTTCGTGACTTCAATCTTCTTGCGCAACGCTTTCAGTTGTTCACCGTCGGACGTGTTTTTTGAAAAGTTTGCCTCTTTCCTCGCCTTGACGGCAGCGAGTTCCTCCTTGGCTGAGACCAAACTCGCCTCAGCGGCTTGCCTCTTCAGCTCCCCTTGGCTCTTCAACCTATTAAACTTCTCCACCACGTTCGCTTCCTGCCGCCGAAGCGTCTCAACCTTGGCTTCGATTTCGTACTGCCGCTCTTCCATTGCTGAAAACTTCTTCTTCGCGTCTTTCAATTTAGTACTCGCCTCCTTCTTCTTTTGGTGCGCCCCAACTACTTCCTCCATGTACTCGGTTACCTTGGTGACGTCCTTCGTGAGCTCCTTCATGCCTACTGCGCGTACTTCTAAATCCTTCGTCTCAGCCGTGGCTTCGTCCAACTTCCGCTGAGCATCGGCGCACCTCTGAGTTAGCTCCTTCAACTTCGCCGTCAACGCGGGGTCGACGGTTGAGATTTTCAGTTCAAGCGTTTGCTTTTCAGACTCGGCTTTTTGTAGCTCAGCCGTGCTTGCGTCCACTTCGGTGTGCAGCACATCAAGCTCACCCTGCGCAGACTGTTTCTTGACCAGAAGCGCATTATTTTTCGCCTCGACGTTGGCGTGCGTAATCTTCAGCTTTTCAATCGCGCCGCGCGTTTCCTCTTCGCTTTCCTTTTCACTCTCTTTCGCCGTTTCCAGCCGTTTTATCTGCGCTTTTAATTCTGCGTTCCTTCGTCGCGCTTCCGAGTACCGTTGCTCCATCGCAACGGACTCCCCTTGTGTCTGTTCATACGTCGCAACCTTTTCTTCCCGAAATTTCGCGAAGTTGATGACGGCGGAAACGTTGCGCCGCGTGCGCGAATACTCGGGCTTGGTTAGGTCTCGCAGCGTAAAGTCGGGGATGCCGCACCTGTTCATTAGGTCGAACAGTCTTCGAGTGAATTTTAGATTGCCGATGGCTTCTTCGTATAGCTCAGGGAACTCGAGCACGTCAACAGCGTCAAGCTCGGGGGCGTACATGGCTTCGCGAGTCTCGCCGCATAACAAAACGACAATCTCCTCGTACGCGCGGTACAGCGTGTCGCTGTGCGGCTTCAACAGGTCCTGCTCCGTCAACGGAATATCAAGCTCTCCAAGGCACGCGATGATCTCATGGTTGCCCAGGATGGGGAAGGAGTACGTGGGGGCCATCGTGACGGTGGGTGTGGGTATATGTCGATGGGATCCCGTAAATGCGTCCCTCGGGGATGCCGACGGGAACCAAAGAATTCAAATCGAGAAGGACTCACGTCAGTCTCACCGCGTCACACACGTTTGTGGTGGAGCGTGTGTTCCGCGACCGACGATGTTAAGCGTTCAGTGAGCACGGGCGCGCGGGCGTACACCAAAGTGCCGCGCGGGGACGTGTGGCGAGGGGGGGGCAGCAGGCGAGATACGACGCGAAATTTCCCCAACGGACAAACGGTCAAATTTATTGAATTGGCGTTTTGGCATTCAATTTTCCAAAATTTTCTCACCTAGTCGTACATCCCCCGCCCTCTACCGTCCTCGTCGTAGTACCTCTCTGGGTCGTCATAAACCAGCCCGTTGGTGTACTGGCCTCTTGCGTTCCCGCCAAAACCGTCGTCATCGTCATAATCTGAGTCATTATATCTTTCCTCGTGACTAAATGCTCTGTCATTGAATCTCGCATCATCATCGACACCCCCTCCTCGTACCGCTTCCAGCCACTCTTTGTTGTGCGCCTCGAACCGCATCCGGCGAATCTTCACCGCCCACTGCTCGTCGAAATCGTACACCACATCTAACGCGTGGTCAGCCGCGGTTCGTATGGCTTCGCACTCATCCTTCAACAGCTCGATTAGGTAGAAAACAGCCTGCGTGTTTTGAAGCGTGACGTTTCGCGTTACCTCAAACTCAAAAAACTTCCCAAAGCAATTGACAATCTCCAGCACAAACGCGTCGTCATCCTTTTTATTTCGAAGCAACTCGTATATTAACTCGACCATCCCTGAGTTGACGATTAACTCCACGGTTGTTTGACCGCAATAGTTTCCCACAAACGCCACCGCCTCTAACTGTACGTCGTCTTCACATTCATTCGGATTCAATAAACTCGAAATATTTTCGAAAACGCCGCTCTGTTTCGCTATAAGGGAACAGTCGCTACCTGGGAGAAACGGTCGGTGCATGTCCGTCACGAGTCCAAGTAACTCTAGGTGGACATCGGATTCGTTTGGTTCCAACAGAAACGCATCGATGGCTCGTTTTTGAATATCTTGGTTTCCAAAGAACGTAACAACGGAGGGTGAATTGTTTTGGTCCCTCGCGAACCTCGAAACGTTTCTTAAAATCTTGCACCCCAACGGGTCGCCTGAAGTTATCGAGTGTACCGCGAAGGATGCGAAGGCGTCGCTTTTTGCGCATAACGCCTCGGCGCACCGCGCATCGGTAGAGAGGTTCACGAACAGCCCCGCTAATTCAGGCACCACCGCTATTTGCTCAAGCGTAAGCGCCGATCCCACAATCACCTCGACGCACTCCGTGTACGCGAAGTAAGGCCGGTGCTCTGTATCCACGGAGAGGTGGTACAGTAACCCTAGCGCGATTTGCCTGTGCTCTGGACGTTTGCTGAAAGTCACTAATCTCGGTAGTAGATCCCTTGTGAACATGTTCTTGCGACACTTTTCGTGGAAACTTAAGTTCCGCAACAACCGCAACGTTTGAGAAACCAGCACGTCGGGCACGCTTCCGTCGTCGACTAGGAACCGCGCGACGAGGTCCACCACGGTTTTACCGGTACCTTGAGAATCGCTATTTGAATCTTTCCGCACCATGTCCTGAACATTTTCTTTTCTTCGCGATAACTTTCTTAAAAACGTAACACTTAACGTCAATAAATCGACATCGCTCCTCACCAAACACTGCATCAAGTAAGAAACGATGTCCCTTTTTTTCATTTTCCTTTCGACGACTAAATTTTCGCTAACGTTGAGTAGTGTATATAAAGCGACGTACAGTAGTTTGTCTCGCTTCTTCTCACTCGTGACTAACCGTCGCTGTTCGAAGTGGTCTAGATTGGAGCTTAAATCCGAAATGTTCCCGGCGTTTTCTAGTTTTAAAATTCGTTTCCGGTCACTAGGATTTTGGAAATACAAGTCAGTCCTTTGTATGGGCAACAGTCGGGCGGATGTATTGGGTGCGTTCTTCGTATCGGGATGATG
>TARA_B110000977_G_scaffold201877_1_pt1 | contig 23650 bp, 18 predicted proteins | sample TARA_B110000977 | Tara Oceans TARA_B110000977 (sample SAMEA4397798) | marine metagenome | biome: Polar Biome; feature: [SRF] surface water layer (ENVO:00010504); material: water (ENVO:00002006), including particulate matter (ENVO:01000060) such as... | depth 5 m | reverse complement strand
GGGTGGCCCGCCGGTTGGCGACGCGCCAATCGCCCCAATAGGCGACGCCCCGATCGGCCTCCCTTGGCCACCCATACCTCCGTCGAACCCCCCACTCACCGCACCACCCCCCCTCCCCAAACCGCTGTTCCCTAAACCGCCGGCCAGCCCTCTGGAGGGGCTCCCGAACGTGCCGCTACCGCCGCCCCCAGTCAACGCGATTGGGTGGTTCGGAAACGGCCGCGCTTCGTCAGAAAGCTGCACGTGCGACCCCGTGAACGTGGGCAACAGCGAGTTCTGCCCCGCCAGGCTCTCCGAGAGCCACGCCGCGAACCCAGCGCTGTCCGACCCGCCGAACCGCCCGAGCGTCAAGTGCTGCTGCTCCGGGCGTTGCGTCGCGTAGTACTGATCCGCACCCGGAAGCGTTGAGGAAAGCGCTTGCGCCATCCTAAGCGAATCAGGAGAGTCAATGCCAAGAAGCACGCACCCGTTTTGAGTTACTCTGTGGGGGGAGGAGAGGGGAGGAAATAGAGAAGAAGAGGTTAGTATTTAAAGGAGGGCAGACGCGAGGAGGCGGCGCGAAAAAAAAGCATCTGGAATTTATTGCCAAAAAACCAACAACGACGCGCGAAATCAAATGGGCGAATGCAACCATCCATCGTCTACGTACTTGCACCTCGGCAGGAGCTGCCCTTGCACCGGTCCGAACTGCATGGCGAGCCGTGTCAACTGTTCCGTGATTTGCCGGCCAGTCATGCCCGTGCCCTGCAGCCCCGAGAGGAGCGCGATGTGGGGGGGAGAGCATCCCATGCCTGTGGAAAATGGGCGTTCGGGAAATGATTATTGGGGACGGTCAGCTGAGATCCGGGGACGATCGGTGAAGGGGAGAAGGATAATAGGTTGACTGAACCGCTCGCGAGGTGTGTTTCGTGTCCGTGAGACGAGGCGGTCATTTGCATGCACGAGATTCAATACCGGGGACGTCTTGTGAACGTCCCGCAGGTCCCCAATCGACGCATCCCCAGGTGATTGATTCGATTGCACGCGGACGAAAGTCTTCGATCCCGCGATTTTCGCGCCCATCCACCGTGCCGGAAAGGAGTTAACACGCACCCGCACGTTGCTCCGACTGCGCTATGAATTGGCCTTGGTAAGGCGAGCCCTGATGCATTTGTAACACGTATCCCAAGTGCTGCACCGCTTGCTCCGCCGCTTCGTCGAACCGTAACCGAGCGTAGGTGTGGGGATTTATTGGCCCATCGCCTCCGTCCATTTTGCCGAATCAAACAACGGAGAACCGTCACTCCCGTGTTCGCGACCGACGCCTCTTGACGACACCCCGGTGGAGTTATCACAGGAGCACAGAGTCGTACTCACGACAAGTGCGTCCGTTAAATGAGGGGGGTTGGTGCTGCACACGGGACAAGTGGTGTTCGACTACCAGATTTGCATTTCGTTTTCGCGTCGTGCCAACTTTTCGTGCGATTTTCGCCTGACTGTTTGCCCATGCAAGCCAACATTTGGCGCCTTTTCCAGTTCTAAGTTGTAACTTGGAAGTTGAGCTTGTTGAGTTTCGGAAGAGCTCGCTGACCTGTCCCGAAAACAACAACACCGCCATCGTCTCCCTCCCCGTCATCACACGCGGGCGCGCGTTCGCTTCCCACGCGGTTTCCCTGTTGTCGTTACGACGACTCTCTGGGCGTGAGCGTGGAGGCTGGGTGCGGTGGAGGCGAGGCGTGGGTGCGTATCGAGGCGTGCGTGACGAAGAACTGGACGAACCGTTGGAACGATCGATCGATGGGCACTCGGGCGGCGCACATGTCTCGTGCGTCGCTGCACACACGGGCACACCGTCACAGCACGGCGGCTCGACGCCCGTTGCGAATACCTCGACGCACGTCACACACCGTTTTTGCGACGAAAAACAACCCAAACAGCGAGTCATCCCACCCGTATCTTCCCAACGATGACGACCGCGTTTCATCATCCTCAAAAGCATCGTCAACCTCCGGAAAAGTTTTCCTCAAAACCACGCTGGTGTTCGCCGCGTTCGTTTCGCCGCACGTAGTTCCATTCACCGCGAACTGGACGAACAGTACCAGCACGAGCTCCAGTCTCTTTGCCGCGCACGCCACGGACGCCACGAAGGCCACGTCACAGGCAAACAGTCAGACGAACAAAGCAGACAAGTATTCTTCAGACAAAAACAAGAAAACGAAACCCAAACCTCAAGCCGGCGTTGATTACCCAAAAGTCACGTCGCGCGCCGTGACGGCGCGGCAGGTGGACTTTTATGAGTTTCTCGACGGGGTTCGGGGTGAGTGCGCCAAGAGAGGGGTCTCGGAGAACACTATTTCCAGCTGTTTCGATTATCTAGAGCCGTACCCTGAACCGGAGGTTGTGGAACCCAAGGTTACGCCGCCATTGGATGTCGAAAAACAATCTGAAAAACAAAAACTCGAAAAACCAGCAGTTCCCAAACCGAAAAAAGTCGAAAAGTACGTCGCGAATTTAGTTTCCAAAGAACGCGTGGAGAAAGGCGCTGAGCTGTTACTCAAGCACTCAAAACTGCTCTCCGAAATCGAACAGGAGTACGGCGTCCCTGCCGAAGTCCTTGTGGCGATTTGGGGAATCGAATCTTCCTTCGGCGGGTTTCAAGGGAACACGAACGCGGTGGAGGCGCTGGCGAACATTTCCTGGTCCCGAGGAAAAGACGGGAACGTTTCTGATATGAGCTACTTCAAAAACGAGCTCGTAGAAGCCGTGCGGATCGTTGATAGAGGGTTGGGGGGAGTCAAAGACACCAAAGAAAAGAATGCAAAAGACAATAAAAACTCGACACCCTCTATATGCAATCAGTCTAATAATTTATTAATAGGTTCGTGGGACGGCGGTTTGGGTCATTGTCAGTTCATGCCTTCGAACTATTTTCGGTACGCCGTCGACCGCGACGGCGACGGCGCGGCGGATATTTGGAACTCGTTACCCGACACGTTCGCGTCGATGGGCAACTTTATTAAAAACTACTGCGAGTGGGACAGTAAGGTTGGTGTGCCTGGGTTTTTAGTAACTGTGAAGGATTCTGAAACGTTAGAGCTGTTAAAAAAGAACGACGCCATCGGGAGCTTTTATGCAGAAAGAAAACAATCTAGGCCTTTCAAGTTTTTCACATGGAACGGAATCGAGGTGAAACCAAAAGAACTCTTTCCGAACCCATCCTGGGAAACGTACTTGTTGATGCCGGATGGTGAGGAGAGTGACATGATCGTGTTCCTCGCAACCTCAAATTTTAGAAGCTTGATGCGGTACAACCCAAGCACGCAGTACGCCATGGCGGTGAGCACGCTGGCGCGGGAAATTTACGACACCGCCGCGGTTTTGGAGAATGCGAAGAAAAACGAAATCGAAGAGACGACAACGACGACTGCTATAAGCACAGCGGAAATCTCAACCGCAGACCGCTGAACTAGCCGACGCAGTGAAAGGATAGTGGGTGTTACGTATGGGTGTTACAACGTATTCTATTTTATTATAGGCTATTCAGTCATACCTATCTCGGGGAAAAGTACGAGCGTATGGAGTGTTCCCGCGCAAGCGCCGGGGTGTGCACGTTCGCGGGAGACTGGTAGTCACCCAACTGGTTACTCCCCGGTATTCCCGAGTCGTCCCGAAACCGAGTGGGCGAGCGGAACACGTCATTATCCACCTCCATTGGGCCCGCATCACCTCCTATTTCGTTTTCACGAGTCAATCTTGAGTCGTATCCATCCGTACTTTTTGCTTCCAGCCGCCTCGCCGCCCTCGCTCGTCGGCGGTCCACGGACCACACCCTCGCGATCCCGTCGTCCGCGCATGACGCTATACAGTCGAAATCATCGGAACTCCAATCCACCGCGGTGACTTCGCCCGTGTGGCCTTTCAAAACCACAGGAATATCAAGCGGCCGGTCCACGCTCCAGACGTACAAGCTCGCGTCGCACGAACCACTCGCGAGGTACGCGCCGCACGGCGAGAACGACGTCTTGACATAGAAACTCGTTTTGAAGCCGCTCCCTGGTGTTGACGGCTGGTTTCCGACAGCACGGTTTCCTCTCAAGTGGCAAACCGGCCCAGCACTCGGGACGTTATGGTTGAACACAGCGACGTGCGAGTCCGAGTAACTTACCGCGACTCGCGTGGAGCCGCCGGGGGCCAGGGCCAGGGAGGTAACGCCTCGACGTCGTGTTTTTTTGTCAAAATCATTTGGCGCATGCCAGTCATCGACTTCGTGCACTCCCCCCGCTCTTGCCCCAGGGTCGGAGTCCACCATCTGCGCCACCGGTGCGCCCTTCTCAAGCCTTCTCGTATCCCAAATCTTGACAATCCCATCCGCCGCGCCCGCGGTGAGAATTAGCTGCCCGTCGTGCGCAGAGGCAACGGACGTAACGCCTCGGCCAATCGCGTCGCGAGTGTCGCCGCCCGTTTGACTTGCTCTTGTCGTTGCGCGCGTCGCCCTGGGATCTGACAGCCGCGCGGCGAGGGACCGGCGCGACACGCCGTGTGCGCGACACCCCATGTGCGTTGTACACCCCCTACCTCCGAAATTCAGCGGTTCGTGCGCGCGCTCCACGGCGGCGATTGGCGCGTGCGATTGTTCGCCATTTTCGTTTCTATTCTGCCTCACCCTCGTGTCCCACAGCGCCACGCACCCGTCCCTGCCGCAGCTCGCGAACACCTCGCCACTTCCCTCCGGCCGCACTGCGATTGACTTGACTGACCCGCGGTGGAACCGGAACGTTCGATGGCAAACCTCGGTGGCGACGTCCCACAACTTAACGGTTTGGTCGCCCGACGCTGTGAGCATTCTTTCATTGTTAGAACACCATTGTAAGTCAAACACAGCGTTATCGTGCGCTAGCCAGTTGTGTTTGGTGAAATTGGTGTGACAGGCCCCTGTCGTGTTTCGATGTTCGCGCTCACGATAGCCCTGTACTGACCCTGGCAAGCCTTTGTTTATATCAACGATCACGACGTCGCCTTCTTCCGTCGCGACGGCGAGCAGCTTTTCGGAGTTTGCGCCTATTCCGCCCCTCTGCGCGAAGCGACACACGAACGGCGGTACGTCCGTATCTTCCGACCCTGTAATTTCAGCGATGGGGATGACGCCGGACACGGGTCGTTTCCACGCACCATGCGTGTTGCGACCACGCGCGACTCGTCGTTCTCCAAACCTGCGCGCTTCGTCGTCGTCATCTGAAAACTCGCACGACTCGGAATCGCCTGAAACGAAATCCCTCACTCCGGGACGAAGCGTGGTGTTCACCGTGGTGCGGCAAAGCTCGCGTCCTCTCAGAAATTGGTGCAGCGAGGCACGGCGGTGTAAGGGCACGCGTGCGCTGGGACGCGCGTCCCTGTGTGGTCCGCATCGATCGCGCTCAACGTGCTGCGAAGTGTGCACCACGTCGTCACAATCGAGAATGGGCGTGTCCAATTTCAAAGGCGCGTGTGTTTCGGAATCGGACGCCAGCGTTTCGTCCACGACACCCAGCCCTAGTGGGGGTCTCATGTTTGACCGAGGCGTGACTCGTGACCACGGCACGTGTGTGGGCACCCTTGCGCGCCAGCCACAGTGAACGTCGGGAGGTCCGAGGCCGATCTCAAGCTAGGCACCCCAAAAAATGTGACAGAACTTTCGAATCCAGCGCGCGAGTCGTTCCCGCCAATGCGAACGAGTCCAAGGGGGAAGGACCTGCGCGCCTTGCCGATTGCGCATTCGTCGCCGCGCGTCGAGGGACGACATGTCCTCCGCGACGCCGGTGGGGCGGCTGGACTCCCCGGTCTCCGCGGAGTCGCTTTTGAATAAATACAACCTGCCCGAGGGCACGAACTCGGATGCGATTGCGCGCGTCATGGCGCGACTAGGGGATTTGCCCGTGTCGAGTCCATCAACGCAGAAATCGCCTCCGGGATGGCTGGGAACGGAACCCCGACGAGGTGTGCTTTCCAGCGGAACCGAAGTGGACGCGTCTGCAAGAAGGAACCAAATGCGGTTCACGAACGGAGGTGAACCCGTGACGCGGGTGAGCTGGTCCCCCGCATCACCTGGAGGGTCCACCAAGGGAAATGGAAATGCACGCCGTTCGGGGGGACAACACGACCAATCCCCAAATGGCACTCCCGCGGGCGACCCCCTCGCACTGATTCAGGACCTTTACGGCGACGATGTGGATGTCAACCTTCGGGATTCCGCGCGACGTGCGCTGTCAGAGGCTGGGTACGGGTCACCTACTGCTGCAGGCGGGGCTGCGACGAGCTCGAGGACGACCCCATCTCACAACCCGTCTTCAGCCGTCTCGCGTCTTGCGAAATCCATCCGCAACGTTTCGACGGCGCAAAATTCGTCGCGCCCGAAATCGTCGGTCCCTCACAAGAAACCAACCCCCCTGACTCCCAAAGAGACTTTGGGCAAGCTCGGCGAGCTTCGGTTCGAGGCGCGGACTGCGACGCAAAAAGCCCGACGCGCCGAACGCGAGCTCCAAAAGAAAGACCAAGAGCTGGAGGAGTTGAAAGCGAAGTGCGCGTCGCTGGCGCGCGAACGCTCGGCGCTCTCCGTGCGGCTTAGTTCAAACAACCAAGTGTCTGGCAGCCAGTCAACAAAAACGAACCCGTTCGGTGGCGGTACGTCGTACGGCTCGTACGCGTTCGCGCCACCTTCCACGAACGCCAACGGCCAGGTGGTACGTTCGTCTGCGCCCGGGAACCTCGATGTGTTTGAAAGCAAGTCTCCGTTTTCCAAAACCCCGCGGAAACCGTCAGGCGAGTCGTTATCCATGTCCAGCCGTTGGAACCAGTGGGAGATGGAAGCCCGACGGGGTGATAAGCGGCTCGCGCTGTTGATGCGCGGGTACAAGAAAATAGAAGGCGAAGTTGAGGCGTTTCGCGAGGCGAGCCTCGTGGCTCGCGAATCGGCGGCGTTTTCCGAGGATGAACTGGAAGCCACGCGCTCCGCGTTGGAAGAGCTGCGGGGGAACTTTGAAGCGGCGAAGGAGCTTCTGAACGAGGGCCTTGAACACCGGGATGCATTGGAACAGAAACTACGGGCGGAGAAGGGTAGGAACAAAGACATGGCGCCTGAGTTGAAAGAGCTGAAGGAGAATAATAAAACACTAGAGTCTGAATTGTCCGAGACACGCGAAAAGACGAAAGAGTTGCTGCGGCGGTCGGTGAAGCGCGACCACAAAATCGACGCCCTCACTAAGAAACTCTCGGCTGAATCCGAATCGCTGAAGGAATCCGAAGCGGCGCGCGAAAAGTCCGAAGAGGAGCTCACAAAAGCCATGGAGCAGTGCCGCGTGCTGAGAAGGCGTGTCGCATCGTTAGAGACGGGAGCGAAGGAAAGACAAAGCGTGGAAAATGAAAACAAGTTCAACGAGCTTGTCGAGGAAAACCAAAAACTTTCAGCCGAGCTTGACATCAAGGAAGAGGAGTGTAACATGCTCGCGGCGATGGTGTCGCGCGCGTCCGCGGGGGGCTTCTCCAAGAGAACAGGCACGGAAAATAGCGGGGAAAATACAGTCGGACAACAGAGTTTGTCTCCCCTGAAAGCAGCGCTGTGAGGCTTGGATTCCAATGTATCTAAATTAAAACTACAAACAATTTTCCACGCGTCATCCCGGTTTCGCTTCATCACTCTCCTCCTCCTTTTTCACCAGCGCGAACCCGATGCTCCCGTCCTCTTGCCGCACTTCCTTCAGCTTCAGCCGGCCGTACGCCTCGTGCTGCGCGAAGGGCAGGAGCAGTGCGGTGGGCATGGAGGTGGGGACGAACAAATCGGGGTTTATTTTATCACTCGAGTCGCCGCTACTTCTTTCCAGCGGCGCGAGCAGTTCCGTCAGCGGCGTTCGCAAACTCGCCTCCACGCCCAAAGTTTCGCGAAGCTTCAAATACCGCGCAGGGTCCCCGAGGTCGATGGGAGGCAGAGATAATTGTGAGGGTTTCGAGTGTTGAGGTTTGTCCTTTTCTGCTTTCTTTTTGACCTTCTCACTTTCGCTGACCTTCTCTTTTTTGTCACCTTTCTCGGCTTGATCCTTGTTTTCTTTTGTTTTCGTTTGGGATGTCTCGGGAGCGGGTCGCGGAAAGCGCCGGCGAAAAGACTTCGAGGGTTCCACTTCCGGAAAGGAAGTAGACGGTTCACCTTCCTCGAGCAACGATGGTTCCGAAGGTTCCGCTTCCGATCGAGAGGATGGCGACGGTGAGTGGTCTGAACGTGCTTTCCGGGGCGACGTTGTCACCACCACTTCTTCTTCGCTTTCCTCTTGCAAACTTGTCAACGATTGTGCGGAAGGTCCAAATGCACGACCCCGCGGTGCACCGTTCTCCGCTTCGTGCTCGTCCGCAAACAACCTGGCCTCCTCCGCAGGGTCGTACCCCTCGCCGAACGCCTCCTCGAGTTCGCTTTGCTCACGCGCGCGCTCCTCCGCGGCGAATAGCCTCCGCTCCTCAGCCTCATCGTAGCCCTCCCCGAACGCCTCCTCCAGCTCACGCGCACGCCTCGCTTTCGTAGATGCGCTCGGGCCGAACCACCCCATGCCGCCGCGGCAGCCGCCTAGCCCCCGCGACACACAAAGTAAAGCCGCGCCGAGGGTTAGAAGACCAAGTCGCCGTCAACGCTGGCCTCCCCTCGGCCGGCACGGAGAGCCGCGCGCTCGGGACTGGCGAATAATTAACGGCACTCTGGGAGAGGTCCAGTCTCGGAAACACCGACTTGAAAAATGGCCGCCGACCACCCACCACCGGCACAAACGTCCACGCCCTCGGTAGGTATTCAGTTGGAGGACGGCTGCGTCTTCGATGTCAGCCTGTGGTGGACTGACACGTTTCGTTCGCCTGGTCTCACGGGCTGTGTTGTGTTCCGGCCGCGTTCAAAACTCGCACACCGCCGCCGTTCGTCCTCGAAAGCACCGAAACCCACACATTCATCGCCTCGTCCAGGTTGGACACATGTCCTCCCCCCGCGGACGCCACGGCAGCCCCCGGGCCACACCCACGGGCGACCCCGGTGTTGAGAATCCCGGGTCAGACTCAGCCAACTTACTAGTCAGAGGCGAGGGAATTCAGGGCGATGACGTACGGACGACATTCACAAACGCCGGCTTGACCGAAACCCAGATCGACGAGGTGCTCGCGGCGCATCCCGAGATCGAAACAACCTACTCCCTTGTTCACGAAATCCAACCCCGTATAAACTACATGCGTTTCCTGGTGGACAACGATCGGATGGGGGGGGAAACATTAGTGGAGTGCGTGATGCGGCAACCGCAAAGCCTAGAAAGGAACTTTAGCTTGGTACATGAATGCAACGACTACAGCGCTGTAAATAAACCGTGGTGCGTGCGCCTCGACACCCCGCGGGGTTGGCCCGGAAAAACGCGATTCACGGAGAAGTACCCCGGGGACTTATCCGTGGAAGACTGGCTGGAACGCAAGTACCTCGAAACGAACAAGTGGGACCAAGTTCGGTTCTGTCACCAGCTCGATAACGCGACATCCGGGGTGTTGCTCTCGGCGGCGAACAAAAAAGCAGCGGCGGCGGCGGCGAAACTGTTTCGCGAGAGAAAGGCGTCAAAAAAATATTTAGCGTTGGTTTTCGGGCACCCCGAACACGATACCTGGAGCTGCACCGCCATGCTTGGCCGTGACCCACACGACCCGAAGGGGTTCAAGGAAAGGATTGTGGAGAGCGTGGAGGAAGGCGAACGGGCTTCCCAAATGCTGGAGGGCAAGGCTTCGAACAAAGCGAAAGGGAAGCAGTGCGAAACCAAGTTTCAAGTTTTGCAACGCGGGACTTTGACTTTGAAGGGAAAGTATCACGGAGTTAAATGCGCGAAGATTCTGGTCACCCCGATCACAGGCCGCCGACACCAAATACGCGTACACCTCGCACACAGCGGCCACCCCATCGTAGGCGACAACGCGTACTCCGAGGACCGGGATTCCTTCAGAACGTTTCTGCACGCGCTTGAGTTAGAAATGCCGTTCCCGGAACCGCGTGGGACGATGCAATTTTTCGCGCCGGAACCGATGAGCTTCGCAGCTGCGATGACGAGTAACAAAATAATATTAGACTAGGATTCTTGAGATATCTAATACTGCTAGCTAGACTATTACACATACTATTACTATTCACACCTACCCTTGCTATCCACTTATCCAGTCCACGAACATCAGCAGAAACGTAGCTAGGAACAGGAGGTACCCGACGAACCGCTGCGCGTCGCCCCGGCGTTTAATCGTTTTCCGCAACTCGACGTTCCCTGTTTGTAAATTCTTAGTGGATTCCACGGCTTGCGAGTACAACTGTTCGATCTGCGCCGCCTGTGTGTGTATGTGCTGCGCGAACAGCGAGGACAAAGCTGATATCTCAACCACAGACGCCTCAGCCGCGCGGACTTGATCCGCGACGCCCGCTAATTCATCCGTCAACAATTCCCTCGTCGTGAGCTTGATTTGGGATTGCATTTGGGTTTGTGATTGGATGTCTCCTCCTCCTCCTCCTTCGCCTTCACCACCACCCCCGTACGTGTCATTGCCATCCCCCGGTGCCTTTGCAACGAACGTCGGCGCCCTGCGTCGCCGCCTCTCCGCCTCCGCCAGCACTTTCTTATACCGCACCTCTCTGCACTGGTCAAACGCGCTCGCGACTCGAGCCAAGCGCTCGGTGACGATGAGAACCACGCCGTGCAGGTGCGCGATGGCGTGTGGTGTGTTTTGGTTGGTGGACGCCATCGCCTGCACCATACTCTTCAGCATGTCAACGTGCGCTTGACACGCCTGTACGCTCAAGCGAACCTCGGTTTCGATGCCGTCCCGTGTCACGTCCGCATCGTTCGTCTCCTGCAAGTACGCCCCGCGGCTGCGAGCCACGAAGCCGTGCAGCTCGCGGACCAGCGCCAGCGCGTCGTGCGCGCTTTTAAGCACCGGGGAACGCGACGATGGGGGGGGGAGCGACCGCGCCGCGACGATCCGGTCCACGACGTCGGGCGAGCCGAACCGCAGCTCCAGCGCGTGCGCCGCAGCCGCCGCGCGGAAGGCCGCGGTGCACTCCATTGTGTTCAACGCAAAGTTGTCAAATATCGAGTCAGCTTTTAAAATATCGGCACTCACACCGAGCGCGCGGGAGGACGTCACGATGGCCGCCGTCGTTGCGTCCGCGGGGGTCACGCCTCGAGGCTCGCCATGTTCACCCCGCCGACCTGTCTCTCGTGTTGCCGTGCAACGACGCCTGGTCGTCGCAGCCGTAGCATCCCGAGATACCCGATTTTCCTACGCGCAACACCACGACGCGAAGTTTACACAATGGCTGGATGACCTACACATGGCCGTGCGTTCGGAAACCTGGGACGCGGTACCGGCGCTGATGCGCTTTCCACGCGCGGACCCGAGAGTGGCGCTGCACTTGACCGCCGAGTGCGGACAAACACGACTCGTAGAGGCGATCCTCCGACGGTTCGCGAAAACAGATGAGTCAGATTCGGATCTCGTCACGAATCAAATCAAATCAAGTCTCGGGGACGTGGACGCGGCGGGCGCCGCCGTGGCTGCGGCTGCGCGCGGCCACCACCGCGTGCTGTGCGCGCTGTTAAGCGTCGGGCTGGACGCAAACGCGGTGGACGAAAGGGGCGTGCACTTTTTGACCGCCGCGGCGGGAGGGTCACGCGACGTAAGTTCAGGCGGAGACGTGGATTCAGAAACTGAACAAAACAAAATCAGCCACGAGTTGTGCGTCGCGGTGCTTCTCGAGCACGGCGCCGACCCGGACGCGTGTACATCCCGGCTAGGCTGGAAACCACTGCTCGCGGCTGCCAAGGCTGGCAATGTAGAAATTTTAAACTCGCTTCTGCGTGCTGGCGCTGACATTAGCGTCACTTATCACAACGGCAAGACACCTTTGTACGTAGCGGCGGAGTGGGGCCGCTTGGACGCTGTGCGATTGCTTTTGACATTTGGGGCGGATTCGCAAATCAAAGCAGACCGGCTACACACCAACCACGACATCTCCGTCAGCGAACATAGTAAAAAAGGGATCCTGCCAATGGAGGTTGCCGCGAAGAACGGACACGCAGATGTGGCGGAACTGTTGCGGCGAGCGAATGGAGGATAACAACGTGTAAAATATAACGTACAATAGCTGTCAGTGTAAAGAAAAGTGTATTCAAGTTATTTGATGTTACAAGCGACCTGTTTTCGGTCTAAAAAATAATCAACCCTCCCCCTCTCACAGAATGCCCTCTCCCCACCCCTCCGGTGCTTCTTCCTGCACGTCGAAGTCGTCGTTGTCTGACCAGCACCTGGGCGCGACGCCGGTGACGTTATAAATAGTTTTCTCCATCTTCATAAAAAATCCACTCCCGTCCAAAATCTCGTTCCACCACCCGCTCACGATGCAGTAGTTCCCCTTGAAGGGAGGGCGGTGGTGCGCGCCGTGGGATTTTCGTGACAGCAACAACCCAACGTCCTGCGCTTTGCAAACTAATTCAGGCAGCTGTGACTTTTTTATGTGCGACCAGGCGTGGAACTGCTGGGAGAGGACAATCATGGAACAGAACACGCCCATCGACGCGGACACGTTTTGGTCCAACCCGGGCGTCAACAGCAGCGGCACGGTAACGCACATCGTCGCAGGGCACGTGACGTGGATGTTGTTCGCGAACTGCCGCTTCGTGATCGTCCACGGGTACTTGTGATGACCCTGGAACGCGTCGATTATCGAGCCCATAACAGGGGTGTGCTTACTGCCGTAGTTATCCACGGACCAGTGGAAAATCCCGGTGCCCGCGTCGGAAAGCCAGTACGCGCCAGCCATGGAGGCTACGAGTGTGGCCCACTCGACTGGGTCGCTTCCGTCCATCTCCACTTCAACGCACCCACGCAGCACGAGCGCGGCGCACGAGGTGAACAGACCTGCGGTTAAAAGCCTTTGTTCGTCCGTCGAGACGAACGCGAGCGGGTCCATGATTTGCGCCCCACCCATCGCAGCGATGGTCTCCCGAAGCTTCGCCACGGTGTCCCTCTCCACCGCGCTTCGTCGTGCGTCGATATCCATGTCGATGGAGCCGCCAAGGTCGAAACTCCCGGAGACGTCCATGTCGAAGCTGGCCATTGGGTCACGCACCACGCGGCACGTCAAAGGCTCCGCGCGGTGAGCGCCGAGTTTTCGACGAAGCGGCGTGGATGACGACATCGGGGTGGCGCGTTGAGTCGTGCACGCGGACGTGCTGGCGCGCGCGGGGTACGCCGCGCCGCCGCAACGAGAACGTACGGCAGACATGTTCAACAACGTAAGCATCGTACTCGGTACCGTACGGCGCGTGCGTCGAGGAGAGTGGGGCGTGCGCGAAGCGACGGTACGAGACACGAAATTAGGGACGTCTGTGGCTCTGGATTGAGAGTGACTACGTGGACGACAGTTGGCACAGCAACTGAAAAACTCGCGCGAATTTTTTCAGGTCCGCCTTGAGTTATTGGCAAGTTAATTGAGAGGGGACTCCTGAAATAGCGCGTTTTGGAAGTTCGAGGTTTTGCCAAATGAAGTCGTAAAAGTTTTGTTTTTCACCTACTTCTCTCACAGCTCGTCTTTCCTGTCTTGCTCCTTTTCCTTTCGCGCCTCTCTCAGCCGTCGTACGTTCCCCGCCAACTCGAACACGTCGGAAAACACGCGTTCCTGCAGATCCCCCCCATGCCCCGTAACGGCGTCGATGACATCTCTGATCATATCCACGTTGCCCATGATGTTTACGTGGTCACCGGACGCCGGGCCCTCCTGGATGCCTCCCCCCCAAACCCCCAGGGCTTTGTGCTCGTACTCCCTGATCGTGATGACAGACCCGGAAGGGTTCAGCGGGGATATATAATCAGCCCGGGGCCGTTGACGTCCAGAATATGAATCGTCGTTTGAATCCTTGGACTCCTGTTTACTCCATCTCGACCCGTCTCTCCACGCCTCCGCGCAGACGTACCCCAAACTCATCAGCGGAATGGACCCGTCGCCGTCCGTCAGTGCCACGCCTTTATCCACGCCTTGCGATGTAACACTCACGTCAATGGCGTACGGCCGGTCCGCGTTGTCTCGCTTAACGTAGTGGTACGCCCGCTCTGTGGACTTGCCGACGCCGTACAGGCAGAACACTTTCAAATCCGGGGCGGTAGGGAGAGGGGTGCGCAGCGGGTCGCCGAAACGAACCGACGACGGAGAGGGTTTTTGGGTTTGTTTTTTTGACTCCCCCAACCCCCATCTCGATTTTGTTCCCTGCTCCTCCCCCGCAAACCCCTCCCCGAGACTCACGTCTCTGTACTCCCCCAGGTTCTGCGGGTGCGCCTCGCCGACTCTGTCGAACAAAAGCGAAAGGGAGTCAGTCACGGTGAGGTTTTTCGAGTTTGTATTTTTTTTCGATTCCGCCGTCTTGGTTTGTTTTGAGACGTCATCCGAGAGTTCCTCAATAGTACCGTCAGTAGGTGTGTCGTTGACCCACTCTTCCCTATCAAAATCAGAACCGTTTGAACTAGCTTCCTCTTCGGTTTCTTCCCTCATCGATATGAAATACGAAAGCGACGCGCGCGATTTGTTTCGTCCGTATTTTGAGTCGGCGCGTATGTTTCGCGAAGTATCACCCTGTTTGCCCATAGTCTCGTCCTCTTCGTGTTTCTTCTCATCAGGCACCCCGAGGACGTCATCCGGCGCCCCGGACACCCCACCTCCCCAGATATCCACCCCCCCTCTCGGTAACATCGCCCACAGGGACCCCCAGGTCCGGAACGTCGAGGCCACGGTTGTCAGGGTCCCAGACACTAAACCCCCGATGCCGTGCCCCAGACCTAGCACGCTCTCCAGCTGCCCCAACATAGCGGTATCACGCATCTCGCCCGATAGTAGGCTGGGAACCGTTTTCGGAATGCCCAGCATCGGACCCGCGATGTCGACGTACACCGCGACGTAGGTGTCCGTCCACTTTGAGCCTCCACCGCCCCCCCCGTCCTCAATGGGCATCTCGACCCAATTAAAAAAATACCGCACGAGCTGGTCGCCGTACGAGTGCGCTAACAGCGCGACTTTCTCTTTGTGAATGTTATGTAACGTTTCTATGGAGGCTTTGAGTCGTGTGAAGTACCCGTCTCTCTTCTCCAGCTGTTCTGGACTCAACCGCCAATCAAACGTCGCGGCGTGGATGCTATTGGGGTCATACCCCACGTCCCCTAAACTTTCAATCACCTTTCCCCACACGAAGTACCCGGGGACGAACCAATCCACGGCTTCTAAACCAGTTACGGCTCGCAGTTTTATTCCGGCAGGGTCCAAACCTGTGACTGGGTCTAACCGCATGTGTTGCATCCAGCACGCCCTATCCGTGAAGTATGCCCGCGCCATCGCGGGAGTGCCCCACATGCGCTGCCGGAAAAAGTGCCGCCCGCAGTCCAACCCCTCCCAAAGTTCCAAGCCGCTGGACACGAACCCGGGGATTATAACCACGGGGTGGTGCGGGGTTCGTCCCACCTGCTTGGCCATGGCGCCCGGTGACGGGATCTCTCTACGTGTGTTGCCGAACTGCGTGGTGTTCAACGCTGGGAGGCCATTGAGCAGGTGCATCGAGGAGTTGAGCCAGTGCGGCATCGCGTGCTCCACGCGATCCTGAAACGCCTCGGGGATGTACTGGGTCGGTATCGAACGCAGGTACACCACTCCCGCTGTGACTAGCAGAATCAACGCGATGCGTTTCATGACATCCACACGCACGGACACCCACGGCCTCGACTCAGGTAAATACTTGGTCGCACTCGGTACGCGCCGGCCCTTACCAGGCTTGGTACCCTTGTGTTTTCCCTTGGAAGGAGCCGAGGCGCCGAGTTTCGGGTCACCGCCAATCGTGTCGTCCGCATCAGCCGGGTCGTTGGCCTCCATCTGTCGACCTCGATGGCGCACCGCACCCTTGGTTTGCACCGCCATCACGCGCGTCGAGGGAACACGAACTGTGATGTCGAGGCGCGCGAGCGACTCTGGTCCGCCGACCTTGACGCGTGAGACTTATGGGCGATTGTTTCTTGGAAAACGCGTGAGTCACGTCGCGCCGTTTGGGCTCCCTCCTCGGATTTGGAGAAGAAACGACGTGACATCGCGAGAGGTCGTGTCACTTCCCACCGCGCGTCGCCTCGCGTCGCCCTGTTCCACCGGCTCAAGATGGTTCAAATCAACGACATAACCCCTGTTGAAGACGACGCAGCGCGTGTGGGCGAACAGCTCCGCGTGGAGGGCAACAAAGCGTTCACGAACGGCGATTTCACAGCCGCAGCCCTCTCGTACCAGCAATCACTTCAAGCGGCGCCCCCTCCCGCTGCCTCTGCGTACGCGGCGCTAGGTAACCGCTCAAAGACCTTACTCAAACTCGGTTGTATACGAGAAGCCATCGCGGACGCGGAGATGTGCGTACAGGTCACGCCGTCCGGGCACCCGTATGCGGCGAAGGCCCGGTTCCGGAAAGGCGAGGCGCTTGAAGCACTTGGGGATTTAAAAGCCGCGCGCGAGGCGTACCGCGAGGCGAACAAGGAAGCGCCCACCGACACAGCTGTGCTAAAAAAACTGAAAAGCACGAGCGAAGCGTTGGCAAGTGTGAATGGTGAGACTTTTGATACGACGGTTGAGACAGTTGAGAAGCCAAAAGCGGAGTCGTCGAGTCCGCAACCGCCGCCACCGAAAAAAAGTTTATGGAACGAAGGCAACGAACATTTGCGTTGTGGGCGGTACGAAGCCGCGTTACTTGCGTACGACGAGTACGCGAAGCAGGTAATGACCTCCGAACGCCACGCAAAGCTTCTCGGGAACAAAGCATTGGCGCTTTCGAAGCTGGGCAAACACGACGACGCGACCGCCGCGGCGCGCGCTTCGATAAAAAAAGACAAAACCACCAAGCTTTTGTTTCGAGTTGGAAACGTGTGTATTGACGCGGCGGAGGCGGTTGTGGATGCTCTGGAACACAAGAGCAAAGAACCGAAGACATCACAAAACAAGCCACCGATCTCCAAAAAAATCGAATCGTTACGGAAAAGGGCTGACTCGCTAGCCTCCGAAGCGAAGTCCGCGTTCCAAGCCGGCTTCGCGACCCAAACCAAGCCTGAAGACGCCGAGGTGTTCGTACACGGGGTCGAGCGCTGCGATGCGTTTCTGGAAACACTCGAGGGTTATGTGTTCGTTGAGAGAGAAAGAATGGGTGTGACCGAAAAAGAAATCGGCCTGACCTGCGCGGCGACGGTGTCGGTGTCGTCGCTGTCGGTGTACGCACGGCGCATGATTGCGGAGACGGAAAAGAAAACCTCCTACACGAAAACCCCTGAGAAAAACCACCAAGCCGTCTCTGAATCCGACAGAAAGATCGACGACGACGTCTGCACGTTCCGCGAGTCGATGCAGAAATTCGGGTGCGCGGTCGTGCGGCTTCCCGATGTTTTGTTCACTGATGTGGATATTTTCGCAGATGCGACAAAAGCGTGCGTTGATTTTTTCGCGTCGCCGGCGGAACAGAAGAGCGGATTCCGCCCGCTCTCGAAAAAAAATCCGCACGGGTACATCCGGGCAGGGGAAGAGTTTACGCCACGTGGCGGATTGCTTACGGAAGATTCACACATCATGCCTGATTGCGATTCTGTTCCCCGTCGCGATGAAATGTTTCTGGAGCGTTTCTCCGTGTGCGAGTGGTTTGACGACACGTTTGACTGGCCCACTTCAGAGATGAAAGAGTCAGCGCAAAACTCGCACGCCACTTTGACGAAAGTGGCGAAGATATGCGGCGACACACTGTTATTAGGACGGCCTGAGAAGTACGTTGTGGACGATATGAATGTGTACGAGGGGATCTTGGAAGATATCTCTAAATCGAAACACGCGCAACGCACGACGTTCGCGCTGCAGAAAAAGGGGAGGAAGAGTGACGAGGTTGATGAGACAAAAATCGAAACTGAAGAAGAAAAAGCAACGCGCTCGTTGAAGGACAGCCTAGAAAACGTAGTCACCTCTGGTTCTTCTGAACCGGAACCGACGCTTTTAACCCTGGTTCCACGGGTTATGGAGGCCAGTACCGATGAAAACAAAACGCGAACGGCGACGGTGCGCGTGCGGTGCGACGGAACTGAGACGGTGTTTTCCACGCAGGCGCCGGAGAAAGAAAAGAGCGAGAACATTTCCCTTGGTGGAAATTTGGAACGGGACGTGCTCGTGGTTGCCGGCGCGCGTTTGCGTGACGTCATGGGTGCGGCGTACTTAACAGCGACCACGAGCTTCGAAGCGGCGGCGGGAGATGGGGCGTGCGTGCGCGTCGTGCATAGAGCGTAGGTGGAGACGCAGTGTACCTTGTAACTGCTAAAAAATTAAGGCAGACACAAATTTCCAAAATCTCGCTTCATTTTCTCAAAAAGCGCGCCATCAACCTCGAGATCGTCAAACCCGCGCGCACGATGGAGGGCGCGGATGATACCGTGGTGCGTCCCTCAGCTTCTCGCCGACGTCACATTTGCGCGTTTCCACATCTCACGTTCCCTTTTGCTCCCCTGCACGCGCAACGACTCACCTTCGCCCTGTCTTCCATTCCGAATCTCTCAAAACGCAGTTCGTGCAGGGCACCGCGCTGGAGACGCGCGGCGAGGTGACCGCGACGGCGTACGATGCTTCCGGGACGCGCATGGTAACCAGCACCGCGGCTGGGGCGGTGCACGTGTGGGACAGGACGGACGACGTTAACGAAGGGGGCGACGGAGCGCCTGGTCCGTGGCGTCAAACCGCGGCGTGGGCGGCGCATGAATCTTGCTCATGCGAAGCCATCGCGTTTGCGCCGTCTGAGTTTGGACAGTGCTTCGCCACCGCGGCGGTGGACGGTTCGGTGCGGGTGTGGAGGGAGCAACCGCTCGTGCCATTGGGTGTGTCAGCAGAAGCGGCGAGAGAAGCAGCCGCAAATGCAGCCACTGCTGCGAGCGAAGGCACCGCGCAGTGGGAGTTGGTTGCGGATTTAAGAGCGGCGCGCGGGGCGACGCGGCATTTAGATTTCGCCCCCCCAGCGCACGGTTTGCAGCTCGCCAGCGGCGGCGTGGACGGCGTGGTGCGTTTCTACAGCCCAAACAACACGCTAGGGTTGATGGACTGGGAACTTACAAATGAACACGAACCGTTGCGGCCGAACGCGGAGTGTACTAGTTTAAAATGGCGCCGGCCGACCGCCGCCGATGACGTGCGAGTCGGGTTCGCGAACGAAAACGGAAACGATTCAACATCCGTTTCCATTCCCCCCGCCCTGTGCGTGGGCTTGGCGTGGTACGACACGAACAATGTGACCCCGATTCGCGCTATAAATTCAACCACGGAGAACAATCCCCCGGGCGTGAAAACATGTGAGGCGCGCGTGTTGACGTACGACGATTTGAACGCGAAGTGGCGCAACGTGTGCATGCTTTTCGACGGCGGCGAAGAAACGCAGCCAGCCTCCGCGGTGGCCTGGGCGCCGAACGCGGACGCCTCGCCTGCGGGAGAGGTGGACATAATCGCAGCGGCCGTCGGGGCGGAGGTGCGCGTGTTTCGCGTGGAGGGGTTGAGGGGTGAGGACGAGGCGATGGAAAATACAGAGAATACAGAGAATAAAACGCGTTGTCACAAAGCCGCGACGCTTTCGCACCCGGGCAAGGTTTTGGATTTGGACTGGAACACGGTCGGCACGACGCTGGCGACGTCTGCTGCGGACGGAGTCGTACGCGTCTGGGCGGCGAACATGCAGACGGGGGTGTGGGAAGCGCGGGCGCAACTGGTGGGGGAATAGAGTGGTGAATAGAGTGATGCAACTACGTCGATCAAGATAAAAATAAGATGTCACCGTCCTTCTTCGCCCGTTTGCATTATTTTCGAAAGGTTTTCGTACGCAAGTTCAAACGCGTTCGTCGCCGCTCCCGCCGCTTCCACGTCGCCAGCCTCACCGATCGCTGTGCCCATGGCCCGCGCCGTGGAAAGCGCCGCAATTGCGTCATTTTTAATCGAGTTCAGGTCCTGGGGCGGGTACGCCCCCGCGCCCACCTCCTCCACTGCGCGCTGGAACTTGACGCACTCGCAAAGCGCGCGTTCCATCGCTGAGGTCTCCGTCGACGTCCCGCGCACGATGGGCGCGACGAGCGCTCGTAGGAACTCGAACGATGCGCCCGCAAATTCAGCGCAACCCTTCGCAACCGCCAACCCGTGCTCGTCGAAATCGTCGTCGTCGAAAAGCAAATCGTCCTCGTGCCGTTCGGCTTTGTCTTCATCCGGATTTTGGTTTTCCTCGCCGCCGCCAATCTCTGAAAGCTCTGTCACGACGTCCTTGACCACCGCCGCGCTGCGTAACAGCGCTTTGGACACAGCTACCCGTGCATCTTTGGGGAGCTTTTTGAACGCTGCGCACGTCGCCCACACCTCCGCCAAGCATGTGTTTAAATCACCGCTGGGTTTTTGGGTAGCAGTGGCGATGATTGCTAGATGGGCGCACGAATTTGACACCGCCCTGGTTGCGCTCACCACCCCAGAGTCGAACGTCACGCCCTGTGACCCTAACGCGGAAACAGCGTACGCCATGAACGCGATTATTTGCGTGTGGAAGTCACCGAAGATTGAACCTACCGCGTCTTCAGGGACGTCGTTACCCTCTGCGAAGAGCATCTGAAGCTTCGTCGCTCCGTGAGAAACAGCCTCCGCGGCGGTGCTCACCTGCGCCATCGATGTGCCGCCCGGAACCTCGGGCGGTGTGTCCAGCACTTTGAGCTCGGCGGCCAGCGTTTCAGCCAACGCCTTGCCGCGCGCCGCGTTCGCAGTGCCCGCGCCCATTGTGACCAGCGGGGGATGCAGGAGGCGCGAGGCAAGGTCTGAAGGCCGCCGCCAGATTCCCAGTGTCGAGACTATTTTCTGGGAGCTCGAAAGTTTTAACGACCTGGCAGGCGCTTTTACAGACACCTTCGCGTCGGGAGGTCAGTCCGCGGAGAACAGACGGGGTGCTTCCGCCTGTTCGGCGGAGATGTTCGCCCCTCCCCGTGCGAGTGGTGGGACACTCAATTCCAGTCTCAGCTCCAGCCGCGGCCCCTCCAGGGGCGACGAGACGGGTGATGATACACTCCGAAGCTCTCAGGGGAACAACAATGGAACGACAGTTGGCACGTCCCGACGCAAATCCTCTTCCGAGTCCCGAACACTCAGGGTGAACTTAAGCGCGTGCAAGTACGAGTCGATTCGGTTGCTAACTAAGCGTCTGGGGTTCGACGAGGTGGACGAGGAATACGAGCACTGGGACTTGAACTGGACGGATTTGAGTGTCACGGAACACCGCGTGAGCAAGATGTTCCCATTCCAACGCATAAACCACTTCCCGGGGATGATGGAGATTTGTCGGAAAGCGAGCTTGTCGCGGCACCTTAAGAAAATGCAAAAATCGAACACAGCTGGCGAAAACAATCAATATTGCTTCGCGCCTGCGACGTGGGAGTACCCGAACGAGTTTGAGAGTTTCCGGAAGTACTGCAAAGCGCACCCGGGGCAGTCGTACATCGTCAAGCCCACCGCCGGGGCGATGGGGAAGGGGATTTATTTGATTAAACACCCAGACCAGATCGATGAGCGAAACAACAGGGTTGATGAAGGAGGGGCGCCGGTTAATAACTCAACGAACCACCACACTTACGTGATCCAGAAGTACATAAGCAATCCATTCTTGCTGGATGGATATAAATTCGACTTGCGGATATACGCGTTAGTTACGTCGGTGGACCCGCTGACAATCTACGTGTACGACGAGGGCATTGTCAGAGTCGCGACGTTGCCGTATCAACCGCCCTCGTCCAAGAACCTGTCCCAAAAAACCATGCACCTGACTAACTACTCACTGAACAAGCACTCTGGGACTTTTCACAACACTGAGGCTGAGGATTCAGGCACGAAGCGGTCGCTGTCTTCGCTTTGGAAGGAGTTGCGGCTGAAGGGGCACGACACAGATGCGTTGTCGACCGAAATCAGCGACCTCATCGTGAAAACTATTTTACCGATTCAACCCCAATTAGCGCACACATATCACGCCGCCGTTACCGCGCTTGACGAAGGGAAAAAGAAAAAAGAGTCAAGAGTCAGTAGGGGCAATGATGCAGGTGCCTATGTGACTGGAATATTCTCGCAACAAGACAACGGAGGGTCTATTAACTCAGGAAACCGAGTAACCTCGACGGGGAGCTACGCCGCGCAGTTCGCGTCGTCCACGGTGGTTGGTAGTTACGAAGGGAGCGGGACGGTTCAAACGGGTCGCGCGTCGTCCGCCGGTACCCGCGTACCGAATTTACACAATGACGCCACATCCCGGTGTTTCGAAATCCTAGGCTTCGACGTGCTTCTGGATGATACCCTAAAACCCTCGTTGATCGAAGTGAACCACTCGCCTTCGTTCGGCACGGACAGCGCGTTGGATAAAAAAATCAAAGAAGGTTTGCTCGGGGACACGGTTAACAATTTGCGCATCGATCCGGGTGACCGAATCAAATGGCTCACGAAAGAAAAGGAAAAGCAGAAGGTAAGGCTGTATGAAACGATTAAAGGTAGTAACGCTTCCAGACAATCAGTGGCTCTTTCGAAAGCGCCAAACGGGAATAAAAAACCCGTCGACGACGAGTTATGCGTTCGACCGTCGGGCGCCGAGCCAGGATCGCGCCGCGACCGTGTGAAGGAAACGTCTCTCGAGATTGTTTCGCTACGAGCGCAGCTCGCTGCTTTCGGGGCGGATGACAGTGATGAAGACGAGTCAGAGGGCAGTGATGATACCTCACCCAGAGCGAATACGGTTAATAAATTCATCAAGCCGGGCGGTATGAACAAACTGGACCCTCCTGAAAAGTTAGGGTCGTTTCGCCGAGCGCACCCGCCCATCGGCGGTGACGAAAAAACGTTACGAAAAAAGCAAAACCTGCAGACGTTGTCCGACACGGCGGAGACGTTCTGGACCCCTGTCGCGGGGTGCGCTTGTAGCTCTTGTGACGGCCAGAACATCAAACAAGAGCTTTCTTATGCCGTGTCACGCTTCAAAAAAGTAACCGTCGAAGGCGACGCCGCGCCGCTGGACGACCGCGGCGACGAGTTCCTTTCGAGCTTTCCGTTTTCCCGAGAGTCGCCGATGGAGTTTTCCGTCGGCTCGGAACGACTGAGCGAAAATTTGAAAGGGAAAGGAAAAGGAAAACTGACCGGTGATACCGATCAAACTGAAACCAAACGCACGTACACTCCGCTAGCTGGTAAGGCAAATATGTACTCCCGGGAGCGGAAAGAGAACCACGGGTCTTACGCATCGCAGTACCTGGCCAAGACAAATCGGTAATTTAAAGGAATAGTCTATTAGCTCTAGAGTTATAATATTATCGTTTCTAAGTGATGCTATATTCCTATACACCCTCTAATATCCTGAATACCCCATGCACCTCCTAAAACGCCTCGAGCATCCTTCGCAGTTCCGCGACGCTGTCGGTGGGGACGCGGTGAGATTGTCTAGTAAGTACCGCCGGTTTCGCGTCGGTGTTTCTTTCAACTTGTTTTAGCCTCCAACTCTTCGCCACCCGCTCTTCGTAAAACGCCCGCACCATTGAAATGACTTCGTCTCGATTGGCGTGCAGTGTT
>TARA_B110000977_G_scaffold100003_1_pt1 | contig 23697 bp, 16 predicted proteins | sample TARA_B110000977 | Tara Oceans TARA_B110000977 (sample SAMEA4397798) | marine metagenome | biome: Polar Biome; feature: [SRF] surface water layer (ENVO:00010504); material: water (ENVO:00002006), including particulate matter (ENVO:01000060) such as... | depth 5 m | reverse complement strand
TCTAAAATCTGTCAAATAATTTATCACTCGTCAGGAGCGCGCGAGGATCACTCGGGCCCTGCCGTTTTTCCACGGTGATGTGTAGACAGCTGTTTGTTGACAGCTGTGTAGACCTCAACAAAGCCTTGTTTAAGCCTTGGGCTTGCGCGCGAGGAGCTTGGCGCGGAAGCAGGGGTCGTCGGAGGCGTACGGGCCTTCGGGCTTGGCGCCGCCTAAGGCCTTTTCGAGCATGAGCTCGATGCCGTCCAGGCGCATGTGCACGTCGTCGTTGGTGAGCAGACCCTTGGTGACGAGTCGGATGCCGTCCATGGACTCCCAGATGGGCATGACGATGATCACGATGGTGGCGACGATACCCCACGCGAGCGCCACGGAGACCCAGAGGTAGAAGTAGTCCTTGCTGAACACGCCGCACTCCACCGAGGAGTCGCCGCACCCGGCGGGGAGAGACAACAGGGGCCAGATGATGACCATAACGACGCAGAAGCCGACACCCCACTTGGTGACGAACCCGAGCGCGTCCTTGAGCATTTCGGGGTCGTTCTCGCTGGGGTCCAGGTCGGGCATGGAGTCGTCGATCAGGGTGATCTTGGCAGCCATGGTGGTGAAGTCGAAGTTCTGGGGGTTCGCGATGGACATCGCGGCGCAGATGGCGCCGGACGAGAGAATCGCCACGACGTTACCGGCGAGCATGGGGTAGTTCGCGCCGAGGGTGTCAATGGACACGGAGAGGGACGCCCCGGTGGCCTCGGGGTCAGTGGCGACGCAGATCCAGGTGATCACGGCGAGGAGCTGGCCTCCGAACGCACCCGCGATGGCGCCGTTGGCGGTGGCTTTGTCCCACGTGAGGAGGAACGCAATAGGCATCACCGCGGAGCCGACGAAGATACCCATCATCAGGTACACGAAACCCAGGGATAAGCCGATCTCTTGGAGGATGATTGACAGGATACCGGAGAAGATACCGAACCCGAAAATCACCATACGTGACACACGGAGGATGTCCTCACCAGTGGCCTTGGGGTTGATGTACTTGCGGTAGATGTCGTAGGACACGATGGAGGAAACCGCGATTTGTTCCGCGGAGCCGGTGGAAGTGATGGCCATGAAAAGCATGATCGTGATCGCGGCGGCGCCGCCCTTGCCCATGAAGTGCACGGCGGCGGCGGGGGGTACGAGACCGCTGCCAGCTTCGTCGCCGGTCACGGGGAGGTCAAGCGCGACGGATGACAATCCCATCGCGGTCGCCAGGGAGAAGGGGATGGTGAACCACACGAGGCCGCCGAGGAGGTAACCCTTGGTGGAGGACGAGGGCTTCGCCGCGATGGCGGATTGCCAGTAGGACTGGTCGACAAACACGGTACCGAAGTTACCCACGATGTTGATGATGCCGAAGATGATGCCCCCCTTGGAGATCATGGTGAGGTACGAACCACCGCGGTTGTCCACAACGGGGCCGCAGGATTGTCCGTCGTTCGTGTGCACACCGTCGGTGCAGTTGCGGGTGGACGCGGCGACGGCTTGGAGCTGGTCATACACGGCGCCGGGCGAGCCGAGGGGCGCGTCGCCGGAGGCGTACACGAGCATGATGAAGGTGAGCAGGATGACGAAGATGATCGCGGTGTGGATGTAGGAGGCCATGAAGGTGGCCTTGAGACCACCCGCCATGGTGTACGCGATAACACCGATAGGGATCAAGAAACCCGCCACCATGGTGTCCATGCCGGTCAACGCGTTGACGGTGGCGGCGCCACCGAGGATCAACATCGACGTGACGATGATGTTCGTGAGGAAGCAGAAGTAGATGAACACCTTGTGCGCGGTGGTCCCCCAGCGCGCGTCGATGATCTCGCACACAGTGTGCGCGGTGGGCGCGAAGCGCTTGACTTGGATCGCGAGGATGCCGAAAAGAAGCACCTGGATGGTGGCGCCGGAGGCGTACCAGAAAGGGCCGGAGACGCCGTACTGGAACGCGACGTTTGAGGATTGCAGAAGCGTCGCCGCCCAGGTCCACTGGGAAACGATCACGGCGGCGGTCAGGCCGGTCTTCACGGTACGACCCGCGGTGTTGAAGAACTCAGAGGAGATGTTCGTGCCGACGTAACGCTGGTCCATGTACACCTATTTGGGGGGAGGGTGGAAAGAGAAGAGGATGGTTAGACGGGTGAAGACGGCGTCGAAAAACAGCATTGAAAAGTGCACTTTTCTTGGACTTTTCTTGGCCAAAAACGAGTTCAGAGATCTAGCGTTCCTCGGCCAGCGTGGCGCCGTTTTTTCGTCCTTTGTCGGAAATTTCTGGAGAGGTGTTTGGGGACGTACCAGGGTGGTGGTGAAGATGGAGAAGAACACGCCGAAGCCGAGGACGATACCATAGCCGGCGGACTCGGGGAGGATGGGGACGCCGCCGAAGAAGCTGTGGGGATGGGGATGGGGACGGTGAGTCGCGGGCCGAAGTTTCGGGAAAACACGGGAAGGGTGAATCGCGCGAAATCGGAATTTGCAATCGCGACGTGGCAAGACGCTCCGGAGAACGGCTGTGTTCGACGGTGCGATTGGAAAATCAAATTGGAAGGGGGCGGATGCGGGGGCGGATGCGGGTGTGCTTACCTCGATTGCTTGACGCAGACGCCAGCGTCGTTCTCGTAGAAGTACTCGGCGAGGCCGGGGGCGCCTTCGGCGACACCGGTCAAGCCGTTCTCGTAACAGGCACCGGACATGGTGCTTTAAACTGTGGGGCGATGGTCGGATGGAGGGGGGGAAGGGCGTAGGTTAGGTAACACATTCGATGGACATGTTTCGAGGGTGTGGATGGGTGGATCGGCCCGGGATGCGCCGCACGTAGCGCCCTCACACCGTCCGACATCGGGAAAAGAACGCATCGCAAAATTCGCGTGCACCCTTTCGCGGGATCGTCTCGCGGCGGCGGATGGCGATGCGCGACACGCGAACGACGACACGAGTCGATCACAGGAGCGTGTAGGAAGGAACAAGGGCATTGGCGGAGGTTTTGACGTACCTCGATTCGGACGTGCAGTCGCGGGACCGGAGAGTAATGACGTGACATGACTGCAATGTCGGCTATAAAACGTTTCGTTTTTTCGAAAGGACGGCTTTTTTTTTACCGACCGAGAAAAGCGCCGCAAAAAGCGCATTCTCAAAACCCGTGACGAGTCCTGTGACGACAAGTGTCAAGAAAAGGAGCTGATTGTGGAGTGCAAGGCGAAAAATTGATGAAAATTCGTGACTACCCGCCATACGACAAGCACCCAAACGTGGTATCCGAATTCGCTTGTGAAATTTCACCGCCTTTTGGGTTTTGCCAAAAGACATCAGTTTTTTCTGAGTTTTTTCTTGGACCGAAAAATCAAGTCGGCAATTCTCACAACCATCTCTCTTTTGTGAGCGCGTTTCCACTCTGCATTTTCGGGAAACGCGCGCGAATTGAACAGAAAGAGCGTCGAAGCGTCGGAATGCAGTTTCTTTTCTGTCTGCGGAAGCAGTGCAGAGAGTAGTGAAAAAACAGAGCTCCAGAGGCGAAGAAAAAGTGATTGGTGATATGAAATGTGGATGACTCATCCACCTCTACTCTCCCCGTCCCCAGTTGATATTATATTTTTTCTTCTTCCCCCCCGTCGCGTCTCGCCAAGCACTCAATATATGCTCCGCGATTTCAGGCACGCCGTCGTTCTTCTTGACGTTGGCCATGACGAACGGCCCTGACTCGCGCTGGGCTTTCGCGTCCCGGGCCATCACTTCTAGCGAAGCCCCAACCGCATCTGCGAGCTCGACTTTATTTATGACTAAAAGGTCCGCTTGTGTCACCCCTGGCCCGCCTTTCCGCGGGATCTTGTCCCCGCCACAAACGTCAATCACGTACACAATAAAGTCCGCGAGCTCGCGTGAGAAATTCGCCGCTAAGTTGTCCCCTCCCGATTCCAACAAAATGAAATCTGGAGAATGATCCTCTGTCAGGCTCTCCGCCTCCGTTAAGTTGCACGAGATGTCCTCCCGGATCGCAGCGTGAGGACACCCGCCTGTTTCCACGGCTCGGATTTTATCTTTATCGTCTAACGCGTTGTGCTTAATCAAGTACTCACCGTCTTCCCTGGTGAAAATGTCGTTCGTAATAGCCGCGACGGCGTAGGCATCTCGCAGATGCTTACAAAGGCTCAACATCAGCGCGGTCTTGCCCGTGCCCACGGGGCCGCCGATGCCGATGGTGAACGCCCTTTCCGTGTAGTTTCTGTTATATATTCGTTTCCGTCGGTTCTGGAAGCTTCCCGCGTTTGGAATCGGGTCGTGTGAATGCGGTTTCAAGCCGTCGTGTGAGTGGAGCGTGCGGCCATCGGGGGCGGTGAAGTACACCACGCCATCCTTGGACTCGCCCGTGGGGGTGATTAAAGGCGTGGCGCCGGTGGAAGCTTCGCCGTGAGAATGGCCGTGCGCGTGCGCTGACGCAGAGGCGGTGCCGTGGCCGTGAGGAGTGTCATCGGAACCCATCAGGGAAGCGTGCGCGCCGCACCAAGTGCATTGCAATCGAAGGCAACCAATGAGGGCACGCTTTTTGAGAAAAATCTGCCCAAAGGACTCTTGAAGGTGAAAGACATTTCGTGCGGTCAAGTTAGTTTGAAATCACAACCTATGAACTGTCGGTCAAATAACCGAACAACACACGTCGCGCGGGATGTCGCCTCGCGCGTCAAACCGTATACGCGTGAGACCCAGAAGGGCCGGTCCCTCACCCCAAAACCATCACCACGCGGTTCCCGTGACATACAATACCAATAAAATGTGCCTCAAACCCCACCCGAGTCGCCCCCCGACCGCCTCCCTACCGTCGATGAACGCGTCAGACCGAAAAAGTATCGTCTCGAGAGCGACAATCAGAATTTCTCAAATCAATTGATCCCGACCCCCGCCGCTGCGCAGTACCCCTGCAGCGCCTGCTGCACTTCCGGCGGGCAGTTCTGTCGAATCGCCCCCCCGAACACGCCCGGTTGCTGAGCAGAAACTTGAGAAATCTTCTGTGCTAAATGCACCTTCGCGTCTGGAACATCCGCACAAGGATCGACTTCTTTCCGAGAAGCGTTTGACAGTCTCGAGTAACTCGCGCTGTACCCTGCGTTCTTCTCTGCGAGTTCTAAAGCGTCGTCCAGGTCGTTCGATTCGCCTCGCGCAGCCGCCTCAGCGTTCTTGACCTCTTCTGACTTCTCTAACGTGGTCGTGGCGGCAGTGAGTAGTTTCGCCCAGGTCACATGGTCAGAAATAATGCTCGGCGCTTCGGATAAAAACCTCGCGACAGCGACGGCGATTACTTTCTCTTCACTTGCGCCGCTCACGGTCGGCACCGCGTCGCAGACGACTCCCTTCATCAGCATCTCGAAAATACCGGGTTGGACCTTGGCCATGGAATCGCTGACGGTCGACGTTCCGTGTCGTGCACATAAAACGCAAATAAACACCACTAAACATTTCGTGAACTTCACCGTTTTACTGGACTGTAGCCTTTGGAACAGCACGCTCCAAATTGACGGAAGAAATGCAACCCAAGCGGCAAGAGGCAAGCACTCGACGAACGCATTTAGAATAAAGAACCCCTGGTGGTCCTGGGCTCTAGAGGCGGCGAGCTTCTGGAACACGCCTAAAATACCTGTTAATTGGGATGTTTGTGCGATTTCGGTGGGGGCTTTGCGAAGAAAGGCTTCCAGTAATCTGACTAGCGGAACTACATTAGCCTGTCTGTCCCACAAAGTCGGAGCCAATAAAGCAGGGAAGATTCCAAGATACACCTGAGGCAGTGCAGCCCCATCCGCTCTGTTTTCGATCATCTGGCTCAGTAACTGAAACACGTACGGTGCGAACTCCACGATGTCTTGTTGTAACACGTGCTGGAACGGAGGGAATAGTAAATGTTCGATTTGCTGAGTTAATGCTGAGTCGCCGGCATGTTTCAACACGCCCGCTACCGACTCGAATAAGTAGTGACTAAACGTCGGGTTTTTCGGGTTTTGGCACGTTTCCAACAATTGCGATGATAACTTCTGAAGGCAAATCAACGCCACAGGTTTGACGTCAGTGTCTAAGACAGTTATGACACGCATAACAGCCTTCATGGCGTACTCGTTCTCCCGGCTGTCAGGCAGCTCGAACACCCCGAACAGGTTGGTGAACAGTATGTTCAAATGCGATAACAGATCGCTCGCGGAGTATCGCAGCGATGTATCGCTCTCTCGTACCGTCAGCAATCGCTCCAAGCAATTGCACGCGTACGCGTGCGTCACGTTTTCATTCGCGGTGAGTAACGTTAGAACAGCCGGTAGAACGGGCAACACCTGTTCCTTGGGCAGGAAACCGCGAAAAATAGTCACAAACTTCAGCGCGTCCGCCCACAACACCGCGGTGCCGACCACGCCGTTTGTTTTGCCGTTAGCGTTTTGCGCCGAAACCAACTCGGGGACGATTTGCGACGCGTAAAAATCCACAACATTCAGACCCACGTTGTTCAGCTCAGTAGCACCCTTAGCGTTACTTTTACTTTTCACCATTAAGCTCGTGACTAAATAGATAGCTGCGTCTTTGGCTTTCCAGAACTTTTGCGGGTCGGATTGATGTTGAGTTAACAGCTGGTTAACGTAACCCCCCACGCTCTGCGCCATGTGCTCGGGGAACTTGTTGGTTAAACCTCTGACTAATTCGCACGCCCCTCGTCGTCGCGTATCCCCATCTGATCCCTCAATGTCCCGCCTGATGTACTCCACGTGGTTCATATCAAACAGCTCTTCGTCGTCGTCCCTGAACTGGAGGTTCGGGATCACGATCTGCTCGCACAGGGTTTTTAAAGTGTCTTGGGATGAGAATAAAGAATGGTGCACGCTGTTCGCGACTGTCGTCAAAAAACGAACGCCGCTCGTAACTAAATGGTCCTTACTAGACTCTAAACCAGTTTTCGTCAAAAGTTGCCAAACATCTTGAACAAAAGTCTGCAAAAACCTCTGAAACTCCTCTTCGTTCTTCTCGATGTATAAGTTGACGTTGTCGCAGACGGAGGCTTTGACGGCGTCGAGAGGGGATGCGGAATCAGCAGAAGAAATAATCCCAGGATTTTCATACGCCAGCAAGTTGTGAAACTCCCCCATCCACGCGTCCATTGTGTCTTCGAAAACCTCAGGCAACTCCTGCGAGTTCAGGGAGAAGAAAATGCGACAAATCAATCGGATGGAGATGAGCAAAGACGTCGTGGTTGCAATGTCCCCTGTATGAGCAATTAGTCCGGCGCAACCTTCCTTCATCAATTCCAATAGGGGCGCCGCGAACAGGTCAAGCACGTATTTCAGTTCTTTGTAAAGCGTGTCACTTTTATACGCCTGTCTGTACTGCTTAAAGATCGTGTTCGCGGTTTCCAAAACCCCAGTCACTACCTGCCAGTCTCGGTTATTCGGTTGTCCCAGTCGCTGGACAAGTTCCGGTAGTAAACCGGGCCACCGCTCAGGGAAATCGTTGACCGAGATTATCGATAAAGCCTCTGACAGTTGCGCTCGAACTAACTTCGGAGCCGACAACATCAGGCCCACTAACAGTTGCCTGACTTGGTCTTTTTCCGCATCCGCGACGCAATAAGGGACAGGAGCCCCTACGATATCAGGTTGTTGCTGTACCCAGTGCTTCTTCACCAGGTTCTTGAACGCCACAGCGCCTGCTACTCTGTTCTGCGCATCTGACCCATCACTCGCCACCAACTTTAAAAGCAGGATCGAAAAACCTTTCGAACTGCTTCCTTGTTCCAGGAAACTCTCCGCGGCTTGCCGTTGGGTTTGATCGGGGCTCAAAGAACTGCTCAAGCACTGCGCGAGCTGCTGCAACTGCGCGGCCTCATCGCCCATCGTGTCTATCGCTGAAGAGGGTCAGGTACGAAAGATCCAAACGCAAGAAGGTGCCTAGTCCTTAGATCTATGCGATCGTCGCGTGTGTCTCCACAGTCCACAGATAAACCGCTTCGGCAGGTGCACCTACGATCCACCGTCGTTGCGTTCACGCCGAACCCGAGATCACGTCGAACCCGCGTTCGTCTCGTTTCAGGTGCCGCGCAAGCCAGCCGTGTCGCAGGGAGAGGAGTCGCGATCTGCGGCGGGGCAGTCTATTTCCCCTCCACCTGAAACGCGAAGTCGAATTTCTGATTTTCTGTCAAAAAACTGCAGCGTTATGGGGGTTTGCAAACCTCCTTTCGGCGCGACCTCGGGGTAATTGCTCGTGTCATAAGATCTCACGTCGCTTCGATTTCGCGAAAAGGCTCTGCTCTTCTGTTTTTCGCGCGAGCGTTGTTTCCCGGTACGATTTGTCGGACGTCAGACCGGCTGGCGCGGCGCGGTGACGGCCGCGATGCCGAACCCGTTCGGACAGATGAGCCTCCGGGCGGTGGGTGGGTCGAGTTCGCCGCACGGGGGAAACAACGGCATGGGGTTCCCGCCTGGTAACGGAGGGTACGTACTGCCGGAGGGGTGCAATCGGGAAAGTTTTCAGACGAACGACGCCGCGCGTGTGTCGAACTTGTTCGTCCCATCCCGTGACCGACACGAGAGGAACTATGTTTGGAACTATGAAGAATTCGGTCATAAAAAACGCAAACACTGACCTTACCCTCCCCCACCCACCTTTCCTCACCTTTAGCCTCCCCATGATGCTCCCCGGGTTCGGAGTGACGCCGCACCGAGTCGCGGGCCCCGGCGGGGTGACGATGCAGGAGCACACGTTCGCCGATCTTCATGGGTTGTCCGGTGGGTTGTCGGACCACTCCGGGCTGGGTGGGTTGGTACCGCCCACGGGACAGTGTCAAGTACAGACTGCCGACACGCAAGCTGAGCAAAATACGTACTTCTCAGGGTAAGTAGTAGTGGGTGATGGAGCGAGACACACGAACACCCTGTCCCTCGTCAAAGCACATTCCAAGAGAAGGTGTTCTTTTTTGAGAGAAGCATTTTGCGACGTTTTTTCACTTCTTCCTATGACTAAACAGTCACAAGAATCTGACCCAACGTTTTCCTTTAAAAAAACTTCCAGCCGAAAAATCGTCAACAACGTGGTGACGCGCATTAGCACGCCTTATTCAACCGGTCCTTTACCGTGTCCGTACGGGTGCGGGCGGTCGTTCAAGCACGCCACGCAAAAAGCGATCCACATCCGAAAAGCGCACACCGGTGAACGACCGTTCGTGTGTTCCAACGAAGGTTGCGACCGAGCGTTTCATAGCTCGGGCGATTTGAAAGCGCACGAGAAGACGCACAGCGGGGTTCGGGATTTCGTGTGCGGCACTTGTGGCAAGGCTTTGAGTTCCCGAAACGCTTTACGTGTACATGAACGCGCGTTACACACGTTGGACCGCCCGTTTAAGTGCGAAGAAAAAGAGTGCGGGATGACGTACATGACGAAGCTTGACCTGGACAGGCACGTCGCTAAGCACGTTAAAGCGAAGGCGAGGGATGAAAAAGTGAAGCTGCAAAATTTAGAAAAAAGGGCCGTCAAGGCGGAGCGCACGGTGAAGCAGCTCCGGGAGAAGATCGGCAAGATGGAGAAGGGAAAGTGGGGGGTAAAGGGTAGTGGCGGTTCAGGTCGCAACTCAAGAGGTGGCGGTTCAGGTTCCGGGAGTGACTCGAAAGACGGGGGTCATCTTTTTTCCAGCGACGACGTGGACGACCTTTTGTGCAAAAACGTTTGCGGCGAGTTTGTGGCGGTGGTTCCTGGATCCCAACCGCCACTTGGGGCCGTTTCATATTTCGTACCCAACAGCACTTTTGGACGTATATCAGAAGATGACCTGGTTGTCGTCAAGCGAGCAAACATTCAAAGCGCGCTGAAGAGTTATCACCACCCGAGCGCGTCGCAGGGGGGCAAGAGTAGCTCGCGGGGGTTCACTTTGACCGCGAACACGGCAGGCGCGGAGGCGAGCGGTTTGGGCGGTCCGCACGACCTAACCGGTCACGGTGACCCTACGGTGCAAGGTGTGTTCGCAGCTAGGGACGCGCTTGCACTTGCGAACAACGATCATCACAATCTAGACGGTAACTCCGACTCGGACGACGAGAACTTGACGTTGCGGCGGTTGCTCTTGCAGCCGATTGGCGGAGTCGGGGGGACGTCTACAGGTAACACCGATCGTTTAGTCACAACGGGAACGAACAATGTTGGAAATAAACGACCGAGAGCTCAATCAGAAGACACCGAGAAATATGAGTCAAAGGCGGGCCCGACTAAACGTAACGCCGTTTCGCCAGCCGTTTTGCGCCGACGAGTGTTAGAAAAACGCATGCGTCTGGAGTACGACGCGGCAGACGTCAAGGAGTCGATTCCGTTTCAATCGTGGCGACGCGGGTTGAGCGCGGAGGCTAAGAAACGACTCGAGGCGGAGACAGACGCGGAATTCGAGAGTGAACAACCCTAACCCCCTTCAGCGCGCTTTGAATGTTTACCCGGAAGGAATAAACCACCAGATGACCATTGTCTCTGGGTGTACCATAGATTGATCTTGATCTGTAAAAAAATCACAAAATGAATTAACTGTCGCGTCACTCTCTACTCTCTATATCTCTTTCGCTTCTAACTTGGTTCGTGTAGGGTTACTTCCCACCCGCGCGACGCTCGGCTGGCATCTTTGTCTTGTATCGCACGGACCGTATATCTCTGTGTATATGCGAGACTCCGACGTCATCCGCATGCTGCGCGATGATAACGATGTCGGTGTGCACTCTGCTCATGCGGGATCGCAGAAAAGTCCAACCGTCGCTCCCTCCGAGAAGATCGGGTCGGATGTGTCCCCCCTGGACGCCGTACACGCGCTCAAAGCCAAGGCGGACGCACACGCGAAGGTGCGTCGGTTTGTACGCGTATCACGCATCGTATACCACTTAACTAAGCATTTCCTGAGTCATCACCACCCACCCTCTTCGCATCGCTCCGAACGTCCACGCACTACTCGCTCATCTTTCCCTGCGACGGTCCGCCTCCCGCTTTTCTTTTGCATGCAATGATGCGGAATGACGTATCTGACGTATCCATATCCATATCCATATCTATCCATCCTTCCCGCCCCACTCTTTCACACAGGCTGGCCGCTACTCCGAGGCGAACGCGGTGTATAGCAACGTTCTGCTTTCCCTCGAAAAGGTGGAGACTAAATACCCATACAAACCTTACGACGTTTCCGGAAAAACTCTCTTCGCCGCAGTGTTGAGCAACCGCGCGATGACCGCGCGCCGCTTAAACCAACACGAAAGCGCTTTGGAAGACGCTAAGTTGGCTGATTCTGTTTTGTCCGACATGCATGCCGTTTCGTATCTATCAGTCAAGGCCAAGTACGCCGTTGGAGAATCACTGTCGGAGTTAGGGAGGGCAGTCGAGGCGTGTGATGTGTTGAGACAAGCGCTGAGGTTGGCGCGTTCTCACGAAAATGAAAAGAACGAAAAGAGTGAAAAAAAAAACAACTCCGACGTCGCCGCGATCATATCGAGCCTTCGCCGGGCCGCACGTACCCTCCCGTTACACTGGATATGCCACCACTGGGCTTGTGCAATTACACACGGCGAACAGTGTTCCACCGTATCACCAAACCCGCGGGAAGGCAGTTTATTGAAGCAAATAAGGCCGCACGAGAAGCGAGCGACAAAGGCTGAGATTTCCAGACGTCTGCTGGACCTGAGTGTGGGTGACGAGCCGCGGTGGCGTTTACGAACGGTCGAGGCCTGGGTCAACTCCCGAATGTCAAAGGAGTCCCCGGTCAAATTTCCCTTTGGGGTTTCGAAACGAAGTAGGTGTGTTTTGCACCTAGTTAGGGCTTTGGTGTACAAATCAAAGGGGGATGCGGAGCAGTTTCTGAAAGACTCTAAATTCGCGGCGGCGTACGCGCCTGAGATTAATTTTGTTCCGGGTAACGTTAACTCAACGTTAACTCAAGAAGCAGTCATTACTAATAACCCTACCTCCGTTCTGGTGGGCGAGACGCACGCATTACTCGCAACCGCATATGCGTCGATTCACGTTTACTCAAATTCTGGAACGCCAACAGATACTTCGAACGCGCAAGCTGCGACGCGTCACTTTCTGGGAAAAAGTAAAAAAAATCAATTCGAAATCGAAAACCAAAAGGTAAACAAGCCCTCGCCGAGTTTGGACTCCAAGATATCAAGCGCCATGAGAGGCAGAGTTATTTTAACTCAAGGAGGGGGGGTTAACGGGGTGAGTGATGACTTGGTCGTGGATGCTGGTGTCGCGTGTGCTGTTGAATGGCAAAGGGCGTTGGAGTGTGACCCGACTAACAACTCATACAAAGAGGAACGGAACGCGGCGGTTGACAAATTTTGTGTAGGGTTTGGGAACGAGTTTATCGACACAATAAAAAACAAAGGCAGCCTCGCATCAATCCAGTGGCTGGAACAAGACAAGTGGCAGCACGCCCCCGAGTACGTCCGCCAAAGACCGAAGTACTACTACTTCTTCGAGATGATGCGCGAGCGAATCAATACTCATTACCCAGAACTACCGCAACCTGTTATGGACAAGCTGCTCTCCACGGATGCGGACGAGCTGAATTTGCTGTTGCAGTATCCAGAAGCGATCCGGGGGCAGACGGAGGAATACTTGGACGTGTTCCGGGAACACGGTGAAGCATACCTAGGCACGTACACGACACCAACGTTAACGTGGGACGAAGTCAAGGCTTTGAAAGGGGGTGATGGGGTGGTTGGGCTCGGATCGGGCGGCGAAACCGTGGGCGCTCCTGGAATACTGCCGGCGCTCACCTCGGCAAAGAAGAAAATGGAAAAAGCCAAGGCGTTCGGGGATAGGTATGGGGGTAAACAGTCTGGGAATAACATGTTAGACAGTGTTGATGAGGTTGATGACCCTCTAGATGCTGAATCCGATAGCGACTCACCCGAGCCGGACACGGACCGAGCGATGCTGGGCGCTTCGGGCGAAGACGGCTTGACGCGAAGCGAAGAGAAGGGGTTGGAAGGTTTTTTGGAAGGCGGTCAAAAAAGTCACAAAAACGTCTTCTCCTCCGATCATGCTTTGCCTCCCGATCAAATGCGCGCCTATGCGGAGCGCCACGCGTCCGGCCAGGAGCGCTTGACCGAGGAGTGGACGTTTCTGGGTGAAGACGAAACTAAAACTGAACCTGACCATGACCCTGAAATCGTGAAAGAGGAGAATAGGGAAGAGGAGAAGCGCTCAAAGTGCGTTACCTTTCACGTCGAAGCCATGGATGAGATGGACTGAGAACCGATTGTTTGAATGATACTCATACTACTACTACCTACTGAGGAACCCATTTTCAACTCCAAACGCAACTAATTGCTCCACGACTTCACGACACGTCTCTTCGTCAATCGCGATTTGAGTATCTGTTTTTTTATTGTGGCTTTTCTTTTTTGCATCCTCGCTCGTAGAGTAACTCGGCGCCGGGCCTTCCCACATCTCAGCCGGCACTGAGCTGATGAAGTCCACTTTGAGCCCGTCGCGAGGCGCGGTGGATTCATCGTCATCGGAGTCAGACAAGTTCAAGTTTTCAATCGCCACTCTTTCCGCGAAAGAACGAAAAAGCGCATAAGTCCACACGGATGAGTTCGGTCCCGTCTTCGCCTTCATCACTTCGTTCTTCTCCACAACCTCGGATGCGACCATGAACCGCAGATCGCGCTCCGTGGCGCACTGGCGTAGGGGCTTTTTTGGGAGTTTCTTGTCCAACAGTAGGTTATTTTTATTGAGTAAAGTAGTTCCGGCGGGGCTAGTTTTTTGAGACTCCAAATATTTCTTCTCTTCGTTCTCCACAAACGCTCGCAACAAGGAATCAAACGCCTCTGGTTGAGTTGTTTCTCCTTCCACTACGAATCGGCTTTGTAACGGCTGCAACCAAAGCGTTACGTGTTTATCCTCTTGCTCCTGAAGTGAGTAATCAGTCAGGAGAAACGAGAGCAAAAAATTCCTGACTAGGTCGCAAGCCGAGAAAGTAACGCCCGGGGTTGGGTTCCACAACACCGCGCTCGCGGCGAACAATGTCTTCTCCTGTAACCACTGAAACGCCTGGGGGAGGTTTATTGAATCGTTAGACCCTAGAATCTCTACGTACGTTAGGTTTGTGTTGTCGAGAATAGACCCTAACATGTTGAGTAAATCACAGGGGGGTACCTCAAGCGCATTCGTGAGCAACAACTTCTTCACCGCGGTCAAAGGAGTGTTGTCATTTTTGTTTTCATTATTATCAATGCAATCAATGCATCTATCGAACGCATCTCGGTCCGCGTGCGACGGCCGTAGGGTTTTTGTTGAGTTTGTGTTGTCCAGGAATAGGTGCTGGTTCGCTTTTGCTATAGTAGTATGTAGTTTTTCAATTGTGCTTTCATCATCCAGACTGTTTGCTCTATCAACGTGAAACTGCGCCGCATCTCTAATCGCAGAAATCGCCAACAAACAAGTGGTGACTCGTTGCTGGCCGTCAAGACACAGGAGCGGGTTGGAGTTTTTGTTTGAGTCTAATTGCTCACTGGAGATACCATGAACATCACATGTAACACCCCTCGTAACACCCCCCCTAACCGTTCGAAACAAGCACTTACCCGTGCCGTGCCCTCCTTTGACCTTCGACGCGGCGTGCCCGTTCCCGAGCGCGGCGTCCGACCACCATCGCGTCGCCAACTCGGAAGTCCAGCAGTACAACCGCTGAAACACCGGGATGACTATTTGCCTATTGTGTGTTCGGCAAGTTTTGAACAACGCACCGTAGGTCATTGTTTTGACGTCCAGCGTCGCATCTCTGTCGGATAAGCCGGGGCACTGGTCTAAAAACGCGGTCGGGGGTGAGGACGTCGAAGGATTCGAATCTGATTTTTCATCGATGTCGTTGTCCGATTTCAAGTTGTTTTCGTTTCCATCGTTGTCCTTTTCGCTACCGTTCTCAGTACTACCGTTCTTAATACTGCTTGGTTTCGGCACGCTCAATTTCGTGGGAGGGACGTGTCTTCGTTGTGATGATTTTTCAGTGGTGCTTCGCTTGGGAATCGCCCACGGCGCGACCGTGGTAATCATCGGTTTGTTGTTTCCTGGTGTGCCCAACTTGCCTCGAGGCGCGGACGAGGTTCTCAGACCGTCGAGTCTTGAGTCGACTGGAGCTCCATTTTTATCGACACCACCGCCAACGGGGAGGTCACCCACCGTATCCTCCCCGCCCGCCACGTCGGACGGGCCAGGGGGGGACATCGGCGCGGCCACGAATGGGCGAAGCGAACAACGACTCGGCACGACTGCGACGAAAAAGTCAGCATAAATTATCGACAATCGTGGGTCTATCGAAGGTCTATTTCCCCGCTTAAACCGGCCGCCAAGGTTTTTTACTTTTTCCAAATCTCGTCGGCGGCTACCCGCGCTTGCATTAGAACACGCACGGGCGTTGTGCGCTACGGAGCCGCGGCGTTCGGGCGCGTCGGTTCCTTGTGAACGCAACGGGCGCGAGGCAGACATCGTGGAACCCGGGGTCGGGATAGGGTGTAGTACCTCTGCGGACCTGCGCCCCAATCGGTTCCTTTCGTTGTCGGCGGAGGAATCAGGGCGTTCGTCGCGGTTGGTTCGGGAAGAGCGGCGGTACAGTTAGGGCACCGCACGTCAGACCCGCTTTGACCCGACTGCACTGCCTGGACCCGAGCCGACTGTTTGTGTATTGATACTCCTGACGCACCACTCACCATGGCTTCCGACGAAATCGCGGACCAGTTCAGTCGCGGCGAAGTGCGGTTCAAGGCGTTTGACAAGAGCGATGTGGAGATTGGAGGGAACGTAAGTGCTATGAATACGCAGGATGGCTCCCTACCCGACTGCTTAACCGGCGACCCTGCTAAGTTATCTGCGCCAATCAAAACCCTAGAGGACAAGTTCGCCCTGTTACCCGCTTTCCTAAAAGTAAGAGGCTTAGTTCGACAGCACATCGACTCGTTCAACTACTTAATAAACGACGAGATTAAAAAAATCATCCGCGCCAAGGCGAATGAGAAAGTAACCTGCGACACGGATCCGAACTTTTACCTCAAGTACACGAACATACACGTCGGGAAGCCGTCAGTGGAGGAAGATTACATCGTTGAAGATATCACTCCACAACAATGCAGACTGAGAGACATGACGTACGCCGCGCCAGTCACCGTAGACGTGGAGTACACTCGGGGAAAAGAAATCGTAACGCGGCAATCCAAGAATGGCGTGGGGGGGGTTACTATTGGGAGAATACCTCTGATGTTGCGGAGTAGTAGGTGTGTGCTCACAAACAAGTCGGAACAGGAGCTCGCACGTCTCGGCGAGTGCCCTCTGGACCCCGGCGGGTACTTCGTCGTGAAGGGCACCGAGAAGGTTATTCTGATTCAAGAGCAGCTGAGTAAAAACCGGATTATTATTGACGTCGATAATAAGGGGGAAGTAGGGGCGTCTGTTACTTCCTCCACGCATGAAAGAAAATCAAAAACGTCAATAGCAGTCAAACACGGGAAGCTATATTTACGGCACAACACCTTTGCAGACGAAATACCAGTCCTCGTAGTCCTGAAAGCCATGGGGCTCGAGTCGGACCAAGAAGCCGTGCAACTTGTCGGCACGGATCATGCGTACGCGAGTCTGTTATCCCCCTCCCTCCAGGAGTGTTCCTCGTTAGGGATCTTCACGCAGAGACAGGCGCTTGAGTTCTGCGGGAGCAAGGTACGAGCAGCTACCCGAGGAGGCGGAGGAGGAGGCAGTAGTTACATCGGACGGACGAAAAGAAACAGAGTGGACGAGGCACGTGATATTCTCGCCGGCGTTGTGTTAGCTCACGTCCCCGTCACGGCGTACGATTTCCGGCTAAAGCGAGCCTACGTCGCGGTGATGATTCGGCGGATTTTGCACGCCATGGTTGATAGGTCAACTATTGATGATAAGGACTATTACGGCAACAAAAGACTCGAATTAGCCGGTCAGTTACTCGCCCTTTTATTCGAAGACTGCTTTAAAAGATTGAATGCTGATTTAAAGAGACAAGCGGATGCGGTTTTATCAAAAAGTAACCGCGCCACGCAGTTTGACATTTTGAAGTGCATCAGGCAAGATACACTGAGTAATGGGTTGGAACACGCGATAAGTAGTGGCAATTGGACTGTTAAGCGGTTCAGAATGGAAAGAAAAGGTGTCACTCAAGTATTATCTAGACTATCCTTCATCAGCGCGTTGGGGATGATGACGAGGATAACCTCGCAGTTCGAAAAGACGCGGAAAGTTTCCGGGCCCCGCGCGCTTCAACCGTCACAGTGGGGTATGCTGTGTCCATCAGACACCCCAGAAGGCGAGTCCTGCGGCCTCGTGAAGAATCTTGCGCTGATGACGCACGTCACGACTGACGACGAGGAGGAACCGCTTCGTAAGTTGGCGCACGCGTTAGGGGTGGAGCCGCTGTTGTATTTGACGGGGCAAGAGATTCACTCACCGGGGAGCGCGTTGGTTCTTTTGAACGGGAGCATATTGGGCGTCCACCGGCACCCGTACAGGTTCGCCTCTGATTGCCGCACCCTGCGCCGCAACGGACGCATCGGCGAGTTTGTTTCGGTGCACACTACGGATGGCCGAGTTTATATTGCTAGTGATGGAGGCAGAGTGTGCCGTCCGTTACTGATTGTCGAAAACGGCCGAGTCTTAACAAAGCAGCGACACTTAAACGAACTGAAAGACGGCCACCGAAGCTTCAACGACTTTTTACGCGAAGGCCTGGTGGAGTACCTAGACGTGAACGAAGAGAACAATTCGTACATCGCGCTGTACGAGAACGAAATCACGGCTAATCACACGCACTTGGAAATAGAGCCGTTTACGTTACTGGGCGTTTGCGCCGGGATCATCCCGTACCCGCACCACAACCAGTCCCCGCGAAACACGTACCAGTGCGCGATGGGCAAACAAGCCATGGGAAACATCGCGTTTAACCAGCTGAACAGGATGGACACGTTGACTTATTTGTTGGTGTACCCGCAGAAACCGGTGGTGAAAACGAAAACCATAGAGTTGATTGGGTATGACCGGTTGGGGGCGGGGCAGAACGCGACGGTTGCTGTTATGAGTTACAGCGGGTATGACATCGAAGACGCGATTGTTATGAACGGCGCGAGTTTGGATCGGGGTTTCGGAAGATGCATCGTTCTTCGCAAGTACGGCACGCAGATCAAAAAGTACAGCAACCGGACTACTGATAGGATTGTACCACCTACAGAGAGTCAGAAAGGACCTACTAGCAGGCATAAGTTATTGGATGGCGACGGCATCGCCTCTGTCGGCGAACGCATTGAGCCGGGGGACGTATACGTCAACAAGCAGAGTCCTTCGAACACCCGGGACCCGCTGCCCAACCCCCAAGCCATGCCTGATAGTTTCTTCCGCCCGACGCCGCAATCGTACAAAGGGCCACAAGGCGAGGCGTGTGTTGTTGACAAAGTGATGCTGACGATGACGGATGAGGGGCAGTTCAACGTTAAGTGTTTGGTGAGGCATACTAGGCGACCTGAAGTGGGTGACAAATTTAGTAGTAGACACGGCCAGAAGGGGGTGTGCGGCGTTATTCTTCCGCAGAGCGACTTTCCGTTTTCCGAGCGCGGCGTGACCCCGGATTTGATCATGAACCCGCACGGGTTTCCGTCACGAATGACGGTGGGGAAGATGATCGAACTGCTAGGAGGGAAGGCGGGTCTTGAAGATGGCGAGTTCAAGTACGGCACTGCCTTTTCGGGCGACCCCGCATCCGCGATTTCCGAAACTTTAGTGAAGCATGGCTTCTCGTACAACGGCAAGGATTTGTTACACTGCGGTATTACTGGGGAAGCTTTGACCGCGTACGTATTCATGGGGCCCGTGTATTACCAGAAACTGAAACACATGGTGCTGGATAAGATGCATGCTAGGGCTAGAGGGCCTAGGGTTGTGCTCACTAGGCAGCCTACGGAAGGCCGAGCGCGAGACGGAGGCTTACGCCTCGGCGAGATGGAGAGAGACTGCCTCATCGGATACGGCGCCGCGATGTTGATTCTTGAACGGCTGATGATCTCCTCGGATCAGTTCGAAGCGCAGGTGTGTACGACGTGTGGGTTGTTAGGCTATCATCACCACGGGACTGGCCGTAATCTTTGTCAGCAGTGTGCCGACGGTGGACAGGTGTCTACTCTAAAACTCCCCTACGCGTGTAAGCTTTTGTTCCAGGAGTTGCAGAGTATGAATATTTGCCCTCGGCTGACGCTGAGCGACGCGTGAGGGTATAGATAGGATTTAGTATTTGCACAAAATCCAGTTCGCCATTTCCGGACACGTTTCGTGTACCACTTCGTGTTCGTTTCAACACAGCACGTGAAGGATTCCTCACCGTCCCGTCCCCGAATCTGTCACCATCCGCGGCGCACGCGTCGCGCTCGATTGTAGTTCGCGTAGATAATGAGTGAGTATACGTGTAGACGTCGTAGTCCACTCGACGTTCATAAGAAAACACGAAATCAACATATTTACATCTTAAATTTCAAATCGTTATATAGTTATTGCGTCTCTTCCGCGACGGGCTGGGTGTGGCGTCGGGGGGGGAGCGCGAGTGAGGCGACGGCGCTTCCGTCCTCGGCGGCGCCAACCTTGGCGGCGATGGGCTTTTGCGACTGTTTGCTGGTGCGTTCTCCCACGCGAGCCGCTTTGCGTTCAGCAACCTTGGCGGACTTTTCAGGGGAAGCAGCCGTAGACTGCTTAGCAGAAGCCTTCTTGGCATCCTCCTTTGAGTCCTTTGCAGACTTCTCCTGGTCCGCTAGTCGTTTCCGCAAGTTGCGCGCCGCTTCGGCGGCGACGTTCTTCTTAGCCTCCATGTCTTCCAGCTCCTTTTGTTCCACCGCCTGTTGCTGCTGCAGCTTCGCCCGGAGGTGCGTCACTTTCTTCTCGTCAGCCTCCAGCGCGCGCTCAACCTGCGCCTTCTCCTGTTCAAATTCCGACGCGCGCTTCTCCACTTCGCGCTGGATTTCCGTAACGGCATTCATGGCGTCAACCCTTTCTTGTTCCGCTTGTGCTTTCTGCGCCTTGACTTCCTCGACGCGTCGTTCGGACACGGTGCGTTCCTCGTGGTGCGACTCCTCCATCGCCTTCATGGCATCCTTGAGCTTGCGGTTGGATTCTTGGAGTTTTTCATTCGCCGCCTCCTCGGCGTCGATCTTCTCCTTGGCCAAAGAAGCGAGCGTGGCCTTGTCCATCTGGTTCAAAGCAGACGCGAGCTCGGCGGACTTCTCGTCACCGCCGACAATCTCGTCATCAATAATCGCGTCGTATTGCGGGTGCTTCCTTAAAGATTCAACCTCGGCTTTCAGGTTTTGAATCTCCGCCAGTTGCGCGTCGCTTTGGTCGGAAAACTCCTTGATTATCTCCCTGAGTTCAGACTTGTGAAGCGTCTCAATCTCAGGCGAGTCTTCATCGGAAACGTCGTTGGATTCGGGGTAGACTTCGGATTCTTCGTCGGGGTAAATCTCCTCGGAGTCTTCTTCGGGGGAAAATCCGAAGTCGTCGACTTGCTCGGCGTAAATCTCTTCAACTTCCTGTTCAGGTTGCGCTTCCGATTGGGCTTGCGCCTTTTCCTTCTTGCCCAGGTCCCCGACACTGGCAACTTTACGGCTCTCGGCGTTCAGAAGGCCTTGCCACACGTTCTTGGCTTTGGAAAGCGGCGCTTGCTTCCCAGTCTTCCAATCCTGGGGCCAGTAGATTTCAGACGAACCGAGAGACGCAATGTCGACGTCTTCAGCAGAGTCATCGGAGTCGACGGTGTCAAGATCTTCGGCTTCATCGTCAACTTCTTCTTCTTCTTCTTCTTCTTCTTCGCCAACCTCCACAGTGTCTTCCGCCCCCGTCGAAGCCCTCTCCTCCCGCAGTTCTTTCAGGTTCCAGCCGTTGTACCGCGAGATGATGGACTCGACGCGAAGCATCCGCGCCTCGTCGGCGTCGAACCTGGGGCCGCCGACGCTCGCCACGTCGTACGCGTCCGCGCCGTCCGTCTTTTCAAAGTCCCCGAGCTCGGAACACGACGCGTCTTCGAACACGCAGACATCGCCACAGCACCGCGCGTCTTGCCCCGCGTCCAGCTCTTGGCCGCCGAAAATGACGTGCGAAAGGAATTCCAAAGAAACGCCGAGGTCGAATTTATCGCGAATCTCGTCGTCGTTTTTATCTTCAAAGCAAACGCCTTTGGTTACGAACATATCGTAACTCTTCTCCCAAGTTTTCAAAGGCGTTTTGAGCAGCTGCTCCTTGGTCATCGCGAAGTGCGCGCCGGGGTACAGAGACACGGAGATCGGGGTCTTCTGGAGCTCCTTCTTGTCATCCTTGGAAATCGCCATCGTCACAGGCTCGGCGACGCCTTGGCTCGCGACTTGGGATTTCTTGGACGAGGAGGAGAAGAAAAACTGACCTAAAGAGGCGCTTTCGTGCACGCTCTTCTTGGATACCTTCTTGGATGTTTTGGTGTCGACCTCAGTGTCGGCCTCAGCGTCATCGCCGGTGTCCACTCCGAAGTCCTCAGCAACGGACCTCCAGCACCTTGACAGGTGCGCGGCGGCGGCGCCGGCGCTGTCGCCCATGATGTCCTCCCAGCCCCATCTATGTTGCTTCCACATCTGTACCAGCTCGCCGGGCGATCTGGATTGCAGAAAGTTGTCAGGGTCGACAATCAACGGTTGGTACCCAGCGATTTGCGAGTGAGGGCTTGTTGACTTGGAGTCCTTTACGATCTTGCGGCCGAGTTGGGCTGACGTGTCGGTGGAGCCTTTCTCAACAGCCTCCGCAATGTCGCCGAGCGCTTGCTTAGCGGCATCAGAAGAACCGATGACGTCAGCGAAGTCCCCTGAGACGAACGCGGTGACTTCGGGGAGGTCATCATAATGATCAACCACGAACTTGATAAATGCGCCGGTTTCGTACGCTTTGTTCGGCACGAAGTTGGGCTCGGAGTCAAAGCGCCTTTGGTACAAAGGCGCCATAGAGTACGAGTCCTTCTTGGAGGGCGTGGCCCACTCGGGGATTCCAGAGGAAACATCTTCAGAGCCTTCAGCGGGGTCCCACTCGTCGTACACCGCTGGGACGACGACCACGGAAGTGGGCCACTTTGCGTCGGACACGACGCCGCCTCCAGCCTCCACTGCGGCTTTAAAAGCCTTAGGGGTCAGGGGGGCGGGCGCGGCGTCGACATCATCAACAGATTTCGAACTCTTCTTCTCACCGATGGCGGCGATGCCGTCGGTGTCGTCAAAGCCCATGCGCTCGGCAAAAGTGGTTTGCGTATCCCTGTCCACGGCGTGGCCGGGACCAACCGAGCTGAACGGCACCACAGCCGCGGCGACCATGCACGCGACCAAGATGCCGGAAGCAGCAGCCTGTTGGATTAGGATTTATAATAAATTTGGGAAATGTCAGCATATCGACAAAAAGCAACGACGAAAAGAGGTTAGTCAGATGGTCGGGTGGGTGGCGGTGGGTTTGGAGGTGACCGATCACGTTCGATCGCGACGTGCCAGCGGTGTTGTGTATGTGCGCGCGCGTGGACTCGACATATCTAGCCCACAGCGCGCGCAGTGGGCCATTAGTCGGAGGTGAGCGCTCTCTGATTTGCCTCCCGCGGGATCTCGGGTGTTGAACACGCCTCTCGGGAGAAAAAGATTGCGGTCACACTAACACTAAACGTACCGCGATGAGCGACCACCCTAGGCTTTTGTACGGCTTCTTTTTAAGGGTCTTGTGCGCGAGGAGGACTTCGCCGTGCAGTGAGGTGCGGCCGCGCGCGGGTTTCTTCGGGCCGTCGTTCCCCGACCCAGCGTCGGAGGCTCTGGGTTCAGCGTCCGATCCAGGCACGGACGAGTAGTTGGGGTCGCGCTGCAACAAAGGCAGCACTTCCCCGTGCTTGGGCAAACCAACGGTCGTGCCGTTGCCTTCGCCGGAAGTGCCGTAGCCCTCTCGCACCATGGCGTGGACGCGGTTCCTGCAGAGTTGCGCGGGCGCGACAAGGAATGGCGGACACCCGGTGGGTCGGACGAGAAACTTTTTTTGGCTGCTTGGGTGGTTTCATTTTTGGTGGTTTCATTTCTTGTCGCGCTTTAAAAAACCGGAGCTTGAACGCGCCAACGAGAAAAGTTGTCCTTCTCCAACTCTGCGCTCAAAAACTCTCAACGAGATCCTCCGCCGACCGGAAGTCATCACTTCGGTGCACGATCTGACACCCTCGGGCGTCGATCGACACCTTTGAACTCCGGGGCGAAGGATTTTCGGTCAAGATGTTCGGAGGCCGCGGCGCATCGGTGCGTGCTCACTAACCCCTACGACCTCATCCTGACGCGCGTCGAAAAGGGCAGAAACCCGCCCTTTTTCATTCAAACCACAACGACTGACCTTGTCCTCCTCCATCACAAACGATCGTTCTCCACGTCGTGCTTCACTATCTCACGCACAAACTATCAAAACCAGCCGTTCGGAGCACCCGCGGCCACACTTTCGTTCGGCGCCGCGCCAAACCCTGGCGCATCGGTACGTGCCTTGATTCGATTTCAATTGACGACGACGAGGAATACATCTCCACAAAAGCAAAGCTAACCCTTCCCTCACGCTCTGACCCCTTCACAGTCACCTTTCGGCGCAGCGGCTCCAGTGCCCCCC